>Ga0326597_10005431_pt1 | contig 17705 bp, 15 predicted proteins | sample RVTome_12_FD_203789 | JGI IMG/M metagenome (GOLD analysis project Ga0326597, IMG submission 203789) | Soil microbial communities from uranium-contaminated site in the Upper Colorado River Basin, Wyoming, United States - RVT100D185 | ecosystem: Environmental > Terrestrial > Soil > Contaminated >... | reverse complement strand
GCGCTCGTCATGGCGCTGGGCGGCCTGGCGGGCTTCGCGGGCCGGTTGCGCGCGGGCCGCGAGGCGGGCCCCGAACACGCGCCGGCGCCGGCGGAATGAAATCCGGGCGCCTTCTTTCGGCCGTGCTGCTCGCCGGTCTTCTGTCGGGTGCCGCGCCCGAAGCGCGACTCGAGGATCCCGCGCTCGAGGCCCGCGCCCTGGCTCTGCAAAAGGAATTGCGCTGCGTGGTGTGCCAGAGCCAGTCGCTCGACGAATCCGATGCGCCGCTCGCCGCGGATTTGCGGCGCCTCATCCGCGAACGCATCGCGGCCGGCGATTCCGATGCGGCGATCAAGGAGCGGCTCGTGGAACGCTACGGCGATTTCGTGCTGCTCAGGCCGCCGCTCGCGCCGAACACCTTTCTGCTGTGGTTCGGCCCGGCGCTGGTGCTTGTTCTCGGCGGCGCCGGGCTGGCCGTCACCGTGCTGCGCGCGCGCCGTCGCGCGGCGGCAGAATCCCGGGATTCCGCCGCCTGATCCGAGGCGATCGCGCACCTCTCGAAGATGACGTGCATTTAATGTTTGCGACAGGTAGCCGTTAGGTTCATGGCCTAGTGTCCCGATTCCGAAATTCGCATGATCGCTATATCATCACTGGGCGAATTTCGGAATCGCAAGGACACTAGCAACTCGTTGATTTCTAGTGTCGTTTTGGTTTCGAAGTTCGCTAGGAGCGCGATATCGAAAATCGGGCGACCTTCGAAACCACGACACTAGTTTGCCACATGGCGGGGCCGCGCCGCTCCCGGCAGCAACACAGCAGGACGAACACGATGACCACTCCGGCCGAAGGTTCGAAGACGTTTGTCGCGCGCGTGCTCAAATCCGCGCGCGCGCGCTGGCTGATCGGCGCCTCGGCGGCGGCGTTGATCGCCGTGGGTGCGAGCGCGCTGTTCAGCCCGCCCTATACGGGCGCCGAGGTGAAGGCGCCGGCCGCGCCCGCGACGGTCGCGGCAGCGCCGCGCATGGTGGAGGCAGGCGCGCCGTTCAGCTTCGCCGATCTGGTGGAGCGCGTCAGCCCCGCCGTCGTCGCGGTTTCCACCGAACGCGGCGGCGAGGTCGCGCGGTTCGATCTCCCCGAAGGGTTCCGGGATTTTCCGCCGTTCCGCGACTTCTTCGACCGCTTCGGGCCGCAGGCACCCCAGCGCTTCCGCAGCCGCGCCCAGGGATCGGGCTTCATCATCGACAAGGAAGGCTACATCGTCACCAACAATCACGTGGTCGACGGTTCCGACAAGATTTCGGTTCAGCTCACGGACGGCCGCGAATTCGACGCCAAGCTCGTCGGTCACGACGACGCGACCGACGTCGCCTTGATCAAGATCGAGGGCGCGAAGGATTTGCCGAGTGTCGCATTCGGCGACGACCGCAAGCTGCGCGTCGGCGATTGGGTGGTCGCGGTCGGCAATCCCTTCGGCCTCGGCGGCACGGTGACGGCGGGCATCGTCTCGTCGATCGGCCGCGACATCGGGAACGGTCCGTACACGGATTACATTCAGATCGACGCGCCGATCAATCGCGGCAATTCCGGCGGCCCGACCTTCGACCTTTCGGGCCGCGTGGTCGGGATGAACACGGCGATCTTCTCTCCGACGGGCGGCTCGGTCGGCATCGGCTTCGCCATCCCCGCCTCGACGCTGCATGTCGTCGTCGACGAGCTCAAGGAGCATGGTGGCGTCACGCGCGGCTGGCTCGGCGTCCAAATCCAAAGCCTGACGCCCGACATGGCCGCGGGACTCGGCGCCGAGGAGGTCAAGGGCGCGATCGTGGCGCAAGTCGTCGACGACAGCCCGGCGGCGAAGGCCGGCTTCAAGCAGGGCGACGTGGTCACGGCGATCAACGGCCAGGCGGTCGAGGATTCGCGCGATCTGACGCGGCGCGTGGCCGCGCTGAGGGCCGGCGCCAAGGCGGAATTCACCGTGCTGCGCGACGGCAAGGAGCGCACGCTCGCCGCCGACATCGCCAAGCGCGATGAAGACAGGCTGACCGCGCTCGCGAGCGACGAAGGCCGCGGCGCGACGAACGAGGCCACGGGCAAGATGGGTTTGGCTCTGGCCGAGCTGACGTCCTCGCTCAAACGCCGCTATGGCGTCGGCGAGGACGCGACGGGCGTGCTCATCACCGCCGTCGATCCGAGTTCCGAGGCCGCGGAAAAGGGTTTGCGTCCGGGCGAGATCATCGTTTCCGTCGGAAACAGGCAGGTGGCGACGCCCGACGACGTGCGCCGCGCCCTCGACGAGGCCCAGAACGCGGGCCGCCGGACCGTGCTCTTCCTGGTCACGGGCGAGCAGGGCGATCGCTTCGTGGCACTCAAGATCGCCCAAGCATGATTCTCTCGTTTTAAGCGCGTCTCGTTGAACCCCTTGGTCCGGCTGCGGAAGGACCCCGAACCCTCCGCGACCGACCCCGTACCGGCGGCGGCTATTCCATCCCCCCATGCCGCCGCCGGTGCGGACCCCCAGCCGGCTCCGGCCGTGCTAGTCTCTATTCGCCGGGAGCCGAGAGATGCGAATTCTCGTCGTCGAAGACGATCTCGAAGCGCGAAACTATATCGTCAGAGGCCTGAAGGAGGCGGGGCACGTCGTCGACGACGCGCCGGATGGCGAAATCGGACTCGCGCTCGCGCTTTCGCGCGCCTATGACGTGGCCATCGTCGACCGGATGCTGCCCAAGATGGACGGGCTCAAGCTCGTGGGCGAAATGCGCGAGCAAAGCAACGTCACGCCGGTTCTCTTCCTGAGCGCGCTCTCCGACGTGGACGACCGCGTGAAGGGCCTCAGGGCCGGCGGCGACGACTATCTCGCCAAGCCGTTTGCGTTCGTGGAGCTGTTGGCCCGGCTCGACGCGCTGGTCCGCCGCCGCGCGCCGGGCACCGTCAAGACCAAGCTGAAGGTGGGTGATCTCGAGCTCGATCTGCTGGCGCGCGCGGCCAAGCGCGGCGACACGGGAATCGAGCTGCAGCCGCGCGAATTCCGTCTGCTCGAATATCTGATGCGTCATGCCGGGCAGATCGTCACCCGCACCATGCTTCTGGAGAATGTCTGGGAGTATCATTTCGATCCGCAGACCAACGTGATCGACGTGCACATCTCGCGGCTCAGGGCCAAGATCGACCGGGGCTTCGACGTGCCGCTGCTGCACACGGTGCGCGGCGCGGGCTACATGATCCGTGCTTAGTCTGAACGTCTTCAAAACCCAGGCGTTCCGGACCGTCCTGGTCTATCTCATCATATTCGCCCTGAGCGCGGTGGCGATGGTCGGTTTCGTCTATTGGAACACGGCGCGCGTGCTGGAACAGCAGACCGACGAGACGATCGGCGCCGAGATCACGGGCCTCGTGGAGCAATATCAGCGCCTCGGCCTCTCCGGACTGACCGATGCCATCATCAGCCGTTCGAGCCGAAGCGGGCAGGGGCTCTATCTTCTGGCAAGTCCGGACCGGCGCCTGATCGCGGGCAATCTCGACGCCTGGCCGCAGATCGAAGCGATGGGCGAGGGCTTCATCGAATTCGTCTACGAGCGGCGCATCGCGGGCACGGCGGAGCTCCGCCGCGCGCGCGGCAAGGTGTTCACGCTTTCCCGCGGCTTCTATCTGCTGGTTGCGAACGACGTCCACGAACGGCGCGAGATCGAACGTCTGTTCACCACGACCTTGCCCTGGAGCGTCGCGCTGATGCTCGCGCTCGGCCTGGCGGGCGGCGTTCTCGTCAGCCGCAACATGCTGGCGCGCCTTGACGCGATCAACCGCACCAGCCGCGAGATCGTCGCGGGCGACTTTTCGCGCCGGGTGCCGAGTGCCGGCGTGGGCGACGAGTTCGACGATCTGGCCGATCATCTCAATCGCATGCTGGATCGCATCGAACGGCTGATGCGCGGCATGCGCGAAGTTTCCGACAATGTCGCGCACGATCTGCGCACACCGCTGACGAGGCTGCGCAACCGCTTGGAGCATGCGCTCTCCCACGGGCCGCGCGACGCCGAGACGGCGCGCGATCTGGAGGCGGCCGTCGCCGAGACCGACCGGCTGATCGCCACCTTCAACGCGCTTCTTCTCATCGCCGAGGCCGAAGCCGGAAGCGTGCGCGAAAGCATGGAGGATTTCGATCTCAAACCCGTGGTCGAAGGTATGGGCGAGCTCTACATGCCGTTGGCCGAGGAGAAGGGCGTGAGTCTTCGCGTACGGGCGGAGCCGCGCGCCCTCGTGCACGGCAACCGCGATCTGGTCACCCAGGCCTTGGCCAACCTCGTGGACAACGCGATCAAATTCGCGCCCCCCGCGAGCACCATCGACGTCACGCTCGCGAGCGGCGCGCGCCGCGTCGATCTGATCGTCGCCGATCGGGGCCCGGGCATTCCCGAAGCCGATCGGAACCGCGTGCTCGAACGCTTCGTGCGCCTGGAGACGAGCCGCAATTCGCCGGGCACGGGGCTCGGGCTGAGCCTGGCGGCGGCGGTCGCCCGCCTGCACGACGCGACGCTGATGCTCGAGGACAACGCCCCCGGGCTGAGGGCCCGCTTGCGCTTCAAACCGGCGCGCCCGAGCGCCGGCGGCGCCCGGTCTCCGGCACGCTGATTCGCCCGATTTGCGCATTCCCATGCGGAATCCGGGGGGCCGCGGCCCGCGCACGCGTCGCGCGGGTGCGGGGGCAACTTCTCGATTCCCAATGTTTCCTTGGGTTTTGCGATGGCACCTGTGCGCAAACGGCTTGCCCGCAACGATTCTGTAGGCGGACCTTCGGCGCTTGGCTATATGTCGGCAACGGACATGACGGCGATTACGCCGCATGAGAAAGGGTGACAGATGAGCAAGGCAGATTTCATTGATACCGTCTCCAAGACGGCGAAGCTCAGCAAGGCGGATGCGAAGCGGGCTGTGGAGGACGTCTTCGGGGCGATCGAAGCGGGCCTCAAGGCGTCGCGCGGCAACGGCAAGTTCCAGATCGGCACGTTCGGTACGTTCGTCGTGTCCAAGCGCGGCGCGCGCATGGGCCGCAATCCGCGCACCGGCGAAGCCATCAAGATCAAGCCCTCGAAGAGCTTGCGTTTCAAGCCTTCGATGCAGCTCAAGAAGGCCGCCGGCTGCTGAAACCGCGTTCGCTTTCCGGATAGGCCCGCCCTCAAGTGGCGGGCCTTTTCGTTTTGCGCTAAGCGGTTCGCATGACCGCGCCCGGCTTCGTCATCGCCGAAGCATCCCTTCCGCTTCCTTACGACCGCGCGGCCGCCGCGCGCACCCTGGCCGAACTCGACGCCGCCGGCGCGGCGGCCGTCTCCGATCCGGCCGTGCGCAAACTTCTCGAGGCGGCGTCCGGCAACAGTCCCTATCTCGCGCGGCTGATGGTGCGCGAGGCGGCGTTCCTTCCCGATCTGTTCGTGCGCGGTCCGGACTCGGTGCTGGCCGGCCTCGAAGCCGAAGCGCGCGACACCGGCGCGCAATCCGAGATCGGACCGGCGATGGCGCGGCTCCGCATCGCCAAACGGCGCATGGCGCTGGCGCTCGCGCTCGCCGACATTGCCGGTCTTTACGATCTCGCGCGCGTCACGGCCGCGCTGACGGGCTTCGCGGACGCGGCGGTGCAGGGGAGCTTGCGCTTCCTGCTCGCGCGCGCGGCCGAGGAGACGGGCCTCGCGGAGACCGACGGCGCCAAGCTCGAAGCCGCGACCGGTCTCGTCGTGCTCGCCATGGGCAAGCACGGCGCGCGCGAGCTCAACTATTCGAGCGACATCGACCTCATCGTGTTCTACGAGGCCGAGCGGTTTGCCTTCTCGAAGGACGGCGACAAGCGCGCGCCGGCGGTCGAGATCGTCAAGGGCCTGGTCAAGCTCATGGCGGAGACCACCGCCGACGGCTATGTCTTCCGCGTCGATTTGCGACTCCGTCCCGACGCGGGCGCGACCCAAATCGCCATCTCGACCGAGGCCGCCGAGCTCTATTACGAGAGCATGGGCCAGAATTGGGAACGCGCCGCGATGATCAAGGCGCGCGCCTGCGCGGGCGACGCGGAGGTTTCCGCGCGGTTCCTCGGCAATCTCGCGCCCTATATCTGGCGCAAATATCTCGACTATGCCGCGATCGAGGACATCCATTCCATCAAGCGGCAAATCCATGCCCATGTGGGGCACGGGCGGATCGCGATCCGCGGCCACAATCTGAAACTCGGGCGCGGCGGCATCCGCGAGATCGAATTCTTCGCCCAGACGCAGCAGCTCATCCTGGGCGGGCGCAACCCGGCGCTGCGCGCGCCCGCGACGCTCGACGCGCTGGCGGCATTCGCCGGCCGCGGGCTGATCGCGTCCGAGGTCGAGCGCGATCTGCGCGACGCCTATCTGTTCCTGCGCAAGCTCGAACATCGCCTACAGATGATCGAGGATCAGCAGACGCACACGCTGCCCAAGACGCAAGAGGGGCTGGACCACGTCGCGCGCTTCATGGGCTATGCCGAGACGGAGGCGTTCAAGGACGATCTGCGCGGCCATCTCGAACGCGTGCAGGCCCATTACGCCAAGCTGTTCGAGCGGAGCGCGCCGCTCGGCGCCAAGGCCGGGAGCCTCGTCTTCACCGGCGTGGAGAACGATCCCGAGACGGTGGCGACGCTCGGCGGTATGGGATTCACGCGGGCGGGCGACGTGGCTTCCATCATCCGCGGTTGGCATCATGGGCGCATACGGGCGACGCGCAGCCCGCGCGCCCGCGAGTTGCTGACCAAGCTCACGCCGGCGCTGCTCGATGCGCTCGCCAAGACCGCCGACCCGGACGCGGCCTTCACCCAGTTCGACCGCTTCCTTTCGGGCCTGCCGGCGGGCGTGCAGGTCTTCTCGCTGTTCTTCGTCAATCCCGATCTCTTGAATCTCGTCGCCGAGATCGCCGGATCGGCGCCGCGCCTTGCCCATCATCTCGGGCGCGCGCCCAACGTGCTCGACGCGCTGCTCGATCCGGATTTCCTGGGCGAGCTTCCCGACAAGGAGACCTTGGCGGCGCGCTACGCCGGCCGGTTGGGGCCCGCGCCCGGCTACGAGGACGCGCTCGGCCTCGCGCGGCACTTCGCGAAGGAGGAAATGTTCCGCGTCGGCGTTCAGGTGATCCGCGGCCGCGCCAAGCCGGAGAAGGCGGGTCCCGCCTATACGGGGCTCGCCGAGGCGATCATCGCGGGCCTGAAGCCCTTCGTCGAGCAGGAATTGGCGCGGGCCCACGGCCATATCGCGGGCGGCGCGCTCGCGGTCGTCGCACTCGGCAAGCTCGGTGGGCGCGAAATGACGGCGTCGTCCGATCTCGATCTCGTCTTCGTCTACGAATACGCGGCCGAAGCCTCCGACGGCGCCAAGCCGCTCGACCCCACGCTCTATTTCGCGCGCGCGGCGCACCGCTTCATTGCCGCGCTGACGGCGCACACCGCCGAGGGCGGGCTCTACGACGTGGACATGCGGCTCCGCCCATCGGGCAACAAGGGGCCGATCGCGGTCCGGCTCGAGACCTTCGCGAATTATCACGAACGCGAAGCTTGGACCTGGGAACGCCTGGCGCTGACGCGCGCGCGCGTCGTGGCCGCGCCTCCGGCGTTCGGCGCGAAGGTCGACGCGGCTATCCGTTCGGCGCTGACCACCGAAATCGACGCTGCCAAGGTGCTGGGCGATGCGCGGGCCATGCGCGAGAAAATCGCGCGCGAATTTCCCGGCCGCGATCCCTGGGACATCAAATACGCGCCGGGCGGACTCGTCGATATCGAGTTCGTCGCCCAGACGATGCAGCTCGTCCGCGCGCCGGCCGCCCCGTCGGTGCTCGATCAGAACACCATCGCGGCCTTGGAAAAGCTCGAATGCGCGGGCGTGCTCGGCGCCGGCGACGCGCAGACGCTGATCGCCGCGGCCCGGCTTCAGCATGCGTTGACCCACGTGCTGCGCATCGCCGTGGAAGGAGCCTTCCGCGCCGACGAGGCGACATCGGGCCTCAAGGCGCTGATCGCGCGCGCGGCGGGTGCGGCGGATTTCTCCGGCGCGGAGGCGATGCTCCGGGATACACAAGCGAAGACGCGCGCGATCTTCGACCGGCTTATTCCGGCGGGAGAATGACGAGGGTCTCGGGCGACCAGGCAAGGAAGACCTCGTCGCCGCCCGAAAAGCCCGCATCGCCGCGCGCGACGTTTTGGGCGGCGACCGCGACGGGTTTCTCGACACCCTCGATGTGAACGTGGAAATGGCTGCGGTCGCCGAGATAGGACGCGGCGGCGAGCCTGCCCGCGACGCAATCGCCCGCCGGCCGGTCGCGCGCGATCGCGAGCTTCTCGGGCCGTACCGCTACGATCACCCGGGCGCCGGCCGCGATGCCGGCGCCGCCATGCGCGTTGGCGGCGGGTACATGCACGCGCCCCAGACCCATGGCGTCGATCGTCACGCTGTCGCCGTGCGCGCCCGCCACCGTACCGTCGAAGAAATTCATCGTGCCGATGAAATCGGCGACTTCGCGGCAATTGGGTGCCTCGTAAAGCGTTTTGGGACCGGCGATCTGCAGCACGCGACCGGCGGACATCACGGCGACGCGGTCGGACATCGAAAGCGCCTCTTCCTGATCGTGGGTCACGAACACGAAGGTGATGCCGACCGATTTCTGGAGCGCGCGCAGCTCGATCTGCATCGCCTCGCGCAGGCGCTTGTCGAGCGCGCCCAGCGGCTCGTCGAGCAGCAGGACCTTGGGCCGCTTGATGAGGGCACGCGCGAGTGCCACGCGCTGGCGCTGGCCGCCCGAGAGCTGATCGCCGCGCCGCTTGCCGAAGCCCGAAAGCCGCACCATAGCGAGCGCCTCGTCCACGCGGCGGGTAAGCTCGCGCCGCGACAGGCGGTCCTTCCTGAGGCCGTAGGCGATATTGTCGTGGACGTTGAGGTGGGGAAAGATCGCGTAGGACTGGAACACCATATTGGTCGGCCGCTTGTTGGGCGGCACGTCGGTGACCGGATTTCCGTCGATATGGATTTCGCCTTCGGTGGGAAATTCGAATCCCGCGATCATGCGCAATAGCGTGGTCTTGCCGCAGCCCGACGGACCGAGCAGCGAAAAGAACTCGCCGCGGCCGACCGAAAAATCTGCTGCGTCGACGGCCGCAACCGTGCCGAAGCGTTTGGTCACGCCCGCGATGCGGATGAAATCTTCGCCCAAATGTTCGGTCTCCGCCATGGTCAAACCCCAACCGGCCGGTCGCGCGCCTCGCCCGACACGCCCATCCGCCGTACCCATTCGGCGAGCACGACGAGCGCGCAGGACGCGATCAGGATAAGCGCGCCCAATGCCAGCACGCCGGGCAGCTTGTAGGGAAAGCGCAGCTGGCTCCAGATGAAGACGGGCAGCGTCGCTTCCGTGCCGGCCAGGAAGAACGCGATCAGGAATTCATCGAACGAGACGATGAAGGTAAGCAGGATGCTCGAAACGATGCCCGGAAGCACCAGCGGGAAGGTCACGCGCCAGAACGTCATCCAGCCCGATTCGCCCAGATCGAGCGAGGCTTCCTCCAGGCTCTTGTCGAAGCCGTCCAGCCGCGAGGTCAGGACCGCCATGGCGAAGGGCACGCAGATCAGCACGTGCCCGATGATGACGCTCGCCAGCGAAAGCGGAATCGATATCACGTTCATCAGGATCAGCAGCGAGATGCCGAGCACGATGTCGGGAACGAAGAGCGGCAGGCTCGCCACACCGACGACGGCCGCCTTGCCCGGAATCTGGTAGCGCGTGATCGCCTTGGCCGCGAGCAGGCCCAGGATCGTGGAAACCAGCGCGGTGACGGAGCCGACCTTGAGGCTGTTCCACAGCGCCTGATGCATGGCCGAATCCGCCAGCATCTGATCGTACCATTTGGTCGTGAAGCCGGCGAGCGGGAAGGAGATGAAAAAGGAATCGTTGAACGAGAACAGCGGCAGGAACAGCACCGGCACGTAAAGGAAGGCAAGATAGAAGACGGCGTAGGCCAGAAGCCCGCCGCCGCTTCCCTGCCCGCGTTTCACGCTCATTTTGCCCGCCCCACGGCCAGCCGGAGCGCCTGGATGGCGAAGATCGTGATGAGCGCCACCGCCGCCATGCTGGAAATCGCGAGTGCGGCGCCCAGCGGCCAATTGTTGACCTTGCCGAACTGGACCTGAATGACGTTCGCGATCATCACGCCCTCGGTGCCGCCGACCATGGTGGGCGTGACATAGTCGCCCGTCGTCGGCACGAAGATGAGCACGGCCGCGCCGATCACGCCTGGAAGCGATAGGGGCAGCGTGATGCGCAGGAAACGCCGCACCGGCCCGTCGCCGAGATCGGCGGCGGCCTCGAGCAGCGAACGGTCGATCTTCTCCAGGCTCACATAGATGGGCAGGATCGCGAAGGCGGCGAAGGCGTGCGCCAGCGTCACGACGACGGCCGTCGGATTGTAGAGCAGGAATTCGAGTGGCGCGGAAATGATGCCGAGCCCCATCAGCCCCGAATTGATGACGCCGTTATAGCCCAGGATGATCTTCCACGCGAAGACGCGCAGCAGATAGCTCGTCCAGAACGGGATGGTGAGCAGGATCAGCCAGATGAATTTGTTGTTCTTCACGCGGAAGGCCACGAAATAGGCCATCGGATAGGCGAGCAGCACGGTGACGAGCGTCACCACCGAGGAGATCGCGAGCGAGCGGTAGAAAAGGATGCGATAGCTCTCGCGGCTCAGCGCCTTGGCGTATTGGTCGAGCGTCAGCGTGGTGTCGAGCGTGTACCCGCTCTGGGTCCAGAAGCTGTAGAGCGCCAGCAGCAGCATCGGCGCCGCCAGCGCGAAGAGCAGGATCACGATCGTCGGCGAGAGCAGCGTGTAGCCGCGCGCGGTCTCGGAGCGCTGGTACAGCGCGTTGAGCCAGGCGATCAGCCCGCCCGTCTGGCGCCCCCCCATCACCCCGATCGTCATGCCTGCCCCCGTGACGGCTAGGCAGAGTGTCGCCAATCTTCAGGAGCCGCGCAATCGAGCATTATAGTTGCCATAGTTGCCATTAGATCGATTCAAAAAACAGAACCCTCCCCTTGAGGGAGGGTCGAAAATCGCGGCGCGATTTTCGGGGAGGGGTAAGAACCGCGAGGCGCAATACCCCCACCCGAAATTCGCTCGCGCGAATTTCGACCTCCCCTCAAGGGGGAGGTTAAGCGGACGACTGTCCGACATGCCCACGTGAACAATGGTGTGGACTAGTGTCGTGGTTTCGAAGTTCGCTCGATTTCGATATCGAGCGTCTGGCGAACTTCGAAACCTAAACGACACTAGGAATCAATAGGTTTCTAGTGTCCTTTCGATTCCGAAATTCGCAAAATGCCGATATCGAGATATCGCGAATTTCGGAATCGGGACACTAGGGCACCAGCCGCTTGATCCATTCCGGCAGTGCGAAGGCGGCGGCGTGAATCGCGGGATTGTAATAGTCGGTCTTGAGCTTCGCCGTCTTGAACGCGGCGCGCGCCCGCGCGATGCCGGCCGGCGTGCCGAGCCTCTTGCCCTTGCCTGCCCAGGAGAGCGCCATGAAGCCGCCGATATAGCTCGGTACCACCGTCAGATAGAGACCGGATTGGGCGAAATGGACCTTCAGCTCCTTGAGTGCGTCGGCGATCACCCAGGGCTGGAAAAAAGGAACCCCGGTCTGGAACGTGGCGAAGCCGCCGGGCTTCAGCGCTCCCTTCACGCGCGCATAGAACGTGTCGCCGAACAGCGCCTTGCCGGGCCCCACCGGATCGGGCCGGTCGGCGACGATCAGATCGAAGCGCGCCTTCGATTCCGGCCGACCGAGATATTCGAAGGCGTCGGCGATCTCGATCTTGAGCCGGCGGTCCTTGAAGGCCCGCGCGTTCATGGCGGCAAAGTGCTCGCGGCACAGTTCGACCACCCGGTCGTCGATATCGACGAGGACGACTTCCTCGACGCGCTTGTGCTTCAGCGCCTCCTCGGCAATCGAGAGGTCGCCGCCGCCCACGATCATCACCCGCTCGGCCGCGCCGTGCTCGAGCATCGGCAGATGGGTCAGCATTTCGGCATAGGCGGACTCGTCGCGCGTCGTGAGCTGAACGATGTCGTCGAGCACCAGCACGCGGCCATTGGCGACGGTGTCGAAGATCTTGATTCGCTGGTAGCGGCTCTTTTCGTCGGCGACGGCCGGCCCGGAGAGGTCCATCGCCTGGGCGTAGCCCTTGTGCAGGCGCTCGCGGAAGGTCGTCGGCATTGTTCCTCGCGGCGGAGAAGAGCGGCGGGCGGCCCGTATAGGGCGAAGCGTGCCGCCTGTCTACCGCGGCCGCGGCGGATATTGTGGCGGGAACGAGGCGGATCGCGCTCCGCGCGCCGCGCAGGAAAAAATTCACTCTGGGGTCCGAAAACTCTTGCGTCCGAGCGTGACGATTCTATATTCCCCATTGCTCCGGCAACGGAGCAAAGCGGCGCGACGGCCTTCCGTCCGCCGCTTTCTTCTTAGGCGCCAGAGCGGGCGACAGCATCAAGCGCTCTGGCTGGGTGCAACACCTTTGGAAGGGTAGGATGCCAGGATGGCTCGACTCGAACTCGGTGTGGCGGCGATCAATGGAGCAGAGGCGTTTGACGCCCGCGCTTCGGCGAGGACCGTCCCGGTTCCTATTCCCGAAGGGGATGAGGAGCGTACAGACCACTTCATCACGCAGAATGGGGTGACCTTCGCAGGCAGTCACCTGATCGTCGATCTCTGGGAGGCCGAAGGCCTCGACGACCGGGATCGCATCGAGCAGGCGCTGATCGATGCGGTGGAGGCGTCCGGAGCGACGCTTCTGCACATCCACCTGCACAAGTTCACCTTAGGCGGCGGCGTCTCGGGCGTCGCGGTTTTGGCCGAAAGCCATATCAGCGTGCACACCTGGCCGGAGCGCGGCTATGCCGCCTTCGACATCTTCATGTGCGGCAGCGCCCAGCCCAGGCGGGCTCTGCCGGTGCTCAAGGCAGCCTTCGCGCCGAAGCGCGTCGTGCTGGGCGAGCACAAACGGGGCGTCCTTTAGCCCTCAGCGCAGCGTTAACCATGAACGGAAACGGCGGTTCTCCCGCCGTTTCCGCTTGCGCGCCCGCCCGGTATCCTTGCGCCTCGGTTAGCGCGGATTAACCGCGTCCCAATGCGATAGACCGAGAATGGGCGCGGGAGGGCGGCGTATGGAGCGCTACGACGCGGCGATCATCGGCGCGGGACCGGAAGGCCTGACCGCCGCCACGACGCTGGCGGGGGCGGGGCTGCGCGTCGTCGTGCTCGAACGCGCGAGCCGACCCGGCGGGCGCGCCGTCACGCGCGAGTTCCATCCCGGCTTTCGTGCCTCTCCCTTCGCCGACGAGTTGGCCGACATCCCGCGCCGTCTTTTCTGGCGGCTCGATCTCGCGCGTCGCGGCGCATTGATGGCGCCCGCGCCCGCCTCGACGCTGATCTCGGAAATCGGCGCCCATATCCTGACCGCCGGCGCGCAAAGCTGCGCACACACCGCGCGCCTCGCACGCGAGATGGACGGCCTGCGCACCGAGCTCGCGGCGCGCGCGGAAATGCTCGATCCGTCGCCCGCGCGACGCCTGTCCTTCCGCCGCCGTGAGCCCGAGCGTCCCGGCTGGCCGGGCGATGCAATGGCGCGCGCATCGCTGGCGGAGCTGCTGGCCGCGCGCGTTCCCGGCGAGGACATGGCGCTTCACCTCGCCGCCGGTGCTCTCTCGGGCCGTGCCGCTTCGCCGTTTCTGGTGGGTTCCGCGCTTCATCTGCTGGCACCGGGAGAAGGATGCTCCGGCGCCGTCGCGGGCGGACTCGGCGCGCTCGGCGACGCGCTCGCCGCGGCGGCGCGCGCGGCCGGTGCCACGATCCGCTGCAGCGCGGAGGTGAGCGACATCAGGCGGCGCAGGGGCCGGACGAGCGGCGAGGAGATCGCGGCCGGTGCCGTGATCTCGGCGCTCGACGTGAAGCGTACCTTGCTCACCTTCTTTGCCTGGAGCGACTTGCCCGCCGGCATCGTGAAGGCCGCGGGGCGCTACCGGATGAGCGCAAGCCGTGCGCGTGTGCTCTTCGCGCTCGATGCGGCGCCGGAATTTTCCTTCGCCGCCGCACGGCCGGCAACCCGGCGCGGACCGGTTCACGTCGTTGCCTCCATGGCCGCGCTCGCACGCGCCCATGACGTTTGGCGTTCGAACGCGCTCGGCGACGCCTTGCCCGTCACGCTACGCGTGCCGTCCTTCGCCGATCCCCGTCTGGCGCCCGCGGGCAAGGCGGTGATGACCGCGACGCTTTCCGGCGTTCCCTTGCAGCTTTTTGACGGCGCCTGGACGAAGGAGAAGCGCGCGCGGCTTGTCGCGCTGGCGCTCGCGGCCGCCGAGACGGTCGCACCCGGCGTTTCCGCGCGCGTGCTTGCGTGCCAGCCGATCGCGCCGCCCGATTTCGAGGACGCACTCGGTCTCACCCATGGCGATTTCGACGGGGGCGAGATCGGGCCCGACCAGACGATGGGCTTCCGGCCCTGGCCCGAGATGGCGGATGCGCGCACGCCTATCGCCGGGCTCTATCTCGGCGGGCCGTCCTCGGCGCCGGCGCCTTTTCTGCTGTGCGCCGCGGGCCATCGCGCGGCCCGCACGCTGCTGGCCGACCGCGCGGCCGGGAGGCTCGCGTGACGGAGGCGGCGCCGCGCTACGACGCGATCGTGATCGGCGGCGGCGTCGGCGGGCTCGTCGCGGCGGCGCATCTCGCCGCCGGGGGCTTCGCGCGGTCGCGCTTGCGGGTTGTGCTCGTCGAGGCGCGCAATATGCTCGGCGGCACCGCCGAGAATCTTCCATTTGGCGACGGCTTTCGCGGACCGGTCGGCGGGCATGCGATCTATGCGCTCGATCCCGCGTCGATCGGAAAGCTCCGTCTCGCGCGGCGCGGGCTCGCCTTCGCCGAACGCGACATGGCGCTGGTGGCGCTTCGCCAAGGCGGCCGGCACATCGTCTTGACGCGCGACGTTTATGCCTGCCGCGCGACGATCGCGGCCCACGATACGGGCGACGCCGACAGGTTTCCGCGCTTCCGGCGCGAGGCGTTCGCGCTGGCCCGCCACATGCGTTCGTTCTGGGACGGAACCGCCGGCGCGGCGGCGGACGAAAGGCCGGTCCTCGACCGCTTGGCGCGTCTGAGCGCGGCGGCATGGCTCGACGGCTGGTTCGCCTCCGACGCGCTCAAGGCGGCACTCGCCTTCGACGCGACGTCCTGCGGATTCTCGCCGCTCGAGCCGGGCTCGGCGCTGGCCCTAATCTGGCGCTGGGGCCTGGAAGCCTGCGGGCTTCAGGGTGGCTCCGCCCAGGTCGCGGGCGGCCCCGGCGCGCTGGCGGCAGCCCTCGCCAAGGCCGCGCAAGCGTCCGGCGTCGCCATCCGCACCGGCGCGCATGTGGAGGCGATCCTCTATGAGGGGGGCCGGGTCGTCGGCGTCCGGCTTTCGACAGGCGAGATGCTGGCGGCTGGCGTCGTACTTTCGAGTCTCGATACGCGGCGCACCTTGCTCCACCTGTTGCCGCCGGAGGCGCTGCCCTTCGGCGCGGCGGCGGCGCTGGGCGCGCGGGAAGGCGCGCGCGCGCCGGCAAGCGCCAGCGTGCTGCTCGCGCTCAACCGGCCGCCGGCTTTCGCGGCGGGTTTGAGCGCGCGGGCCTTGCGCGGGCGGTTCGTGTTTCCCGAACGGCCCGACGCGATCGCCGAAGCCAAGGGCGCGGCGCTCACGGGCCTTATGCCGGCCGAACTCGTCGTCGAGGCGACATTGCCGAGCGAGGCCGATCCCGCGCACGGCCCGATTTCGCAGCACGTGCTTTCGGCGCTCATTCGCTTCCTTCCCGCCCAGCCGGCGGGCGGCTGGGCGTCGCACCGCACGGCTCTCAAGGACCGCCTGATCGCGGCGCTGGAGGTTTTTGCGCCCGGCTTGGCGCAATCGGTCGTGGGCTTCGAAGTGCTGACACCCGACGATCTCGCCGCGCGGTATGGCGACATGTCGAGCCAGGCCGCGGACGCGCTGGGCCGGCTGCTCGCAGCGCCCGAGACGCGCGTGCGCAGCGTCGTGCCGGGCCTTTATTTCTGCGGCGGCGCGGCGGAGCCGGCGACCGCGCTGTCGGGCCGCGCCGCGCGGCTGGCCGCGGCGCTGGCGCGCGCGGACGCGAAGGCGGAGGCCAGAGCATGACGGGGACACCGACCGTCACGCGTCCGACGCCGTTCCATGTGCGCACGGCCGAGCGCAATCGCGACAATGTCTGGCGCGCGCGCAACGGCTTCACGCTTCCGGCGCATTACGGGGACGCGCGCGCGGAGGCGTTGGCGGTGCGGTTCTCGGCGATCGCCGCCGACGTTTCGCACCGGGCATGGCTGCGTTTCACGGGCGCGCGCGCGGGCCCTCTGTGTGCGCGCGCCTTCGGCCAGGCGGTCGCGGCCATCGAGCCCGGAGCATCGCGCACCGTGCTCTGGCGCGCCGACGGCGGCGGCGTGCGCGGCACCGGTACGTTGGCCCGCCTGGCGACCGGGGATTTCGTGCTGCTGAGCTACGTCTGCGATCACGCTTGGTTCGAGGATGCCGCCGCGCGGTTCGGCGTGCGGCTGTTCGAGGAGACGGGCGAGGCGGGCCTGCTGGCTCTCGCCGGGCCGTTCGCCGCCGCCATACTCGAGGTCGGTGGGCTCGCCGAGGCCGCGACGCTCGAGCCGGGCAGGCATCGCGCGTTCGTCTGGCGCGGGCTCGACGTGACGGTGTCGCGCTGGGGCGTGCTCGGCGGCTATGAAATCGGCTGCGCGGCCGATGATGCCGTCATCGTCTTCGACCGCGTGATGAGCGCCGGCGCGGGGCTGGGCCTCGCGCTCGCCGGCGAGGACGCGTTCGCGACCATCCTGATGGAAACCGGAGTGGCGGTTCCTTGCGCGGATTGGGCGCCGGCGCGCGATCCCTTCGCGACCGGTCCGGCACCGGAAACGCTGGGGCTGGCCGAACTCGCGGGCGCCGCGCACGCGACGCCACCGCTCGTGCTTGCCGGCATTGTGCTGGATTCGGAAGAGCCCGCGCCCCGCGCGGCGATCCTGAAAGGGAGCGAAATTGTCGGTGCGACGCTCGGCTCGCTCTATTCGCCCGCGCTCAAGCGCGCCATCGCGCTCGCCCAAATCGCGCCCGCCCATGCCGGTGCCGGAACGGCGATCGCGGCCCGCCACGCGGGCGACGGCGCGATGACCATCGAGGGAACCGTCGTGGACTTGCCCTTCCTTCCCATACCCGATCAAATTCGCCCATGAAGCATGCCGGCAAAGACGCGCTCGACGCGCTCGAGCCGCTGCTCGCGGAACTGAGGACGCTGCCGGCATTGACCGAGCGGGCCCGTGGCACGTTCTACCGGAAAGGCCGTGCGTTCCTGCATTTTCACGAAGACGCGGCGGGCCTCTTCGCCGACGCGCGCCTGGAAACGGAGAAGGACTTCGCGCGGCTTCGCGTGAGCAGCGCGGGCGAACGCCGCGCATTGCTGGCCGCCATTCGCAAGGCACTCAAGGTACCATAGCAAAACGCCCCGGAAGATCGCTCTTCCGGGGCGCCAAATTTTCTCCGCGACGGACCCTAGTGTCGTGGTTTCGAAGTTCGCTACTTTATTGATATCGCGCTCCCGGCGAACTTCGAAACCGAAACGACACTAGGAATCAATGGATTGCTAGTGT
>Ga0326597_10005430_pt1 | contig 17705 bp, 14 predicted proteins | sample RVTome_12_FD_203789 | JGI IMG/M metagenome (GOLD analysis project Ga0326597, IMG submission 203789) | Soil microbial communities from uranium-contaminated site in the Upper Colorado River Basin, Wyoming, United States - RVT100D185 | ecosystem: Environmental > Terrestrial > Soil > Contaminated >... | reverse complement strand
ACAGATGCTCGAGCCGGGCAGGCACGACCCCGCCTCCTGGACGGGGTCGCGTCAATCGGCGGCGGCCGACAACAACAGGGCCAACAAGGCGCCGAGCCCGGCCGGGATGCCGTAGCGCTCCCAGCGCGACACCGCGTCGCCTGCGATCACCTCGACCGGCACCGAAGTCAGCTCGATCACCTTGTTGGTGACCGAATTCTCGACCAGCCGAGTCAGAGAGTTCTTGCGCGCCGTGCTCATCACGATCTGGTCGCAGCGCAGCCGGCGGGCCGTATCAGCGATGCATTTTGCCCTGTCTCCCACCTCGACGTGCACCGAGTAGGGAATGCTGAAGCTGTCGAGCGTCTGCCGGACCGGGCGCAGCGCCTTTTCAGCCTGGTCGCGGTGGTGATCCTGAACGCTCTTCCTGCTGACGAAGCGCGTGATGTCCCTGTTGAACGGCGGCTGGACGTTCAGCAGATGAGTCTCCATTGCCGTGTTGTTCATGAATTGCTTGATGACATGCTTTACAGCGAACTGGCAATTAGGGGAGCCGTCTACCGGAATGAGTACCTTTAACATGGTGTTCCCTCCTGTAATGCGGTGCGAGGCGGATGCGTGAGTTGCGAGCGGCTGCGCAAAGCTGGCGACAGGCGCAACAACCAGAGGCGCTCGCCCTGTGTCCGTCTGCGTTGCCGTCCGTGTCCGGAAGTAAACCTTGAGAAGTTCCATGGCAATCGGCGAGGCGAAGAAGAACGGGAACATCAGCAGCCAATCGTCCAGCGTCAACGGCACGGTATCGAAGAACGGCCTGAGGGGCGGCACGTACACTACCGCCAGAACCAGCAAGAACGACGCCAAAACCGCCCAGTTCATCCACTTGTTCGAAAACACGCCGATGGTGAAGACGCTGTGGTACTCCGACCGCGCCGTATAGGCCCGGATCAGCTCGGAGGTGCACAGGGTCACGAAGGCGATGGTCTGGGCCGCCTCGAGGTGGCCCGGATAGCGCTGCAAGCCAAAATAGAACGCCAGCAATATGGCTATGGCATCAACCACGGCGATGACGCCGATGCCGATCGCCATATCGCGATTGATGACCGGCTCCTTCGGCGGCCGCGGCTGATACTTCATGATGTCGGGGTCGCCCTTCTCCATCCCCAGGGCCAGGGCCGGCGCGCCGTCGCTCACCAGGTTCAACCACAGGAGCTGAACAGGCCTTAACGGGATCGGCAGCCCGAACAGCATCGAGCCGAAGATGATGAGGATTTCCCCGGCGTTGCAGGCGAGCAGGAAGTACACGAACTTGCGGATGTTGGAGTAGATGATCCGCCCCTGCTCTATGGCCGCGACGATGCTGGCGTAATTGTCGTCCGTGAGCACCATGTCCGCCGTCTGCTTGGTCACGTCGGTTCCCGTGATGCCCATGGCGATCCCGATGTTCGCCCGCTTCAAGGCCGGGGCGTCGTTCACGCCGTCACCCGTCATCGCCACCACGTGGTCGCGCGCCTTCAGGGCATCGACGATCCTGGTCTTATGCGTAGGCGAAACCCGGCAACATACTTCCAGCCTGTCGACCTTGGCCGCCAGTTCCTCGTCGCTCAATTTTTCGATCTCGGGCCCGGTAAGGACTAAACCGCCCTTGCTCAGCAAGCCGATATCGCGGGCGATCGCCTCGGCGGTTTCCTTGTGATCGCCGGTTACCATGACGCTCTTCAGCCCGGCACCCTTCGCCACTCTCACCGCCTCCATCACCTCCGGACGCGCCGGGTCGATCATGCCCAGCAGCCCGACAAAGGTGAGCTCCATCTCGATATTCGCGGGAGTGCAGCTTTCCGGGACTTCTTTCAGGGGGCGGTAGGCTACCCCGAGCACCCGCAGCGCGTTGCTCGCGAGATCGCGGTTCTGATCGAGCACTTCCTTGCGCTTTTCCGCCGTCAGAGGGACGGCTTGCCCGGCCTCCTGGATCTGGCCACAAAGATCCAGGATGATGTCGGGCGCCCCCTTGACGAAGGCGACAAACTGCGGGTAACGGAAACTTGCGGCTGAAGCCTGACCGTTGGCGCCATCCACGCTGTGAATTGTCGTCATGCGCTTTCGGTCCGAATCGAACGGAATCTCCTGAATACGGGGCAAAGCCTTTTCCAGCTCGCCTCGCACGAATCCGCCCTTCATCGCCACGACGGCCATGGCCCCCTCAGTGGGATCGCCGATAATCTGCCACGACCGCTTGCCTGCCTCGTCGCTCCGTTCCTCCAGTTTCGCATCGTTGCAAAGCAACGCTCCATGCAGGAGCAACGTGGCGTCCGGATCGGCGTGCGTATCGAAGGGCTTCCCGTCCACGGCAAATTGCCCGCTCGGGCTGTATCCTTCCCCCGTGACCCGGAATCTCCTGGCCCCGGTCCACCCCTGGACCACGGTCATCTCGTTCTGCGTCAGCGTTCCGGTTTTGTCGGAACAAATGACAGTGGCGCAGCCCAGCGTTTCCACGGCGGGAAGCTTCCGGATCAGGGCATGGCGCTTGATCATCTGCCGCATCCCCAGGGCGAGGCAGATGGTGACAATGGCCGGAAGACCTTCGGGAACGGCCGCAATGGCGAGACTTACGGCAGTCATGAAGAGATTGATGATGTCCTTCTGCTCGGCCTGCAGATAGTTGAGGAAACCGATCGTGAAGACATCCGTCAGGCGCGTATCCCGGATGAGGCCGTAGATAAAAACGAACGCGCAGATGAAGATGATGATCGTGCCGAGCACCTTCCCGAGATGCTCCAGCTTCTGCTGCAGCGGCGTTTCCTCGTCCTCGAAGGACTGAATCATCTCCGCGATGAGCCCGATCTGCGTGCTCATCCCCGTGCCCGTGACAAGGCCCGTGCCGCGACCATACGTCACCATCGTGCTCATGAAAGCGGAGTTCCTGCGGTCGCCCAGGGGTATTTCCTTGTCCAGCACCACTGCGGCGTTCTTCTCCACGGGTACCGATTCGCCGGTAAGCGAGGCTTCTTCGACCTTGAGATTGACGGCCGTGACCAGGCGCATGTCGGCGGGAATGTAGTTGCCTGCCTCCAAGAGGACGATGTCGCCCGGAACGAGTTCCCGGCCCGGGATCGTGATCTGATGGCCGTCCCGGATGACCTGGGCGTTGGGGGCGGACATCTTCTTCAGGGCCGCGAGGGCCTGTTCCGCCTTCGATTCCTGGATGACTCCGACCACGGCGTTCAACACGACGATGAACATGATGGCTATGGAGTCGACCCACTCTCCCAGCGCCAGCGCGATGAGCGCCGCGACGATCAGGATGATCACGAGGTAATTATTGAATTGATCCCAGAGCAGCGCGAGGAAGCCGGGCCGCGGGTGCTCCGTAAGTTCATTGGCGCCCAGCTTCGCAAGGCGGTCCTGCGCTTCTTGCTGGGTCAGGCCTCGTTCGAGGTGTGTCTGAAAGCCGCTGACAAGCTCCGCGATGGGCTTGCCATGGGGTTCTTTATCGTGCATACAGGCCTCCTCCAGCTTTCATGCGTGTCTGGCGTAGCGTCCTATTTACGATCCACTTGCCAAACTTGCCGCGTGGCTCCTGCCGTTTTCCTTGTGCCCAAGTATCGGTCGGCGCACGAGGAAAGAATATTTGAAGTTTTCGATTGTTATGATTACGAAACAGGAAAATAACGAAAAATTCTTAATGGTTTCCATTACGAGTCGTAATGCATGGACGCCTTGAAAGATGGGGCTCGAAGTGGTAAAAGTGTTCCGTGGCCTGGCAGAAGCCAGGCGCCCCTCCAGAGGGGAGTAGCTTCCGCAGCCGGTTGGCTGCTGCCACGCGATCGTCAATACGGGTTATCCCCCCGGTCGCGTGGGCATCGAAAGAATCGATGCGAGCGAGACCTTTGCCGAACAGGTGAAGGTCTGTTCCCGAACAGCGGCCTTCACTTCGAGGTGAAGGCCGCTGTGCGTTGAGGGCATGGCGGCAATGGCAACCGATTCAAGGAGCTATCGCCATGCCGCAATCGAGTATTCGACGTTTCCTAAAGCACGGAGTACTGCCGCAGCTCCGCGTGTTCGAGGCGAGCGCGCGATTGGGATGTTTCGCTCGCGCCGCCGAGGAGCTCCACCTGGCCCAGCCGACGGTTTCGGTGCAGATCAAGAAGCTGAGCCAAACCGTCGGCTTCCCGCTGTTTGAACAGGTGGGCAAGCATATCTACCTGACGGACGCGGGCCGGCGGGTTTTCGCGGGCTGTCATGACGTGTTTCGCGCCCTCTCGAGCCTCGAGGAAAGGCTGACCGAGATGCGCGGGCTGGATTCCGGCCATCTTCAATTTGCCGTGACTTCGACGGCCAAGTATTTCGCCCCACGGCTGCTCGGGGCCTTCATCCAGCGCTATCCCGGGGTCGAAACATCGCTGCAGATCCACAACCGGAGCACCCTGATTGAACGCCTGAAAAACAACGAGGATGACCTGTACATGTTCGCTGACCCGCCCGACCAGCAGGAAGTCATGGTTCAGGCCATCCTGTCCAACCCGCTGGTGGTTCTTGCGCGCAACGACCATCCGATGGCGGGCGAGATCGACATTGCACTGGCGCGCCTCGCCAACGAGCCGTTCCTGATCCGCGAACGGGGATCGGGAACGCGAATGGCCACGCTGAAGCTGTTCGAGCAGCATGGGCTGACCCCGAAAATACGAATGGAGCTGAGCACCGACGAGGCGATCCGGGAGGCAATTCTTGCCGGACTCGGAGTGTCGATTCTCTCCCGCTATACCTTCGGGTTGGAACCCGAACAAACGAAGCTGGTCTGCCTGGACGTCGAAGGATTCCCCCTCGAGAGTCACTGGCATTTCGTCTATCCCGTGGGCAAGCACCTCTCCGTGGCTGCGCGCGCGTTCATGGACTTCGCGCGAGTCGAGACAAAGAACCTGGCTTTCGACGGCTTCGCGCGGCGCCCGCACTGACGCTCCCGCAAGTGACGTACCCCGGATCAGCCCCTGGGGCGCGCCGCTCTGCGCTTACCGCTCACCCTCTAATCTGGAGCGGCCCAGTTCTTGGCGCGATCGACGGCCTTGCGCCAGCCGGCCAGCAGCGATTCCACCCGGTCACGGCTCATGCCGGGCTCGAAGCGGCGCTCGGCCTGCCATTGCGCACCGATTTCCTCTCCATCTTTCCAGAAACCGACCGCGAGGCCGGCAAGGTAGGCTGCGCCCAGCGCGGTGGTCTCGGTGATTTTGGGGCGCACCACCGGCACACCGAGGAGATCGGCCTGGAACTGCATCAGCATGTCGTTGCGCGCCGCGCCCCCGTCGACGCGCATCTCCGCGAGGCTGATCCCGGAATCGGCCTCCATGGCGTGCAGCACGTCGGCCGTCTGATAGGCGATGGCTTCGAGCGCGGCGCGCGCGATGTGGGCCGCCGCCGACCCTCGGGTCAGGCCCAGGATCGCGCCGCGCGCGTAGGGGTCCCAGTGCGGGCTCCCCGCCCCCGCGAAGGCCGGCACGAGGTAGACGCCGCCGTTGTCCGCGACGCTGGCGGCCAGCCGTTCGATATCGGCCGACGACTTGATGATGCCAAGGCCGTCGCGCAGCCACTGCACCACCGCGCCCGCGACGAAAACACTGCCTTCGAGGGCATACTCGGGGCGGCTGCCGCTCTGGCACGCCGCCGTAGTCAGCAGCTTGTTGCGGGATGGAACGGGCCGTTCCCCGGTGTGCATCAGCATGAAGCAGCCGGTGCCGTAGGTGTTCTTCACCGTGCCCGGCGTCACGCAGCGTTGGCCGAACAACGCGGCCTGCTGATCGCCGGCGATACCGGCGATCGGGATGCGAGCGGCGAAGAGACCCGGCGCCGTTTCCGCTACCACGCCGCTCGACGCGCACACCACCGGCAGGACGCGGTCCGGAATGCCGAAGAGCGCGAGCAGCTCGTCGTCCCAGCTTCCCGAGTGGATGTCGAAGAGCAGGGTGCGCGAGGCGTTGCTGACGTCGGTCACGTGCGCTGTCCCCGCCGAGAGTTTCCAGATGAGCCAGCTGTCGATCGTGCCGAACGCCAGCTCGCCGGCCTCGGCCCGGGCGCGGGCCCCGGGCACGTTGTCCAGTATCCAGCCGAGCTTGGTGGCGGAGAAATAGGCATCGAGCACGAGGCCGGTCTTCGCGGAAACGCGCGCCTCGAAACCGCCCGCCTTGAGCGCGTCGCAGGCGGCCGCCGTGCGCCGGTCCTGCCACACAATTGCATTGCAGAGCGCCCGGCCCGAGGCCCGGTCCCATACCACGGTGGTTTCGCGCTGATTGGCGACGCCGATGGCTGCGACGTCTCGTGCATGGATCCGCGCGCGCGCCAGCGCCTCATGAGCGACCGCGATCTGCGTTGCCCAGATCTCCTCGGCGTCGTGCTCCACCCAGCCGGGCCGGGGAAACACCTGCATGAATTCCTTCTGCGCCACTGCCAGAATGGCGCCCGACGCGTCGAACACGATGGCGCGCGAGCTGGTGGTGCCCTGGTCGAGGGCGAGTATGACGCTCATCCGGTCTGCCGCCTGGGAGAAAGACTATATTGTGTCAAAGTTCCGCAGCGGCGACCGCCGCTTTATTGTGCGCGGCAATATCGCTAGAATCATCCCTGTTGTCCCGCGTCGAATTGGTCTAATCTTGGGGTTCGGGGCGCACCTTGGGAGAAAAGTGAATGCTTTTCTATGCTTTCTACGTCGTTGCGCTGATCATCCTGATCCTGCACTTCACCGGCTGGCTCAAGCGCAACAATCTCGAATGGCTGGTGCTGGTGCTGGCTGTGGCGACGTTCCCCGCAGTTATTTTCCTCTGAGAAACCCGTCGCGCGCGTCACACGTCGCCAGACGACCTTTGATGAGCGTGCGAGTTCGCCAGGCCGTTCCGGCCTATTTGGCAAGCAGGCTCACACCGGCGATCAACAGCAACAGCGCCATCAGCTTGGAGAAGCTTTCCGGGCTGACGAACGCGCCGAACACGATGCAGGCCGTCACGGCAATCCGGAGCGGGTCGAGACTTTCAAGCATGGATTCGCTGCCGGCCACTGCCCTGTCGATGCGCGAGCAGCAGGAGGCCGAGCGCCGCCACCCCGCCGAAGACCATCAGCCAGAGCGTCGCGCCGTAGGTGCCGATCGTCCCGTACGCCACCGCGAACACGGGCGGGCCGAACATCACGCCGCCGAAGACGAAGAACGACATGCCGCCTGCGGCGAGGCTGATCATTCCCGGGGGGCTCAGCCGCGCGCACTCGGCATGAACGATGCCGTTCCAGCCCACGCAGCTTGCTCCCAGCAGGAAAAAGAGGAGGTACACCAGCGGCTTCGGCCAGCTCGCCTCGAGCAGGATGAGCGCGATCGAGGACACGATCATGATCGCGCAGATGAGCGTGAGCACGGCAAGACCGCTGCGCAGGCGGTCGGCCAGCCATCCCCACGGAATCCGTGATGTCGCGCCCCCGACCTGGGCCATGGACAGCATGATCCCGGCCTCCACCAGGCCGTAACCACCCTCCGCCACGAGGTAGATGACGGTGAAGCTCAATAGGATGCGCTGGACGCCGGAGAAAAGCACTGCAGCGAGGGCGACCCAGCGCAACGCTTTCTGCCGCCACACCAGCGGAACGCCGCCGAACGGCGTACTGCGCAGACTGCCCGTTGGCCGGCGATCGCTGTCCCAGGCGCCACGGGCGCGCTCCGTGACGAGCAGCGTCGCCACGCCCACCGTGGCGATCATGGCAAGCGACCAGCGCCAGCCGGCTGTTACCGCCAGTATTGGCGCCGCGAGCGCGATGATCACGCCGCCCAGCGGCACGCCGGTCTGCTTGATCGAGAACAGCAGGTTGCGGCGGTCGGGCGAGGTGTGCCTGACCAGCAGGTGGGCTGCTGCGGGACTGGCAAACCCCATGCCGGTACCGATGAACAACGATCCCAGCGCAATGAAGCCGACGTGTGGCAGCGCGAGCAGCGCCACCCCGGTCACGCTCGACACCATGCTCAACTGCGTCGTCCGCGCGGCGCCGAGGCGCAGCACGACGATGCCGCCGTAGATGGAGGCAACTGCCGCCGCGCCAAAAGTCAGGCCCACATGGTAGCCGACCAGTACCGGTGCCACCCCCAGCGATTCCGCCACCTTGGGCGCGATGGTGGAAAGCACGATGTTCGACATCGCGACCACCATCTGCGCGGCGGTCGTCACCAGCACGACAAACCATGCCGAGGCCGGGTGCGGGACGGTCATTAGGCTGCGCCTTCCACGTGAGCACGCATGTTAACAACTCCGCACTGGACCTCGCCCGGCCGCGTCCAACGTATGGTCCCGTGCCGCACTTTTGACATGTCACCGGCGCGTTCATAGAATTTCAAGCACCCGTACCGCTTCCCGCCCATGACCCATTCCCTACCCGGCCGGAGCCCGGCCGAGATCCGGCCCCTGCCGCTGCTGTCGGACCGCACCTACGAGCGCATCCGGCACGACATCATCAGTTGCGTGCTGGCGCCCGGCACCGAGATCTCCGAAGCGCAGCTCTGCTCGCAATACAAGATCGGCAAGGCGCCGGTGAGAATGGCCCTGAACCGGCTCGCGCACGACGGGCTGGTGCGCGCCATCCCGCGCCGCGGCTACCGGGTGACGCCGGTCACGCTGAAGGACATCCACGACGTGTTCGAGCTGCGCCTCATGCTGGAGCCCGCCGCGGCGCGCATGGCGGCCGGCAAGGTTGACGCCCAGCGGCTGCGCGCACTGGACGAGATTTCCCGCTCCGGCTACGCGCCCGGCGACCCCGGGAGCATCTCGCGCTTCCTGGAAGCAAGCATGGCGTTCCAGGTGGCGATCGCGCGCGCCACCGGCAACGCGCGGCTCGCCGACGCGATCGAGCAGCTGCTCGACGAGATGACACGGCTGCTGCACCTGGGGCTCGGGCTGCGCAACCGCTCGCAGGAGCTGTCACGCGAGCACCGCGCCCTGGTCAAGGCGCTCGCCCGCGGCGACGGGAGCACGGCGGAGCGCATCTGCCGCGACCAGATCGAGGCGGCGCGCAGCATGGTGCTCTCCGCGATACTGACTTCGAGCTCCGTGATGAATCTCGCTATAGCCGCCGCTCGGCCGGAGCACCCGACCGGCGGCTGAACACAATTCCCCCATCAGAGTTGCAACCAAGCCGAGGACATTGTAGCCCGTGGTGAAGCGCCAAAATGGATTCGACATGAGACTCGCCCAGACCCTATTTCCCAATTTCGCATGGGTGATTACACCTGAGGAATCTGTCGGACCTCGGTCCGATAGATTCCTGGAGGGTCCGCGGTGAGCGCGGTGCCGCCGCAGTTGCAGCACCTCGCGCCCCGCAACCCAATCACCTAGTCACCTAGTCACCTAGTCACTCAGTCACTCAGTCACTCAGTCACTTCAATACCGGCGGAGCATCTGATGAAAGCTGTGGTACTGGAAAAGCACGGCGGGCTCGAGCAGCTCAAGTACGTGACCGACTTCCCCGATCCCAGGGTGATCGAGGGGCACGTCGTGATCCGGGTGAAGGCGACTTCGTTCAACTACCATGACGTCTTCACCGTGCGGGGGATGCCCGGCATCAAGGTGCCGCTGCCCATGATCATCGGGCTCGACATGGCCGGTGAGATTCTCGAAGCCGGGCCGGGCATGAGCGGCTGGAGGCTGGGCGACCGCGTCCTGGTCAACCCGCTCAACAAGCAGCAGGGGCTGATGGGCGAGATGATGCACGGGGGACTCGCCGAGAGATGCCTGGTTGCGGAGCACCAGCTGATTCGCATGCCCGACAAGGTGTCGTTCGAGGATGCGGCCGCCCTCCCCGTCGCATACGGCACCGCGCACCGCATGATCGTTACCCACGACACCATCAGGAAGGGCGACAAGGTGCTGGTCCTCGGTGCGAGCGGCGGCGTCGGCACCGGCTGCGTGCTGCTCGCGAAGTTGCTGGGGGCGGAAGTGATCGCCTGCGCCTCGAGTGAAGACAAGATCAAGCGGCTGAAAGACCTCGGCGCCGACCACGTCATCAACTACAAGGAAACCGATTTCTCCGGATGGGCAGTCGACAAGTATGGCAAGCCGCAACGCAGGACCTACGAGGGCGGCGTGGATGTCGTCATCAACTTCACCGGCGGCGACACTTGGGCGCCGACGCTGCGCTGCGTGAAGCGCGGCGGCAAGATCCTGGTGTGCGGCGCCACCGCCGGCTACGACCCCAAGGAAGACCTGCGCTACATCTGGAGTTTCGAGCTGAAAGTCATCGGCTCGAACAGCTTCTACGACGAGAACCTGAAGGCGCTCATGGACATGATCCAGAGGCGCGAGCTGAAACCCGTGATCGACGAGGTGCTGCCGCTCGCGCGCGCGGCCGAGGGCCTGCGCCTGATCGAGAACCGGGAAGTCTTCGGCAAAGTCGTCGTTACGCCGTGATTTACATACGGACAGGATTTTCGGGGCAAAAACCCAAGATCAAAATCAAATAGACAGGATTCACATGATTAACAGGAAAAAGACCAAGACAAGACTGACGACTCGATCCTGTTTTTGATTGAATCATGTAAATCCTGTTAATCCTGTCCATTCGCTTTTTGGGGTCTGGTCTTGAATCACGTCCGTCCTGTCTATTGAAGTATGGCGATTCCACGTCCCGAGCCGCGCGGCTATCCTGGCAACCTCGGCCTGCTGTTCGCCGAGCACGCACAGTCCGACCGCCCGGCGATAATTGAACTGCGCGACGCGAAGCGTCCACGCCATGTGAGCTTTCACGAGCTGGACGCGAACTGCAATGCGGTTGCGCGCGGGCTCGTCAGGGCGGGATTGAAACCGGGCGATCGCATCGGCATCCTTTCGCTCAACCGCGCCGAGTTGGTCGTGACGCTGCTTGGCGCCGTGCGCGCGGGCGTCGTGCCGGTGCCGGTCAATATCAAGCTGGCCGCTGACACGGTCTCCTACATCCTGAAAGATGCGCGCGCTCGCGTCGCCTTCGCGGAGCGCGATGTGAAGCGGCTGGTCCCGGCTGGGCTGCGCGTCGTGGAATTCGGGACCGGCTTCGAAAGCTTTCTCGATCCCGGGCCCTTCAAGGAGTTCGAGCCCGCGCCGGAATCGGTCGCGATACAGCCCTATACGTCAGGCTCGACCGGCCGTCCCAAAGGCGTGCTGCTCACGCACTACGGCCAGAACTGGAGCCGGCGCATCCTCGCGCACACGCGCGGCACGACCGAGCGTGACGTGATCCTGATCGCCGCTCCGCTCTATCACAAGAATGCCCTGAACGCGATCAAGCAGGGACTGACCGCCGGCGCGACGCTGCCGCTGCTGCCGCAATTCAACATCGAGCGTTACATCGAGGCGATCGGGCGTTACCGCTGCACCGTGATCTCCGGCGTTCCGACCATGATGGCGATGGTGCTCACGCGCAAGGACCGGCTGTCGAAGATTGATACCACGTCGGTACGCACCATCATGATGGGCTCTGCGCCCTCCTCGCCCCAGCTTCTCAAGGAGCTGAAGGCACACTTTCCGAATGCCGAGCCGCTGGTGGTCTACGGCGTGACCGAGGGCGGGCCGGCGCCGCTCGGACCCCACCCGGGGGGCAAGCCGCGGCCAGCAGGGTCGCTCGGCGTGCCCTACCCCGGTACCGAGGCGAAGCTGGTAGGCGGGTCCAGCCCGGACGAAGGCGAGCTGGTGCTGAGAAACCCCGGCGTGCTGCTCGGCTATCACAATCTTCCGGGGGAGACTGCGAAGCGGCTACGCGACGGCTGGTACTACACCGGCGACGTCTGCCGCCGCGACGTCGAGGGCTTCTATTACTTCGTCGGGCGCACCGATGACATGTTCGTCTCGGGCGGCGAGAACATCTTCCCGGGGGAAGTCGAGGCACTGCTCGCGCGCCACCCCGCCGTGCATCAGGCGCTGGTCATGCCCTTCGACCACGAGATCAAGGGACAGGTACCCTATGCCTTTGTCGTTACACGAGATGGGGCGAAGGTGACCGAGGAGGAGCTCAAACAGTTCGCCCTGGCCAACGGGCCGGCCTACCAACACCCTCGGCGCATCTTTTTCCTCAAGGAATTGCCGCTCGCTGGCACCAATAAGATAGACAAGGACCGCCTGCGTCAATGGGCCTCCGACGGTACTTTGATTGCTCCGCGGACGGGATCAAAGTAGAGTATTGCAATGTTGGACTGGACCACCTGTAAGGCTGTCGAGCGCGACCCGCAAAAGCTCAGCGGGGCGTGGGTGTTTCGCGGCACCCGGGTCCCGGTGAGTGCGCTCTTCGAAAATCTCGAAGGCGGCGCTACGGTCAACCAATTCTTGGAGTGGTTTCCTGGCGTCACGCGCGAGCAGATTGACGCCATACTCGAGCACGCCGCTCGAAGCGTTCAAACCGCCTGAGTTGCGGTCCGGATGCGGATCCTGTTCGACCAAGGCACACCACTTCCTCTCAAGCAGAATCTTTCCGGACATCAAGTCGAGACCGCATTCGACCTCGGCTGGTCACGCTTGACCAATGGCGAACTTCTCGCTGCCGCCGAAGGTCAATTCGACGTTCTTGTCACTACCGACAAGAATCTGCGCCAACAACAATCATTGATTGGCCGCAAGCTTGCTGTTCTGGTGTTGCCCACGACAAGCTGGCCGCGGCTACGTGCTCACGTGGCCGGCATCGTATCGGCGCTTGCTCTTGTAAAGCCAGGTGAGTATCTAGAACTTACCCTCTAGAACGCGTCTTGATCGGAGTGCGCATGAGCGAAAACGCAGTCAGCCTCGAAAAACTGCAAGAGCTGATCACCCGGGGGCCGTTCAACAAGTGGCTCAACTTCACCGTGCTGAAGGCGGGCGAGGACGGCGTCGAGATCAGGGCTACGTGGCGCGAGGAATGGGTGGTGAATCCGGACCGGCGCTACACGCACGGCGGCATACTTGCCGCGATCATCGACGTCGCCGCCGACTACGCCATCGCCGCGCAGCTCGGGCGGCCGGTTCCGACCATCGACGTGCGCGTGGACTATCACAAGGCGGCAATGCCGGGCGACCTCGTCGCGAAGGCACACGTCGTGCGCATGGGCAGCCAGTACTCCACGGCCGAGGCGTATCTCTACGACAAGGACGGGGCGCTGGTGGCCAGTGGGCGCGGCACTTACTTTACCGCCGCGCCCAAGTGAAGCGTCACTGATGCAGCATCACTGGTGAATCGTGACTGATGGAGCGTCACTGATGGGGCGTGAGGTTCGGTCGAATCACGAATCACGATTCACGAATCACGCTTTTCGGCAGGCAGTGTAGGATAGGGCCTCCAACCCATGAAAACTTCGAGAATAACCACCGGGCGCAAGAAGCGCCTGATCGTGGCGATGACCGGCGCGACCGGCTCGATCTACGGCGTACGCATTCTCGAGATGCTGCGCGCGATCGGCGGCTGGGAGACGCACCTCATCGTGTCCGACGCCGGCGCGCTGAACGCGTGGTATGACCACAAGTTGACGCGCAAGGATCTCGCGAAGCTCGCCGACGTCGTGCACAACGTGCGTGACGTGGCGGCCTCGATCTCGAGCGGGTCCTTCGTCACCCACGGGATGGTGATTGCGCCGTGCTCGATGAAGACGCTCGCCGCCGTCGCGCTCGGCTTCTCCGACAATCTCGTCTCGCGCGCGGCAGATGTGATCCTCAAAGAGCGGCGGCGCCTGGTGCTGATCGTGCGCGAGGCGCCGCTCAACCTCGCGCACCTGCGCAACATGGTGCAGGTGACCGAGATGGGCGGGATCGTCTATCCCCCGGTGCCCGCCTTCTACAGCCACGCGAAGTCCGTGGACGACCTGGTGAATCACACGGTGGGCCGCGTGCTCGACCTCTTCGGTGTGGAGCACACCGGCATCAAGCGCTGGCAGGGGATGAAGGGCGCTCCGGAGCAGCCGCAATGAAGATGGAAAAGCCCGACGTCCGGCACGAGAACTTCCGGCAGTTCCTCGACCGTCTGCGCGCCGATAAAGAGCTGACGGATATCCGCCAGCCGGTGGACATCCGGCACATCGCCACCCTCGTGGACCAGGCCGAGACCGCCCTGCTCTTTCACGACGTCATCGGCTACGAGATGCCGGTCGTCTCCGGCATCATCCGCTCGCGCAAGCGTGCGATTCTGTCGATGGGCTGCAGCGATTACCCAGAGATCGAGCACCGCCTCCAGCAGGGCATCGACAACCCCATACAGCCCAAGACCGTCGAGACCCGGCGGCACAAGGAGGTGATCGAGGCCGGAGAGCAGGTGGACCTCTATCGCCTGCCGATCCCGATGTCCTCGATCTACGACGGCGGGCCGATGATCACCGCGGGCGTGGTGATCGCGAAGGACCCGGAATACGGCATGAACTCCGGCATGTACCGCTTCATGGTGAAGGAACGGAATCTGACCGGGATCGACATCGTCACGCCGAACAACATGCGGCTGTTCGCGCAGCGCGCCTACGAAGCCGGGCGCCCGTGCCCAATCTCGATCTCCATCGGCACCCACCCGTTCGAGATCATGGGCTCCGGTTTCCGCGCACCGCTGGGCGTGGATGAGATGGCGATCGCCGGCGGCATCCGCGGCGCGCCGGTGGAGCTGGCGGCGTGCGAGACCATCGACCTGCCGTGCCTCGCCGACGCCGAAATCGTGCTGGAGGCCGAGATCCTGCCGACCGGCTGGACTCATCCCGAGGGACGTTTCGCCGAGTTCACCCGCCTGATGGGCGGACTGCACTGGAACCCCCTGGTGAAAGTCAAGGCAATCACGCGGCGCAAGGACGCGATCTACTACGCGCTGCACATGCCGTGGGAGAACACCTGGCTCGCCGCGCCCACGCGCTACACGGCGATCCGGCGCGCGCTGAAGAACGCCGGGGTGCAGGTCAAGGACATCAACGTGACGCTCGGCGGCTGCGGTTTCTGGCACGCCATCGTGTCGATCAAGAAACAGGCGGGCGAAGGCAAGAACGCGCTGCTCGCGGCGCTGACCGCCCAGGACATCAAGCACGTGGTGGTGGTGGACGACGACATCGACGTCTTCGATGCGACCGACGTCGAGTGGGCGATCGCGACCCGTGTGCAGGGCGACAAGGACGTCATCATCATCCCTGGCGCGCGCGCCAAGCCGCTCGACCCGAGCCTTGCTGTCACGCCGCCGGGCGTAGTGCCGACCGGCGCCAAGGTGGGGATCGACGCCACGATCGGCGAAGACATCCCGCGGGAGCGTTTCGAGCGCATCGCCTACGCCTACGCCGACCGCGCGAAGATCGCCGACTACGTCAAGGGCAAGGCCGATGGCCAGCCAAAAACGGCCGGCCATAACGAGAGCGCGGTGGTTCAGCTTGCGAAGCAGATCACCCGGCTGATCGAAACTGAACCGAAGTACTATCAGGAAATCGCGCAACACTTCGGCGATCATGAATTCCAGCTGGTCGCGCGGGCGCTCGGCAAGCTCCACGCCGACGAGACGCTATGGCAGGATGCGCGCGGCCGCATGTGCTTGCGCGGATCCGTCTTTGCCGCAAAACCTCCGGCAAAGACCGATTAATTTTTCGCATGGCAATGCGAAAACTCCGCGTTCACATCGAGAACACGGGCAAGAAGCACGAGTTGCATCAAATCACCCGGAAGCGCTGGGACGCCGCCTGCGCGCGGCACCGCGCGCTTGCGCGCAGGCTCGAGGCAAGCATCGGCTGGGACCGCGACATCCTCGATGAGGCGCTCGCGCAGTCCGAAATCGTGATCGGCGTGCCGGCGCGGCGCGACCGGCTCGCCGGGCGCGCCCCGCGCCTGCGCTGGCTGCACGCCACCTCCGCCGGCGTGGACGCCTACCTCCCCCTCGACTGGATCCCGCGCGGTGTCGCGTTCACCAGCAACCGCGGCGCGCACGGGGTCAAGGCCGAGCAATACATGCACATGGCCTATACCATGCTCAACACGCGCATGGCGGAGATCATCGCCGACCGCGCCGCGCGTCGCTGGCGGCCGGTATTTTCGCCCAGCATCGTCGGCAGGACCGCGCTCGTCGTCGGGCTGGGCGATCTCGGGCAGGCGGCCGTGCGGGCGGCGAGCAATCTGGGAATGAAGGTGATCGGCGTCAGCCGGACGGGAAGGGAGGTGCCGCATGCCGACGCGGTCCATCGTATCGCGGCGCTCGACCGGCTGCTGCCCCGGGCGGACTTCGTGGTGCTGGCGCTACCGCTCACGCCTGAAACGCGGCACCTCCTGGGCCGCGAGCGGATGGACCGCATGAAGCCCACGGCGGGAGTCATCAACATCGCTCGCGCCCCGGTAGCGGACGATGAGGCGCTGCGCGACAAGCTCGTGCGCGGGGAGCTGGCCGGCGCGGTGCTGGACGTGACGGACCCGGAGCCCCTGCCCCCCGAATCGCCGCTGTGGGACACGCCCAACCTCATCCTCACGCCTCACGTCTCGTGCGACGACAGCGAGCACTACATGGATATCTCGCTCGATCTCTGGTTCCAGAACCTCGCGCGGTTTCTGCGGGGGAAACCGCTGAAGAGCCGCGTCGATCCGCGCCGCGGGTATTAGCCGCCGATACACGCCGATGAACGCCGATAAGATCCGGGACTGAACCGCCAAGCACGCCAAGGAAAAACAACAATTAACCACAGATAAACACGGATACACACGGATGAAAGACCAAACCTGAAGACGAGTTTGATTTGAATTATCTGTGTTCATCTGTGTTCATCTGTGGTTCCACCCAGTTCTTGATCCGGCTTCTACTCTGTGAACCCTGTGTTCTCTGTGGCAGATAATCAGGTCCCTACCGCCGGGGATATGGTGCTCGATCACGTGGCGCACTTCGCGCCGCGATCAAGCGCTGCACCGGCCTGACCGGCTGCCGGCGCGGTGCGCCAATCATTCCACCCGCGCGCCAGTGTCCTGGATCACCTTGATCCACTTCGGCGTATCGGCCCTGAGGAACTCCGCGAACTGCTCCGGGGTGTTGGGCGCGGCCTCGCCGCCAAGCGTCCCGGTGATGCGCTGCTGGTAGTCGGGCGCGGCAAGCACCTTGTTGACCTCCCCGTTCAGGCGGTTGACCGCCGCTCCCGGCGTGCCGGCCGGCGCGAACAGTCCGAACCAGATGTAGGTCTCGAACCCCGGGACGCCCGACTCCATGACCGTCGGGATCTCGGGCGCGGCGGCGGCGCGCTTCGCACCCGAAACCGCGATGCCGCGCAGCCGCCCGTTCTTCACATGGGGGTGAGAAGTGGAAATGGTGTCGAAGGTCAGCGAGACGTGGCCGGCAATGAGATCGGCAATGGACGGCGCCGCACCCTTGTACGGCACGTGGAGAAGCTTGATGCGGGTCGCCGCCATGAACATCTCCATGACCAGGTGCCCGCCGCTGCCGCTGCCGGGCGAAGAGAAGGCAAGCTCGCCGGGGCGGCGCTGCGCGAGCGCGACGATGTCCTTCACCGCCTTCACCGGCAGCGAGGGATGGGTCACGAGATAGAAGTGCAGCGATCCGGCGTTGACGACGGGCGCAAAATCCTTCATCGGGTCGTAGCTCACCTTCTGGTAGAGGTAGCCGCTCACGTGATTGCTGGTCGCGTGCATGAGCAGCGTATAGCCGTCGGCCACGGCCTTGGCGACCTGCGCGGTCGCGATCGTCCCCGTGGCACCCGGGCGGTTGTCCACGATGAACTGCTGTCCAAGGCTGTCGCCCAGCCGCTGCGCGAGCACGCGGGCGAGCACATCGGTTGGCCC
>Ga0326597_10005429_pt1 | contig 17706 bp, 19 predicted proteins | sample RVTome_12_FD_203789 | JGI IMG/M metagenome (GOLD analysis project Ga0326597, IMG submission 203789) | Soil microbial communities from uranium-contaminated site in the Upper Colorado River Basin, Wyoming, United States - RVT100D185 | ecosystem: Environmental > Terrestrial > Soil > Contaminated >... | reverse complement strand
CCTTTTGCTATTCGAGGATAGCAAATGAAGGGGTGCGGGTTGGTGTTAGTGAACGATCTCGAGGCCGGTGATCGCCGCGATCAGCTCAGCGGTCCTCTCTACCGCCGCCGCCGGTCCGAACCGACCGGTCAGCACGCCCTCGAGCATCGCCTGCAACTGCTGGGACACCCGGGCGTGGGCGGGGATGGCGGGTCGGACGAGCGCATGTTGAAGCATGATGGTGGCGTCGGCCAGGAATGGAATCGATTCCCCGACGGTGTCCGCAGCGCTCCGCAAGGGGGGCATCTGGCCAGTGTCCCGAACCATGGCCAACAGCGCATCGTGGGACAGGAGGTGTTCCAGCATCCGCATCGCCTCTTTCGGTGCGTGAGCCTGGCGGAAGATGGCGTACGCCATCCCACCCGCCAGAGAGGCGGGAGAGCCTTTGGGTCCGGCCGGGATTGAGGCAAAGGAGAATAGGTCGGTGAGACGCTCCAGGGGAGTACCGGTCAGCGCGGCGAGGGTTCGCCCCTCGTAGCTTCCCCCGAAGCTCATGGCGGCCTCCCCGGAGGCTACGAGGCGGATGGGACGATCCCATTCGTAGGTGACGACGTCGGGAGGGATTAGCCCGCCTTCACGTAGTCCAAGCAGGAACCGCAGAGTCGCCACTGCCCGGCGGTCGTCGAGGACAATGGCGTCGTCGTTGATGACTTGCACCCCGTTCGAGGCCAGGAGTGCGAGTAAACAGAAGGTGGTGGTCTCACCGCCTCGACTTCCACCAGGAAACACCAGGGGATAGCGGGGTCCGTCGGGAATCGCCGCCATGTCTCGAGCCAGCAGTTCGAGCTCCTGCCACGTACTGGGAATGGTCCCGTTCACCGCAGCTAGATGGTCTTTCCTGATCCACATACCGGCCACGTCTGCCTCCGCCTGGACTGCGTAGGTCTGTCCTTGGAAGACGTTCACCGACCCGAGCTCACCGACGTAGCCATCGGCCAGCGTGGAAGTAAACCAGTCGGCGTCGAGCTCCTCGACCGGCCATAGGGACCCCGCCGCAGCCAGCTCGGGTACCCACACCGAGTCGACCAATGCGATGTCGGGCGCCCGGCCTTCTCCGACGGCGCGGCGCACCGCGTCGAGAAGCCCCTCTAGTGGAAAGGTGGCGATACTGAGCTTTGTTTCTCCTGGGACTGCCGCGCGGACCAACGACTCCCAGGGTCCGTCGGGTAGGACCATTCTCAACTCGGGGCTGGGCGGCCGTTTCGTCAGCCAATGAGGGTTGACGAACGAACCACGCCGCCGGTAACGGATGATCACTCCTTCATCTGCAAGCTCGGTCAGCGCCCGGGTCACCGGGGTCCGGCTCAGCCCGAACCGCTCACACAACTCGTGCTCTGTGGGCAGACGGTCCTCTGCTCGGTAGGCACCGCCGATGATCTCTTCCAGTAGGTAAGTCTTCAACTGGAAGTAGAGGGGTATCGGTTGACTGTGATCGATCGTCATTGATTTGTCCCAAGGCAAAGGCTAATAGCACTTGACGGCTTGCCCCAACCTTCAGTAGATTTGCTATGTTCGCATAACAAATATGCGACTGATCGGCGGAGGTGTAACCATGCGGATACGAAAGTGGATTGGAGTGCTGTCGACTGTCGCCCTGTTGGTGGCAGCCTGTGGAGGGAACGGCACCTCAGAGACGACTGCAGCGGATGGAGCGACCACGACCTCGAGCACCGAGCCTGGAACCACGGAGGTCGCTACCACGACCACGGGTGCCCCCTCCTCGGGTGTTTCCGGTGATCTCTCCATCGTGCACGCCTGGACAGGGTCGGAACAGGAAGCGTTTGAAGCCGTTCTGGCCGGTTTCGAGGCTGCCAACCCCGAGGTCAACCTGTCCCGGGTTCAGATCCCTTTCGGTGAGTTGACCGCTCAGCTCACCCAGCAGTTCGCGGCTGGAAGCGGACCTGACGTCGCGTCGGCGCTTCCCGGGCTCATCCGGCTGTTCGCCGCCCAGGGATTCCTTATGCCCCTCGACGACCTGTGGGACGCTTGGCTAGCTGACGGGTCGTACACCGAGCCACTACGTGAGATCGCCTCTGCCGACGGCACCCCTTACGGGGTGTGGTTCAAGGGCAATGTCAATGCCCTCATTTGGTACACGCCTGATCGGCTGACCGAGTTGGGGATCGAGCCTCCGTCAACGTGGGCGGAGTTCACCGCCGCCCTCGACACCATCCAAGCCGAAGGCGGAGAGCCGTTCGCGGTCGGGGGCGCCGACCTGTGGCCTCTGACCCAGTGGTGGGATCCCATTCTCGCCCGGGTCGCTGGAGCCGAGAAGTTCAACGGGCTGGTCGACGGTTCGGTGTCGTGGGATGATCCCGCTGTTGTCGAAGCGTTCACAGTGTTCGGCGACTTCGTGGCCAACTACTTCCCACCCGACGCCCTCGACCGCGGGTTCGTGGAAGCGACTTGCGCACGGGTTGATGGAGCCGCCGAGTTCCAGAATCAGGGTGCCTTCGTCAACCTGGTGGCCCGGGGTGAGTGCGACGAGTCGTTGGTTCCGGGGGAGGACTTCACGTTCTTCCTGATGCCCAAATACGACGAGTCGATGCCTGAGGTCCAGTTCGTGAGCGGCGACCTATTCGCGGTCAACGCCAACACCGCCAACCCCGATGCAGCTCTCGCTCTCGCAGAGTATCTGGGGTCGGCCGAAGCTCAGGAGATCTGGGCCGAACGCGGCGGATTCGTCGCACCCAATGCCCACGTATCGACCGACGTATACCCCGACGTCAACGACCAGGGCGCCGCCGCGCTGTGGCCCGCCGACCCGTCCGTGTCCGCGGTCTACGACCTCGACGATTTCATCGGCGGCGAGATCCAGACCGTGCTGCGGGAGGCACTCCAACAGTTCATCCGTGACCAGGATGTAGATGCCATAGTGGCGACGATGGTCGAAGTCGACCAGCGGGTGCGGGGCTGACACCGGCCGAACATCGAAAGACCCAAGAGACCGTGAACGAGCGCGATCGGAACCTTTCCAGGACCGGTCGCGCTCTCAACTTCTCCCGGCAGGGATCAAGGCTGGCATACGCATTCGCCCTGCCAATGCTGGCCATCTTCACGCTCTTTTACCTATGGCCTGCCTTCAACACGCTGGTCGGCAGTACCTTCCGCTGGGGGCTGCTCAACCCGTGGAACATCGCACGTCCCGACGATTGGGACTTCGTCGGGCTCCAGAACTATGTCGACACACTGTCCAGCGCACGGTTCTGGAATGCTGTGCTCAACACCGGACTATGGCTAGTCGTCTTTCCGGTGATGGTCACGCTGGTCTCGATGCTCGTGTCCATCCTCATCTGGCAGACGCCACGGGCAGGGGCGGCTTTCCGAACGGTATTCATCCTCCCCATGACCATTTCCCTCGCCGCGGCCGGTGTGATATGGACGTTCATGTACGACCCGGACTTCGGGGTGCTCACCCGTTTCGTGGAATGGGCTGGCATCGACTTCGGCGTCGACTGGGGGCCGCTCCATTTCCAAACCAGCCAGTGGCTCTCCGACCCCGGAGTCATCGATCTGGGGTTCTCCCAGATCCGACTGATCAATCTGTCGCTGATCGTCGCCGGGTTCTGGGCGTTCACCGGCTTCGGTGTCATCACCTTCACCGCCGGGCTGACCGCCGTCTCCGAGGAACTGGTAGAAGCTGCCCGGGTCGACGGGGCGACCGCCCGCCAGGTCATCCGCCACATCCTCGTCCCCCAACTGAAAGGACCCGTGACGATCGTGGGCACCATCTCGGTGATCTTCGCCCTCCGCACCTTCGACGTCGTCTGGGTCATTACCCAGGGTGGGCCGGCCCAGGACAGCGAGGTGCTCGCCGTGCTGCTCTGGAAGCAGGCCTTCGTCTTTTTGGACTCACCCCAAGCGGGTCTGGCCACGGCCCTGGCCATCATCATGTCAATCGTCCTCATCGTCGGCGCCTGGCCGTATCTGCGTGACCTCACCCGAGAGCAGAGATGAGACAGAGCCGTCCCACCACCTTGCTGCTCTACGGGGCGCTCACCCCCTTCTCACTGTTGTGGTTGATCCCGGTGATGACTGCGTTCATGACGTCGATCCGCCCCCTCGACGAGATCCGCGGAGGCTGGTGGAGCTTCGAAGGCGCCACGTTCACCCTCGGCAACTATGTGCGAGCCTGGGATCAGGGCCTGTCCAGCTTCGTTCTCAACAGCTTCGTCATCACCCTGGGCAGTGTGGCCGTGACGGTGGCCACAGGGGCACTCGCCACCTATGCCTTCACCCATCTCAGCTTCAGATTCAAACGGCTTTGGTTCTTCCTCCTCATCACCACCATGATCGTGCCCATCCAGCTCATCCTCATACCCCTCCTGCCCTGGTTCCGCACGCTCGGACTGGATCAGGGTGCCCGCCAGTTCATCGGCATCATCCTGGTCCACACCGGATTCGGGGCGGGATGGGCGGTATTCATGCTCAGCGCCTTCTTCCGTGACGTGCCCAAAGAGCTGCTGGAGGCGGGCCAGATCGACGGTGCCAGCCACTGGGACCAGTTCCGGCGTATCGTTCTTCCTCTCGCCCTCCCCGGAATCGTCTCCTTCGCCATCATCGACTTCATCTTCGTCTGGAACGACCTGCTGTTGGCACTGACTCTCCTCCAGCGGGACTTCCAGCCGATCCAAGTCGGCCTCGCCAACCTGCAGTCCCCCCACCTCGCACAACAAGACCTGGTTTCCGCCGGGGCGATCCTGGCGATCTTGCCCCCACTCGGGCTCTTCGCAGCCCTCAACCGCTACTACGTGCGTGGACTGTTCGCAGGAGGAACCAAGGGATGAAAGTGCGGGCAGCGGCCATCCAGCAGGCAGCCATCCCAGGGAAGGTTGAAACCAACCTCGATCGACTCGAAGAGGCAATCGCCAGCCTGCCTTCAGACGTGAGCTTGGCGGTAGCTCCCGAACTTGTCACCACCGGGTACGACCTCGAGCTGATCACTCGACAAGGAGCAGTCCTCGCCGAATCGGCCACCGGTCCATCGGTACGCAGGATCGTCCACATGGCCCACCGTTACCGGATGACCATCGTTGCCGGGTTCCTAGAGTCCGCTGACGGCGCGCTGTTCGACTCCGTCGTAGTGGCCGGCCCGGACGGTGAAACGGCAACCTACCGCAAGACCCACCTCTACCCGGCCGAACAGCCCATCTTCTCAGCTGGATCAAAGCTGGTGACGACCGACATGAACGGGCTCCGTCTCGGAATGATGATCTGCTTCGAGCATGCCTTCCCCGAGATCGCCACCACCCTCGCCCTCGACGGAGCCGAGATTGTCGTCATCCCCTCGGCAGTACCCAAAGGGTACGAACACCTTCTAAAACTACGGACACGGGCCCGAGCCCAAGACAACCAGGTCTTCGTCGTCGCCTGCAACATGGCCGGCAAGCCGTTCTGTGGAGAATCCCTGATCGTCGATCCTCGAGGCGACATCCTCGCCCAGGCCGGTCAAGCAGTAGAGACAATTGTCGCCACCTTGGACCGCGACGCCGTAGCCGCCGAGAGGGCACGTGAACCCTCTCTCCGCCTTAGGCGGCCAGAACTCTACGAATAACCCGTGACGCACGACATCGATCACCCATGCGCCGCATCCAGGGATGCCGTCCCCCAAACCCATCGGGTCAAGTACTGGGATCCCGCTTGAACCAGGGCGGGGCGGCAACACGAGGATGGGGGTCGACGACTACGACATTGTCGTTACCGACGACACAGTGTGAACGCGAGGATGTAAGGCGACACCTCTCCGTCCGCTACGCGCCTGAGGGGTCGACATCGGGCGAGCGGGTCCGTACCGTCTTCCAGAGGTTCGACTCTCGGACAACGTCGGGTTGAATTGCCCGTCCGCTGATCCGCGAGGTGCCTCGGCTCGTAGACTGAAAGCTGCACCTGAGAGGAGAGCCCACGATGTCCTCACGGCGATCGGTACTGCGCGCCATCGCTGCCGGCTACCTCGTAGTTGCCGTCTTCGGAGTCGGATACTTCGTTGCACGACTAGGTGCCGACGAGTCGATGCAGGTGTCCTCGATCGTCGGCGCAATGCTCGCCGCTCCGCTAGCGGTGGCATTCTTGGGGGATCGGCTGTCGAAAGTCGCGGCCTTCGGCATCACGGTTGAGTTGGCGAGATTCGAGCGTACGATCGACCGGTCGATCGCCGTCGCACTCGCCGAGACCCAGTACTTCAGCGGGAGGGACGACCTCATCACGAAAGTGCGCGAGGTAGCACAAAAGCCCGACCTCCAGCTGGTGGAGATCAACCTACGGAACGAGCCATATTGGTGGTCGACAAGGATCTATCTGCAGGCCGCCCTGCTTGAGTCTTTCGCACGCAACGTCCAGCGGATCGTCTTCGTCGAAGGTGACACGGCACGGCGGTTCGTAGGCATGGCGAGCCCGTCGGCCGTTCGCTACGCCTTTGGAGGGAGCCAGCCCGCCCTGGAGCAGGTGAGAGCGGCGGTCTGGCTCGCCGCAGCCGTCGCAGAATCCGATGCCCCGGACGCGGCTCTCGAGCCGATCGTCCACACCTGGGCAGCCTCCACCTTCGACGATCACATCGAAATCGACGCGAGACGCCTGATCGGCGCTGCGGAGCTCACCCACGTTATGGGACGCGATCTGGAGCGCTCATCAATTGAGTGGAGCGGAAAGGAAGATGACACCCTGCGGCGCCTCGTCGTGGCAGAGAGCGGTCCGTTCGTGGCAATCGTCGAGCAAGACAGGCTGCAGAGCGTTGTCGATGCGGCCGACTACACGCGACAGGTTGCGCTCGACGCGATACGCCACGCCCGCTGAAGCGGAAGGCACACCACGGTGTGATCTGCCCGCAACCTCTGCCATGTGAACGCAAAACCCATCCGACTGTCACCACCGAACCGCCAGTAGCTGGACTCTCACCACCGGTTGCCACCGATCGGCTCTGTTCCTCATGTGGTCGTGGCTCTCTCCCTGAGGTGTTGAATCCCGCCTCTGTCGACGCTGGCCTATTGGACAGGTATGGCCTGGAGCTCGTCGCGAGGGCCACCTTTTAGTTTTCGTGCATCTTCGGGTATCGGCCGCCTGGTACGTCGGGGAGCACCCACTTGCCATTTGACGGTTCTCTCTAGATTATGCATAATGCATAGCAGTTTACGAAAGAGAGGGAATGTCCTTTACAGCTGAGTACACGACCCGCGACGAGGTAGTCGCGGCAAGAGGCCACACCGCCTTTGAGATGCGAAAGGGTCAAACGCTTCGCATCGAGGATATCGAGGGGCAGCAGGCAGTCGATCTCATCTGCTACAACCTCGACAACCTCGACGAGAAGTTCTGGGCGGCGCACACCGCCAAGCTGGCGGGCCACATCTACGTCACCACCGGCGATGTTCTCTATTCGGACCTCGTAAAACCGATGATGACGATCACCGCCGACACCGTCGGCGTCAACGACGTGATCTGCGGCTCCTGCTCGTACGCGCTCGATGTCGTCCGTTACGGGGAGGAGAAGGCGCAGAAGGGATGCATGGACAACTTCGAGGAGTCCATCACCCCGTGGGGTCTGACGCGCAAGGACATTCCCATGTGCTTCAACATCTTTCTCCGCTACCCGGTTGAAGCCGATGGGTCCGTCTCGATCGACCAGGACCCACCGTCGAAGGCAGGGGACTACATGGACCTGCGTGCCGAGATGGACCTGCTCATCTCGATCTCGAACTGTCCCCAGGAGAACAACCCGTGCACGGGTTTCAACCCGTCACCGATAGGGGTCGTGGTGCGGTGACCTGCACCTGACCCATCCAACCGACGACACGGAAGAGGCAACTATGCGAACCGTCGCCCGGAACCCACGAACCAACCCGACCCGGAACCGCCGAAGCCCGTCGCTCCCGGTGCTGATCACAGTGCTGGTGATGCTCGCCGCCGCTTGCGGCTCAGGGGACGGCACCGGCACCACCGCTGGCGAACCGTCCAACGCCACCTCGGCTACCGCCCAGCCGGACGACCCCGGGGACGAGGATCTACCCACCGTCGTCTTCCAGGCGTTCCCCGCCGACCCGGCCGCCATACCGCTGCTGGTCATGCAGGAGCAGGGCCTCGACAGAGAGCACGGTTTCATCGGTGAACTGCTCACCGTCGACCCAGACGCGGCGATGACCACGTTCCTCATCGGGGAGAGCGACGTGGCCACCGAGCAGGACGTCGTCACCACCGCCATCGCCCGCCAAGAGGGACATGAGACCGTTGCCTTCTACCCGGTGCTCAACATGGCGACCGGGATCGTCGTCCCCGAGGACTCCCCCTACCAGTCCCCTGAGGACCTGGTCGGTGAGCAAGTCGGTCACTTCGGTGTCGACTCCGGCACCACCACCGGGATCGCCCTGATGCTGAACGAGCTGTACGGAATCGACGTCTACTCGGACTACCAGCTGAGCGAGGTCGGTCCCGAGGCGCTCCCCGAGCTCTTGGCTGGCGGAGAGGTCGAAGCGATCTTCAACTTCCAGCCGCTGCTGGTCCGGGCCACCCAGATCACCCCCGGCCGCTACCTGTTCGACTCATACACGGCGTGGTCAGAAGGTCCCGGCGACGGCTGGGCTCCGTGGCTCACCAACCTCACCGCCAAGAAGGAGTGGATCAGGGACAACCCCGAGCTCGCTCTCGGAGTCCGCGACGCCTGGGCTGATGCACAGCAGCAGATCGTCGACTCGAACTACGAGTTGATGAGCGAGGAGCCGTACGCCTCGTTCCTCGAGCTCCGCAACGACGAAGAGGTGCAGGGGTACATCGAGTATTGCCAAAACATCGCCCCCTGCTTCGCCTCCAGCTGGACCGAGGACGACCTCGCCAAGGCTGAGGATTGGGTGGTCCGGATGCAGGCAGCCGGACTCCTAGTCGAAGAGGTGCCGGAAGAGCCAACGGCAGTGATTCTCGAGGACTTCCTCGACCAGTGACCCGGGACCGTGCCGGACCCGGCCGCTGCCATCGTGCCAAGGTAGGCAGGTGACCGCAGCCAACACACCCAGGGCTGGAAGACGAGGCGGCGTCCTGCCCCCACTGCGGGGTGTCGCCCTTGGCGTCCTATCGGTGTGGGCGATTTTCGTCCTCTTCCTCCTGTGGGTGTTCGGTGGGGCCTCCACCCGCTTCGTGCCCTCGCTGGCAGAGGTCGCCGAGGCCCTCCCCGGGTTTGTCACCGACCCCGAGACCTGGGCCGACATCGGAATCACATTCCGCCGGGTAGTCGGGTCGCTTTTTGCCGCCGCCGTCCTCGGTCTCGGCGCCGCTTACCTCATTTACCAACAGGGGTTCGCCGGACAAGTGGTGTCGGTGTACGTGCGGCTCGCCCTGGGGCTGCCCTCCACCATCGCCGCCCTACTTGCCCTCTTTATCTTCCGGCGGTCCCCGATCGGGGTGTACCTGGTCGTCACCGTGATCACCTTCCCTTTCATCGTTCTCACCCTCCTCGGCGGGATGCAGGCCGCCGACCGCCGCCTCGACGAGATGAGCCGGGTGTACCGGTTCGGTACCCGTCGCCACCTCCGCCACGTCACCGTCCCCCACCTCGTCCCATACACGTTCTCCGCCATCCGCAACGAGAACGCCCACGCCTGGCGGGTGGTCGTCCTCGCCGAAGTGTTCGCCGTCAGCAACGGGATGGGGGCGCGCTTCTCCCGCGCCTTCGACCGGTTCATCCTCGTCGATGTGCTGCTGTGGCTGTTTGCTTTCATGACGATCATGCTCGCCACCGAGTACCTGATCCTGCGGCCCCTCGAGCGGTCGGCGCTCCGCTGGCGCCGACCGTCGTCCACCCAAGCCGCCGAGCGAGAGGCCACCAGATGAAGAGGAATAGGACGTGACCGACCCGTTCATCGAGGTGAAGGAGCTATCCGTCTTCTACGACGGGACCACGCCCGCCATCCGCCGGGTCGACCTCACCGTCGATGAAGGCGAGTTCGTTGCCATCCTCGGCCCGAGCGGCTGCGGCAAGTCGACGCTGCTCCACGTGCTCGGCGGGCTGTTGGAGCCCTCCGGCGGCATTGCCGAGATCCAAGGCAGACGGCTCGGCGGCAGCGTCACCGGCCTGCCTCCGATCGGCTATGTCTTCCAGGACCACCGGCTGCTTCCCTGGAGGACCGTCGCCCAGAATCTCGAGATCGTCCTCGCCGCCGCCGGCATCCCCAAGGAGGAATGGGAAACCCGCATTGACCGGTACCTGAAGATGCTGCAGATCGACCGGTTCCGGTCGGTGTGGCCGATGAGGATGTCTGGTGGGCAGCGCCAGCGGGCCTCCATCGCCCGGGCCCTCGCCATCGACCCGGCGGTGGTGCTGATGGACGAGCCGTTCTCCACCCTCGACGAGGTCACGGCCCGCACCCTCCGCCAGGAACTCTTGGAGGTGTGGGGCCAGAGCCGCCGCACCGTTCTCTTTGTCACGCACTCCATCCGGGAGGCGTTGTTCCTCGCCGACCGGATCCTTGTGCTTACCCGCGGTCCGGCCGAGGTCCTCACCGAGGTCACCGTGGACATCTCCCGACCCCGCATCTATGAAGACCCCCGACTCACCGAACGGGAGGCAGCCCTGGTCGACCTGGTGATGGAACCCTGGGAGCACACCGCTGCCAGCGGGGAGGCGCCATGACCGCCGCCACCGGCACCCGACCGGCCGTCGATGCTTCCCGGTCCCGCCGTAGCTCCTGGCAGGCCGTTGCCGCCGCCGCCCTCATTGGGGTAGCCGGGTGGCAGCTTATCGTGTGGATGTCCGACGGGTGGGTGCCCGGCCTCGACGAGATCGGGGTTGCGGTCGTCGAGAACCTAACCAACGTTGATACCTACACCGGGGCGCTCATCACCCTCCGCCGGCTCGGTATCGCCTTCGTCGGCTCCACCGTCATCGGCGTCGTCCTCGGGTTCCTCATGGGGTTGCTCCCCAGCTTCGACGCCTTCTGGCGGCCGCTCGTCGTCACCGGCCTTGCCATCCCCGACCCGGTCTACTTCATCGTGGCCATCCTGATCCTCGGCACCGCCGAGACTGTCAGCCTCCTCGCCCTCACCCTCGCCGTCGTCCCGTTCGTCACGATGATCGTCCTTGGCGCCGTCGGTTCCCGCGATCGGGGCCTCGACGAGATGGCGAAGGTGTATCGGTTGTCCCGTTCCAGGTACCTCACCGACGTGGTGGGCCGTCAGCTCGTCCCTGGGCTCTTCGCCGCCGCCCGCACCTCGTTCGCCTTCTCATGGAAGATCGTCGTGCTTATGGAGGCGCTCACCCAATCCAACGGGATTGGCTTCCAGATCTACAACGCCTTCCGGCTGCTCCGCCCCTACGACATGATCGCCCTTGCCATCATCTTCATCCTCATCATGCAAATCATCGAACGCGCCGTGTTCGCTGCCGCCGAAAAGCGGCTCCTCGCCTGGCAGCGGTGACCATCCGCCACCTCCGACGATGAGCACCGAACCCTCCAGCCTCACGCTGGAATGCGGCCGCCCAAGCGGTCTCTTCCAACGATGTCGCCCGCTGAGCGTCTCCGCCCCGCTTGCTGCCCGTACCCTTTACGACCCCACTCTCGGCCCTCGAGCACAGTCTCGGTGCCAACCACCCGGGGATCATCCCCTCGCGCCCTCCCCTCCAGTCGGTCGGGACCGGTCAGTCGCCAGCCGAAGCCGCCGCTATAGCCTCAATCTCCACTTTGAACTCCGGGCGCACCAGCCGGCTCACCACTAGCAACGTGTTCGGCGGGTAGCCGCCGTCGGAGAACAGCCGGGGAAACACCTCGTCTCGTACCCCGTAAAAGGCGTCGATGTCGCTGGCGTCGACCAGATAGGTCGTGAACTTGGCGATCGACGACATGTCGAGCCCCTCGGAGGCGAGGATGGTGCGGATGTTCTCAAAGGTCTGCACCGCCTGAGTGTGCAGGTCGTCCCCGGCCAGTGATCCATCGGCGTTAATTCCGACCTGCCCGGCGACGAACACCAGACGCTCTCCGGCCGCCCGGCTAGCGTTCGAATAGTGGCCGAGCGGCTCTGCCACCCCGGCAGGCTGAAATGGCTCAACTGTTCGCATCATTAGTATTCGCCTCCTCGGCGTCGTAATCGTTGTCAAGCACCTGGAGAAGGGTCGACACCGTGTTCTGGACGTGGAGGCTGGTCCACTTGGCCGCCTCCTCGGCGTCGCCCGCTTCGGCGGCGGCGAGGATCGCCTCGTGTTCGTCGTCGCCCCGGTGCTGGGCGTCACGGATCGAGGCGAACATGTGGAGGTAAGCAGTGGTGGCCTCCCGGAACGAGCGGATCAGCTCCAACAGCTTCGGCGCCGCCGCCGCCGCGTAGAGGCGAAGATGGAACTCGTGGTTCAGTTCGACCCATCGGGGGTCGTCGCCGAGGGTCTCCATCTCGTCGAGCATCCGCCGCATCTCGGTCAGGTCCGCGTCGTTGAGATTCGGCACAGCTTTCCGCACCGCCAATACCTCAAGCACCTCACGGATCTCGTGGGCCTCGCGCAGATCGTCGGCAGTCGGGTTAAAGACCACCGCCCCCCGATGCCGGTCGATGTTAACGAGACCCTGCGCCTGCAGCTGAGCGAATGCCTCCCGCACCGGCGTCGATGACACGCCGAACCGTCCCGCGACTTCGTTCTGACGGAGTCTCGTACCCGGAGGCAGTTCGCCACGTCGGATTTCGGCGCGCAACTGTTCGGCGAGCTCTTCACTGACAGTTCGCTTGCCCATCCACGACCGCACAGACACCTGGCATCTTCCGTTGATCGCTATGCATAATACACAATCGTCCTGATAGGTCGTTGTCTAAGATAACGTACGGGTTGGAAGTCAGCAGCCCGCCACTACGCGATCTCTCATATCCTCGGAGAGATCGTGCGCGATTCCGACGGGGCGTCTGACAGCGTGACCAGCGCCACCTTTGACTTTTCGCACCCCTCCAATCTCAGTGTCAACCACCCTGTCAGTCCGGTGACCGAGGGCCTCAGCCCCGGGGACAGGGAGCGCCTAGTGCCGGATAGCGCGCTGTCAAATCACGCGATCCAGCGATGGTCGACGCGCGTTATGCGCTGTGAGTATCTGACTGGAGGCGACCGGTGGCCATCGAGTCGATCAGCGCGGTGACACTGGCCACCCACGTCATGGCCCGCTCGGTCGAGTTCTACACGTCGTTGGGCTTCGAGCTGCGCTACGGCGGCCCGGAAGCCGGGTTCTCCAGCTTCGCCGTGGGGAATGGCTACCTCAACCTGATCGCCCAGGCTGCCGAGCCTCCCCTGTCGTGGTGGGGGCGAGTGATCCTCTACGTGTCCGACGTCGACGCCCTCTACGACCACGCCCTCCGACTGGGTCTGTCACCGCAGGCGCCGCCCCGCGACGGCGTATGGGGCGAGCGGTACTTCCACCTGACCGACCCCGACGGCCACGAGCTCAGCTTCGCCCGACCTCTGCCGCGGGGCGGTCCCGGTTCGGGGTAATTCGCTAGAAGGAGGCGCGCCGTAGAGAGGCGGGCCTGTCACACCGCCCGGATCGCCGACCTGCTCGTGTGGAGCCTTAGAGAACAGAAGGGCAAGCGAACTCCGACTCCCCGAGCGGTGAGTAGGGAAGGCGCCGGGTCACACCCGACCAGCCGTTGTCGCCATCGGCTCGGCCAGTCCTGAGGACGGTCGACCTTAGACGAGCGAGGGTCAGCCACCAGTCGCTCGTCAGCCATGCGCCGAGTGAGGGGAAGACACCGCTCGTCAATATGGCGAAATGACCCTCGGCAGTCGAGGTGGCCGTCAGACCCCGTCGTATGCCGTCCGTCCCCCAGCCGACGGATTCATGTCGACCGCGGGGGGTCAACGCCGTTCGCCGGCAACAGCCAGATCTTTTCCGGGGCTAACCGGAGTTTCACCACCTCCCCCTTGGTGAAGCCGGGGCGCCGAGATCATCCTGTGTACGAGCGGCCAGCGGCGACAATGCGGAGATGATGCACCCGATCGGGATCCTTTACGAACACCCTCAATGGTTCACGCCTCTCTTTGCCGAACTAGACCGGCGTGGGGTTGATTACGACCCGATCAACGCAGCCGACCCCAATTTCGATCCACAAGAGCCGCGGAGCCCATACAGATTGGTTATCAACAGGATGAGCCCATCGGCGTGGACCAGGGGGCACGGAGAAGCCATCTTCAAGACTCGCGACTACCTGCAATATCTCGAAGGGCTCGGCACACCGGTAGTGAACGGGTCGCATGCTTTCAACTATGAGATCTCCAAGATCCGACAGCTCGATCTCCTTTCCCGGCTGGGTGTCCGGTTCCCTCCAGCGAGAGCAATCAGTGATCCGGCGGAGTTGCTCGCCGCATCGGCCGGTCTCCAGTTCCCCGTCCTGATCAAACCCAATGTGGGAGGAAGCGGCGCCGGGATGCGGTCATTCGCCGACCGCGGAGAGCTCGAGGCTGCTGTTGCCGCCGGAGAACTGACCGACCTGGGCCCCGATCACTCCGCCTTGATACAAGAACACCTCCCCGCAGAAGGGGAGAGCATCGTCCGGATCGAGATCCTGGCAGGCGAATTCCTCTACGCCATTCGGCTGCTCCTGCTCCCCGGCTCTTTCAACCTGTGCCCCGCCGACTACTGCGATCTGCCCGGAATGGCGGATGGTGTGTCCGGTCGCGGGCTGCCGGTCGAAGGGTACGAACCACCCCAGTATCTGATCGAAGAGGCGAAACGCATTATCGCGGCAGCGGACATGGAACTGGGCGGGGTGGAATACCTGGTGAACGCCAGGGACGGCGCCCCCTACTTCTACGACATTAACGCCCTCTCCAACTTCGTCGCCGACGCGCCGAACGTGATCGGGTTCGATCCCTTCGTCAATCTGGTCGACTTTCTTCTCGAACGCGCCGAGGCCGAGGATACGAGCTCCATAGCGCTTCCCTAGCCACACCCATGTCCTAACCGGGGTCGACATCGGCGACCTTCGCCAACAGCGTGGTCTGGCGGATGTGGCAGCCTGATCACGGGTCGGGCCCGCCGACGAGGTAAACCGGGCGTAGCCCCCACACCCGGCCAGACGAGGAGTCCCTGCTTCAGGCGGGAGGCGGGAGCCCGAAGCCGGGTCACAGATTGCTTTTACCAGGCGGCGATCGCGCGGCACGGTGCGCCCGAGCCGTCCTCCCAGGGGACGGGGCCAACGAAGCCCAACGCGCCGCGGGGCGGTATCTGGTCGAGGTTGGCGAGGCTCTCCACCCCGTACCTCCCCGTCGCCAGGAACCCGAAGTGCACGTCGAAGGTGGCTGAGTTGCCGGGATCGAGGCTTATCGTGTCGACCCCGATTCCCACGGGATCGCGACGGGCGACCAGCCAGTCGGTGGCATCGATCGAGAAGCCGGGGAAATTGAGATCCGGGAATCCCGCTCCACCACGGAAGGTGTCGCCGTCGCCCACCTTGTCGGCCCAGCCCGAGTTCATGCACACCAGGGCTCGTTCGGGTATGCGTCCGTGCCGTCGCTCGAAGGCCACCAGGTCGGCGGGCTCGACCATCGCGTTGGGATCTTCTACCGCCTTGGCCTTGATGTCGATGACCACGATCGGGGCCAGCAGGTCGGACAGCGTCAGGTCGTCGACCAGACGGTTCCCCTGATCGAAGTGGCCTGGCGTGTCGACGTGGGTGCCGATGTGCTCGACGAGAGTCCACCGTTTTGAGAAGAACCCGTCGGGGTCGAAGTCGGTGATGACCTCGTCGAACACCCCCTGTGGCCCGAAGAACGAGGGGAAAGCCTTGACCAGGCGATGGGTGAGGTCAACCGTTCGACGTGCTTTCTTGGTAAAGGCGGCTGCCGGGAGAGCGGGAGAAGTGGCGGCAAGCGCCGCCCCTGCGGTGAGGGTGATCCCCGTCTTCAGGAACGCCCGGCGACTGAGCGAGTGAATCCCGTCGTCGGCGTGGTGCCGACGAGATCCGGCAGCAACAGCGGGAGCACACATAAGAACTCCTTTCTCCTAACCGTGCCGAGGGCTGGGAAGCCTACAGAAAGCGGACGTGGATGAGCCGGGCTGGCCACCGGCTGGATCCACTCGCATATGCCATGTGTCCAACGGACTGTCGAGATGACCGGCCCACCCGAGATCTTCAACCCCGCCGCCCCTGTCGTTCCCCGTCGGGCACCATTGGGTCACCAAGGAGATGAGATGACCAAATCCGCGGACTCAGGGAGTCCGGACGAGCCAGGTTCCTCAGACCTTGACGATCTCATTGGGCTCGGTGCCGACATCGCCGGGGTCGACCGTTGGTGCTCTTGTCGGCCTCGCAGGTGGCGCCACTAGGGGTAGTCGCTGGGGCGGCAGCAGGACCCACGGTGACCAGGGCCTTCTCCTATTGGCGAAGGAGGTCAAATCGCGGCTGCTAGGTCACCGGGAAGAAGTGCGAATCGGCGCAACGCTCGCCTACTTCGTGAAACCGTTCAAGAGCGGTTGGCAAATGGTGACGAGTTCCGCACCGACGGATTCTTCGACTCTCAGCCCTCGATGAGATCCTCGTGCGAGGAGCTGATGGAAGCGACCCTGCTCGCGGCACAGAGAGAGCCGGAAGAAGGGAAGCTTCGATACCTCGGGCGCCTTCTCGGCAATCTGATGTTCGAAATGGGCTTCGACAGGTACCAGGCCAATCACCTCGTTCGTACCCTCGAAGGTCTCTCCTACCGGCAACTGATGCTGCTTCAGGTCTTTTTGATGCCGGGTTCGGTGACTCGGGATGTCTCCTACGAGGGTGTCACTTACATAAACGATGATGGCCCGGCCACGGGACGGCTCATGTTTGTCTTGGCGGAGACGTACGACCTCTACACCCGCGGAATGGTCAACAACGGTGGCCATGCAGCGTTTGGGATGACCTCCCTGGTTCCGTCGAAGATTGAAACGCAGGGCATCGGTTCGACTCTGGCGGCATTGATCGGTCTCGACTTCGTCGAGGACGCAGCCGCTCTAAACATCCTGACCAAGATCTTCATGAGTGCTCCCCTTTCCTGCTGAGACAGTCTCATCCGACTAATCGAACAACACCCATCACCCAGACAGGCCGACGCCGTGCCACAGCCGGTGTTGATCAAAAGACACGGGTTCGGAAGGAGCTTCGTGCCTTGAGCCGGCACGAACTAAGCGATCCTATCTGGATGCCATTGCGGGCGATGTCACTCAAGTGGCCAGCGCTTGCCGGTTGAGGGCGGGTGCGGCCAGCAATTCGGCCGTTCTTGAGCGTTGTTATGAGCGGGTGGCGATCCGCTGGGCGAGCCTAGCGCACGTCTTGGCGGGTAGCTGCTGCGTCAGCGCCGGTGCGCCGGCTGGGGCTTCTTCCCTGCCTTCCTGTCGTAGGTGGGACTACGGTTGGGAGAGCCTTCGGGGGAGGCAGTGGTCGAAGCTTACGTTCTCATCCAAACCGAGATCGGGAAACCGCCACAGGTAGCCGCGGAGCTAGAACGTATCCCCGGTGTTGGGGCCGCCGATATCCTTACCGGCCCGTACGACGTGATTGTGCGAGTGGAGGCCGCAGACGTTGATGCTCTCGGGAAGCTTGTCGTTACCAAAATCCAAGCCGTCGAGGGAATCACCCGCACCCTGACGTGCCCCGTGGTCCATCTCTAGGGAGGGTTTGGATCCGCCCCCCGGTTGGCCGCTGCCTGTGCCACCAGACCGGACACGCCGGAACGGGCCTACTGCGACCGAAAGATCG
>Ga0326597_10005428_pt1 | contig 17711 bp, 10 predicted proteins | sample RVTome_12_FD_203789 | JGI IMG/M metagenome (GOLD analysis project Ga0326597, IMG submission 203789) | Soil microbial communities from uranium-contaminated site in the Upper Colorado River Basin, Wyoming, United States - RVT100D185 | ecosystem: Environmental > Terrestrial > Soil > Contaminated >... | reverse complement strand
GCGACCCCCGCCAGATCGAAGGCAATCACCGCGATTTCGGCCTTCATGCCGGGGACCGAGAACAGCGTGGTGTTGGGCAGCCTCGGCGCCTTTTCACCGAAGATGGCGGCGTCCGGCGCCACGGCCCTGATGCCGGCCTCCAGCCGTTCCCGCAGCGCCGCCATGGCGGCGGCCTCGCCGGACCAGAGCCGGGCCACGGTCTCGGCGGCGGCGCCGAACCCGGCGATGCCTGCGACATTTTCGGTTCCCGCCCGCGCCCCGCGCTCCTGGCCGCCGCCCCGGATCAGCGGGTCGAGGGGCAGGCCCTCGCGGCGGATCAGCGCGCCCACGCCCTGGGGGCCGCCGATCTTGTGGGCGGACAGCGTCATCAGGTCCGCGCCCAGCGCGGCGAAATCGCTGGCGATCCGGCCCGGGCCCTGGACGGCATCGACGTGGATTAGCCCGCCCGCGGCATGGACCAGCGCCGCAGCCTCTGCCACCGGCTGGATCGCCCCGGTCTCGTTGTTGGCCAGCATCAGCGACACCAGCGGCCGGCCCGAGAGCATGCGCCTGAGCGCCCCGAGATCGACCAGGCCGGAAGCGGCGACCGGAATCGCCTCGACCGCCTGGAACCGGCCGCCGGAGCGGACCGAAGGGTGCTCGATCGCCGACACCAGCAGCGTTTCGCCGAGCGCAGGCGACAGCGCCAGCATGTTGGCCTCGGTGCCGCCGGAGGTGAACACCACCTCGCGCGGCGCGGCCCCGACCAGCGCCGCAACGCGCGCGCGCGCCTCCTCCACCAGACGGCGCGCCGCGCGTCCGGCGGCGTGCACCGAGGACGGATTGCCGGTCGCCGCGAGCGCCGCGACCATCGCGGCGCGGGCCTGCGGCCGCAGCGGCGCGGTGGCGTTCCAGTCGAGATAGATCTGCTCGGCCATCGAATTCCCGGCGTTGTCGCTGCGGCGGTGTGCCGTCGCGACCAAACCCCTCAGCGTGCTCATTTTACTTGCTTTTGGCACCGGGGATCATGTTAGAAACCCCGCCCATCCGGCCGTGACATGGCCACGCGGCCCGGCCGAGCCTTCCGAGATTTGACAGCCATTCAAATCAGTTACGTGCGCCCCATATTGCCGTCAAGCGCGTCCCGGACAGCTTCGCACGGCCATAAGCCGCCGCCGAAGCGCCGCCGATCGAGGTTGTGAAGCCTATGCCCGAAGTCATCTTCAACGGTCCGGCCGGCCGGATCGAGGCCCGCTACCATCCGGGGCCGCAGAAGAACGCCCCCATCGCCATCATCCTGCATCCGCACCCGCAGTTCGGCGGGACGATGAATCATCAGATCATCTACCAGCTGTACTATGCCTTCGTGCACCGGGGCTTTGCCGCCATCCGCTTCAATTTCCGCGGCGTCGGGCGAAGCCAAGGCGCGTTCGACCATGGCACCGGCGAACTGTCCGACGCGGCTTCCGCGCTCGACTGGACGCAGTCGATCAATCCGGAGGCGCGCTCGTGCTGGATCGCGGGCTTCTCGTTCGGCGCCTGGATCGGCATGCAGCTCTTGATGCGGCGGCCGGAGATCGAGGGTTTCATCTCGGTCGCCCCGCCGGCCAACCTCTACGACTTCTCGTTCCTGGCGCCCTGCCCCTCCTCCGGGCTGATCGTGCACGGCGACAAGGACGCGGTGGTGCCGCACAAGGACGTCAACAGCCTGGTCGACAAGCTCAAGACCCAGAAGGGCATCGTCATCGAGCAGAAGGTGATCGCCGGCGCCAACCACTTCTTCGACGGCAGGATCGAGCCGCTGATGCAGTCGGTCAGCGCCTATCTCGACAAGCGGTTGAGCAGCGAGCGGCGGGACTGAACGTCACGGCCTAGCCACCACGCCGCCGGCCAATGGCTTCGGCGCGCCGGTCGTGGTCGGGAACGTGATCGGCAGGCCGCGCAGGCAGCGCACCGCAAGGAAGGCGAAGGCCTGCGCCTCCAGCGCATCGGCCGACCAGCCGGCCTGGTCGGCGGTCTCCACGCTGGCTGGCTTGAGCCGCGCCGCCAGCATCCGCATCAATGTCGCATTGCGCGCGCCGCCGCCGCCGACGATCCAGGCCCGCGGCGGGGCCGGCAGATGCGGCACCACCCGGCCGACCGCCTCGACGGTCAGCGCCGACAGCGTCGCCGCCCCGTCGCAGACCGAGAACTCCGGCAGGCCTATATTGGCGAAGGCAAACGCGTTGCGGTCGAGCGACTTCGGCGGCCTCTGCCCGAAGAACGGATGGCCGAGCACGCGGTCGATGAAGCGCGCATCGGGACGGCCGGTGGCGGCGACGTCGCCGTTGTCGTCGTAGCGCGCGCCGGTGCGCGCGCGCATAAAGTCGTCGATCAGCGCATTGCCGGGCCCGGTGTCGCAGGCGATCGGATCGGGCCCGCCGTCGCAGAAGGTGACGTTGGCGACGCCGCCGATGTTGAGGACCGCGACCGGATGGGGACGGTCCACGGTCGCCACGATGGCGCGGTGGAACACCGGCACCAGCGGCGCGCCCTGCCCGCCGGCGGCCACGTCGTTGGCGCGAAAGTCGTGCGCCACCGCGATGCCGAGGCGCTTTGCCAGGGCTGCGCCGTCGCCGACCTGGACGGTGAGCCGCGCCAGCGGGTTATGGATCACGGTCTGGCCGTGGAAGCCGACCACGGCGATGTCGGCGGGCGCGATGGCGTGTTCCGCCATCAGCCGCTCGACGGTCTCGGCGTGGGTCTGCGTGGTCAGCGCCTCGGCCTCGCCGATCACGCCCGGCCGCGCCCGGCGATCTGTCAGTGTCACCGCCGCCGCCAGCGCCTGCCGCAGCAGATTGCGCTCGTCGTCGCTGAACGGCCGGTAGGCGGTCGGGCCGAAGCCGGTGATGCGCTCGCCGTCGGTCTCGATCACCGCGGCGTCCACCCCGTCGAACGAGGTGCCGCTCATCAGCCCAATGGCGCGAATCACCGTCACCGAACCCCGTCCCCGCAGCGCGCTTTGTATTGAAACAAACGCCGGACCTGTTACACCACCGGTCGCAAAGAGGTAAGCCGATGAGCGGTTATAAGTCCGACTTTCTTAACGTTCTGGCGAGCCGCGGCTTCATCCACCAGGTGTCGGAGCCCGACGCGCTCGACCAGCGCGCCCGCACCGGCCCCATCACCGGCTATATCGGCTACGACTGCACCGCGCCGTCGTTGCACATCGGCCACCTGCTGCCGACCATGGTGCTGCACTGGATGCAGCAGACCGGCCACCGGCCGATCGCGCTGATGGGCGGGGGCACCACGCGGGTCGGCGACCCCTCGGGCAAGGACGAGACGCGCAAAATCCTGAGCGAGGCCGACATCGCCGCCAACCTCGCCGCCATGCGCGCGACCTTCGCCAAGTTCCTCAAATTCGGCGACGGTCCGTCCGACGCCGTCATGGCCAACAACGCCGACTGGCTGAACGCGCTCAACTACATCGATTTCCTGCGCGAGGTCGGACGGCATTTCTCGGTCAACCGCATGCTGAGCTTCGACTCGGTCAAGCTGCGGCTCGAACGCCAGCAGGAGCTGTCGTTCCTGGAATTCAACTACATGATCCTGCAGGCCTACGACTTCGTCGAGCTGCACAAGCGCACCGGCTGCGTGCTGCAGATGGGCGGCTCCGACCAGTGGGGCAACATCGTCAACGGCATCGACCTCGGCCGGCGCATGCTGAACGTGCAGCTGTTCGCGCTGACGACGCCGCTCATCACCACGAGCTCCGGCGCCAAGATGGGCAAGACCGCCGCCGGCGCGGTCTGGCTCAACCCCGACATGCTGAGCCCCTACGACTACTGGCAGTTCTGGCGCAACACCGAGGACGGCGACGTGATGCGCTTTCTCAAGCTGTTCACCGTCATGCCGCTCGCCGAGATCGGCCGGCTCGCCGCGCTCAAGGACGCCGAAGTCAACGAGGCCAAGAAGGTGCTCGCCACCGAGGCCACCGCGCTGTTGCATGGCCGCGCCGCGGCCGAGGAGGCGGCGGAAACCGCGCGCCGCACTTTCGAGGAAGGCACCCTTGTGGCGAGCCTGCCAACCGTCAATTCGCATGCAAAATTGGAAGGCCCCGGATTGAGCGTGCTCGGCGCCTTTGTGGAAGCCGGCCTCGTCACCTCGAACGGCGATGCGCGCCGCCAGATCAAGAATGGCGGTCTCAAGGTCAATGACACCACCGTCACTGACGAAAAAATGATGCTGACTAAAAAGGATCTGACGCCGGAGGGCGTGATCAAGCTGTCACTCGGTCGAAAAAAGCACGTGCTGATCAAACCGGCTTAGGCACATTACCGCGTGTTGGGATCGGCGAAGGTGCTTTCGGTGCTGGTGTCGCGGAACTCGAAGAACTTTCGCAGCATGCCCGGCGCGATCGCCGAGATCGGGTTGACCACCGGGCGCGGGTTGCTGGTCGATCCGGTCACCTCGTAGGTGATGCCGAAAATGCCTTCCTTGCTGCCGCCGCCGAGGAACAGGCCGACGATCGGGATCTGGCCGAACATGTTGTTGAGGCCGTAGAGCGGCACCAACGTGCCGCGCACGTTCACCTTGTCGCGGGCGTAGTCGATGTTGCCTTCGACGGTGGCGCCGATCATCGGGCCGCGCACGATGCCGTCGCGAATCCACATGCGGCCCGGCGCCCGGGTGATATCGGCGCGGGCCTGGCTGAACGCAATCATGTTGTTGTCCGGCAGGCCGTTCGGGCCGCCGGCCACCACCCGGTCGAGGGCGTCCTCGCCGCGGATCGAGAAGTCGCGGACGTTGATGATGCCCTCCTGCGGCGATGAATCCTGCGTCGGCGGATCCATGCCGATCCACATCTTGCCGCCGATCATGCGCGGATAGACGTCGGTGAAGCGGAACAGCGCGCCGGCGTCGTTGGTCTCGATGTAGACCACCGGCTTGGCGTTGGTGACCCGCGTGCGCATCTCGCCATTCAGCGGCGTGTCGCGGCCGATCTTGGCGTTGAGCTTGAAGGTGCGCACCCTTCCGCCGCGACGCGACATCCGAAGGTCCAGGCCGCGGATCGCCTCGCCGTTGTGCCCCGCCACCACGCCGATCTTGATGTCAACGTCGAGGTTGGGATGCCGCGCCTTGATCTTGGGGCGATTTGGGCCGGCCATCGCCGTCTTGACGAAATTGCGGCCGTCGAAAACGTCGCCGCGCATCACCACCCGCAGCGCGCCGTCCGCCCCGCGATCGACCTTCATCGTCGCCTTGTCGCCGTCTGCGGCGGCATAGATCGGAAAGTTCGCCGCCTGCAGCTCGCCCTTGCCGTCCAGTTCGACCGTGCCGCGCACGGCAATGCCCTGGCCGTCGACGGCGAAATCCTCGAAACGGACACCGGACTTTTCCTTGACCAGCGTCAGCGCCAGACGGGCCGGCCGGCCCGGCGGCTTGACCCAGCCGGGCAGCAGGTTGTCGACCTTCATGGCGCTGAGATCGGCTTCGACGCTGAACCGCCCTTCCTGGTCGTTGCCGCCGGCGCGGCCCGACAGCCGCATGGGCAGCGCGCCGCTGAGCGCGTTGCCGAGATCGATCCCCAGGCGCGCGCGCGCGGCGTCGTCGAGCGTGGCCAGCAATCTGATCTCGGCGTCGGGCTCGGATGCAAGCTTGCGGTATGCCAGCTGCGCCGGCGCGCCGGCGATCCTGACATCGCCCTTGATCTCGTAGCTCTTGTTGGTGGCGACGGCGTGCAGCGTCTGGGCCTCAACCTTGTGCCCGAACAGCATCTTCTCGGCGGAGAAATTGGCGATGTTGACGGCGATATCGTAGTCGGTCGAGCCTTTCGGCAGGTCGGGGCGCAGCGGCATCGCAAGCCGGACCTTCGCGTCGAGCGCCCCGCGCGTGGTCGCGGGATCGAACGGCGCGCCGGAGAACTCGCGCAGCCGTTCCAGCGCGAGCAGTTCGGAGGCCGCCGGCACCAGGCCCTCGACGCGGAACACCACGGTCGCCGGCGGCGTCTTCGGTCGCGTGTCGGGCACCTCGAAGACGCCGTTCGACAGCGTCAGCCGCCGACCCGGCGAGACATCGACGATGCCCTTGCCGAGCGTCACCTTGGCAGTGCGCCCGGTGACGCGCACGTTGAGGTCGGCATCGTGAATCGCCGGCAGGCCCGCCACCGGCCGCAACGTCACCGACGAGCCTGCGAACTCGATCGCCAGGCCTTCCTCGGGGACCGGCGGCCCGCTGGGCTGCAACGCGGCAAACGTCGAGTTGACCGCGATGTCGGCCCGTTCGACGGAGCCGCTGACGATATGCTGCAGCACCCAGTCGCGGACCTTGGGAGTCACGAAGCTCGGCCACAGCCGCTTGAGCGCGGCGGCCGGCATGCGGTTGCCGGCAAGGCCGATGGCTAGTCGCGGCTCGCCGCCGAAATCGACCTTGCCGGACACCGCCACGGTGACGCCCTCGCCGCTGCGGCTGCCGAGTTCCTTGGTGCCGAAATCGCCGTGCTCGATGGTGATGCGCTGATTGACCGGATCGATGCTGCCGCGCACCGCCACGCGCTTGAGAACGAGCCCCTCGTCCTCGGGCGTCAACGGGTCGAGCACGATCCAGCCGCCGCCGAGCGCAAAGATCCAGTTGCCTCCGGCCTGGGGCGGCGCGGCGAACTCGGATCGCAGCGTCATGCGCGCGGCGCCTGCGGTAACCTTGAACGGCACCCGCAGGGTTCGCCGGCCGATATCCCAATCGAGCCCGAACTCCGCGGTGGTGATCGGGATTTGCCGGGCCGGATCGTCCGGGTCGCCGATCGCGCCGCCCTCGGCGAATATCGATCCCGCCACGGTCTGCGGCGTGCCGTCCGCGGCGATGTCGGAGGCGATCGAGGCGGAGATCAGGGTATCGGAGCGCAGCCGCGATTGCGCCAGACGCAATGCGAGAAGGTCGTCGAGCACGACCTTGCGCGCCTCGAATTGCAGGCGCCGGTGGCCCTGCAGGCCCGGCGTCAGCGCCGCGCTCAACACCCAGGGGCGCTGGCTGCTTTCCGAGCGCACGCTCAGGATCGCGCCGCCCACCCGCGGGCGGTTCAGGCGCAGGCTGATCCGCTCGAAATTCCACCGCTCGCCGTTGCGCCGGTCGTCGATGGTGAGGCTGCCGTTAAGGATGCCGATCTCGGTCAGCGCGTGGCCGTCGAACCCGCCGCCGCCGCCATCGCCGTCGTCGAGTCGGATACCGCCGAGCCGATCGATCCAGCCCAGCAGCGCCGCGAAGTTCGAAGCGATGCCGCGCTGCGTCAGCGCTTGCAGCGAGAAGTTGGGCGACGGTTGCGCCGCGGCCTGGCCTGACTGGGCCGGATTTGATTGCGCCACCGCCTGGGCCTGATGCGGCGGCGCGAAGGTGGCAAGCGGCTGCTCGCCGCCGACCAGCACGTTGACCCGTCCGTCGGCGTCGATGCGGATGGTCATGCTGGCGTCGACCAGCCGGATGCTCTTGGCGCGCGGGCTTGCGAACAGCAGGCTGGTTCCGGATATGTCGACCTCGGCCTTGGGCGCCACCGCCACCCGCGCGCCGTTGGCGTCGCGCAGCACGATATCGCGCAGACGCACGGCGGTGTGTCCCTTGGCGTCGCGTTCAAGCTGCGTGCCGCCGACCGCGACATGGTAGCGGTTGCCGAGGTTCTGCTCGATCGCCGACGTCAGCCACGGCGTCACCAGGTCGAGCATGATCGGACCGCTCGACAGCCGCCACCACAGCGCGCCGCCGCCGGCCACCGCGACCACGGCCAAGGCAACAGTGCCGATGGCGACCTTGCGCATCACCGGATGACGCCGGTCGAACACCGCCCACGGCCGAAACGACAGCCGCCATCGCATGGTCGGCAGCCGCCAGCGCCGGCGCGGCGGGGGCTCGTCGCCGGAATCCGGAGACTCGTCGGCCGCCCGGACGCGACGATGCTCGTCCAGCGCCGCCTCCAATTCCTGGAGCGCCGTGTCCCGCGGCCTGTTATTTTCGTCCGTCATGCCCGATCGGCCGTCCCCTCGTCCGCCGGTGTGATGCCTGGCCGTGCCGGCCAACCGATTCCCGTGGCGCCACAGGGATTTCGCACGAAATCCCCATGTTTCGCCATCACCCCTCTCACCTATGGCAAATCCAGCTTGACTCCGCGAAAACGACGAAAGGAAGGCGTATGATTGCAAAGCTCATCGTCGGCGCCAAGGCGCCCAACTTCAAGCTCCTCCGCGACGGAGGGGGCGAGGTCGCCCTGAAGGACTTCAAGGGGCGCAAGCTCATACTCTATTTCTATCCCAAGGCCGACACTTCCGGTTGCACGGCCGAGGCCAGGGACTTCTCCAAGCTCGCACCCGCCTTCGCCCGCGCCGGCGCGGACATCCTCGGCGTGTCGCCCGATCCGGTGCCCAGACTCGACAAGTTCAAGTCCAAATACGACCTGGCGGTCGACCTCGGTTCCGACGAGGCCCACGAAACGCTCGAAGCCTACGGGGTCTGGGCCAAGAAATCGATGTACGGCCGCAGCTACATGGGCGTCCTGCGCACCACCGTCCTGATCGACCGCGATGGCCGGATCGCCCGGATCTGGGAAAAGGTGAAGGTGCCGGGCCACGCCGACGAGGTGCTGGCGGCGACCAAGGCGCTGTGAGCCGCAAGCCCGCGCCTTCGCCCGCGTGGGGCGCCGGCGAGAGCCCGGCAGATGGCTCACGCCCGCCGCGGCCGGCGTGCACCGTTGGTTTACCGACCCGACGCATTTTCCATGTTGTATTGGGGAAATATTAACCATGACGCGCTGAAATCACGCCCACAAGCGCCGGCCCGGGGGCACACGGGACTGGCGGGTGGGGAGCGTCGATGTCCCAGCGGTCCAGGGTTCAGCACTATCGCGCCGATTCCGGCCGCGTCGTGCGCCCCAATGCCCCCCGGCCCTCGGCGCCGCGGACCGAATACACACTCGGCCACGCCGGTCGCCAGTTCCGCCTCGGCCCGGTCACGTTCTGGGTGGTGATCGGAAGCCTGGTGATCATGGCCGGCTGGTCGCTCGCGACCGGCACCTATTTCGCCTTCCACGACGACGTGCTGACCCGGCTGATCGCCCGGCAGAAGCAGCAGCAGTTCGCCTATGAAGACCGCATCGCCGAATTGCGGGCCCAGGTCGACCGCATCGCCAGCCGGCAACTGCTCGACCAGGAGCAATTCGAGCGGAAGCTCGAACAGGCGCTGCGCCGGCAGGCGACGCTGGAGTCCCGCGCCGCCAGACTGGCCGGGGCTCCCGATCCGATGCCGACGGGCTCGATCAACCGGTCGCGGCCCAAGCCGATCCCCGAACCACATTCGTCACAGGCGCCGGCCAAGGCCTCGCCGATCAGCGACACGGTGACGTTTGCGGCGCCCCCCGCCGGCGAGGCGCGGCTTCAGTCGCGGGCGCTGCCTTCGATCGTGCGGCGGCTCGTCGCCGGAAAGCCCGCGGAGGCCGGCGTCAAGAGCACGCTGGCGCGGTTGCAGGCTTCCCTCGACCGGGTCGAGGCGCGGCAGGTCGCCACCCTCAATGTGCTCGAGGTGCAGCTCGATTCCAGGGCCAAGCGCATGCGCAGCGTGCTGGTCGACCTCGGCCTCGACGGCAAGAATATCCCGCCGGGGCCATCGGCGACGGGCGGCCCCTACGTGCCGCTGCATCTGCGCCGCGACGCCGGCAGCTTTGAGCGCCAGCTCTACCGCATGAATCTCGCGCGCTCAGCGGTGGAGCGGCTCAGCCGCACCCTGAACGCCGTGCCGGTGCGCAAGCCGATCCCCGGGCCGACCGACCTGTCATCCGGCTTCGGCGTGCGGGCCGATCCGTTCCTGGGCAAGCCCGCGATGCACACCGGGCTCGACTTCCGCGGCAGCACCGGCGATCCGGTCCATGCCACCGCCAGCGGCACCGTCGAGATCGCCGGCTGGAACGGCGGCTACGGCAAGCTGGTCGAGATCAATCACGGCAACGGGTTCTCCACCCGCTTCGGCCACCTGTCGCAGATCGCGGTCAAGGCCGGCCAGCGTGTGACGTATGGCCAGATCATCGGTTACGTCGGATCGACCGGACGTTCGACCGGCCCGCACATGCATTACGAGACCCGCGTCGACGGTGAAGCGGTCGATCCGCAGAAATTCCTGCGCGCCGGCATTCGGCTCGGCAGCGCGCTGTAACCGCTCCGCAGCACGCGGCGGTTGGCACGGCTTTTAGTTCAGGCACGGCTTCACAAAAAAAAATCCGGCGGCCATCGGCCGCCGAGTGGTGTCGTGATGCCGGCCGTGTGAAACCGGTCTACCCAGTGAGTCAGTCGCGATTCCGCGATCGGTTCAGCTCCGCAGGGTCTCTCCCTGGCTGGCCTGGACCATGACAGCCGCCACGCTCAGGCAAATGGCGGCTGCCGCAGCGATCGAAAACAGAGCGATCCACATGCTGCGTTCCTCCCTCGCGGGTTCCATCGGGTTCGCCAAGGCGAAGCGCCGACGGCAAGCCGCTGACAACGCCATCCGCCGGCCTTTGTTCCGCCGCCGCGGGCCGGTGGGGACGTCGATGCGAGGATTACGGTTCCAAGCCTGAACGCCGTGTGTCATGGCGCGGTGGGAAATGAATCAAAGCCGTGACGCAAATGATTCAAATTGCAGCGACGGCGACGAATTGCGAGCAGGCTCGGTGCGAAGCGACCGGCCGATTCTCGGTCTTTGCTCTACTCGACGTCCTCGACCTCCTGCGGCCCGCCGCCGAAGGCGCGTTGCGCCAGCACCGCCGCCATGAACGGATCGAGGTCGCCGTCGAGCACGTCGGAGGGCGTCGACGAGGTCACGCCGGTGCGCAGGTCCTTGACCATCTGGTAGGGCTGCAGCACGTAGGAGCGGATCTGGTGGCCCCAGCCGATGTCGGTCTTCGCCGCGTTTTCGGCCGCCGCCTTCTCCTCGCGGATCTTCAGCTCGCGCTCAAAAAGACGCGCCCGCAGCATGTCCCAGGCCTGGGCGCGGTTCCTATGCTGCGAGCGGTCGTTCTGGCACAGCACCACGATGTTGGTCGGGATGTGCGTCAGGCGGACCGCGGAATCGGTCTTGTTGACGTGCTGGCCGCCGGCGCCGCCGGCGCGCATGGTGTCGGTGCGCACGTCGGATTCCTTGATGTCGATCTTGATGCGGTCGTCGACCACCGGATAGACATGAACGCTGGCGAACGACGTGTGTCGCCGCGCGTTGGAATCGAACGGCGAAATCCGCACCAGGCGGTGCACGCCGTCCTCGGTCTTGAGCCAGCCGAAGGCATTGTGGCCCTTGACGCGGATGGTGGCCGACTTGAGGCCGGCGCCCTCGCCCTCGGTCTCTTCCAGCCACTCGACCTTGTAGCCGTGCTGCTCGGACCAGCGCACGTACATGCGCATCAGCATCTCGGCCCAGTCCTGGCTCTCGGTGCCGCCGGCGCCGGCATGGACCTCGAGATAGGCATCGTTGGCGTCGGCCTCGCCGGACAGCAAGGCTTCGAGCTCGCGTCGCGCGGCCTCGGCCTTGAGCCGCTTGAGCGCCACCTCGGCCTCGGCGACCACGCCTGTGTCCTTCTCGGACTCGCCAAGCTCGATCATGGTGACCTGGTCGTCGAGCTCGCGCTCGATCCGGCCGATGGAATTGAGCTGATCGTCGAGCGCGTTGCGCTCCTGCATCACGCGCTGGGCGCGCGCACTGTCGCTCCAGAGGTTCGGATCCTCGGCCTGCTGGTTCAGCTCGGCCAGTCGCGCCTGCGCCGTGTCGAAGTCAAAGATGCCTCCTCAGCAGTCCGATCGACCGCTTGATGTCCTCGACCAGTCTTTCCGTTTCGGCGCGCATGGCGGATTCTCGATTCCCTGTGGCTGCGCCGGACTTAGCGATTGCCCGCCGGCCGCGCAACCCGGCTCTCGATTGCCAGCGTTGACGGCATGGTTGATTGCAGCACACTATCCTAACCAGCCTGGGCGCATTGACCTGGCCATGCCGGAAGCAAGAATCCCGCGATCGAGGGCGGACCGCCCGGTCGTGGAGAAATCCACCAGGGAGGAATTCCATGTCCAAAGCGCGTATTTGCATCGGTTTCGCCGCGGCCGCTATCGCCGCCATTGGGGCGCTGGCCGCCGCCGTGCCGGCGTCCGCGCAATCGGCCAGTTTGCGATTCTCGCACTGGTTGCCGCCCGTGCACGTCGTGCATCGGACCGGCATCGCGCCGTGGGTGGAGGCGGTGAAAAAGGCGTCCGGCGGCACGCTGACCTTGCAGGTCTTCCCGGCCCAGCAGCTCGGCCAGGCCAAGGACCATTACGACATGGCGAAGGACGGCGTCGCCGACATCACCTTCTTCAATCCGGGCTATCAGGCCGGCCGCTTCCCGGTGGCGGGGGCTGCCGAGCTGCCGTTCCTGATCAGCGACCCGGTCGCGGGCTCCGAGATCTTCCACAAGTGGTACGTCAAATACGCGGCCAAGGAGATGCCGGACATCCGCGTGTGCCATGTGTTCCTGTTCGCCCCGGGCGCGCTGCACTCCAAGAGGCCGATCAAGGTGCCGGCCGACATGAAGGGCGTGAAGGGCCGCGCCGCGCAAGCCACGCTCGCGCGCACCTTTGCGCTGCTCGGGGGATCGAGCGTGCCGGTGGCGGCGCCCGAGGCGCGCGACGCGCTCGAACGCGGCGTGGTCGAACTGATGACGGCGCCGTGGGGATCGATGCTGCGGCCGTGGAACCTGGACAAGGCCGTGCCCTATACGCTCGACATGTCGTTCTACTCGGGCGTGCTGATGGATGGCATGAACAAGGCCTCCTACGACAAGCTCTCGCCCGCCCACAAGAAGGTGATCGACGAGCATTGCACGCCGGAATGGTCGAAGAAGATGGCGACCGGCTGGGCGGAGAACGAGAAGAAGGGCTACGCCGAGATGAAGGCGCAGAAGACCCGCACCGTCCACGTCCCCACCAAGGACGAGCTCAAGCTTTGGCACGACGCCATGGCGCCGATCACGGTTCAGTGGAAGGCAAGCGTCAAGGAGCGTGGCGTGAATCCTGACGCCGCGCTCAACGAGTTGCAGGCCGCGCTGCGGGCGGCCGGCGCCTCGGGCCAGTAACGCGGCAGGCCGCGGGGCCGCAACCCGATCGGGCCGGCGCCGCGTCGCGGGCGCCGGCTGCGGTCCGCAGGGCGATGCCATGTCCGTCGAACGGCTGATCGATCGCGTGGTGACCGTCGTCGAGTACGGCGCCGCGGTGTTCATCGCGCTTGTCACCGCGCTCACGTTCGTGTCGGTGATCATGCGCTACCTGTTCTCGGCGCCGATCCCCGATACGTTCGATTTCACCCGCCTGATGGTGTGCATCGCGATTTTTTGGGGGATCGCCTGCGCCTGCTGGCGCGGCGAGCATATCCAGGTCGACCTGTTGTGGGCGGCCCTGCCACGCCGCGGCCAATTCGCGATCGACGTCGTCGCCATGTCGGTGCTGCTGATATGCATGACGGTGCTGGCGTGGGTGGTGTTGCGCCGCGTCGGAGAGATCGTGCCCAGCGGCATGACCACCGGCGACCTGCTGCTGCCGACGTGGCCGTTCTTTGCAGTCGCCTCGCTCGGTCTGGGGTTGGCGGTCGTCGTCATCGTCGCCTACCTCTACCGCCTGATCCGGCACCATCCTTGAGGACGCCCGCGTCTTGGACGCCGACCTGATCGCGATTGCCGGCTTCATCGTGCTGTTCGCGCTTGCCGCGTTGCGCATCCCGATCGGCGTGGCGATGGGTATCGTCGGCGTCGGCGGCTTTGCCCTGATCGTCGGCATCGAGCCCGCCTTGCGCCAGCTGTCGCTGTCGGCGCTGCGTTCGGCCAGCTCCGAGACCTTCGGGCTGGTGCCCATGTTCCTGCTGATGGGCTCGATCGCCACCGCCTCGGGCATGAGCGCCGAGCTGTTCCGGGCCGCCAACGCCTGGCTCGGACATCGCCGCGGCGGGCTCGCCACCGCGACCATCGCCGCCTGCGGCGGCTTCGCCGCGATCTGCGGCTCGTCGGTCGCGACCGCAGTGACCATGTCACGGGTGGCCTTGCCGGAGATGCGCAGCCGCGGCTATGCCGACGCCATCGCCACCGGCACCATCGCCGCCGGCGGCACGCTCGGCATCCTGATCCCGCCGTCGATCGTGCTGGCGATCTACGGCATCATCACCGAGCAGGACATCGGCCGGCTGTTCATCGCCGGCATCGTGCCGGGCCTGCTCAGCGTCTTCTTGTTCATGCTAACCATCCGAATTCTCGGCTGGTTTTCGCCCGACGCCATGCCGGCCTCCGGCACGCGCGCCGACTTTGGCACCCGGATGCGCACGCTCGGCGGGGTTTGGGCCATCGGTCTTTTGTTCATTTTCGTGATCGGCGGCATCTACATCGGCCTGTTCACCCCGACCGAGGCCGCCGGGGCCGGCGCCGCCGGCGCCTTCATCATCAGCGTGGCAAGGCGGCGGCTCAGCTTTCAGGCGCTGGTCGGCTGCCTGGTGGAGGCGATCCGCACCACCGCCTCGGTCTTCATCATTCTGATCGGCGCGGTGATGTTCGGCTATTTCCTCGCGGTGACGCAGACCACGCAGAAGATCACGGGCTCGCTGATCGAACTCGGTCTCGGCCCGTATCCCACGCTGGCCCTGATCCTCCTGCTCTATCTTGTGCTCGGCTGCGTGCTGGACGCGCTCGCCATGGTCGTGCTGACCGTGCCGATCCTGCTTCCCGTCATCCTGGAGCTTGGCTTCGACCCGATCTGGTTCGGCGTCATCGTCGTGGTCGCGGCCGAACTGGCGCTGATCACGCCGCCCGTGGGCATCAACGTGTTCGTCATCAACAGCGTCGTCCGCGACGTCAGCCTGGTCACGATTTTCCGCGGCGCGCTGCCGTTCGTCGTCACCGAAGCGATCGTCTTGATCCTGCTGGTCGCGTTTCCGGCGATCGTGCTGTTCCTGCCGAGCCGGATGTGAGGGCGGCCCCGGCAACCTGAAGCGTCACCGGATTCGCAACGTCCGGACACGGACCCGCGGCGAAATGGCTGGAATTGCTGAAGCAGATTGTGCCGCGGGTCACTCCAGTGGCCGCCCTCTACCAACCGGCACGCCCGCAAGCGCCGGGACTGCTTCGCGAGATCGACACTGCGGGACGGTCATTTGACGTGGGGCTGTCAGCAGTTGCAGTGCGCGACCGCGCGGAAATCGAACGCGCCGTCGCTGGTTTCGCGCGTGAACCGAACGGCGGTCTGATCATTCCGCCGAGCCCGCCGATCGCGACGCACCGCGACGTGGTGATCGAGTGACGCCGTGTTTCCGGCAAACCATGAACCCGCCTGCGCAGAGCTCAAGCAAGTTTGTCGGATTGGCGGGGAAACCGGCAGGGGGATGAAGCAGCGCTTCAATACAACCCCGAGCCGCGGCGCACGGCGCGGTCGGCGTCGGGCGTGTGGCCGAACGGTCCGGGATCGTTGGTGTAGCCGATCACCGAATAATTGTCGGGCGGCGCGGTGCCGGGCTTGAACGCCTCCAGGATGACGCTGCCGCCGGAGCCTGGACCCACCCGCATGCCGGTGCGGGCATCGACCCGGATCAGCTTGATGCCGGCCGGCACGCGGAACGGCACCGCGGGCTTGTCGGCGAGCGCAACTTTGAGGAACTCGGTGACCACCGGGGCCGCCAGATGGCCGCCGGTGGCGCCGCGGCCGATGTGCTTGGGCTTGTCGTAGCCCATGTAGACGCCGACCACGAGATCGGGCGAGAAGCCGATGAACCAGACGTCCTTCTCGTCGTTGGTGGTGCCGGTCTTGCCGGCGACCGGCTTGCCGACCTGCTTGACCACGGTGGCGGTGCCGCGCTGCACCACGCCCTCCAGCATCGAGGTGACCTGGTAGGCGGTCATCGGGTCGATCACCTGCTCGCGGCGGTCGACCAGGGTCGGCTCCGGCTGGTCCTCCCACTTCGTCGCCTTGCAGCCGCGGCATTCGCGCTGGTCGTGCTTGTAGATGGTGCGGCCGTAGCGGTCCTGGATGCGGTCGATGAAGGTCGGGATGATGCGCTTGCCGCCGTTGTCGAACATCGAATAGGCGGTGACCATGCGCAGCACCGTGGTCTCGCCGGCGCCGAGCGCGAACGACAGATACGCCGGCAGGTTGTCGTAGACGCCGAAGCGCTTGGCGTATTCGGCGATCAGCGGCATGCCGACGTCCTGGGCGAGCCGCACCGTCATGACGTTGCGCGAATGCTCGATGCCGAAGCGCAGCGTCTGCGGGCCGTAGTACTTGCCGGTCGAATAGTTCTCCGGCCGCCACGGCGGCAGGCCGGGGCCCTGGTCGATCTCGATCGGCGCGTCCAGCACCACGGTCGCGGGCGTGTAACCGTTGTCCAGCGCCGCGGCATAGACGAACGGCTTGAACGAGGAGCCCGGCTGGCGCATCGCCTGGGTGGCGCGGTTGAACTGGCTCTGGTCGTAGGAGAAGCCGCCGACCATCGCCAGCACGCGGCCGGTCTGCGGGTCCATCACCACGATCGCGCCGGAGATGTCCGGCACCTGGCGCAGCCGCCAGGTCTTGGCTTCCTTGCTCAGCGGCTCGACATAGACCACGTCGCCGACTTCGAGCACCTGGCTGACCTTGGTCGGCGTGCGGCCGCGCAGGCGGCCTTCCGCGGCCTTGGCCCACTTCACCCCGTCGAGATTGACGATGCCGACCTCGCGCTCCTTGGCCAGCGCCCCGCCCGGCTCGCGCGCCGGATAGAGCCCGATCCGCGCCGACTGGTCGCTGGTCTCCAGCACCACCGCGAGCCGCCACGGCGCGATGTCGGAGAGCTGCTTGACCTCGGCGAGCTTGGGGCCCCAGTCGCCGGCCATCGCGATCTGGACGACCGGGCCGCGATAGCCCTGCGACTCGTCGAACTTGACGAGGCCATCGACCAGCGTCTTGCGCGCCATCACCTGGAGCTTGGGATCGAGCGTGGTGCGCACCGACAGGCCGCCCTCGTACAGCGTCTTCTCGCCGTATTTCTCGTAGATCCAGCGCCGCACCTCCTCGGCGAAATATTCCGCGGCAAAGATGTGGGCGCCGGTCGGCCGCGTGGTGACGTTGAGCGCCTCCTTCTTGGCCTGCTCGGCTTCGTCCGGCTTGATCACGCCGGTCTGGATCATCTGGTCGATCACCCAGTTGCGCCGCTCGATGGCGCGGTCGTGCTGGCGGAACGGATGGTAGTTGTTGGGCGCCTTGGGCAGCGCGGCGAGATAGGCCGCCTGCGCCACGGTCAGTTCGTGCACCGACTTGTCGAAATAGAGCAGCGAAGCCGCCGCCACGCCGTAGGCGCCGAGCCCGAGGTAGATCTCGTTGAGATAGAGCTCGAGAATCTTGTCCTTGGAATAGGTGCGCTCGATCTTGAGCGCCAGCAGCGCCTCCTTGATCTTGCGCTGGAGCGAGACCTCGTTGGTGAGCAGGAAGTTCTTGGCGACCTGCTGGGTGACGGTCGAGGCGCCCTGCGGCCGGCGGTTGGAGCCGTAGTTCTGGATGTAGATCACGCCGGCGCGGATGATGCCGCCGAAGTCGAGGCCGTTGTGCTCGTAGAAATTGCGGTCTTCGGCGGCGAGGAAGGCGTTGATCACCATCTTCGGCACCGCCTGGATCGGAATGTAGAGCCGGCGCTGGGTGGCGTATTCGGCCACCAGCGAGCCGTCGGAGGCGTGAACCCGCGTCATCACCGGCGGCTCGTAGTCCTGCAATTGCGAGTAG
>Ga0326597_10005427_pt1 | contig 17711 bp, 15 predicted proteins | sample RVTome_12_FD_203789 | JGI IMG/M metagenome (GOLD analysis project Ga0326597, IMG submission 203789) | Soil microbial communities from uranium-contaminated site in the Upper Colorado River Basin, Wyoming, United States - RVT100D185 | ecosystem: Environmental > Terrestrial > Soil > Contaminated >... | reverse complement strand
ATCGCCCACGGAGATCACGAGGTCCGCGCCATCCTCGCTCAGCGACAGGTCGGCCGCGCCCACGCCGCCTCCGATCGAGAGCGTGAAAGACGCGTTGACGCCGATCGTGTCGGCGCCGTCGCCCGGATTGAAGGCGACGATGCCGTTGGCGCCGTAAATGTCGATCCAGTCGTCGCCCGCGCCGCCGATGGCGAGGCTGCGCCCCTCGTAGTAGAGGTAGTCGTCGCCGCCGCCGCCTGCGAGAAGCTTGTGGCCCTCCCCCGGCCACCCCTCGAGGTCGTCATCGCCGGCGCTGCCGCGCAGGATGTCGTAGCCGGCTCCGGATTCGATGTAGTCGGCGCCGTCGCCACCGTCGAGCACATCGTCGCCATCGTTGCCGTAGATCTGGTCGTCACCGGCGAGGCCGTCGATGACGTCCGCGCCTTCGGTGCCCCAGAGAATGTCGTCGAAGCCGCTCGCGGGCGCCTGGCCGATGCGACCCTACAGGTCTGCAGGAGCCCAGATTGTCCCGTTCGCGAACACCACGTGGGCGATTGGCGGTAGCTCCTCCCAGAACCAATCCTGGATTGCTACGCGATCACCCTCCTAGCCCAAGAGGCGTTCGCTGACGGGTGCGGTTTCGCCCGCTCATATATGAGTCGAATTGAGCGTGGCGGCGCCAACCCGTCATTGGACGCAATTGAGACTCGAGCGGATTGAGAGTATCGGTAGTCAGGCTGCTTCAAGACTAGTCCGGGACCCTTAAACCTCGGGCGCCCCGAGACTGGTCGTCAGTACACCAGCCGTACAACATACGCGGCTAAAAGCCTGCGCCTTGCGCCAACAGCGGCCGCCTACATTCCGTCCACGTCGAAGGCCCCCCTCAATTCGATTAGCATACTTCCATGGGAGGATTCTTTGATCGATTTCTGAGATGGCTTCAGTCGGACTCGAAGTCCGCGCCGCGCACTCACGGCAATCCGGACCTCCACCCGATAGACACCAACCGCCTCGCCAAGGAATTGGACCTGGAGCGCGAGGCCGAGCGCTTGGGGAGAAAGGAACTCCCTCAGTCCTCTGACAAATCGCCAACAGGAACGGAATTCCGAGTGATCCAGGTCATCGAAAAGGCGCGCCAGGACTACGCAGATTGGGGCGCCCAACGCGTAAGGCTCCTGAACGAGATCATCACCAGCACCGACGTAACCCCACTTACACGGCTTGCGCTCCAGCAAGATGCCGAGTTCGAGCGCCGTGCCGGGGCGCTATTGAATGAGTGGAGCACCCCGCTCAAGCAGTTGATAGACGACGTTCGAGAGAAGACCCAGGGATACGAGCACTACCGGAAGGCTCAAGACCTGACCCAGCGCCCCGCGCAGATACCAACCGACTGGGAGCGCCGGCTCCGCCATACTGGTCTCTTCGCCCTTGTACTTCTGGAGGCCGGCCTCAACTCAGTGTTCTTCGCACAGGGGATGTGGGGCGGACTCCTCGATGGCATCTTCTACGCGCTGTTTTTCGCCGCACTCAATATTGCCCTTGCCTACTGCTACGGGCGCTTCTTTCTGCCCCAGGTCTTTCACAGAAGTCCTGTGCGCAAAGCAATCGGCATAGTTCTGCTAGCCGTATCAGTAGCCGCGATTGTTGCCGTAGCCCTCCTGATCGCGCACTACCGGGACGCAGTATCTGGTGGCGCGTATGAGAACGCAGCCCGTACCGCATGGGAAACGTTCCGCAGTACGCCTACAACACTGCAGGATGTTCATTCGGCGATGCTTTGTGCAATCAGCATCGTATTCGCACTCGTGGCGGTTTACGATGCGTTTGGACTTGACGATCCGTATCCTGGCTACGGAAGGATGGCGCGGCGTCGCAATCAGGCTATAGCTGATCACGCCATTGAACTCGGCGCCATCCGTGAGCAACTTGAAATCATGAAAGCGGAGTCACTGGCCGGCCTCGATCAGTTCATCGACAAAGCCGAGATTCAGCTCAATCAGCTTGACCAAGCCATTGCGCAGAAGGCTGAGACCGACACAAAGTTGGCCAATGCGTTTACGAATGTCGACAACTGCCTTGAAGCGCTTTTGAACATGTTTCGGCAGCACAACAGGATGCACCGCAGCACGCCCGCGCCGGACTACTTTACATGGCCTGTAACGCAGCGCCCCATCGTCCGCCCGGACTGCACCACTTCCGCAGATAAGGTGAAGTATCAGGTCCAGAAGGTCGCATTGGACGACTTGAATCAGGGTTTGCCACGGATTCGAGCGAATATCCAGCGCGCCTACAGTCGGCTCTACGATGGCCTTACATCGCTGGACGAGCACTTTCCGACGGTGAATTTACAGATCCGATGAGGGGCTCAGTCGCACGCAAGGATCGCGATCGGCGGCAGAAGTGGCTGGTGTTTTTAATCGCCGGGTTTGCCATTGCTGCGTTTGCTGGAATCATTGTCTGGAAGATTGTTAGTCACTCTGATTCGCCGGACGCCCGACTTTGTCCTTCGCGCACAGGACCCAGCGGGCACGTCGTTTTGCTCGTCGACAAGACTGACCCCCTATCCTTCACGCAAGCCAGGGCACTGCGGCAGATCCTCGAGGACGGTGCGAAAGGCAAGTACGTTCTTGAAGGCGAGCTCCTGTCGGTCTTCGTGCTCGGCGATGACTTTCGCGATACGGCTGACCCGATTTTCGAGCGCTGCAATCCGGGCGACGGGAGCACCCGCAGCAAGATCTATGAGAACCCTGAGCTTTGGAAACGCAAGTTCGAGAGCGAATTCGTGAAGCCCTTATTGGCCCTAGAACCGCAGATGCGCTCGCCCGCGGCAGTCAAAAACTCGCCCATCCTGGAAATGCTGCAGGTTGTAGCCCTTAGCTTTGCGAAGCACGATGTACAGGGTCGACGGAACCTAGTGGTCGTCTCCGACATGCTTCACAACACGGCCTTCTATTCCCAATACCGAGACCCACTCACGTTCCAATCGCTAAAGCAGCGTCCTGAGTTCACCAAGCTGCGTTCCAAGCTCGACGCGGTTGACGTGGAGATCTATTTGCTTATGCACTCACCTCAATTGCAGTCGCGGCGGCTCGTCAAGTTCTGGGAGGATTTCCTTCGGGATATGGGGGGCAGGCTTCAGAAGGTCGAACTGCTTCCGGGCTAGGGGAATTCGATGCACCTGGTGTCCACACTTTCGCAAGTTCCGCTTCGCAAGCTATTTCTCGTTGCCGTCACCTGCAAGATCGTTGCATCGTATCTTGCGTGGCTCCTCCAGTCGCCCTGGATTCTGGGATTCATCATTCCCCTTGCGTTCATGGCCGCGTATATCGCGCTTGGCTTTCGCCGAGATAGAGATGTGGTCTCGGATGAGCGCTTTGGCGACAGCTGCTACTACCTTGGATTCATTTTTACGATCAGCTCGATTGCCTTCGGCTTGTTCGACATTCCCGATCTGGACAAGGCGAACCGGCTCACGGACGTTGCGGTTCGCTTTGGCGCTGCGATGGTCAGCACCCTTGTCGGATTTATTGTGCGAGTGTACCTCGTAGGCTTTCGGCAAGACGTGTCCTCCGCCATGCAGTCCCTTGAGGAACAGATCGTGCAGAGCGCCAACGCTCTGAAGACTCGCATGGACCTGTCGCAAGAAGCGTTTCGCGATTACGAAGCCAAGGTTCGACAGGCTGCCAGTGATGCGGAAACCCGGGTGCGCATGGCAATTGAGAACGTCGGCCGTCATCTCTCGGAGGAAATGGCCTCAGCGCTTAGGTCTCTCGCGACTGAAGTCCAGGTGCTTCATATCGCCACCGCAAACGAAATGCGGGTATCTGGCCAGAGCTTGGCTACGGAGCTCTCGAAGTCCTCACAGGCGCTCGCCACGCAGCTCGCGCGAGCTCAGGAACTTCTGGTTGGATTCAGCGATCAGCTCGAGGCACGGTTGAAGGCCGTCACGTTCCCTGACGACTACTTTACGAAGGAGCTATCGCCTCCCTTAGGAAAAGTAGTTGCCAGCGTCGCAGCTTTGTCGGAGGACCTCTCCTCCCTCAAGGAATCTGTTCGCTCGAGCGTATCGGGGCTCTCACGAGCCATGGAGAAGCTCAATGTGTCCATGGAGGCACCCCAATCCGTCCGAGAGCTTGTTGACAGGCAGGAAGCGCTCGCCCGCCAGGCGCTTGGGGCAATTTCGGCGACCAGCATGACCATGGAGTCGACGGCAGCGGTCTTGAAGGAACACAGCGAGACGCTGAACCGACTTACTCAGGAATTCATCTCAACTCAATCATCTCAGACGGAGATCATATCGGCCGCTCGTCAGTTGATGCAGCAGCTTTCCCAAGGAAGCCATGCACAGTCCACAGAGATCGAGGCCCTGGGTGCCTTACTTCAGAGAATGGAAGAACTGGTAGCTGAACACCGCAAGGCACTGGCCTCACTCCCGCCAATGCAACGGACGATGCCTGGCCCCTCCGCGTATCCACAATCTGGCGCACCACCCTCACGGCCCGATTCTGTCCGCGGGGGACAGACCACCGCCATACAACCCACAGCTTCCGACCGGGCCGCCAATCCGCCCGCCAGTCACCCAGAGCCTGCCCGGCGTGAAGCTTCATTCTTGTCTCGCTTGTCTCGCTTGTTCGGACGTGAACCGAAATGAGGCCGACGAGCGACGACAGCCTCTTTCAGCTGTCGCTTACCGAACTTGCGTTCATCCTCGTATTCGTCGTTTTGCTCCTCATCGGAGCGAAGCTCGTCCTCGATCGCGGCGAAGCTGACAAGAGCCAGGAGATGCTCACGGCCTGCGTTCAGGAGAAGAACGACTGCGTCGAGGCACTCGCCAAGGGCGGCGGAGACCCGAACGTCATCATCGATACGCTCGTCAACGCCCCCAAGCTGCGAAAGGAGCTGGAGGAGTCCCGGGCGCGAGAGCAAGAGCTCCAGGAGAAGCTTAAGGCCTTCGCCGCGCTACGCGAGAAGTTCCCGGATCCCGCCCGCGTCAAGGCGGCAGAGGATTTTCTCGATGCTTACGAGAAGGGGACCAAGACGCCACTGTCGCCCGACGCTGCCAAGAAACAGGGCGAAGATGCGGCACGGCTCGCACGCGAGCTCGACAATTGTCGCGGCCAATTGAAGCATTGCGTCAGAGTCACCGGTGCACCCAAGGGTTACGGTCTTCCCCCCTGCTGGCTCGACTCGGCCGGGCAGATCCAGTACCTGCTGAACGTTGAGATCCGCCCGGACGGACTCGCAGTGGAACGAGCATGGCTCCCGGAACGGGACGACGATGCCAATCAACTACCAGGACTGCGCACTACATTGGAGGCCGGAGTGCAGTCGCTTGACCAGTTCAAGTCGAACACTCAAGCGATCCTTGGCCTCAGCAAGAGGGCGAATCCCGAGTGCCGCCACTATGTAGTCATCCGGCGCGCGCCCTCGCTACGCGACATTGATCAGTTCAATCGCTTACGTCTCGGGGTTGAAGACCACTTCTACAAGTTGGACAAAACAGGCCCGGTGAGTCGCTAGGTTCGTCTCCCCGCTATCACGCGATGCTTGAGCAGATCCCTACTCTGCGATGAGGCCACTACACCGCAAAGCTGATCGCCGGACGCTTCCCGCATGCGACACTGGTTCGATCCCAGTACGACCCACCATAGAAAAACCCTAATACCCCCCGGTGTGCCAACGCCGTGCCAACACAGGGCGCAACGGTGCATCTTCTTTCCTCGGCGGTACTACGCGCCAGCAAGTGCGGAACACCTGCTGTCTGTACCGGCCCGACGCAGTTCGTCGGGTCCGACGGTGCGCGAAAGGTAGCGCGTCAGGTAGTGCACGCGGCGAAATTGCAGCGAGTGCGGGGCAACGGGTACACCAGCAGGGATCGCGCGGAGGAATTGGCGCTACTCCGCAGCGCAGAATTGACCCTGCAGAATGGATTTACCCACTTCGTCATTGTTGACGGACGTTCGCACGCAGAGTACGGGACCTTCACAACCCCGAGTGTGTCGACCACGACCGGCAGCGCCAGCCTCTACGGCAACACAGCTTTCGGAAGCGCGACGACCACGACGACAGGCGGGCAGACATTTATGATTGCCAAGCCGAGCGTTACAAACACCATCGTATGTTTTGACGGAAAGCCGAACGTGGCCGCGCTGGTCTACGACGCGCAATTTGTTTTCAGGTCACTGGCGAAGAAGTACGAAGCCGAGGGCGTCGGCAGGTAAACGCGGCTAGCTGGCCAGGGGCGCAACCCGCTCGCCGAGGCGAGCGTGCCCGATCACGCTTCAGCGTGCTAAGGACATGGCCGGCCGCTACCGCTACCGGCAGCGGAACGTCACCGTAACGACAGCGTTTGCAGGGAAGGCGTATTCGGACTGGCTGTCCGTTACCTCGATTTGCTTGCCCATCGAGTCACACTTCTTGTTGGCGTTTGTTATCGCCATCTCGCGCGCGCCGGTCGCCCCGCCGCGCGCTGGCGACGCGTTGGCGGACGTTTGGTAAAGGTCCGGCCCAATCTTCATTGCTTCGGACTGCCACGCGCAGCCAGCTGCGAACAAGGCGCATGCGGACAAAGCGATCGAGTGCCATGCCATTGGGAACCTCATTCTATTCCGCTTTCTTGAGCATTTCCGCCACGAGGGGCAAGGCGTCATCGCGGACAATTCCGTCCGGCGAGTGGCGCAACAGGGCCTCTAGCACTTTATCGGTAGCAGTCTCGGGCAGCTTGCCGCCGCGCACCAACGCTAGGAATGTGTTGGCGATGGCTACGCGTTCGCGCGCATCTTCCGCTAGGTGCTGGTTACTCAGCATCAGGCGAACGAGAATTCGCGCAACCCAAACAAACAGCCCGAACAGCGAGGCGAACAGCGCGAAGTGCCAAACGGGCAAGTGTAGAACGTTGGCCGCTTCCACATTGAGCAGGTAGGCGGCCGCAATGAAAACGGCCACAAGCCCTACGACAACGTATGTGGCCAGCCAGCGGGCCGTCGCGAATGCCTTTGCGTCGTGATATTGGCGTTTGTTGGACCAGTACGTTACCGGCGCCCTCAATGCCAACTCCGCGGTGAACGTGGCCTGAAGCGCCGTTAGCTCCTTGGTTGCGGCTGTCATCTGCTCGGCGTGCGCGGCCGCGTGCTCCTCCCTCTGCTTACTGGCTGCCGCGACCGCTTCCGCCCCTTCGGCCTTGCGTTGCGCGATCATTGCCTCAAGTTCGGCGGATTGCTGGCTCGACTGTCTGGCGTGCTCGTTAGATCGCTCCTGCCATTCCGTGCGCAGACTCGCGAGCGCTTCGGCCTCTTTCTCGGCTCTATCGGATAGGCCAGTTTCAAACGTGAGCGCTCTTAACATGCCGCGCAGCAACGCGCTTGTTACCGGTTGCGCTGGCACCTGCCAGAAGTACGCAAGCGCGCCAGCCGCGAGGCCCTTGTCTGTGGTGGCGAGCTCTTGGACAAGCCGCGCTTCCGGGGTCAATTGCGCATGCAGTCGGCCCTTCTTGAACGCTTGCGCCAACGCTTCCCCAATTGCGCGCGCCGTCGATTCCGTAGGGCTTGCGTCGAAACTAGTTAGCGCAGGGTCTACGCTGCGGCGAATTAGCTTGGCCGTGCTGCCAAAGACATTCACCACAGGCGCATATTCGTTGGCCGGCAATTGGCGCACCCAATCCCAAGCGGCTAGTTCGCGGTCGCGCCAGGCGCGTGCCTCTGCCGCGGGCATCGAGACGGGGCCGCCGTACTCCCCAAGGTCAAACTCGACACGCAGCGGCTTCTCAGCCGGCTGCGCTGTTCGGTCGGCGCTGTCTCCCTCGCTCATCGTTTCCCCCTAGCGCGCCACTCCCAAGGCGCCACGGGCCGAGGATCGGCCCACAGCCCGCGCTTCGCCGCCCTCGCCTCGGCCTGCATTGCGTACAGCGGCGAGCCCTTCGGCGCGTAGCGCACATAGACCCAGGCCATGCCGCGGCGCACTTGCTCGGCGTTCGCGTCAACGCCGTCGCACAGGACGCGCCCGAGCGTCCGGCCGTAGCGGTCTTTCCCCGCCTCGAGGACCGTAGCATCGCGCCGGGCGCACAGGTCCGCAAGGGACTGGCGCGAGCGCTGGCCGAATGGCTGCTTGCGCTCCGGGGCGTCGATATCGGTTAGCCGGACTTTGATCTGTTGGCGAGATACCAGCACGGTGAGCGTGTCGCCGTCTGCGATGGCGACCACGCGCCCCACAAGCTCGCCCGCGGCGTCGGCCTCGCTTGTGCCCTCCTCGCGCCTTGCGAGTGCTTCGTCCTTCGATGCGAAGCTTTGCCCCGCCAGTGGTCCGCGGTGGCAGTGGTAACCGCCGACTTTGCGATTATGGTGGCAGCCGTACGCGTCCAAGCCGCCGCCGTGCGCGCTTGCTAGCGTGGGAACCGCAAGGCAGGCGGCAAGGAGCGCGATCTGTTTCAGAGATACCAGCACGGTTAGCGTGTCGCCATCCTGAATGCTTACCACGCGCCCGACAAGCTCGTCGGCGGCCCGCTGCGGGGACTAGGAGCAGAAGCAGCCACAGAATCCCGTCTTTCGCCCTAGCGTTCTTGTCGGTGCTACGCTTCGACCCATTGCACGGGGGGAACCTTATGACACGCGTACGGTTCACCGAATTCCTCACGCTACTTGTTGCGCTGCTGCTTAGTGGTTGTGTCAGCGGGTATCAACAGTTCTACAAGCCGGTACGAGAGGCGACGCCGGAAGTCATTGCTCGTACCCGAGTTGGGCCTCCGCCTGCCAATCCGATCGTTGAGCGAGCGCAGCCGGCCAGTCCTGAGACGATCACCAACGCTTACACGAGGCGCGGCTACGCGGTGATTGGCCATGCAAGTTTCAACTCTGGCCGACGTGAGTCCGACGAGGCGGCAATTCAGCAAGGTCGGGACGTTGGGGCTGACCTCGTCTTGATTTTGAATCCGAGGTACACCGGGTCTGTTACGACAAGTATTCCAATAACAACGCCCACTACGTCCACTGCTTATTCGTCAGGGTCAGCAACTGCGTATGGAGCGGGCGGGCCAGTAACTGTCTTAGGCAGCGGCACCACTACGACCTATGGGACGAGTACAACTTATGTGCCCATGACTGTCCATCGATCGGACTACGCTGCCGTGTACTTCGTCAAGCGCAAATGGATGCTCGGCGCGAGCCTTCGAGACTTGAACGATGACGAGCGCCAAGAGCTACAAACAAATAGAGGTGTAATTGTCCGTGCAATAGTTGACAGTTCGCCCGCATACAACGCAGATATTCTGGTCGGCGATGTGATCGTCGCAGTTGGTGGCGCAGCCGTTTCGGATCAGAGGAGCCTTGACGCACTTCTCGAGCCACATAGGGGTCGAGAAGTTAAGGTCACAGTGCTACGTCGCGGACAGCGGATCGAGAATTCAGTGAATCTGAATCCATAGTCATATGGAGTATCTAGCCAATCGGCCTGACGAGTGCCGCGCGCAGCGCCCGCACTACCTCCTTAGTCCGGCCAAGTTCCAGTAGCTCGCTGGCGATCATGTCCAGCCTGAAGATCAGCTCGGGCGTCATCTGCTCGAGCATCGCCGCGTCGAACTCGTCGCCTTCGCCAAGCCCGAGGAACGCGGCCAGGATGCACCGCACTTGGGCGGACTGCTCGCCATCTGGAATGTCGGCAAGGATCTCGCGCGCGATCCGCTCGATTGCTTGGGGGCGCCTGCCATCGTCGGGCAGCGCTGCGGCCCGGCGCCGGATTTGGAGAAGAAGTTGAGCAAACGTCACGATTTGAAGTATGCACTCGGACGGGAATCTTAATATGCCCGGCGGAATAGGTTGCCGCTGACCACGGAATGCGGTTCCAGTTGCTCCTCTGCTAGCATCCCTCCCGCAATGTCCAGTAGCAACCTGGCCACATTTGTCGATTGGGTTACTGCTCACATCGACGGCGACGAGAAGGGCGAAGCGCAGCTCTTCCTAGATCGCCTATTCCAGGCGTTCGGCTGGCCTGGTCTTAAAGAGGCTGGCGCCAACTGTGAACTCCGCGTGAAGAACGATACCGGCGGCACATCCTTTGCTGATCTAGTCTGGAAGCCGGTGGTGCTCGTTGAGATGAAAAGGCGAGGCACGGACCTCTCGCGCCACTATCGCCAGGCGTTCGACTACTGGACCCACCTTGTCCCAGGTCGTCCACGTTACGTGATCCTCTGCAATTTCGACGAGTTCTGGGTCTACGACTTCGAGACTCAGATGGATACGCCGGTAGACCGCGTCGCGCTTGCCGATTTGCCGGAGCGTTTCGGCCCCCTCGCATTCCTCTTCGAAAAGCCACGAGAGCCAGTCTTCGGCAATCACCAAGAGATAGTTACACGGCAAGCGGCGGACAAATTAGCTCAATGCTTCAACGCACTGCTTGCGCGTAACGTCGAGCGCGACCTCGCGCAACGCTTTACGCTCCAGATGCTGATGGCGCTCTTTGCTGAGGACATCGGGCTGCTAGATAAGTACCTCGTGGTGCATCTTCTTGAGGACTGCAATTCTCCCACCGCCAGCTATGACTTGCTCGGTGGTCTATTTGAGGCGATGAACACCGAGGCTGAGATCAAGGGCGGTCGATATAAGGGCGTGCGGAACTTCAATGGTGGACTGTTCGCGCACCCCGCGCGCATTGAGCTGGCCACCGAGGAGGTAGCTTTACTGCGCGAGGCCGGGAAATTCAACTGGTCTCAGGTTCGGCCAGAAATATTCGGTACGCTCTTCGAGCACTCACTTGGCGCCGAGCAGCGCCGTGCGTTCGGAGCCCACTTCACTAGTGCTGCCGACATCATGAAGATCGTAGGCCCAACCATCGTGGAACCGTGGCGCCAGCAAATCGAGCGCGCACAGACACTGCGCGATCTCGGCGCCCTGCTGGACCGCATCGAGCATTACACGGTGCTCGACCCCGCCTGCGGCAGCGGCAATTTCCTCTACATCGCTTACCGCGAACTCAAACGGCTAGAGATGCGGATCTACGACCGCATGGTGCAAGAGTTCAAGAGCGTCGATCCGCTGCAGCGGCCATTTGGTTTCGTCCAAACGAGAAGCTTCTTTGGGATGGATATCAACCCGTTTGCCGTCGAGATTGCCAAGGTTACGATGATGCTCGCGCACAAGCTGGCGATTGACGAGCTGCGCAGCACCGAGAACGCACTTCCCTTAGACAATTTGGACGGGAACTTCTGCGCTGGCGACGCCCTCATCAATTCTTCAGGCGCGCGCACCGCGTGGCCGAAGTCTGACGTAATCATTGGCAATCCTCCGTTCCTCGGAGCGAAGCTTCTCAAGCCAGAGCGCGGGTCAGACTACGTGCAGGCCGTGCGTCGCGCGTACCCCGAAGTACCAGGTATGGCCGACTACTGCGTGTACTGGATTCGACGAGCGCACGACGAACTTCGCCCCTGTACCAAGGCCGATCCGGTCGCAGGTCGCGCTGGACTCGTCGGTACGCAAAACATTCGCAACAATCAGTCCCGCGTCGGCGGCCTCGACTACGTCGTCGCAAGCGGCACGATCATCGAGGCCGTGGACAACCAGCCATGGTCGGGGGAGGCGAACGTCCACGTCTCCATTGTGAATTGGGTCAAGACTACCGACCCCTCCCTGTTGGCAAAGTCTCGGCGCCTGTGGTTCAAAGTGGAGTCAAACCAGAGTACTCGCCGGAAACGTGGATCAGGGTCCGCCACCAAGCACTACGAGCTCGCCTTTCGGGACACCCCGCACATCAATGCCGCCTTGTCTGATGAGACAGATGTGTCCCGGGCCGCGGTGCTCGAATGCAACACGCATCCGCAGCGTGTCTTCCAGGGCGTAACGCCGGGCCATAAGGGGTTTCTTCTGGACGCCAAGGCTAAGAAGGAGATGCTCGAAAGGCAACACGTCTGCTCCGAGATCATTCACCCCTACCTCGGGGGCGATGAGATCCTTAGCGGCAATGCTGTTCCAACTCGATTCCTCATTGACTTTGAACAACGAACGCTAATGGAGGCTCAGGCCTGCGGACCCGCCTTTCACCGCGTCCAGCATATCGTCCTCCCTGCCCGCCGGGCTGCCGCTGAGGAAGGAAGGAATGCCGCGGGTGAAATGCGCTCTCACCACAAGCAGTTCCTGGAGCGTTGGTGGCAGTTGTCGTGGGGTCGCGCTGAAATGGTCCGTACCCTTGCACCCTTGCCGCGCTACCTCGTTTGCTCGCGCGTAACGAAGCGCCCGGTCTTCTTGTTTCTCCACAAGTCAATCCGACCCGGAGACGCGCTCCAGGTGTTCGCGTTCGCGGACGACTACAGTTTTGGCATCCTTCAATCCGCGGCGCACTGGGCGTGGTTTGTGGCGAAGTGCTCCAAGTTGACCGAGCGGTTCCGGTATACCCCCGAGTCGGTCTTTGACACGTTCCCGTGGCCGCAAACGCCAACGAAGGCGCAGGTCGATGCCATTGCCGCTGCCGGACGCGAGATTCGCGCGATCCGCGCTGTCGCACTTAAGACCACGAACGGAGGTTTGCGGGCGATCTACCGTACGCTTGAGCTTCCCGGCGCCAATCCCTTACGCGACGCGCATACGGAGCTGGACGAGGCAGTCCGCAACGCCTATGGGTTCTCAAAGCGCGGCGCCATACTAGCAAGCCTACTCGATTTGAACCGCGAGGTTGCCACCGCTCATCCGACTGCACCCGGCATCCCGCGCACATACAGGAATCCGGACCGGCTCATTTCAACGGATAGTCTCGGCGCTTAGTTAGCCTAGGCCCTCCCGGGCAGCCAATGCGCTACACGCGCCGAATCCCGAGCAGGAGCCGCGCGAAAGTCACGGTCGGAAGTATCCACCTTGCCGCGTGAGAGTGCGACCCCACGCGGCCAAGTTGGCCTCAGTCAAGGCCCGCACGACGCGTCGGTCTACGACGAGCAAGGTCAGGGGGATTGAATCGGCCGCCTCGCGAGCGCCGGTTGCATAGGCTACGCGCGCCGGGTGCTCGGCGGGAAGCTCGGACACGATGCGCGCAACTTCGGTGTCCTCTTGTTCGTCGCGGTAGTCGGCCCGCCGCTGGCCTCGATAGAAAGAGTTGTTACCGAGAGCTTCGACGCCCGCGGGAGTAATCCCCACGGTCACTTCTTCGCCTTATACACGGTAGTCTTGGCGTGGGTGTCGGAGACTTGGATCTTGGCCACGGCGACTTCGTAGCCGAACGCGCGCAAGTCGCGTGCCGCTTGCCGAAGCCTCAATCTGCTGAAGAACGGCAACGTCAACGCATTTCCCGGCTGGCGGCTAACGATGGCGAAGACGACGCTGAACTTATGGGTTTGTGGGCGTTGCACCGCGTCGGTCAGCCTATGGCTTTTGGGCAGCAGCGCATTGACGGCTTTCCTAAACGCCGCATCCGACGCGAACAGCTGCCCCGATACAGTTCCCTGCGCGAACAAGTGGCTGAGGACGCCGGAGCCGCCGTATCGCTTGATGTGGATGAGTTCCTGAGCGTCCGAATATAGATCGCAGAACTCGACGGGCGTGGTGCGGCCGTCGACCGTAACGAGCTTCCGGTCCATGAGCGCGAGAACGCCGCCGCTTCGTTTTGCGACCCGCTCGCTATACGCGCCCTCCGACCCGTCGTCGTACTCAGGCAGGGACTTCGAGTACGTGGGGATGCTCTTGACGGCATCGTCAACCCGCTTCACAAAGTCCCTCTCGACGGCGTACCACAGACGGTCGGAGAGGAGGTAAGTTGATTCGTTGAATTCGACTTCGCAGTAGATGCACTTGTAGACAGGCCAGGAAAACAGCACCACATCGTCCGCGCCAACGCAATGGACGTCCCGCCGCTTGAGCAGCGGAATGCTTAGGTCTTTCACGTCATCCACCGTGGCCAGGAACGTCTCGAAGCTGATGTCGTAGTGGATCGGCTGCTTCGCGCCCCGGCGGAACCGAAAACCGAGCACGGTGGACCAGTTGATCGGCTCGGGCACCGCAAGCCAGCATCGCTCAAAATCCTTGGCGTTGATCCTGGCCAGCATCAAATCGTCCAGCGCATCGATCAGCTCGGAGTTCGAGACGGCAGTGATGTGGTCAGCCCACGGAAACGTTTTCTTGTAGGAATCCTTGCCGAACTGCTTGACGTAGTCGAGGAGCAACTTGCGGAGACTGTGGAGGTCAACAGCCACCATGGCGTGCAGCGAGTCAACCCCGCTAAGCGCTTTGCCCAGCGCCTCGGTCTTGGGCGCCCCCGTGAGCGTGCGCACGAGGTCTTCGTCCGTATCGAGGCCGAGATCCGCGGGTCGGCTTTCCTTGCTCGACTGCACACGCGTCAGCCGCCCCAACGTCTCGAAATTCTGCTTGTCAATGCTCCTGACGCGGTCCTCGGCAATCGAGTTGAGGGAAACCCGTCTTCCGAAGCGGTCTTCCACGCTCTGCGGATCAACGATGTGACGGCCCTGTCCAAAGGTAAGGAGCACGGTTCGCGCCTCCACGGGAACCACCAGCACAGCTGCGGCCGACGCGGCGCGCCCGAACTCCTTCTCGTCTACCTGCCCTCGGAAAAACTCCGCCCACCGCGGTACGTGAGACTTGCGCGGCTGGATATACAGCGTGCCCAGCTCCCCGCCGTCATCCTTGATCTTGAACGCCTTCAGCCCCGCCGTAGACTTGAGCAGACTGCTCGGGTCGGAGATGCCGTCCTTGGCGAGGAAAATCGTCAAACTCTCGGCAGACTCCTGTAGTTCGCCGATTGCCTTTTTCTTTGCCACTTGACCCTCCCTTGGGTCGAGCCGGTTCCCTAGCGTCACTGCTGCTGGTATTTTGCTTCACGCCCTCGTGCTTCGGAAGTCCGCGCAAGCCGCTGCAGGTGGTGCGTGTCCGCCGCACGCCCTAACCGCATGCGTGCCTTGGCGACAGACCAACTTACGAATGGCGAGATCGGTTGTAGCCGGCGGACGCACCACCGCGGCTGGACGCCGAGATAAGCCGAGGGCTTACCTTAGAGTAGGCCGAGCGAGACCACGCTATGCTTTGCGCGATCGTTTAGCCCGGGGGAGGACGGTGTCAACGAAGCGCAAGACGATCTGGGAAGCCGAGCCGCACACGATCGCGAAGATCGCGATGCTTCGGGCCTACCTCTTCCAATGGTTCACGATCCTTGGGACGAGTTCCTGGTTCCGAGGCAAAGATCTCTGGTACATCGACGGATTTGCTGGCCCGGGAGAGTACGTCAATCACTCGGTCGGGTCCCCGATCGCCGCACTCGACGCGGCCGCGGAAGCGATCCGGAAGTCTGGGAATCGATGGGGTGCCGGCGACGTCTACTGCTTCTTCATAGAGGAGGGAAAGCCCATCTATGAGCATCTGGTGGGCAAACTCGCTCAACACACTGGCCATCCGCGCGTGCATTGCACCAGCCAAAATGGCACGTTTGTCGACGGGCTGGCCTACTTGAGAGCCCTGGATCAGAATCCGTTCGCCGCGAACTCGCCCCTCTTCGCGTTCATCGATCCCTTCGGGCCAACGGATCTACCCTTCAGCGAAGTCCGTGATCTTCTGTCTCGCCCGTCCTGCGAAGTGCTGGTCAATCTGGACTCCGATGGCGTCAGCCGCATCCATAGCGCGGGCGAGAGTGCCGCGCATCGCAAACATCTGGATGCGCTTTTCGGTGACAATTCTTGGGAGGCCGAACTTGCCGCCGCGCGCACTCAGTCGGAAGCCGCCCTGCGGGTCCTCAACCTCTACAAGCGCAAGCTTCGCGCACTGCCCTACATCAGGTATGCCTTTTCTTTTGAAATGAGGAAGAAGAGCGATGTCCTGGATTATCACCTGGTGTTCGCAAGCGGCCACCCCTTGGGCCTGCGCAAGATGAAGGAAGTGATGAAAGGCATCGACGAGACGGGGGCATACTGCTTCTCGGATGCCCATGTCGGCCAGGCAAAGCTATTCACTTTCAACGACCCAAGTGACGCCGCACGAGCCATGGGGGCGCATTTCGCCAGGACGGTGCAGACCTACGAGCAGGTGGAGGCGTACGCGCTCAATGAATCACCATTCGCGAATCCCAAGTCGATGCTCAAGGTTCTCGAGAAGCAAGGGCAAATTTCCGTAGACTGCACGGGCCGCACGCGCCGCAAGTGGTCATACCCAGACGAGCTGCACGAGGTCATTCGAATTCGGTTCTGATCCCATGGCAAGAAAGACGACAATCGAATGGACGGAAATGACCTGGAATCCGGTCACCGGGTGTACCAAGGTCAGCCCAGGCTGCAAGCATTGCTATGCCGAGACAATGGCGAAGCGGCTCGTCGCCATGGGCTCGCCTCGCTACCGCGATGGCTTCAAGCTGACCCTGCACGAGGACCTGATCGACCTACCGCGCAGGTGGCGATCGCCGCGCACGATCTTCGTGAACTCCATGTCGGACCTCTTCCACGAGGATGTCCCAGCCGACTACATAGCACGCGTTTTCCAAACCATGGCCGAGTGTTCGCAACACACGTTCCAGATACTCACGAAGCGCGCCGAGCGCCTGCTCGAGGTTTCGCCGCTATTGGATTGGGCACCGAATATCTGGATGGGCGTGAGCGTTGAGAATCAGGAGTATACGTCACGCATCCCATATCTTCAGCAGGTGCCCGCCCATGTGCGCTTTCTCTCCATCGAACCGATGATCGGTCCGATCCAAGCGCTGCCGCTCCAGGGCATCCATTGGACTATCGTCGGCGGCGAATCCGGCCGCGGCGCCCGGCCACTGAACCGCGAATGGGTTGTGGGAGTCTTCCGCCAATGTCGCGCCGCCCGCGTGCCGTTCTTCTTCAAGCAATGGGGCGGCGTGCAGAAGCACGCAACCGGCAGAAGGATTTTCGGGCGGACATACGACGAGATGCCGGCTATTGCCACCTCGTAGTGGCTCCACCCGCTACGCCGCTCCGTGATACCGAGTGGGGTAGCTGTCCCACGTCGCCAAGCGTCCGCTTCGGGTCTATTCTGTTGAAAAACTCAATTGCCGTACCCGGCAGAACATCACATCGAAAAGTCGACCGCTCAGAATGCGCTGCAAGCAACGCTAGCGGACCGGGTAAGAGCTCGACGACCCCTAGAACGGGGAATCCTTGGCCGCGTATCGCTCATAAACCCACGCCATGCCGCGGCGCACTTGCTCGACATTGTCAACGGAATCTGAATTTTGATACACCTTGCGGGGTGGCCGGAATCTCAAATTTGATACACCGGTTTGTGGGGTTTCCCCCGGATGCACATGCCGGAACACCTGGCTCCCGAGCACCGCGTCCACCCGGTTCCCGGTATGCAGCACGAAGTACTGGCGCAGCCAGCTCATCCCCGCGCTGAAGAGAAGGAACATCCCGAGGCCCACCGCGATCGCGATCAGCGTGCTCTCGGTCTGATGGACGACCACCTTGTCGATGATGACCTGGGTGCCGATCGGCGTGGTGAGGCCGATCAGCTGGATGAAGAAGGAGGCGAGCAGCACATCCCGCCAGATGCGCTTGTGACGCAAGAGCTCCGTCCAGAACCAGCGGAAACCGAATTTCGACGCCGCCGGCGCTCCGTCCTCAGCCACCGGATCCTTCGCCGCCTCGTGCCGCACCAGCAGCACGTCGGCGTCGAACTGTTCCTTCAGCGACGCGACCGGCGCAGTCTGCGGCGTCTGGCTGCCGGCGACGAAGTAGAGCAGCCGCTCGGCGTCGCGCTTGACCAGGAGCGCCGGCTTCGATGCTTCGCCCGGGAGAAAGCCAA
>Ga0326597_10005426_pt1 | contig 17712 bp, 17 predicted proteins | sample RVTome_12_FD_203789 | JGI IMG/M metagenome (GOLD analysis project Ga0326597, IMG submission 203789) | Soil microbial communities from uranium-contaminated site in the Upper Colorado River Basin, Wyoming, United States - RVT100D185 | ecosystem: Environmental > Terrestrial > Soil > Contaminated >... | reverse complement strand
TGACCGGCAGCCTGTCCGCGATCGGCGGCGTGAAGGGAACGGCGCTGGCGCTGATGGTGGAGGTGCTGTGCGTCGCGCTGACCGGCGCCGCGTTCAGCTTCGAGAACGACTCCTACTTCGAGCCCGGCGGGAAGCCCCGCATCGGCCACGCCATCATGGTCATAGATCCGGACGCGCTGGCGGGCGCGGAGTCGTATTTCTCGCGTCTCGAAGATATGGTCTCGAAGCTGCTCGCCGACGAGGGCGTTCGGCTGCCCGGCGCCCGCCGTCAGCAGGCCGCCGCCCGCGCGCGAGCCGACGGAATCGAGATCAGCGATACGCTCTTGGCCGAGCTACGTGCCCTTGTTCGCTCCACGCGGTGACTGGTGAGAGATGAGTTGGCAGCCGTCAGTTGGCAGTCACTGCAAACAGCCCACTGCAAACTGCCCACTTGTCTTCCCTCATCCCTCGGACGAAGGTCCACATACTGACAGCCTTCCCCCGCGGCTGATAAACTTGCGACTCTTGAAACGGTCCTGAAACTTGAACCTTGCGCCTTGAACCTTGAACCCGGAACGCTGACATGTATAACCTTCACCTCACCCCCGAGCAGCTGGAATTCCGCGACACGGTGCGCGACTTCGTCGAAGCCGAGATCAAGCCCGCCGCCCTCAACCCGGACCGCCTGCAGCCCTTTGAGAAGCCGCTGCTCACGAACCTGCTCGACAAGGCCGCGCAGATGGGATTGCGCACGCTCGCCCTGTCCGAGGAGGCGGGCGGCGCAGGTGCGGACGGACTTACCTCCTGCATCGTCATGGAAGAGCTGGGCGCGGGCGACGTGGATCTCGCGGCCGTGCTGGGACAGACCTCGGCGCTCGCCCACGACCTGTTCGACCGGCTGATGACGCCCGAGCAGCGCAAGCGTTTTCTCCCGAAATTCGTCGAGGATGACCGCTATCACCTGGCGTTCGCGGGACGCGATCCCGGCGCAGCAGCCGGCTGGTGCTACCACCGCCCGCTGGCCGCCGAAAGCGGGGCCGAACCGGTCGCGGTGAAGCAGGGCAACGACTGGGTGATCAATGGCACCCTGTCCTTCGTCTCGAATGCGACGGTCGCAAAACTGTTCGCGGTCCAGGCGCGGACCGACCCGAAGAAGACCGGCACGAACGGCCTCACTACACTGCTCGTGCCGCGCGATGCGCCGGGCCTCACGGTGCGCGAGCCCCTCAAGGCGGTCGGCGAGTCCATCCGCTGGCACCACGGCGCCGGCGCCGGCGTGGCGTTCAAGGATTGCAAGGTGCCGGCGGACCACCTGCTCGGCAAGGAGGGGCGAAGCCCGTTCGCCCAAGGCGAGGACACAGCGCGCGGCGTCGCGCAGCTCGCGGCGATCAATCTCGGCCTCGGCCGCGCGGCCTATGAAGCCGCAGTGGACTACGCCAAGCTGCGCCGGCAGGGTGGGCGCAACATCATCGAGCACCAGGCGATCGGCGGGAAGCTCGCCGACTGCGCGATCAGGCTGGAGCTCGCGCGCAACGTGATCTGGAAGGCGGCGTGGGCGCTGGACCATCCCGAGGCGGTCGCCGACCGCAGCGTGTCCGATCTCCCGCTCCACGTCATCGCGCGGGTCTACACGGCGGAGGCGGTCAATGAGGTCGCCCTGCTCGCTGCGGAGTGCTTCGGCGCCATGGGCGTGATGCGCGACATGCCGCTGCAGAAGTACGTGCACGATTCGATGGTGTTCCTGCATGCCGAGGACAGCGACAGCGCGGCGAAGCTCGCCGTCGCCGAGTCGGTCGCCGGCTACCGGCGGCCGGCGGCGCATGCCGCCTGACCGCTGGATGATGCGTGACGGGGTGGTGCGTGACGTGATAATTCGTGACAGGGTGAATCGTGACCTGGTGGGGCGTGACTTTCAGTTCCTGTCCACTCACTACTCACCACTCACGCCTTTGGGGAGTAAGGAATGGATTTCTCACTGAACGAAGAGCAGCGCCACTGGCAGTCGGAGGCGCGCAAGTTCTCGGACGAAGAGCTGCGCCCGCGCTCGCTCGAGCGCGACCAGATCGAGGGCGGCTTCGAGCCGTGGGACTGGGGCATCATCGAGAAGGGCTCGAAGCTGGGCTTCCGTACGCTGGCGGTGCCCAAGGAATGGGGCGGCCCCGGGGCGGATTTCGTGTCGCAGGCACTGGTGATGGCGGAGCTCGCCCGCGGCGACAGCGCCATGTCCAAGGCGTTCAGCCAGAACTGGAAGTGGAGCCACCTCATCGCATCCGCCTGCACCCACGACCAGAAGGAGCGCTTTTTGAAGCCGTTCCTGGCGGACCACCGCTACGTAATGGGCCGGGGCATCACCGAGCCCAACGCCGGCTCCGACAACCGCATGCCGCCGGAAGACGATCCCAAGGCCGGCTACCGGCTGCGGGCGGTGCGCGACGGCGGCGACTGGATCCTGAACGGAGAGAAGTGCTTCATCGCGAACGGCAGCGTGGGCTCGCTCTTTTTCGTGGACGCCCGCTCCAACCCGGACGTCGGCATCAAGCAGGGCGGCACGCTGTTCATGGTGCCGAAGTCGACGCCCGGCTTCCGCATCGGCAAGGTGTTCAATAAGCGCGGCTGGCGCTTCTACCAGAACGCGGAGCTGATCTTCGAGAACGCGCGCGTGCCGCACGCCAACGTCGTCGGCGACGTGGGCACCGGCTCGGTCAAGGCGGGCAAGGGCGACACCACGGGCGGCGACATCTTCGGCGACCTCGAGCTGGCGGCGAACGCGCTCGGCGTGTGCGACGACGCGTGCCAGATGGCGACGAGCTTCTCGAAGAGGCACAAGCGCGCCGGCAAGTACCTCATGGAGCACCAGCTGGTCCAGCTGAGGATCAACGAGATGCACGCGTTGACCGAGGCATTGCGCTCGTACGTGATGCGGGTCGCCTGGCAGCACGACCGCAAGGAGCACTCCGCCAACGCCGGCCTGGTGATGAACTGGTCGACCGACGTCATCCAGCGCGTCACGCGCCTGAATATGGAGATCCACGGCGCCGAAGGCTGCATGATGAATGCGCGCGTGGACAAATTGGTGCGCGACGCGATGGTGTGGACGCATCTCGCCGGCGACACGGTGCAGCGGGTCAAGGTCTTGAAGCGCCTCGACAAGGGGGCGAAAGCCGTGGTGGGTGCCAACGCCGATTGACTACTTTACAATGCGTGACATGAACGAGCGTGACATGGTGATACGTGACATGATGAAGCGTGACGTGATGAAGCGCCACGGATTCTTTGGGTCGAATCACGACTCACGAATCACGACTCACGCTGTTGTGCTTCTTGTAATTGCCGCCCTGGCGGGCTGCGGCGTTGACACTGCCACCACGGCGGCGACCGGCGCCTCCATCAAGAAGCAGGAGATGGAGGAGGGGAAACGCACCGAGGAGCGCGCGCAGCAGAGAATCGACCAGATGCAGGAGCAGATGCAGCAACGCGCGCAACAGGCGGGCGGCGACAGGTGATGCGGTGACGAAATTCCCCCGGCTTCGCCACCCCCCCTTTGCCAAAGGGGGGTAGGGGGGATTAAGGCCAGCTCGAATCACGACATCCCCTCCTGCCGGAGGGTGAGCCGGGGTTTCCGTCCTCACGCCATGCGCTTCGTCTGGAACAGAAGCGCATCTCGAATCTCCCCTCTCCACTCGGGAGAGGGGCGGGGGTGAGGGGTTGAGCATGTCTCCGAGCCGGCGAACGACAGTCGCGATGCAGCGCGACTGGACGGGCGGGGTGGCGCGTAGCGCCGGGGTGGTAGGAGACGAATCACGACTCACGCCTCTTCAGTTCGTAGCGAAGCAATAGAGCAGTCCCGCGCCACCCGTGCTGCGCAAGTAATCCTGGCTGCAGCCGCGCGAGAGATGCGAGGAGTTCCAGGACCGCGCGGACTCATCGTCCCCGAAGATCGACCGCCGATCGTGGTGGCCAAGCATCGCCGCACCTTCGCCGGTCTTGGTCCAATTGCCACACGTCCGGTCGGCGTCTCCCGTGTACGCGGTGCCGTCCGGGCGCGAGCCGGTGAGGATGTCGTGCATGTTGGGCGTGTCGCCGCTGCCGTTCACCATTTGCCCTTTCTCGTTCAGCGCGGTCTGCTTGTTCAGGTTGTTGTTGCCATGGAGCTCCTCGAGGTTGCGCGCGATCACCACGCCCCTGGCGTTCTGCCACGGGCCGCTGCCGATGCGGTCGCGGGCGTTCTGCGTCGGCGAGGCGCGTGAGGGGCTGGCGCTGAGATACGCCCGCCACTTGCGGTGGCCCGCGCCGACCGCGGTTGCGAGGGCCTGGCAATGACCGTCGGCGCCCGCGAGGCCGCCGTAATCAGCGCCCTTTCCGGAACCGGAGCTGGTGATGAAGAAAGTCATGTTGTATTGCCCGTAAAGCTCGTACGTCCCGCAGCCGCCCAGTGCAAGAAAGAGCAGCGCGAGCGGCGCAATCGTGCGAAGGTTTTTCATTGCGCTCCTTCCGTGGGTCGAATTCACCCTGTCCGAACATCTGGACAGCTCATCGTATTCCCGTCCCGTGTCCGTCAGCCGTCACTCATCCCTTGGTTGCGGCGGCAATCCTGGTCTTGAGCAGCTCGAAGTTCGGGCGGTCCATCCTGATTTCACCCTTGTTGATCTGACGGTCGATTTCGATCACGGCATCGTTGTACGGCGTCGGGATGCCGAATTCCCTGCCCTTCTTGGTCACCAGGCCGGTGATGAACTCCATTTCGCTCTTGCGGCCCTTGATGTGGTCGTGGATGGGCGCGGTGCGCGAGTTGCTGCCCACGTGCCGCATCAAGGCATTCCGGGTGGTCGTGAGGTTCTCATCGCTCGTGCCGGCGAACTCGTCCGCGCGCAGGCCGAAGATCGGCTCGATGCGGTAGCCGAGTGCGGTCCCGACCGCCAGCGACTCGCGGCCGATACTGGCGGCGATGTCGGCCATGCCAGGCAGGACGGCCGCTTCGCCGTTCCTCAAGCCCAGCAGCCCGTGCGGTCCCATGGTCATGGTGTTCGCGATGAGCTTGGTCCATTTCGCGCCGTAGATGTTGCCGGTCACGTCGCACCGGGCCACATGGGAGAGGATGGACTGGATCTCCTTTACGCGCGGGGTGTAGAGGCCGTCGAGCTCGCCCACCGCGAACCACGTACCCTGATGCGTGGTGTTGCGTTGGACCAGCCCGGGCGTGAAGATCTCCGCCGACAGCTCGATGCAGCAGCCCACCGTGCGGTTGCGCCCGACGATGGAAGCGATCGAGTCGTCGTTCATGCCGTTCATGACGCCGACCAGCACGCCGTCGCTCTTGAGATAGGGCTTGATGAATTCCGCCATCCAACGGTGGTCGTAGGACTTCACCGCGAGGAACACGATGTCGAACTCCAGGTTGGCGGATGCGAGATCGCAGAGATGATGCGCGCGGATTGGCACCTTGACGTCGCCGTCCGCCATCTGGACGTGGAGCCCGGTCGCCTTCAGCGCCTCCACCTGCGCCGGCCACTGGTCGATGACCGTGATGTCGTAGTCCGCCTTCGTCAGATCGGCGCTGACGCTGCTGCCGATCGCGCCGGCGCCTAGTACCGCTATTTTCCTGCCCACGCTCCGGACTCCCGTGGCGGGTTGTCGATCATGCGGATTCTAAACCGCCAGGAACGATCACACGCATGCGCAAGGGTCAGTGGAATTCCGGGGCGGCGGAAGGCGCCTAAATCCCCCCTGCCCCCCTTTGTCAAAGGGGGGTGCGCGAATGATCCCCCCTGCCCCCCTTTGTCAAAGGGGGGTGCGCGAAGCGCGGGGGGATTTCGTCACCGCGTCACAGGGGCTCGATTCCCGCCACTTTCGCTGCCTTCTTGTAACGATCGATCTCCCTCACCAGCAGGCCATCGAGCTGCTGGGGCGTGAGCGGCCACGGCTCGGCGCCCTCGGTCGCGAGGAATTTCTTCATTTCGCCACTGGCGAGGATCTTGTTGATTGCGGAATTGATGAAGCCGAGCCGGTCGGCGGCCAGGCCCGCTGGGGCGAACACGCCCCACCACAACTCGTAGCTGTAGCCCGGCACGCCGGCCTGTGCGATGGCCGGCAGGTCCGGCAACAGCGGTGAGCGTTCCAGGCTGGTGGCGCCGAGGGCGCGCACCCGGCCGGCCTTCACCTGCGGCATCAGCGCGGCGGCGCTGGCGATCACGATTTCGATTTCACCCGCCGCCAGCGCGGTGGTCGCCATCGAAATGCCCTTGTACGGGACGTGGGTCATCTTGATGCCCGCCGCCGAAGCGAACAACGCTCCCGAGAAGTGATTGTTACCACCCGCGCCCGACGAGCCATAGTTGAGGCCTCCCGGAGTCCTCTTCGCCACTGCGATGAGTTCCTTCACGGACTTCGCCGGTACCGAGGGGTGGACCGCCATCAGCATCGGGGCCTTGGCGATCATCGCGACCGGAACGATGGCCCGCGCCGGGTCAAACGGCAGTTTCGCCCGCACGGAGGCGGTGGCGGGATACGACGAGGTGTGCCCGAGGAGCACGTGGCCGTCGGGCTCCATCTTGGTGACGATCTCGGTGCCGATCATGCCGCTCGCGCCGGGGCGATTGTCCACGACGACGTTCCGGCCCCAGGCCGCCGTAAGCCGCTGGGCGACGGCGCGGCTGAAGAGATCGATCGAGCCGCCGGCGGTGTAAGGCACGATCATCTGGATGTTCTTCGCCGGGAACGCTTGCGCGCCCACCTGCTGCGCGGCGAGCAGCGCGCATCCGATCACGCACAGGCAAGTGACTCGTGACTGGTGACTCGTGACTGGTTTCATACCCGTTTTCTCCTCGTGTTGTGATTGTTGGTGTCTTGGCGGTTCGATTTGTATTGTCGTATTGGCGTCCATCGGCGTCCATCGGCGTCCATCGGCGGCCAATCTGGTTCTTGATCTTATCCGCGTTTATCTGCGTTTAGCTGCGGTTCCATTCTTGTTTGTCTTGGCGTCTTGGTGGTTCAATTCGTATCGTCTTATCGGCGTCCATCGGCGGCTAAAGAACTCAGTCCCAGGCGGGCGCCCGTCCCTTCGGATTCGCGATTCTGCCGTCCGGTCGCTTGAGCGCGAAGATGCGCTTCATCTCTTCGTTGGTCAACGTGAAGTTGAAGACGTCCAGGCACTCGGCCATGTGCTGGGGGTTCGCGGAGCGCGGAATGGGAGCGATATTTCCCTGCTGGATGAGCCAGCGCAGAGCGATCTGGGCGAGGCGCTTGCCGCGGTTGCGCGCGATCTCGCCGAGGACCGGGTCGCTGAACAGGCGCCCGCGGCCGAGGGGGCAATAGGCCATGAAGATGAGCCCGGCCTTGCGGCAGAACGCGAGCACCCTGGACTGGTCGAGGTACGGGTGGTACTCGGCCTGCAGCACCGCCAGGGGCTCCGGGGAGAGCCGCATCGCTTCCTCGGTCAGCGCGATGTTGAAATTCGCGACGCCGACGTGACGCGCTTTGCCCTCGCGCTTTGCCTTCGCCAGGGCGCCCATGGTCTCCGCGAGGGGTATGTTGTCGATGGTCGGCCAGTGCACGAGCAAGAGATCCACGTAATCGGTCTGCAGCCGTCGCAGGCTCTCCTCGACCGAGCGCGCGAAGTCGGCGGCGCGCAGGTACTCGTGCGAGACCTTGGTGGTGAGGAAGATGTCCTTGCGCGGGACGCCGGACGCCTTCATCCCGTCGCCGACGCCTTGCTCCGTGCCGTACTTCCACGCGGTGTCGATATGGCGATAGCCGACCTTTAACGCGGTCGCGACGATCTCCCCGCAATCGCCAAGCTGCGACGTGCCGAAACCGATCACCGGGATCCGGGCACCGTGGGAGGAGAGGGTGGGAACGGAGGGAGCCATGACGAATCAGGGATGAGGGGTGAGCCGGGGTTTCGAAAAATGTGCCTGCGCACATTTGAGCCGGCGAACGCCCGGCGCGATGCAGCGCGTCGGGCCGGGGTCGAAGACCAGGGATGAGGGATGAGGGGTAAACCAGTCACGCCCCACCACGTCACGCTTCATCATGTCACGCTTCATCACGTCACGCCCCACCACGTCACGCCTCATTTAACGACCGTCCACGGCTTCGCCTTGTCGAGCGCGTATTTCCTCACCGCCTTCTCATCGAAGTTGAAGCCCAGTCCCGGCGTCTGGTGCAGGATCAGGTCTCCATTCTTGTGCTGGAGTTGCTTGTCCACCAGCCGCCGGAAGTTGAGCACTTGATCGTCGGGGAAGAACTCCACATAGCGCGCGTTGGGAGTGGCGGCCACGAGCGGCGCGTGCACGTCGTGGAACCAGTGCGGGCACACGGTGACGCCGTAGCCCGCCGCCAGCGCCGCGATGCGCTTCCATTCCGTGATGCCGCCGCACACGCAGGCATCCGTCTGGATGATCTCCGCGCCGCGCTTGTCGAGCAGCTCCTTGTGGTACCAGCGGCCGTAGGCGATCTCGCCGGTCGCCACGGTTATGGGGGTCAACTCGGCGAGACGGGCGTGCAGGTCGATCTCGTCCGGCCCGAACGGCTCCTCGATCCAGTACGGGTCGTAGGGCTCGTAGCGCCTCATGTAGGTGATCGCGGTCGGCACGTCGCTCCACGCGTTGTTGGCGTCGAGCATGAGATGGATGTCCGGCCCGATCGCCTCGCGCGCGGCGCGGATGCGAACTTCCTCTTCTTTCGGGGAGAGGCGCCCGACCTTCATTTTCACCGCCTTGAAGCCGGCCTTTACGTACGACGCCATCTCCTGGCCCAGCATTTTCGGGGTCTTGCCGGCGAGGTAATAGCCACCGCTCGCGTAGGCCGGCACGCGATCGGTCACGTTCGCGCCGAGGTAGAGATGCAGCGGCAGTTTTGCGCTGCGCGCGTTCAAATCCCACAGTGCGGTGTCGAGGATCGAGATGCCGCGCATCACGCTGCCGGCGCGGCCTTGCAGCAGCGATTCCGAGTACATGTCCTGCCACAGGCGCTCGACGCGCAGCGATTCCTGCCCGATCAGCTTTTTCGCGAGCAGTTCCTCGACCGCAACCCGGGCGATGTTCCCGCCCGCGCTGCCGGCGTAGCAGAAGCCGATGCCTCCGACGCCATCGGTCGAGCGGACCCTGACCAGGCAGTAGTCGCGCGCGGACACCGTGCGCGTGGCGAAGGAGGTGACGTTGTCGAGGGCGACGCGCGCGATGCAGACGGAGACGGACTGGATCTTCGGCATTTTCGTTCTCTGGGGGCGAGGGGAAAGCCGTAAAATACCACCGTTCTTGAGCCGATCGCCACACGTGCTCGAAGCCTTTCAAGCGAAATTTCCCGCGCCGTTCGCGGTTCTGGGCATCCGCACGGCGGGAGGCCGGTTGACCGGCATCGATTACCTGCCGAAGGGAATCGCGACGCTCGCGCCCACGACGCGGCTCGCGGAGGAGGCGTCCCGCCAAATCGAGCGCTACCTCGACGATCCCGGCTTCCGCTTCGACCTGCCATTCGACTACCGTGGCACCGATTTCCAGTGCCGGGTGTGGCGCGCAATCCACGCCATTCCGAGCGGTCGCACGCTGAGGTACATGGATATCGCGCGACGGCTGCGCACCGCCCCGCGCCCGGTCGGCGGCGCCTGCGGTGCGAACCGCATCCCCATCGTCATCCCCTGCCACCGCGTGGTGGGGAGCGACGGCATCGGCGGTTTCATGCACGCGCGAGGTGGCTTCCCGCTCGAGATCAAGCGCTGGTTGTTAAGACATGAAGGCGCGGAACCACAGATGAACACAGATGAACACGGATAGGATCAACGACGACAACCCGAGCGGTATGTTGTTCCAGGTTCGTTCTTGTTGTTTGGGTTTCATCTGTGTGTATCTGTGTTTATCTGTGGTTAGATACGGCTCTTGGTTCCTGAAGTGAATTCCGGGCTCATCGACGAATTCTGCGACGCGTTGTGGCTCGAGGACGGGCTTGCGCGCAACACGCTCGAAGCCTACCGTCGCGACCTGGCCCAGTTCGCGGCATGGCTCGAAGCCGAGCACGGGAAGAAGCTGCTCGACGGCAACGTCGCCGATATCCAGTCTTATCTTGCGGTTCAATTTAGAAAGAAGACGCGCGCGTCAAGCGCTGCGCGGCTTCTTTCTAGCCTGAAGCGCTTCTACCGCTATTGCCTGCGGCAGGGCCGCGTCAAATCCGACCCCACGTTGAGGATCGATTCGCCCAAGCTGCCGCGGGGGCTGCCGAAGAGCCTGACCGAGGAGGACGTCGAGAACCTGCTTGCCGCGCCGACGGTGGAGAAGACGCTCGGGCTGCGCGACAAGGCGATGCTGGAGACGCTCTACGCGAGCGGCTTGCGCGTCTCGGAGCTGGTGGCGCTCAAGCTCGGCCAGGTGAGCCAGGACATGGGCGTGGTGCGGGTAATCGGCAAAGGCTCCAAGGAGCGGCTGGTGCCGCTGGGCGAGGAGGCGATCGCGTGGATCCGGCAATACCTCAAGGAGGCGCGGCCGGAGCTGCTCGGCGGCCGGGCAACGGACGATTTATTCGTCACCGCGCGCGGAAGCTCCATGACGCGCCAGATGTTCTGGCACCTGCTGCGCCGCTACGCCGCGCAGGCGGGCCTGAAGAAACCGATCTCGCCGCACACGCTGCGCCACGCTTTCGCCACGCATCTCTTGAACCACGGGGCCGACCTGCGCGTGGTGCAGCTGCTGCTCGGCCACTCGGACATCTCCACCACCCAGATCTACACGCACGTCGCGAGGGAGCGGCTGAAGCAGCTGCACGCCAAGCATCACCCGCGCGGGTGACGCGGTGACGCAGTGACGAAATCCCCCCGATATATTCATATCTCCCCCCTTTGACAAAGGGGGGCAGGGGGGATTGAAGCCAGGTCGAATCACGAATCACGAATCACGACTCACGCTTCATGACTTCGAGCCACGCTCGATGGTAATGCCGACCCGCTTCACGTCCTTTTCCACCGCGAGCTTGCTGACGCTGACCTTGACCCACGGCGCCTTGAATTCCGTCATCACGAGCTGGGCGAGATGCTCGGCGAGCCGCTCGACCAGCAGGAAGCGGTCCTGCTTGAGCGATGCCTTGATGCGCTCGATCACCCTGGCGTAGTCGATCGTCTCGCGGATCCGGTCGCTACGCGGACGGCTGGCGTCGGGAATGCCGATCTCGAGGTCGAGCTGCACCGTCTGCGGCACCCTGCGCTCCCAGTCGTAGACGCCGATCAGGATGTCGAGGCGCAGGTCGCTGATGAATATCGTGTCCATTCGAAGCAGGTGACGAGTGTCGGGTGTCGAGTGACGGGGTGACGCAGTGACGAAGTGACGGTTTCTTTCCTCATCCCTCATCCCTCCGCCCTCATCCCTCGGGTAGGTCGGATAGAATGGGCGCCAATTGTAGGTGAAAACCCATGACTGCAGTAGCGATCACGCTGTTGGCGTATGTGCTCGGCTCGATCCCGTTCGCGGTGATCGTGAGCCGGGTGTTTGCGCTGCCGGACCCGCGCAGCTACGGCTCGGGCAATATCGGCGCGACCAACGTGCTGCGCACGGGGAAAAAGACCGCCGCGGCGCTGACTTTGCTGGGCGACGCCCTGAAAGGCTGGCTGGCGGTGTTCCTGGCGCAGCGCATGGCCGAAGCGGGGACAACCGATGTTACGGTGGCGGCCGCCGCGGTCGCCGTCACGCTCGGCCACATGTACCCCGTGTTCCTGCGATTCCGCGGCGGCAAGGGCGTGTCCACGACGACCGGCGTCCTGGTTGCGCTCGACCCGTGGCTCGCCGCCGGAGCCGTCGCAACCTGGCTCATCATCGCTTTCTTCTTCCGCTATTCCTCGCTTGCGGCGCTGGTCGCGGCGGCCTTCGCGCCGTTCTTCGCGTTCTTTCTCTACGGCATGAGCCGCTTCGCGCTGGAGGGGGCGGTGGGTGTCACCGTGATCGCGCTGCTGATCGCGTGGCGCCACCAAGCTAACATCTGCAATCTCATCGCCGGGACCGAAGGCAGGATCGGCGGCAACGCCGGCTCCCCACAAAGCTAGCTTTCGTCATGCCCGCGCAGGCGGGCATCCAGGCCCCCATCCTACCTTCCCCCCCGAGTGGGGGAAGGGGATACCCGCTTCCGCGGGGATGACAACCTCACTGCGTCGCGGTCTCGAGGTCCCAGCGCGGCCGCACGGTGAAGCCGCCCGCTCTGGCTGACAGCTGAGAGCTGACAGCTGGCAGCTGCATTCGCAGCGCCGCTGCGAATGCGATCATGGCGCCGTTGTCGGTGCAGAATTCGAGCTCCGGGTAGAATACCCGCGCGCCGCGCCCGCGCGCCGCGATGGCGAGGCGGGCGCGCAGGGTCAGGTTGGCGCTGACGCCGCCCGCGACCACGAGCCGCTTGAGCCCCGCGTGCCGGAGCGCGGCGAGCCCCTTGGCAACCAGCACTTCCACGATCGCCGCCTCGATCTCGGCGGCGAGATCGGCACGCGCGGCGTCTTCGAGCGCGCGCTCCCTGACCACCGTCAGCACAGCTGTCTTCAGCCCGCTGAAGCTGAAGTCGAGATCGCCGCTCGCGAGCATGGGGCGCGGCAGGCTGAAGCGGCCCGCCGTTCCGCTCGTGGCGAGCTGGGCAAGCGCCGGGCCGCCCGGGTAGCCGAGGCCGAGCAACTTGGCAGTCTTGTCGAACGCCTCGCCCGCGGCGTCGTCCAGCGTCTCGCCCAGGAGCTCGTAGTCGCCGACACTGGTGACCCGCATCAACTGCGTGTGGCCGCCGGAAACAAGCAGGGCGACGAAGGGGAAGGCCGGGGCGGGTTTCGAGAGCAGCGGCGAGAGCAGGTGCGCCTCGAGATGGTGCACGCCGAGCGCCGGAATGCCGAGCGCGTAGGCAAGGCCGTGCGCGGTCGCGGCGCCGACCAGCAACGCGCCGGCCAGGCCGGGGCCTTCGGTGTAGGCAACGGCGGTGAGCTCGCCCAGCCGGCAGCCGGTTTGCTCGAGCAGGCCGCGGGTGAGCGGCAGCAGGCGCCGGACGTGGTCGCGCGAGGCGAGCTCCGGCACCACGCCGCCGTAGTCGGCGTGCAGCCGCGCCTGAGTATGCAGGGCGTGTCCGAGGAGCCCCCGGCTGTCGTCGTAGAGCGCGACCCCGGTCTCGTCGCAGGAGGTTTCGATGCCAAGCACCAGCATGAGGGTCAAAACGGCTTCAAAAATCCCTTATGGCTTGATATAATACAAGTTTTCCAAATCGACCCAAGGATGACATGACGACTGTCCGCGTCAAGGAGAACGAGCCGTTCGAGGCGGCGCTGCGCCGCTTCAAGCGAACCGTCGAGAAAACCGGCCTGTTGACCGAACTGCGGGCCCGCGAGTATTACGAGAAGCCCACCACCGAGCGCAAGCGCAAGCTCGCCGCCGCGATCAAGCGCCATCACAAGCGCCTGCGCTCGCAGCTCCTGCCGCCGCGGATGTATTAAGAGCAGCATATAGGATCGAGGACTGAGGATTGAGGGGCTGTCGGCGCAGGCCGACAGCCTGTTTTATTTTCACTCCCATCGAATCCTGAATCCCTGGCTCAATCCTCAATCCTAATAGCTCAATCCTGCCGTCATGTCTCTAAAGGCTCGCATCAACGACGACGTCAAAGCCGCGATGCGGGGGGGCGACACCCGGCGCCGCGATGCGCTGCGACTGCTGCTCGCAGCGGTGAAGCAGCGCGAGGTGGACGAGCGCAGGGAACTCACCGATGCCGACGTGGTGTCCGTCATCGACCGCATGACCAAGCAGCGGCGCGAGTCGATCGCGCAGTTCGAGAAGGGCGGGCGGCAGGACCTCGCGCAAAAAGAGCAGTTCGAGCTCGGGCTGCTGCAAGGCTACATGCCGCAGGCGCTGTCGGATGCCGAGATTGCAATCGCGGTGGCGGAGGCAATATCCGCGACCGGCGCCAAGGCCCCGGCTGACATGGGCAAGGTCATGGGCGTGCTGAAGGCCAAGCTCGCGGGACGGGCCGATATGGCCAAAGTCTCCGCGCTGGTGAAATCGAAACTGGCAGGCTAATTGCTTTCCCCGCGGCGCACTCGCCGCCGCAGTTTTTATTGTTCCCGGTCGCGCGGGCAGGGCTATACTCCTTAGAGCGCCTAACAAAATGAATTCCCCTCCTGCCAGAGGAGGGGTGCCCGCACCAGCGGGCGGGGTGGTGGGAGCAAGGCGTTCCCACGTAACCACCCCGTCTGCTTCGCATCCACCCCTCCTTGAAAAGGAGGGGAGTAAAGGAGGGCCAGTCATTTTGTTAGGTGCTCTTAAATGCGGGGAAGCCGGTTGTTCGTCACCCATCACCCATCACGCTTTATCCGTAGATGATTCCGCAGTCCTTTATCCAGGACCTTCTCAGTCGGGTTGACATCGTCGAGGTCGTGGACCGACACGTAAAGTTGAAGCGCGCCGGTGCCAACTACGTCGCCTGCTGCCCGTTCCACAGCGAGAAGACACCTTCCTTCACGGTCTCCCAGACGAAGCAGTTCTACCATTGCTTCGGCTGCGGCGCGCACGGCACTGCGGTTGGATTCCTGATGGAGCACGGCGGCATGGGCTTCGTCGAAGCGGTCAAGGATCTGGCCCAGAGCGTGGGGATGAAGGTGCCCGAAGTGCGCACCGAGACGGAGCGCCGCAGGGCCGAGCAGGGCGCAAGCCTCTATGAAGTGCTGCTGCGCGCGGCGCAGCATTACCGGGCGCAGCTGAAGGACGCGGCACACGCCATCGCATATCTCAAGAAGCGCGGCGTCTCCGGCGAGATCGCCAAGCGCTTTGGCATCGGCTACGCCCCGGACGAATGGCAGAACCTGGCGGCGGTGTTCACCGATTACGAAGGCAAGGCCCTTGCCGAGGCGGGGCTGGTGAAAAGCAGTGACGATGGCCGGCGCTATGACGTGTTCCGCAACCGCATCATCTTCCCGATCGTGGACGTGCGCGGGAACGTGATCGGTTTCGGCGGCCGGGTGCTGGGCGACGGAGAACCGAAATACCTCAACTCGCCGGAAACGGCGGTGTTCGAGAAGGGGCGCGAGCTCTACGGCCTCTACCAGGCGCGGCGCGCGATCCGCGACGCGGGCCGGGTGCTGGTGGTCGAGGGCTACATGGATGTGGTCGCGCTCGCGCAGTCGGGCGTCGAGTACGCGGTGGCGACCCTCGGCACCGCGACGACGCCGCTGCACGTGCACAAGCTGCTGCGGCAGGCTGACGAGATCGTATTCTGCTTCGACGGCGATCAAGCGGGCCGCCGCGCCGCCTGGCGCGCGCTCGAAACGAGCCTCTCCCAGCTCGCCGACGGCAAGCAGGTGAAGTTCCTGTTTCTGCCCGAAGGCGATGACCCGGACACCTACGTGCGCCGGCACGGGAAGAGCGCGTTCGAGGGTCTGTTCGCGCGCTCGGTGCCGTTGTCGAGGTTCCTGATCGACGAGCTCGCCGGCCGCGTCGATATGGCCACGGCCGAGGGCCGCGCCCGATGCGTCCACGAGGCGAAGCCCCTGTTGAGGCAGATGCCGGCGGGCGCGCTCCGCCTTCAGCTCGCGCGGGAGCTGGCCGAGAAATGCCGCCTGACCGTAGAGGAGCTGATGCAGTTGTGCGAGCTTGCGTCCCCGCCGGCTCGGTCCCAGGGCGCGCCGGCGCGCCCCGCGCGCACGCCGCCGACGACCCTGGCGCGGCAGTTACTGCGCCTGCTGGTGTCCAACCCGGGACTCGCGGAACAGCTCTCCCCGGAGCGGCGCGCGATGCTCGATGCGCCCGAGCTCGCCTCGGTGGCGGAACTCGTGGACGCGGTGAAGGAAAGCGGCGTCACCATGCCGGCGATGCTGTTCGAGGCCACCCGGGAATCGCAGTACGCCGCGCTCTACCAGGAGGCGGCCGGCGAGACGCTTTCCGTCGCCAGCGACGAAAACTCCGCGCTCGCCGATTTCACCGGCGTGTTCAACCAGCTGGAGCTGTTGCAGATCAGGAGCGAGTTCGAGCGCTTGAGCGCAGGTGGCGAACGCAGCGAGGTCGAGCGCAAGCGCTTCCAGGAAGTCTCGCGGCGCCTGGACGAGCTGAAAAGGGCCACGACGGGTTCTCGCCAGGAGATTGTCGGACTTAGGTCCGACAATCTCCTTATGCAAAACCGCCCGCACGATAACGGGAGTCCATGACAGTGAAAACCTCAATTCCAGCCTACGCGCGTGCCCATCGGAGGCCAATCGGGGTCGTTACCCTGGGTTTCGTTCAAAATTCCCGGGCGGTTTTGCTGTTAGCAGCCTGTCGGACAGCTAAGTCCGACAAGCTGCTAGGGAGTTTGAATGAGATCGCGGATTGAAGTGTTGACTCCGCGCCCCCAGATTCCTTATGCCCGTTGCGTCGCGCTGGCGCAGAAATTGCTTTGGGGACAATCACTTGATGCGTAACTTCAGCGTGTAGGCGCGGTCAAACGAGGGTATAATTCGCAACCTTTTTTCAGGCGGGATCACAGGGGAACGGCGAGAGATGGCGAAATCGAGGAAAGTGAAGGCAAAAGCCGCGGCGCGGAGGAAACCCGCAGCCAAGGGGCGTCACGCGTCCATGCGCGCGGCCAAGTCGCGGGCGAAGCACGCGGGCAGCCGGCCGCGGCAGGTCGTCCTGAAGGCTAAGCCGGCGAAACCCCTGCCCAAGAGCGTGGCGCCGCCCAAGGTGGCCGGAAAGGTCCCGCAGCGGATGGACAAGGCGGCGTTGAAGAAGGCGCTGCTCGACGAGCGCATCGCGCGGGTGCAGGCCAAGATGAAGGGGGGCAGGCGCTCCACGCGCGGGTTGACCGCCAGGGAAAAGGCGCTGGTCAAGGAGTTCGAGCGCCGCGAGCTGTCCCCGGCCGACGCCGAAGCGCGGCGCACCCGGCTGAAGAACCTCATCGTGCTCGGCAAGGAGCGGAGCTACCTCACCTACGCCGAGATCAACGACCACCTGCCCGACGACATGCTGGACGCCGAGCAGATCGAGAACATCATCAGCATGATCAACGACATGGGCATCCAGGTCTACGACGAGGCGCCCGATGCCGAGACGCTGCTGATGTCCGAGGCGACGCCCCCGGTGGCGGACGAGGAGGCGGTCGAGGAAGCCGAAGCGGCGCTGTCCACCGTCGATTCCGAATTCGGCCGCACCACGGACCCGGTGCGCATGTACATGCGCGAGATGGGATCCGTGGAACTGCTCACGCGCGAGGGCGAGATCGAGATCGCCAAGCGCATCGAGGACGGGCTGCGCCACATGATCCAGGCGATCGCGGCGTGTCCCACCACGATCGCCGAGATCCTCGCGTTCGCCGACCGGATCGAGAAGGACGAGATCCGCGCGGACGAGTTGATCGACGGCCTGATCGACCCCAGCGCGAAGACTGCGCCGATCCAGGAGCTCCCCGAGGACGACGACATGGAGGAGGAGCTCGAAGCCGCAGAAGAAGAGGACGAGGAAGGCGCCGCCGCGCAGAGCGCCGACCAGCTGAAGATGAAGAGCGACGCGCTCAAGCGCTTCGCGGTGATCCGCTCGCTCTACAACCGCATGACGCGCGCGCTCGCGCGCAACGGCCCGCGGAGCCGCGCCTACCTCCAGTCGCGCGACGCGATCCTGGAAGAGCTCATGAAGATCCGCTTCGCGGCGAAGCAGATCGAGGCGCTGTGCGATTCCATCCGCAGGCTGGTGGAGGAGGTGCGCAGCTACGAGCGCAGCATCATGGAGCTGTGCGTGGACAAGGCGCGGATGCCGCGCCCGCATTTCATCAAGG
>Ga0326597_10005424_pt1 | contig 17717 bp, 12 predicted proteins | sample RVTome_12_FD_203789 | JGI IMG/M metagenome (GOLD analysis project Ga0326597, IMG submission 203789) | Soil microbial communities from uranium-contaminated site in the Upper Colorado River Basin, Wyoming, United States - RVT100D185 | ecosystem: Environmental > Terrestrial > Soil > Contaminated >... | reverse complement strand
AGAAGCTGGCGTTCTCGACTGAATTGGTGAATGTAACGGACGTCTGACCGCTTGCTAATGTGCGACTTTGCGCCATCACAACAGATATGATGGTCACATCAGTCCGATCCAGTAGTACGACATCACCGTTCGCATCGAAACCAAGTACTGTGGCACTGCGATCCGATGCATCTTTATCGATGACAAACGATCCATCGTTATCAAGATCAGTGGACAGCCTCACGGCCCGCCCCAATGCGTCCTCGATCTGTTGCAACAGAAACGTCAGCTTGTCGAAACTGTTCTCGTGGACGTCGGGGAAGAACGCCCCCTGAGAGGTGAAAGCGGTGTCCTGGGTAGATTGATAGTTGGATCGGATGAACCAGGTGTAATCGGTCGGCAGGTTCCCGGCCACCCGGGTGAGGGTGCCGCCCGCGTCATCGCCGACCCCCGCCACCGTGTAATCGGTGTCCACGGTGAGTTCGGTGCGGACCCCCGCGGCAGTGGTTTCGAACACCGACAGCTGGGTCTTGTCGGTGACCCGGAAGGTGTAGCTGAATGTGTCGGAGGTGCCGGTGCCGGTATAGGGCCCCGAGGTGATGTTGGTGGTGTTTACCGTCATGTCAGAAGCCCTGTTTATTTATCAAAAGTTTACCATCAGTCCCGTTTGGGGCCAAAGAGCGATTCACGGACGGTGAAGTCTTCACCCTCTTCCAACACGTCGTAAAGATGTTCTCCGGTCGCCCATATCTGGCCTGTACCAGGAATCCCTATTATTGCACCTGCCAGTTTTGTTGCGTTTTTAACCTGTGCCCGGGTAATTTCTTCGTCGGTCATAAGCGCAGTTGCTATGCCTTTGGTTCCTGCAATGCCCCGCTCCAGCATCGAGGCGACCGGGGTGCTGTTGTAGCCGTAGTCACCGATCAGACCGCTGGCCACGTCACGTACAACAGGGACCGAAGCAAGGGGGTAGAGAGCTAACTCGGTGAGGTATTTTCCCAGCCGACCGTCCTCATCCTCCGGTTCGTCCAGTTCCCCGCGCATCAGCATCTCCAGGAACACCGGAATAGTGTAAAGGAACATCAGCTTGGCGGCGACGCTGGTGACCGAGTAGCGACCCGACCGGGTCCCCTTCACCAGGTCACGGCTGAGGTTGCCCAGGGAACTGAAGAAGGTCATGAACATGGTGAAGGTGGTCAGAAGCTTGGACTGGTTGCGCACGATGGCTGCCATGTCCTTGGTGGCGCCGGAGCCCTGGAGACTCTCAACCATCAGGTCGGCGGTCTGGATCGCCCGCTGCTCGTCGCCGGTCTCGCTGAGTGTCTTGTCGTAAGCCGCCAGCCAAGTGGGCAGGTCCACCATATAGGTCTGGATCAGGGCGATGTGCTTCATGGATACCTCCTGTGTGGCGGCGATGAAGCCACGCTGACCCTTGAGTCGGGTCATGGCGTTGCGGATCTCCCGGTCCATGGTCTCGGTGCGGTGCGGGAGCACCTTGGACCGCTCGGCGGCGAAGTCCCAGCCCGACTGCAGGTCGTCGGTGGAGCCCAGGGTGCGACGGATCGCTTTCATGTACCAGGCCCGACCCACCGCCGACTGGATCCCCTTCACCGTTGGACCCACTCCAAGCTCTGCCGCTGTGGTGAACAACCCGAACACCTGCATGATGCCCGTGGACGCCTTGAAGCCCATGACCCCCAGGGTGGTGCCGAAGCGCAGCCGCTGGAACGCCTCGTCAATGAATGTCTTCACCGGTTGCCCGCGTCCGTCCTTAGCCACGTCGTTGAGCCAGGGCTTGAGCTGCTTGAACTCGGACTCCCCCAGCACCCCGCTGATGGCGTCTGCCACGTCCGGTGCCTGGATCAGCCGGTTGATCTGACGCACGGCGTCGTGGTGGGTGATGTAGTGGATCACCTCGTTGAAGTGCTCCGGCACCACGTCCAGGCTCAGATGGATCCGGTCATAAAAACCAGTCCGTTCATTGGTGGCGCCCGCGTTCACCGACGCCTGGATGCTGGCGGTGTTGTTAAACATGGACTCGGTCTCGGCGTCCCGTTTCTCCGCGTTCTTCTCGGCTTTATGGCTGCGCTGCGGGGAGTATTTCACCGGGTAGTAGCCGCCCTTGAAGGTACCGAAGGGGGTCTCCACCGGGGTTGCCTCGACCTTGGGGGGCACCAACCCGGTGGTGCGTCGGTGCACTTCCGCCAGCTGCGGGTAGAGAATCTCCATCTGGTCCCAGATGGTCTGCACCAGCTGCCAGTCTGACGCGGTCATGTGCTGCAGCACGGCTTGGAGCTTGGCATTCTGCAGGCTGATGTCGGCGTCGTTCTCCGGGTCGGCCCAACCCTCCCCCAGCAGCAGCTTGCGCAGGTTGCTCTGGTTACCGGTGTTCAGCGCTACCGCAAGCACTTGATGCCCCAGCAGGTGATCATTGATCTCCGGGATCCATATCTTGCGCATGTGCCGTTTCTTGTCCTCCTTGCTGCGGTCGATGATGGCGTCGTTCACCGGGGTGGCCACGGTGTCTATCAGGTTCATCTTGGCGTCCAGGGCATCGGTCGGCAGCTGGATCAGGATCTGGTGGCTGAGACCGGCCCGCTCGCCGCCGTCCAGCCAGGAGGCCAGGAAGGGGATCTTGGTCAGCTGCGATGACCAGCGGCGCACGTGCTCCATGGGGGCGGTCTCCCGGGCGTCGGCGGCGCGGGAGCGGGTGGCCTTGGTCTCAAAGCGCTGCTTGTTCTTTTTGATGCTGGCGATCCAGTCTGCCTTCAGCTTCTTGAACTCCAGCTCCTCGGCCATGGTGTTCATCTTGTTGCTGTAGCGGGCGACGTGCTCGATGTTCTTCACCGAGGCGCTGACGCCCACCAGATCGCCGAAGGGAACGTTCTTCCAGTGGGTGACCAGAGACTCATTGAGCACGACAGGGGTGAGCACCAATCCATCCCCTTCCGTCTCCATGCGCTCCCTGGCCCAGGTGTTGATGTTCTCCACCTCGGTCAGGGTGGCGGATTTTCGGAACTCGAAGCGGTTGAGGATCTTGACGATCTGCTCCCAGTGCCCACCCTCGGACTTCATGATCTCGGTCTGGACCTTCTTCTTGCCGTAGCGGGACATGCGGTCAACGATGGCGGTGGTTTCGTTCTTGGCCCGGGTCGCCTCCATCCCCAGGTAGTAGTTGAGCACCTGGCGCATCTTGGCGGCGGCGGCACCTTCCCGGTTGCCCTCGGCCAACATGCGCCCGGCTTCATTCGCCGCCTTGATCTCCGCCGACCGGTACTTGCCCGGGTGAATCTGCCGGAACGACATCTGTCCGATACGCTCTGCGGCGATGGCCTTGATGGTGGCGCGGTCCGCGGTGGGGGCGTTGGTGCCCCGGGCGAGCATCTTCAGCTCGTGCAGCAGCAGCTTGCCCCGTTCTTCGTTCTGTACCGCCTCATCCGCCGCCTGCTCGATGCTGCCGTCGGTCATGATGTCACCGTGGCGTTCAACCATGCGGGCCTCTGCGGCCGCGTCAGCGGCCTCTGTGATCGACGGGGCGCTGATCAGGTCATCCAGCATCTGCGAGCCCGAGTCATAGCCCAGGATCGCCGCCGCTTCGTCGGGGTGCAGCCCCTGGTGCTCCTTGGCGGTCATGCCGCGCAGCTTCTCGCTGACCCGGATGGACGTGCGCCCGCGCTTGTCGGTGCGCTCCTCTCCCACCATCTCCTTGACCGTGGCGAAGTCGAGCTTGATGTCACCGGTCCTGAGCTGGTCCCGGGCGACGTAGACCCGCTCTTTCTTCAGCCGGTCGATCTCCTCGTCGGCAAGATCGCGTTTTTCCTCCTTCCACCACTCCTCCTGCTGGCGAGTCAGCTGCTTGATCAGCTTGTCGCGCAGCGTCTCGTGCTGCACGTCCTTGACCTTACTCTGGCGTTGCTGGTAGTCGGCGAACTCCTCCTCGGTCATGCCCGCCATCACTGCGTCGGTGAACAGGGGCGCCACCCGGGCGCGGGCCTCGGCGGCGACGATCTGTTCCTCGGTGGCCAGCAGCCGGTCGAACACCTGGCGCATCCCGGCGTCCAGGTTCACATTCAGTTGACCGCGCAGGTTCTGGTAAATCTGCGACAGCCAGCGGGCGAAGGTGAGGAACGCATTGCGCAGCTCGATGCTGGGCGCCTTGCCCTCCATCAGGTAGGTCTCGAAGCCCCGGGCAAACTGCTCATGGACGGCGCGGCGGATGGCGGCATCCTTGGCCCGGTCACCGGTAGTGGTCTGGTCGAGAAAGGCCACCACATCACCGGCGGTGATGGTGCCGGGGCGCCCGGTGGGCGGAGTGGACTGTGCGAGTTCTTCGGGTGACTGTATTATTGATGACGCAGGCATCGAAAGCAGCACACCAGCCCCTACGTCTTCGTCCGTCGCATCAAACCCCATACTTTCGTAGAATTCGACCAGTTGATCCCGATCGACGGACTCTTCCATGGGGTCGGCTATGATTTTCACTTCAAGATCAGGGTGTTCTTTTTTTATCTGTTGTAGTTCATAGTGCAGGGCCGCTCTCGCCAGACCTCTTCCACGGTTGGATTCGTCTATCACCACATAGTCTATTTTTACGTAAGGCTCGCCTTCAGTCTCGTTCCCTTCGCTGTCAAACACAGGGTCTTGCTCTACCCCCCAAGACACATAGTTTTTGTCAGGGTCAAAATCAGCAAGAGGGTCAGCAGCAGCCTGCTCCAGCGCTCCCCCCTCCCGGTCCAGATACCCGTTCGCCTCAGCCGCCAAGGCATCGGCGTTGCGCTTGTACCAACCGTTGATGCTCTGCAGCAGGTCGGTGTCGCCCTTGAGCTCCATCTCGTACATGAAGTGGGCGAACTCGTGCAGGAAGGTGGAGAGATCCGCCGCCTCGGTGAGCCGGATGATGCTGTTGGTCGGGTCGTAGTAACCACGAGCACCGGGGGCGGCTTCGCTGGTGGGTTGAAACAGCAGCTTTTTCTGTTCCGCGATAACCTGTTGCCGGGTCTTGCCCTTGCCTGTCGGGTCGTAGGTCTTGATCTTCAGACCCGCGTCCCGCAGCACCTGGAGTGCTTCCTTACGCATCCCCTTGGGCACCACTGCGGTGTCGAACTCATCGAAGCTAACCGCACGCTGAGCTTTCGCTTCGAAGGTGCGGATGCCGCTGCGGGTCAGCAGGGTTGGATCCGCCAGCAGGGTCACTTCACCGAAGTCACTGAACTCCCCCAGGTCCGCCCGGGTGACAGCGATGGACGGCGCCGCCAGTCCGCCAAGGTCAGCCGCCGCCAGGATGTTCTCAGCGGACAGGTTGTGCGCAACGAACAGGTTGCGGGGTTGCTCGGGGGCGGACTGTTCGAATCGCTCGACCTGCTCCCCAAACAGAATCACCGGTACTTGCTCAATACCCAGATTGATCGCGGCACGCGCACGGTGACGCCCATCCTCCTTGCCACCTTCGAAGATTGCAAGCGGGTCCATCATTACGACCTTACCACCACGCTGTGCAAAATTCGCGTCACCGAACCAATCGCCTCGGGGGGCCAGCGGGTACTCAGGGTTCTCGGGGCTGAACTCGACCCCTTGCTCTATCACGTCAGTGGCGACGGGGGTCTGCCCCAACAGATCAAACTCCCCCTGCAGCCGCGCCTTCTCCCCCGTCTGCGGCCCCTCGATCAGCAGCCCGGCGTCCTGGTAGACCTGCTCCACGCTCTTGCCCTGACGACGCGCCTGCGCGGTGGCCCAGGCGGGCACCACCTGCGCCATGACGGACGCGTTCTGTGCGTTGACCTGCCCGCTGTCCAGCAGCTGATCGCGCACCCGGGTGTATAGCTCCTGCGCCTCCACGTACTGGCTGACGTTCTCCTGCGCCTCATCCAGCAGGGTGCGGATGTAGCCCTGCGTCTCCTGCTGGACCTGCTCCTGGCGGAAGGGGGCGATGGTCTGGTCACTCAGGGTCATGCTGTCGCGCAGCTGGGTGAAGTGCTCGGTCCCGGCCATCTCTGTAGCGAACTCGGCCACCGGGATGGACAGCTGCCCGCCCAGAGACGCCGCCTCATCGACCCCCTGGCGTAGCCGGGTCAGTGCCGGGTCGGCCTGAATTTCTTCGACGGTCTTGGTCTGCAGGTAGAGGGCCGTCTGCGCCCCGTCGATGAAGACGTGGGTGTTGTTGTCCCCGTCCGCCTGCTCCACGAACTGCTGAAACGCCTCCTTGCTGCGGTTCTTCAGCTTGGACTTCTCGGCTGCGCTGTTGATCTGGTCCAGCTTGCGCTGCTCGACCTGCCCTTGGGTCTCCTTGGCTGAGCGGTCCTGCGACAGCGCCTCCACCGTCTTGCGAATACCGGTGACCGCTGTCACCTGTGCACCCCCTGCCACCACGGTGGCGATGGCGGTGACGGCCTGGCGCTGCAGCTGCAGCTGGACCATCTCTTCGACCGATTCGGCGGCGGCCATCTGCTCATCGATGCCGAAGGCGTTCTCGTTGAGGGTCTGCCCCAGGGTGGCCAGCTGCTCGGTGCCCATCTCCTGCACCATGAACTTGAGCGCCGCCTTGCTCAGCCCTTCGCTCTTACCGGTCAGGATCCGCTCCAGGGTGCCCGTGGGCAGCACTTCGGTGCCCACCTCGATGGCGGCGTTGATGCTGGCGAACCAGCCCGCCCGCTCCGGGTCCAGCCCGTCAGCCCGTCCCTGCGCGTAGCTGTCGCCGAACGTCTGCACACCCATGGTGGCCAGCAGCGGGGCGGCACGGCCCCCGGACAGCAGCATCAGGCCGAAGCCGGGCGCCATGTTGGCCAGGGACTCCACCCCGGCCCGCACCCCCTGCTCCAGCAGGTTCAGGTCTTCGGGGGTCAGGGATTTGCGCTTCTCCTGCTGCTCGCGCAGGGTGTTCAGCATCTGCTCGGTGGCGTCGTGCTTGGCCTGCTGCAGCTGTTCGTCGGTGTGGATGTCCAGGTTCGACGCCAGTTCCTGCGAGATCAGCGCGGCGTCGCCCTCCATGCCGATGGGCATCACGGCAGCGGGCACCAGGTCATGAATGCGACTGGGGGTCATGTCGATCCCCGCCATGTTGAGCCCGGCCACCTGCGACTTGAATCCGCTGCGGATGGTCTCGCCGATGTTGCTGAACGTCTCGCCGAAGTCGAAGATGTCCTCGATCTCTTTCAGGACATCGATATCGTCGTGGGCGATGGCGGCGTTGTTGAAGTCGGTGAGGTATTTCGCGGTGTTGGGGTTGCGTTTGGACATGGACGCGGTGTCGATGGCGTCCAGCTTCAGTCGACCCTCCACCGCTGCCGGGTCGTTCTCGACGGCGAACTCGGGGACACCGGAGCGTCGGCTGAGCTCGGTGGTCTTCGCCCGCTGGTCGGGGTCGATCTTCACCGCCTCGTTGATGCTGGCGTTCAACTGGTTGTCTTTAAGTGTCGATTCGAGCTTGTCACTGCTACCGAAGCTGCCCAGGTCAATCTTTTCAAGATCCAGTGCCATTATTTCGTCGCCTGTAGGTAAGCCTTGACCAGATTGTCCGATGTGACCGGAATGTCCTGATCGCGTAAAAACTTGCTCAACTGCGGGATGACTTCATCGCCGTCCTTATCCAGTGTCGGAATGTCCGTGATGTCGATCTCGGTGTCACTGAGGCCAAACGGCAGCACCCCCTCCTGCACCACCTTGCGGGTCAGCCCGGACAGCAGGTTGGTGAACTCATCGGATGACAGCTTGCGGTCCAGCTCACTCTCCCGGTAACGCACCTCATCGTCCACCAACGCATAGAAGGCGTTGACCTGCTCCAGTTCCTTGCTGTCCAACTTCGACTTCTTGCCGAATATCTGCTCGATGGTGGAGGTGACCTGCGCACTCCGGGTGCGGCCCACCTGGTGCTCGATCTTGTCTGACCCCGACCCCGTACCGTTGGCGGACTTGACCGCGCTGATCAGGGACTTGCGTTCACTGGGTGCCAGGTCGCTGAAGTGCTCCGCCGGGTCCACGTTGGCCAGCTTGTCCTTGGGCAGGGTCATCAGGCGGCTGTAGGTGTTCCAGTCGGTGATCACCGGTTTGCCGGACTCCAGCGCCCGCTGCTGCTTGGGACTCAGCCGCTGCCAGCCCTCGGGATCCTGCACCTTGAAGGTCTCGGCGGACCCGCCGCTGACCACGTGGGACTCTCCGGCCTCGAACGCAGCTGCCCGCGCCTCGGACTCGGCCTGACGCCGCTGACTGAACAGACGCATCGCTTCACTCATAGTCTTCTTGCGCAGCTCCGGGTCTTCGATCTTGTCGATCTCATCCTGTACCTGGAGCCGGTCGTCGTACTGGTCCACCAGTGTGGTGGCCTTCAGCACCGCCATCTCGGCATCGCTCTTGGTCTTCTCCGCCTCGCGCTTGACGGCGATCTGCTTCTCCAGCTTCAGTTTACTCGGCCCCTCCAGCAGACTGCCCATCTGCTCCAGCAGCTGCTCACCCTCGGTTGCGCTGCTCTGGGTGGCCGCTGCCACGGCGTTACCGGCGAAGGTGGAGCGGAAGGTCTGCAGTCGTTCGGCAGTGGCTTCAGGGCCGATGCCTGCCGTCTGTGCGGCGTCCATCACCGCCTGCTCCCCCAGCACCCGCTGCACCCGGATCGCCTGAGCATCATTCCAGTACAGGGTCGAGTTCTCCAGGGTGTTCTCCACCTGCGCCTCCAGGGTGGCCGTCTCCCAGGCTTTCAGCCCCTTGGACGAATGGCGCCCGATGTCAGCCCGTGCCCGGGTGATGTGCGCCTCGGCGGCGCGGTTGAAGGCGGTGCGGGCCTGTTCGCTGAGGTTGTCACCGTACTGCTTGCGCATCTTCTCCAGGGTGGCGGTGGCTTCCGGCGCGGCCTCGAAGGCGTTGCGACCCTGCGTATTGAAGTAGCCCTTCTCCGGATCGAAGAACAGCGCATTCTTGTCACGCTCGAATTTGACCAGCGCCTCTTCCGCCGCCGTGGTGTCGATGCGTTGCTTGATGTCCAGCCCGGCCTGCACCAGGTCGGTGGCACCCTTGGCAACATCGCCGCCGAACGCTCCGGCAGGGACACTACCGCTGGCCCGGGGCTGGCGGACGACATCCAGGGGGACTTGATCAGATTGCGCCTGCGCTACCTTCGGCATATCAGCTACCCAGTGAGACTTGATCCAGATTCAGATTGAACGAACTTTTTGTGGCAGGCTTGGCAGCACTCTGCGGGGTGAACCACTTGTCCGCCACTCCGGTTCCCGCGATGTCGCTGGCGCCCGACAGCAGTGAGCCGATCTGCTTGTTCCGCGCCGCTGTCTTGGCATAGTCCCCCTGTGCCTCGGACAGCATGGATTCACGACCCAGGGCGTCGAACGCCTGATCACCCCGGCTGCGGATACGCAGCGCGTCAGCCTCACCGAGTGTCAGTGTGTCCTCCTGCAGCTGCAGGGCGGACCCGTACCCGATGTCGACGTTGGCGGCACCCAGCTGCGCCCGCTGGCGTGAAAGCAGCTCGGCAGTGCGCTGACGCTGGGTGTTTTCTGCGGCGGTGGCGGCGCTGCGGGTGGCCTCGGCCTCGTTGGCGGCGGTGCGGGCGTTGAACTCCGCCACCCCCGACTGGAACTTCCCCTGGTCCCTGGCCTGCTTGACCGAGAAGGCAGTGGACGCCGCCGCGGTCACTGCCATGATGGTTACCGGATCACACATCGTCACTGCACCTTTTCAAGATGGAACCGGTGGAAGGGTTCCTGATTGACACTGATCGCGTTCGCATCGATGGTGAATCCCAACCACTTCAGCCAGCGCATGCTCACCCGGTTCTTGGCGTGAACGTAATTCGACAGCCGGGGGCAGATGTCAAGCATCTGCGCTATCACTGGGGGAGATTGTACCAGAAATGCCCGCTTGTACTGGAGGGCATGATGGCTGGACAACAGCCAGGGGACCCCCGCGCCGGTCATCAGGTTTTCGACCACCAGGCCGAACATGGCACAGGGAACCCCGTCACACTCGACCACGACACTGTAATCTGACATCGACCACCCCTTGATCAGGGCGTCCATCGGGGTGTGACGATGGGACGCCCACACCTCAGCGGCGTCGGCGTCACGCATGTCGGCGGCGATCAGCCGGATCGCTGCGTCAGTCGGCTTGACGAATTCAATTGCCACCTACGTCCACCTGCGGGATGACGGAGAGGATCGCCATGGGCAGCGGGGATCGCTGTTCAATACGAACGCCGCCACCCCTGGCCCACTGGGGCTCGATGATGACCTGCTGCTTGAAGGTACGCAGGGCGATGGGGTCGTAACCGTCAGCGTCGAAGCGGGGCTTGATCTCCCGCATCACCGGGCTCCCGGTCACCTCGGCATCCAGTCGCGGGCCGACCCAGCCGCCCCGGGACTTCTCGACTTCTATGGTGACTTTGGATACTGAGACATAGCGGGACTTCAGGCTGTCCGTGGGGGATGCGGTGTCAATGTCCAGCAGTTCGATCACCGGGGTGTAAGCCAGCCCCACCTGCACCTTGGACGCGGCCCGGGACAGGGTAATCGAGCCCGACGACACGATGAGACCGGTGACTTCGTAACCGTCCGCCAGCACGGCCACCTCTTCGCCTTCCAGGTGATCCAGCCCGCTGATCACAGTAGCGGCGGCACCGTCGTAAGTGAGTCCTGAGTCGACATAAAAGCAGTCCTCGGCGCTGGTCTGCTCCCGGGGCTCCAACCGCTCCACGTACCGTTTGGTCGCACCGTTTATGGTACGCTTGACCACCACATAGACCGCGTCCCGGTTGCCCTCTGTGATAGAGGTCACGGACTCGAACTCCCCCTCGGTGGTGTGCTTATGCCAGCCCCACACCTGGTGCTCCCGCTGATAGGTCAGACCCAGCAGCACACCGTCATTACGCACGCACCAGAGGATACCGTAAGGCTCCGCCGCGTAGGTCATGGCGGTGATCTCATACCCTTCGAACAGGTGTTCGGACATCAGCGACAAATCGTTACCGGTGTATTTGTCGCTGCTGAACTCGTAACCCAGGTCACGGATGCGGGCGCCTTTCTCCTGCACGTACAGGGCCGTGGAGTTGATCACCACGGGGGGCACCCAGCTGCAGCCGTTATAGGACTGCTGGCGCACACCGATGGTGGCCGGGGTCAGCACCTGATCCTGCCCCTCGGTGGTCTTCCACTCGCCGCCGCTGGTCAGCAGCAGCATGGCGTCCAGGGAAACGATATGACGGATCTCGTTGACCTGCCGGCCCGCGATGGTAAAGGTCACCGCATCATCATCCCGGGCGGGGCTGGAGGTGCGCAAGCTCTTGAAGTTGCCGGTCTGGGTGGTGAACACCGTCTGCGGCTCATTGGTGGTGTTGGCGAACACCTGGCGCTGCTGGTAGTAGTTCACCGTGGCGGGTTTGTTGCCCGCGCCGGAGAAGGGCTGACGATCCTGTGGTGGCGTGTCGCTGACCACGGGGGCAATGTTGTAGTCGTCAAAGGTGTTGTTGTTGGAGTCACCGATCCAGCCGTAGATACCGGTGTTGTTCGATGGATCCTTGTAGACGCGGTAATAGTCCGCACCTGCAACGGCGTTCCAGGTCAACCTGACCCCGCCCGTGGTGGACAGGGACGCGGTGATCAGCGATACCGATGCTGACGCCAGGGACTCCACCCCGTCCGCGTCCACGGCGGTGACCACGTAAGCGTAGGCCTTACTGAACCCTCCGAAACCGGACCCCACGGTGGTAGCGGCGTTCTGACGGGTAGCCGTACCCCCTGAACTGTAGGCGGTGTGACCTGTGGAGTCTTCCCCATCAAGCTGGAATTGGGTTGTCGATGTCACCGTGATGCGGAATGTTCGACCGTTGACCTCGGTCATCCCCACCACACCGTCGATGTCGATCAGGTTCCCGGTGACAAAGCCGTGCGCTGCGGATGTGGTGACGACAGCCGGGTTACTCTGCGTGATGTCGGTAATGGTCCGAACCGTGGACGAAGCGAATGTCGGCGCGGTCACGGAGGATGCGTAGTTGATCGTCGTCAGGGTCCAGTTGTCGTCGGCCAGTCGGTTCAGGTTGCGCGGGTCATGGTTCGGGTGGGTGATGGTCATCACGTCGGCGGACTGCGTGAACCCCAGGAAAGGCAGTTCCGCCTCGGTGTAGGGGGTTGCCAGCTCGAACAGGGCAGGCCCCGCCCCGGCGATGACAAACGCCCCGTCCTTGACCACACGCAGGGTGCTGGCCTGGATCACCAGGGTGTAGGTCTGCTCAGTGTTGAAGCTGAAGGGGATCAGTCGCGCCGTGGTGGTGCTGTCGCCGATCTCCCCCACGAATCGAAGCCCGGGCCGTGAATAGACGCCACCCTGCGCCCTCACCAGGAAGTTCTCGCACAGGTTCAGCCCGGTGGCGTACTTGACCGTGTCGGCGCGGGACTGGAGTGAAGGGGAGATTTCACCGCTGGTGAACGATCGCTGCGTGGTAAGTGGCACGGGTCACCCTCTGATTGTGATGAACTCGCTTTCGGCGGGGGTATTGAAGCCATCGTTCATGTCGTCGGCGATGGCTGAATCCAGGTACGCCTGGTACAGGGTCATCTCATCAGACCGCAGCTGACGCCCGGTCTCTGCACCGATCAGCGGGATGGCCAGTTCAGCCCCCAGCAGGTGGGACAGCGCCAGGATGAAGTCGGCGCTGAACAGGTTGGGATCGGTGATCTTAGCGGCGTAGTCGATGCGCAGCTCGGGGTCGTCTGAGGCGATCACCTTGTTGTTGTCGAAGTTGAACACCTCATAGGGCACCTGGCGACGCAACCCCTTCAGGTCACGCAGATCCGGCTCGAACCGACGTGACAGCACCTTGGCGCCACCAGCAGGGATCTCTTCCCAGGCGGGCACCAGTCGATGCACCTTGAGACAGTCGGTCGGGTACTGGTACGCGTAGGCCCAGTTGAACACATCGGTGACCAGGACACTCAGCGCCCGGATCTTGCGGTTGAACTGCCATGGAACCTCCCGCAGCAGTCGATCCAGCATGAACGGGTACTTCAGCTTGGCAACCTGTGCCTGCAGCGACCCCTCATCAAGGCTGTTGATGCTGCCTGCGCGAATGTTGCTCAGGGCCAGGTTAACGATTTCAACAGCAGAGGCCATGATTTAGCTCCCGTCACCGTACATCTGTTTGACCCGGTCATCGACTTCACGGCGCACCTTGATGCTGGTCATCTGCAGCCGCATGGACTTGCTGGAGTGCTCCTTGCTGGAGTGCTCTGACTTACTGTCCACGAAGGCATACCCGCGCACCTCCACCACATCCCCAACCGCAAGCCCCTCGACACCGAGCTCATCAAGCATCTCGTTGTCGAAACTCAACCCGGTGTCGTAGGGGTAATGCTCCCCGCTGGAGCAGCAGACCATGCCGTCAGACATCTCGGATTGCTTTTTGATCTTCACTTGATCTTCAGGCATGACTCACCACCTCACAGGGTTTCGACATTGGAGCCCGCAGCCGGATCGGCCAGGAACGATGCACCGGTGATCTCTTCTTTCGCTTCCGCCACCTGCTTGGCGTTGGTCTTCTCCTGCGTCTTGCGCTTGTTACGCTCGGCAGGGGTCTCCGGCTTGGTCGGGGTCAGCCAGGAGGGACACTCATTGAACGCCTTGTCCGTGGTCAGGGTGCGGCGCTTACCGGTGGGGCTGTACATCTTGCCATCATGGAACCCGGGAGCGGTCACTTGATATGTGGGCATATCCTCAATCCTCGATCAGTTGAAAAGAAGGGCGACCGAAGCCGCCCGTCCCCTTACGCACCAGTGATGTTGGTCTGGTTGCCCATGGTGATACCGGCTGTCACCTTGCCGCCCGTGAACGAACCGGAACTGGACGTGTAGCGGACGCCGAGATAACGCAGATCCGCACCATCGGGGACCACCTGGTTGAACATCATCTTACCGGCCACCAGATCGGCGAACGCGATGGTTTCTTCGGCCAGAACCACCGGGGAGGTCAGACCAGAAGCTGCCGACGCTTCCACGGTGATGGTCAGGTCAGCTGACGTGCCGTGAGTGAAATCCTCGGTAATCTGCACCAGGATGGGGATCTTGGCGCCTTTGCCGACATCCTGGTTCAACGCGGCCACGGCGCCAAACGGCGTACCGGCCACACCCAGATCGATGACGTTGGTGGAGATCGCAGTCGCGGTGATCGCCTGGTCATCGGAGAACAGTTGTTGTGCTGAGAGAATCATGGATTCGTCCTCTTACTGTGAAAGAGCGACCGGGAACCCCGGCCGCGACCAGGTTTAGACCACCCGGGCTTCGGTGTTGATGATGGCGTCGGTTTCCCGAATCGGGATGCCGCGATAGGTCATCACCTCTTTGCCCTCGATCTCCATCGGACGCAGACGGATGAAGCTGTCAGAGGCGCCGGCGTTGGTGGCCAGGGCATCCAGTGCTTCCAGGACATCCCGGTTGCAGTAGATAGCCATCTTGCCCCCCGCGACACGGCGGTTCTGCAGCTTGTAGTACGCCTTGCGCATGAAATCGTACAACGCCACGGAGCCGGCGGCCATGTCGCTGACATCGACGTTGGCGATCCGGCTGACATAGCGCCAGTCCTTCACCGCCAGGCCCACATGCTGGGTGAACTTCTCCTCCTTACCGTAGTAGGCGTTGCCGCTGCCATCGGTCAGTCGTTGCTCGCCCATATCCTCCCGGTCAATACCGGCAGCGGTCCCTTTGGGGTAGAGCGCGGTGCACTGGTTGTCGCCCCAGGTGACGAACCAGATGGAGGTGTTGTCGGAACCGGTGCCGCCGGCGTCGATGATCTGGCCCCCGTTGGCGGCGTTAAGGCTGTTGAAGCGCGGGGCAAGACCCAGGAACTCCTCGGGATCACTGGCGGTGTTGCCGTAGATCATCTTGGTCTGGACTTCCTGCGCGATCGCCTCCAGATACGCTTGAGCTTCGGACAGCCGCACCGCACCCTCGTTGGTGGACAGCTTCAGCAGTCGGGAGTCGATGGTACTCAGGCCCTCCACGAAACCGGTGGTGTCTTCCACCTGCGCGGTGTGACCCTTGCCGTTGGGAATCCCCTGGTAGAGCTTGCCCCAGGCGACATCGGGCAGGCCTGTCCGTACCGTGTGCAGGTGGGTGGTTCCCTTGTTGCACTCCATCATGATGGCATCGGCCAGCATGGGGTTCATTTCGGTCAGCATTTCGATGACGGGCACGAAGTTACCCCGTCCGTCCTGCTGCTTGTACACGTCGATCAGATCGACCATGCTTGCGCCTAGAATAGCCATATATTCACCTCACGTGACTGGCAGTTTATTTGTTGCGGTCGTTAGGGTACATCATCGACACGACATCCTTCTTCTCCGCTCCCGCCGTTCCGGTGGACCCGGGTACATCTTCAGCGGTCAGCTTGCCGACTTTCACCATGAAACGAAGCATCTCAGGGTGGTTTCCCACACCGTAGTCTTCCATCAGTTGCTTCAGCTCCGGCGTCCCAAACTTGTTAACGGCAGCTTGTGCGAGTTTGACATTCTCAGCGAATGCGTCGCCCCCGAACTCTTTGTCATTAACAGACTGTTCACGCCAGTCAGTTTTGAGCTGATTGAAAGCGTCAACCTGATTCTGAGCGTCCGCCTGGACCCGCGCCGCGTGAAAGTCCACCAGCTTCTGAGCTGCATCCTGCGTTAGCCCCAGTTCCTTGAACACAGGAAGGGCTTCGGTCATCAGCGACTCGTCAAGCTGGATGCCTTCAGGCAGTGTGAAGTCGGCATATTCCCCAGGAGGTGTTTGGCCATCCTCAGCGTCACCACTGGCATCGGCAGCACCGGTGTCAGTGGCTCCCTCAACGGCTGCAGGTGCAGCCGCGTCAGAAGTGACTCCCGCGTCATCCGCGGGTACAGTGCCGGTCAACAGCGTATCGACCGCACCTTGATCTTGTGAACCGGTGTCCGCTTCGACACCGGTTGCTTGAATTCCGTCAACCATCTGCATGCTCCTTCAGCATCATCAAATACTCATCGAGGGCGGCTTCTTTGAGCTCGCCGGTGAGCCAAACCCCCTGTTCACGTCGCCCAGAGTGAAACGCATTCACCGTTGCCATTACATCGAAGTCATTGTTGAATATACCCGTTTGTGCTAAGCAGCGCCACATAAGCGCCCTTCCGTTCTCAGAACGCATCAGCTCCCGCAGGGTCAGCAGCTCCTGTTCCCGGGCGTTGCTCATCAGGCCAACCCTGCCCGGCGCATCACGGTGCCCAGGGCGTTATCCTCTGACACCTGCGTATCGGAGGCGGTCTTGGCCATCTCGGTCAGTTGGGATGCCTGCGCCTGCGCCTGCGCCTGCGCGGCCGCCTGCTGCTCGGCCTGCACCATGGCTTCAACCACCTCGTCGCTGTTGAGGATGCTGGGGCTGACCCCGAGGGCGTTGGCGTATTCATCCACCGACTGTGCTGCGTTGAACTTGTGCCGAGCTTCCGGCCAGATCTGCGCCAAACCCCCGGTGTACTGTGCCAGGCGGTCTATAGCGCCAGTGTTCACCAGCCGTTGTGCCTGCGCCAGCACGGAGACATATTCGACCTCCAGCTCCCGCTCAGCGAGCTCAGGAGGAGGAGGAGGCAGCACGCCGTTGCGCTGCAGGATGCTGAAGGTGCGGTTGATCAGCGGATCCAGCAGTTCCGTGTGCAGCCGTTCCAGTACCGGTCCCAGCATCAGCAGCTTTTCTTCGTGCTTCTCTGCCACTTCCCGCGCGGTGATCTGGCGCCGTTCGGTGTTGGCCAGCATCAGGAACAGGTCTTCGTAGAAGGCCCGCTGCACCCGATCCTCGACGTTGAGGATCTCTTCCTTGATCTGGTTGATCTCAGGGCGGTAGTTCTGATAGATACTGGTCAGCCCGCCGCCCAGCTTGTCGTGCCAGATGATTTCATTGGGCCCGGGGACGCCCCCTTTCATCTTGTTCTGCAGGCTGGCAGGCCCCTGCAGCGGCGGGTTGACCATCTTGTCGATGGCCTGATACTTGCGCTTCTCCGCCAGCTGCAGAGCCTTGGTGTCACCCAGGGCGGTGATGCCGGGGCAGTCGGTGGCATAGACATCCTCACCGGTGACATCCCAGCGAGGGGTCAGGATCGGGAAGTCATCGAAACCGGATTCACGCAGGAACCGGGCGCCGCCTTCGCGGGTGGAGTTGTCCACCTCGTAGTAGACGGATCTGAATGATTTGTTCTTGGCCAGCGGGCTGTTGTTGTCGCGGTTGTCGTTGGGCTCGATGGCATGCACCACCTTGACCCAGGCTTCACTGTTGCCGTTGCGCCACAGATGCTTGACCGCGTTGCTGACGCTCTCTTCGCCGAACTGCTTGATCACCTGCCCGACACTCAGCTCGTACTCACGGTAAAAGGTGTCGCTGACGTTCTTGCCGTCCAGGCCGATCATGTAACTTCCGACCGTATACGGCTTGCACCAGATGACGTTGTCGAAATCCTGGAACACACCCATGGCGGCAGTGCCGAACACCCCCAACTCGGAATAGAGCGTGTGCAATGCGTTGTAGGTGTTCGACGCCGAATAGACCTTGTACATGATCGCCTGCACCTGATGCAGCCAGGTCTTGACCGATACCAAGTCATCCAGCGCGGTATCCCCGGATCCCAGCCGGAACCACGGGCGGGCAGGGGAAGTGATCCCAGACATCATTCCAGAAGCCAGGGTGCGTGCTGCCATGCGACTGGTGTTGTTGATCTGTCGGGTGTTGCGCTTGTGCCCCTTGTTCCGGTCGCTGGTGAG
>Ga0326597_10005423_pt1 | contig 17720 bp, 18 predicted proteins | sample RVTome_12_FD_203789 | JGI IMG/M metagenome (GOLD analysis project Ga0326597, IMG submission 203789) | Soil microbial communities from uranium-contaminated site in the Upper Colorado River Basin, Wyoming, United States - RVT100D185 | ecosystem: Environmental > Terrestrial > Soil > Contaminated >... | reverse complement strand
GCGCAGGCAAGGGTCAGCAACAGCGTCGACTTGCCGGCACCCGAAGGGCCGATGATCGCCACCTGTTCCCCGGCCTTGAACTCGGTGCTGATGCCGTCCAAAGCCGCGGGCGCATGCGGCGTATAACGGACGCTGACACCTGCTAGTGCTGTCGTTCCTTGCATCAGGGATTCCGCGTTTCGCGCGCCAAGCGCACCCGCACTAGGCGAAGTACGCTTGCTTTTAGACGCTTACTTCAGCAAGCCGGCAGAGCGGGCCGCATCTTCGATTCCCGCGTAATTCTCGGCCTTGGTCGGTATGAACCGTGTCGCACGCTGCAGCGCGAGAATTTCCTTATGTGCCGGGTTCTTCGCATCAAGCGCCAAGAACGCCTCGCGGATTCCGTCAATGAGCTTTGGAGCGAGGTCGCCGCGCACGGTCCAGTTGTAGTCATAGTAGGGTGGTGTCGTGTAGAAGACCTTGACCTGCTTGACATCGATCTTCTTCGCATTAACCAACTTTTCCCACACTGAGATGTTAAGCGCTCCAGCGTCGACTTTTCCGCCGGCCACCTGAAACGCGGTGGCATCGTGCGCGCCGGAGTAAGCGATACGCATGTCTTTGTCTACGTCGATACCCTGCTTCTGCAGGTAGTAGCGCGGCATCAAATGTCCCGAGGTCGAGGACACCGAGCCGAATGTGAAATTCTTGCCCTTGAGATCGCCGATCCCGCTGATCCCGCTATTCGTGCGGGTAATGAAAACCGAGCGGAATTTCTCGTCCACCTCGCGTTGCACCAACGGAATCGCCGCACCCTTGGTGCGAAACTTCGCCTGCACGAACGTAAAACCGCCGTACCACACCATATCGAGTTTTTTCGCGGCCAGCCCCTCGACGGTTGCCGCATAATCGGTCACCGGCGTGAATTCCACTTTCATGCCGAGGCGCGATTCGAGGTACTTGCCCAGTGGCGCAAATTTCCGTTGCAACTCCGTGGGCGCCTCGTCCGGAATCGCCGATACGCGTAGAACATCCGCGGCCAGCACGTTCGCCGCTAGGAACACACCACAAAGAATCATCATGGACCGTTTCATTGAAATCTCCCGCTGAATTTAAGGATTCCGCCTGAGCGACGGATACGCAAGGAAGGAATGAAGCGAATGCGCGGGGCGGGAGACGTGAGCCTGACTAATAACACTGCAGTCCGGTCCACGCGCGGTCGAGGCTCGGCCGGTCGCCCCACAAACCGCGCCGAACCCGATGCTGCGCGCAAGCGAAATTGCACTGCGCGCAATCAATCTGAAAACAACAAACATGCAATTGTCCTATCGAAGCATCAATGTCACACGCCATAGCGCCAACGCGCCTTGTGACCACTCGAATCTACCGCGAAGGCAGCGCCGAGACAAGTATGGCGCCTAAATCTACGCTCAGCTTATCGCCTTACGAGCGTTATTCCGGGGTTAGAGCGGGCAGTCGCGACACTGGCGAGATATGCGCCAAGGCTCTGCGATTCTCAACGACGCAAGTCTGCCCGAACCTATCACAGTGCTAATCCGCTCCGTGCCGAGTGAAATGCGCTAGGCGAAAGCCTAACAACCATAACGCAAGAAAATAGGCGCCCGCTCCAAGCACGACGATCCCGCTCAGCCGGGCGACTCGATAGATCGTGGGCGACGAGAACCACCAATGAGCTTCGCCGACACACAGCCAGAGCACAGCGCTCATGCAAGCCAACGCCATGATCAGCTTGGTACTGAACTCACCCCAGCCTGGCTCGGGCCGATATATCGCCGCGCGGCGCAATCCGCGAAAAAGCAACGCGGCGTTCATGCAGCCGCCGATACTGATCGCGAGTGCAAGCCCCGCGTGCTTGAGCGGCCATACGAACGCAAGATTCATCAACTGGGTTGCGGCCAAAGTAAGCAATGCAATTTTCACCGGCGTGCGAATGTCTTGGCGTGCATAAAATCCAGGTGCGAGTATCTTGACCAGAATGAGCCCGATCAGACCGACGCTATATGCGATCAGCGCATCGCGTGTCATCAGCACATCGTGTGCGCTGAACTCGCCGTGCATGAACAAAGTCGAGATCAAGGGTATGGCCAGCAGCGCGAGCGCGGCCGAGGCCGGTAGCGCTAGCAGAAAGGTCAGTCGCAATCCCCAGTCGAGCAGCCGGCTGTACTCTTCACTGGCCGAGTTTGCATGATGTTTCGACAAGCTGGGCAGCAGTATCGTACCGAGTGCGGCACCTAACATCCCGCTGGGAAATTCCATCAGCCGATCTGCGAAGTACAGCCAGGAAACACTCCCTGTGACGAGGAACGACGCGAATATCACGTTGATCAGCAAACTGAACTGCCAGATGGACACACCCAAGGCCGCCGGCGCCATCAAGCGCAAAATGCGCCACACGCCTTCGTCCTTTAAGTTCAGGCGAAAACGCGGGAGCAGACCCAGGCGCGCGAGGAACGGAATCTGGAACGCGAGCTGCGCTACCCCGCCGCAGAAAACCGCCCATGCAAGCGCGGTAACAGGCGGGGAAAAAAACGGCGCCAGCCAGATTCCGAAGATGATGAACGAAACATTGAGCAACACCGGTGTAAACGCCGGCACCGAGAAACGGCTGTAGGTATTGAGAACGCTGCCGGCCAGCGAGGTCAGCGAGATCAACAAGATGTAGGGAAACGTGATGCGCAGAAGACTCACGGTCAGCTCAAGCTTGTCCGGGCTCGCCGCAAATCCTGGCGCGGTCAAATAGATGATCAGCGGCGCCGCGAGAACGCCAAGGATGCTCACCACGAGCAGGCTTAGCAGCAAAAAAGCGGCAACGTGATCAACCAGCAGCCGCGTCGCTTCATCACCTCTGCGATTCTTGTATTCCGCAAGTACCGGCACGAACGCCTGCGAAAATGCGCCCTCAGCAAATAAGCGCCGCAGTAGATTCGGAATCTTGAAGGCGACAAAAAATGCGTCGGTATAGAGCCCCGCGCCAAATCCGCGCGCGATCACCGTGTCGCGCACGAACCCTAGAATGCGCGACAGCAGCGTCATGCCGCTGACCGTCGCCAAGGTCTTGAGCAGATTCATCGGGAAAACGCGAGCTCTAATGCCTGTGACGCGGGTCGCGAGCGTGAGAAATACCGGCCAGGCGCTCGCGTGCTTGCCAAAGTGGGCCAACAACCGTATGATTTGTCTCTTTTTTCGAGCCTGCCGGGGAATTCATGGCCAATATCAAGTCCGCCAAGAAGCGTGCGCGTCAAAATGAAGTGCGCAGAGTACACAATGCCAGCATGCGCTCGCGCATGCGCACGGCGATCAAGCAGGTTCGTAAAGCGATCGAAGCGGGCGACAAGTCCAACGCGCAAACCGCGCTGCAGGGCGCATATTGTGCGCTCGACTCGACCGTCACCAAGGGGGTGGTGCACAAGAACATGGCGGCCCGGAACAAGAGCCGTCTGACCGCGGCCGTCAAAGCGATGGCTTGAGGGCGCGCCGGATCTTGAATCCGGCATGTTTAGCTTGCGCTACGCTGTTGCGTTTCGGCCACGCGCTTGTCTGGCGCCCTTGGGTCAGCGCCTGAGGCCTCAGGGTTGCGGCCAGATCGGGTAAGGAGCTCGTTGTCGCGGGCAAAGTCCATCAGAAACTGAAACGCCCCCGGATCCAGGGTTTCGAGCTTTCGATCGATAACCACGCAGCTTAGTCCTCCGGCGACCACCGGTTTCAGGTAAGGCGAGTAAGAGAGATACCGATTCTCGCTGAATACCGACATCATTCCGCACAACCGCTCCGACCAATCGCTTGGGCGGAAGGTGCGCCCGGCCGCGGTTACACCCTGAATCACAATCTCATGCGGCAGCTCTGCAGGCATCGGGTTGGAGCCCATAAATTTATTCTAGCAGATGCCCTCCAATTCTCTGGCTCAAGCGCAGCACCCATTCGATACGTTTGTTAACGCCGCTCGTAGGTGGGCGACGTCCGTGGGCACAGTGTCGAACACGTGTTCGGGGGAAAGCTGCTGTCGGGAGCGCGTCCGGTCTACCGCGATGCGGCTGTCCATTGCGATTACGGCGGTACGGCCCCGTCCCGAAAACCGCGCCGCGCAGCATCGTCGATGACGGTGAATGGCGTTGTGTAGGGGTACTGAGACCCAGCGAGGAATGCGACCTTCCGCGCGGTGGATGGTGATTTTAAGCGGCGCGCGCACCCTTTTGCTTGCGCATGCCGAGCGATTCGGCTAAATGTAGGGCTTTTCATAGCCATTGGAATGACAGGTCTCGCCATGTCTCACGTAATGTCCACTTATGCGCGCCAGCCACTCGCGTTCACCCGCGGTGAGGGAGTCTTCCTGATTGACGCCGCAGGCAAACGTTACCTGGACGCCCTAGCGGGAATCGCGGTTGTCAGCGTCGGCCACTGTCATCCGCGGCTCGCGAAAGCGATTTCGGACCAGGCGCACAGCCTAATCCACACGTCCAATATCTTTTCGATCACGCTGCAAGAACAACTCGCTGATCGTTTGAGCGCGCTCTCCGGTATGGACAATGCGTTCTTCTGCAATTCAGGTTGTGAAGCTAATGAAGCCGCGATCAAGCTTGCGCGCCTCTACGGTCACAACAAAGGAATCGATATCCCAACGATCATCGTCACCGAAGATAGTTTCCATGGTCGTACCATGGCGACTCTCACTGCATCCGGAAGCCGCAAGGTGCACGCAGGGTTCGAGCCTCTAGTGGCCGGGTTCGCACGCGTACCCTTCGACGACGTAGCAGCCGTGCGACAAGTCGCAACGAACAACCAGAGCATCGTAGCCGTACTGGTCGAACCGATCACGGGCGAGGGCGGAATTCATATCCCGGCCGAGAGCTATCTGCGCGACCTGCGCGAGCTTTGTGATCAACACGGCTGGCTGCTGATGCTCGATGAAGTGCAGACCGGGATGGCAAGGACCGGCAAGTGGTTCGCTCACCAGCACACAGGCATCATGCCCGACGTCATGACGCTCGCCAAAGGACTCGGCGGCGGAGTCCCGATTGGGGCGTGTCTTGCGCGAGGAAACGCAGCAACTTTGTTTCAGCCAGGCAAACATGGATCGACCTTCGGCGGTAATCCGCTCGCGTGCGCTGCCGCGCTCAGCGTGCTCGACATTATCGAAGCCGAAGGATTAGTCGAGAACGCACACAGGACCGGCGAGTACTTGCTCGCGCGCCTGCGACAGGAGTTCGCGGGTGTTTCCGGGATCGCACAGATTCGCGGCAAAGGACTCATGCTCGGCATCGAGCTCGACCGAACCTGCACCGACCTCGTCGGGCTCGCTTTGGCACGCGGGCTCATCGTCAACGTGACCGCCGACAACGTAGTGCGCATGGTGCCGCCGCTCGTCTTCAATCTCGAACACGCGGATCTTCTCCTCTCGACGTTGGTCCCGCTGATACGCGAGTTTCTTGCGCGTTCGCCCGAGCAGAGCGCAGGCTAGCCCATCATGGCCGTGCGACACTTTCTGCAGTTCAGCGACTTCTCGCGCGAGGAGATTGAATACGTGTTCGCGCGCACCGCCTGGATCAAGGACCGGTTCAAGCGTTACGAGCCCTATCGTCCGCTTGCGGATCGCACGCTCGCGATGGTGTTCGAGAAACACTCCACGCGCACGCGCGTCTCGTTCGAGGCAGGCATGATGCAGCTTGGCGGGCACGCGATCAACTTGGCGACGCGTGACACGCAACTCGGGCGCGGCGAGCCGATCGAGGATGTGGCGCGGGTAATCACGCGTATGGTCGACATCGTAATGATTCGCACCTACGAGCAAGAAATCATCGAACGCTTCGCAGCGCATTCGCGCGTGCCGGTGATCAACGGCCTGACCGACGAGCTTCATCCGTGTCAGATCCTGGGTGATATATTCACTTACATTGAGCACCGCGGCGCGATAAGCAACCATACCGTCGCATGGATTGGCGACTCGAACAACGTCTGCAACACCTGGCTGCAAGCGGCAATGATCCTCGATTTCAAGTTACACGTGGCATCTCCCGCCGGATATGAGATCGAAGACGAGCGCGCAGCACACGCAAGCAGCCACCTCACGCGCTTTGACGATCCTAACCAAGCAGTTCGCGGCGCCGACCTTGTCACAACCGACGTCTGGACCAGTATGGGTTTCGAGGATGAGACCGAAGAGCGCAATCAGGACTTCGCCGACTTCCGTGTTGATTCCGAAATGATGGCCTTGGCGGGCGCCGACGCGCTTTTTATGCACTGCCTGCCCGCGCACCGCGGCGAGGAGGTCACGGCTGAAGTTATCGACGGTCCGGCGAGCGTGGTCTGGGATGAAGCGGAGAACCGGCTACACACTCAAAAGGCGTTGCTCGAATATCTGTTGCTTGGCCGGATCGCGTCTGCGTGACATCGGCTTGGGACCAGACGCGCTGCATCGTCCTGCTCGCTACCTTAGCGCTTGCCCATGTGCTGCTCGGCGGTTGCGCGGGTCAGCCGGCAGCGCCGCAAGCAGATCGGCTCAAGCTCGATGCATTGCTCACATTGATGAAGTCACGACTCGAACTTGCTGCTCAAGCTGCACGCGAGGCTTGGTTGTCAAAACGGGCAATCGATGATTCGCGCGCGGAGGCCGACGAAGTGGATTCTGTCGTCAATCGTGCATTCGAATACTCGCTTCCGCCGGAAACGGTGCGGGATTTTTTTCTCGCGCAAATCGAGGCGGGCAAGCATGTCCAGAGCGTGCTGCACGCTCAGTGGCAGACCCGACCGGGATTGCGCCCCATGGTCTCTAGTCTAAGTCCTGAGTCCGCCCGGCCGCGGATCGAACCGCTCAGTACCCCTTTGCTCGCTGCGCTTCAGGCAGCGTACCCGATTCTGCGCGGGCAAAGCGGCAAGCAGCTTTTGCAGCAGCGAGCCTACGCTTTGCTGACAGACGTGCCTGGCGGCGCACAGGCAGTAGCGCTTGCGCTCGCTCCGCTATGGAACTTGGCGAACTGACAGCCTGTCGGATCGCTCGGGAGAATCGCCGTGACCACAATCGCAGTCGTACGAAAAGGACATTACGCCGCAATCGCCGCCGACACGCTGACCAAGTGGGGATCGGGCAAGGAGTCTGCCGCCTATGTCGCCAATAACGATAAGTTCGTCAAGATCGGTCGCTCGTATCTTGCCGCTTCCGGCTCAGCAACTTTCAAGATCATCATGCAGGATTACTTCTCGCGGCCGCGCGTACACGCGCGTTTCGACGATCCGCTGAAGATCTTTCGCACCTGGCAGAGTTTCCATGTCGTGCTAAAGCGCGAGTACTTCCTGATCGCCGGTACTGACAAAGACGACTCGCTCGAGTCCACGCGCTTTGACGTGCTGCTTGCCAACCCGCGCGGTATATTTGGCATCGGCTCTCATCGCACCGTGCAGGAGTACGTTAAGTTCTACGCGATCGGCAGCGGCACCGATTTCGCACTCAGCGCGCTGTATGCGGCATACGACGATCCGCGGCACGATGCTCTTCAACTCGCGCAACTCGCCGTCGAAGCCGCGGCCGAGTTCGACGACGCAACAGGCCTGCCGGTGAGCGCGCATCGCGTACGACTCGTCAAGCCTTAACCGTATCGGAGCAAGCCATGCCCTCATTTGATATCGTTTCCGAGGTCAATCAAGTCGAAATTCGCAACGCCGTCGACCAGTGCAACAAGGAGGTGACGAACCGCTTTGACTTCAAGGGTTCGGACGCTCGCGTCGAGATCGGTGAGAATGTCCTCACAGTATTCGCCGATGATGAGTTCAAGCTCTCTCAAGTGCGTGACGTGCTGACCGGAAAGCTGAGCAAGCGCGGTGTCGATGTACGATGCCTCGATCCTGGTGGGGCGGAAAAAATTTCCGGCAACAAGGTCAAGCAGCAAGTAAGCGTGCGTGCAGGAGTGGAACAAGAACTCGGGAAACGCATCGTGCGCATGCTCAAGGACAGCAAGCTCAAGGTCCAGGGCAGTATTCAGGGCGATACGGTACGCGTTTCCAGCGCCAAGAAAGACAGTTTGCAAGAAGTCATGGCGCTGGTGCGCAAATCCGTTACCGATTTCCCGCTGCAGTTCAAGAATTTTCGCGATTAACCGCCGTGGGTCGTAGCGTCGCCGCGCGAGCCGTCGTTGCACTGGCGTTAGGTGTCGGCTCGCTCGCGTCCGTTCCGGCCGGTTCAACACCGCTTACTGCGGATTCTAGAGTCCCAGCCTGGGCCGTGCAAAGTTTAAGCACCTCGGATTTGGTCCTGACCGACCCGCACCTAGGCCTCGCCCCAGAAGCACCCGGCGCAAGTCCCACGTCACAGCTTTTCGGCACCTGGCAAGCGCGTCCACCCGCGACTGGCCGTGCGCGCCCGGAATTCGATTTCGGCCTAGGCCTGGATCCTGGCGGTTTGAGCGGAACAAGTCACGACACTCTGCGCAGGCTTGTGAACGTCCAGCGCGGGAGCGGCACCCTTTCTGGCGGACCTGCACGCGGGAGACCCAGACCGGCCGACGACTCTCCGAATCTCGACCTGGGACGTGCAACCAACGAATGGATCCGCGATTCGGTACAAGATGTCCTGACTTCGGTCCTGGACCTGAACGTCAATGAGCGCGGCCAAACCTCATTTTCATTCCTGGGGATGGGTGATTTCAGCGTAACTGTTTCCGCCGGTGGCTCCGAATTCGAGCTGGCTGCTGGGGACAACGTATTCATCGACGGACGGCGACCAGGGGGATCTGCATTTGGCGCAAGCTTGGCTCCCGGCGGCCGTCATGTTGATCCGAGCTGGGATTTCGGTGGACCGCCGAGCGGAAATCGGGCGGCACCGGTCACCAGTTCAGGTGTATCGCCGCTGAAGCAGGCTCTGAATTTGACCCTGGAAATTGCCACCCACCCGATAAGTTTTCTCGTTTATGCCCTGATCTGCGCTTATGCGTTGCTCTGGGCCCTATTGTCGAGCCGCACGGGACGGCGTCGGCGAGTTGCCCGCATTACCCACGACCGCCTCGGGGCGCGCTCCCCAGCGAAGTCGCCAGCGCCGGCACCCGAACCCGTTTCAGGCACGATTCGCAAGCGCGTCCGGGTGCGCCGACGCCGTCACAGGATCAAACCTTCAACCCATCGCGCATAGATGCGATCAGCCAGCGGGTGTAAGTGCGCGAGGCGCTGATCGAAGTTACGCAGAATCTCGTCGGGCGTCTGTACAGCCGGCCCGGGGTTCTCCGCGATTTCATTCGCTCCAGAGCGGCACCAAGCCTCTATCAGCGCTGCGGTCATCTCGACATGGCACTGCATGCCGAAGTGCTTGCCGAGCGCGAACGCTGGATTCGCGCAGTAAGGACTCGAAAGCAATGATTGCGCCCCGGAAGCAAGAGAAAAAGTTTCGCCGGTCCAGTGCTATGGCAAAATAGCCAGGCCCCTCCGAACGGTAATGACGGAAGATTGCGACCGGCTTCATCGAGACCTCCACTATGCGCGCGCTGTCGAGATATCTTAGCTTAGCCCTAGTGCTTTTCCCATTGGGATTGCATGCTGCGAATGTGCAGGTCATCGCGCTCACCCGAGGCAAAGCGACTTTGGTCATCGACGGGGGCAAACCACGCACCCTTACTGCCGGACAAAGCTCGCCCGAGGGAGTGCGCCTGATCAGCGCGACTGTGGAAAACGCAGTGCTCGAGTTAGATGGCCAGCGGCGCACACTGCAGTTAGGCACCAGCTACCGAGCGGCCACTACTTCCAACGGACCTTCGGCCAAAGGCAGCAAAGTCGTCATCGCAGCAGATTCCAAGGGACATTTTCTGGTTAGCGGGATCATCAACAATGCTGCCAGCGTTCAATTTCTCGTCGACACGGGCGCCACAATGGTTTCGATCAGCTCCGACGATGCCAAACGTGCCGGCATCAACTACCTAGCAGGTCAGCGTGCCATTACGCAAACGGCGAGCGGGGTTGCGCCCGTGTATCGGGTCAAGCTGAACACAGTGAAGGTCGGTGACATCACGCTTCACAATGTCGATGCAGCAGTGCACGTCAGCGGACAGCTGCCCATCAGCCTGCTCGGAATGAGTTTTTTGAACCGTATGGAAATAAAACGCGACGCTGCGGCGCTGACGCTGACGCGGCGCTACTAGCCCTCCGGTTCGCCGTCGGCTTGGGGCGAATCTGCGCTGCTCGCGCCGCTTGCCAAAGACAGCAAATGGCCGAACTTGGAACGTTTGGTCTGCAAATAAGTCCGATTGGGCGCACGCGGGGCAACCTCCAACGGCACACGCTCAGCGACAATAATTCCAAGTGCTTCCAGTGCTCTGACCTTGTCGGGGTTGTTCGTCATCAGGCGCACCTGGCGAACGCCGAGATCGAACAGGATGTGAGCGCCCGCGCGGTAATCGCGCAGATCAGCGGCAAATCCAAGCTCATGGTTAGCTTCGACGGTGTCGTGGCCGCGGTCTTGCAGAGCGTAGGCGCGGATCTTGTTGAGCAACCCGATTCCCCGGCCTTCATCGAACGTATAGACAATGACGCCGCACCCTTCGCGCGCGATTATTTCCATTGCCAGTTCAAGCTGCTCACCGCAGTCGCAGCGCTCTGAGCCAAACACGTCGCCAGTCAGGCACTGCGAATGCAGGCGCGTCAGTATCGGCCGATCCTCCGCGAATTCGCCCTTGACCAGCGCCACGTAGGGCGTGGTCTCGAGCTCGTCGCTGTACATCATGAGTTGGAACTCACCCGCACTGCGCGTCGGCAGCACGGTCTGCGACTTTCGCCGGATCTGCCGGTCGTTGCGGCGATACTCGATAAGATCAGCAATGTGCAGGATACGCAGATCGTGAAACTCGGCGAAGCGCACGAGTTGCGCCGTACGCGCCATCGTGCCGTCCTCGTTCATGATCTCGCAAATGACACCAGCCGGCGCTAACCCTGCCATGCGGGCAAGATCCACCGCTGCCTCTGTGTGTCCACGGCGCGCGAGCACACCGCCGTCGACAGCGCGCAACGTTAGAAGTCGTCCCGGCCGGATCAAATCGGTGGGACGCGTGTCCTCGGCGATCGCCACCGCGATCGTTCGGGCCCGGTCATGCGCCGACATACCGGAATTCACCCCTTGGCGAGCGTCGATCGGCGTTGCGAACGCGGTACCGAAGCGGGTCGTGTTACCGGTATCGTCGGCAATGAGCTGCAGCCCTAGCTCGCGCATGCGGCTCTCGGTAAGCGCCAGAGAAATCAAGCCGCGCCCGAAGCGCGCCATGAAATTGATCGCCTCCGGCGTCGCACGCTCGGCGGCGACAAACAGATCGCCTTCATTTTCCCGGTCCTCGTCGTCGACCAGAATGACCATGCGCCCCCTGCGCACCTCAGGCAGAATTTGTTCGACGATTAATTCGGCCGCGCGCTTGCTATCATTCATGGGCGCCACCCGCAGCAAATCATGCGATCAGGCGCATGAACTCGGCTCGGGTTCGGTCCTGCTCGAATCCGCCGGTAAACGCCGAGGTCGTGGCGATGGAGTGCTGTTTCTGTACGCCACGCATGACCATGCACATATGCTGCGCCTCAATTACGACGGCAACCCCGAGGGGCTTCAAGGTACTCTGAATACAGTCGAGAATCTCGGTGGTCAAACGCTCCTGAACCTGAAGGCGGCGCGCGAACGCATCCACCACTCGCGGGATCTTGGACAGGCCGACGATGTGGCCATCGGGTATGTAAGCGACATGTGCCTTGCCGAAGAAAGGCAGCACGTGATGCTCACAAAGCGAGTAAATCTCGATATCGCGCACGATTACCATCTGCCGGTAATCCTCGCTAAACATCGCCGTGCGCAAGATATTCGCGGGGTCTAGGTCGTGACCGTGCGTCAGAAACTGCAGCGCCTTGGCAAAGCGCTCCGGCGTCTTCACCAGTCCATCCCGGCTGGGATTCTCGCCAATCTCAACGAGAATGTCGCGAAAGGCGCTGGCAATTCGCCCGACCGAACGCGCGTTGTACTGGTCGACTTTTTCGTAGCCGAACGCGTCCTCGATGTTGCTCGAGCTGGAGCTGGGATGGTCATCCATGATATTGGTTCCGATGGTCGGCCGCGCGTCGCTAAACTGCGCGCGCGCCTATTCTACCCCGCAAGAAACGCTTGCACCTGCGCACCGATCCCTTCAGCGTTCAGACGGCATTCGGCCAGCAATCCGGCCGGGTCACCGTGCTCGACAAACTCGTCGGGCAAGCCGATCTGCAAGACACGGGCAGTAATACCGCTCGCCTGCAAGCACTCGAGCACCGCACTGCCGGCACCGCCCATGACGACATTCTCCTCGATGGTCACCAGCAGGTCGTGCGTTCCCGCCAGACTACGCACCAGATCGGCATCGAGCGGCTTGACGAAACGCATGTTCACCACCGTCGCGTCCATGGTCTCCGCCGCCTGTAGCGCCGGCCGCACCATCGAACCGAAGGCTAGCAGCGCGATACGCTTGCCGATCGGGACACCAGCACCGCACGTGCGGCACAGCTCGGCCTTACCTACCGGGAGCGCTCGCATATCGTGCTCGATGCTCACACCTGGTCCGGTGCCGCGCGGATAGCGTACGGCGGCGGGACCGGGCAAGGTAAACGCCGTATAAAGGAGCTGGCGGCACTCGTTTTCATTGGACGGCACCATCACCGTCATGTTCGGTATAGCGCGCAGATACGACAAATCGAACGCGCCATGATGTGTCGGGCCATCGGCGCCAACTATTCCGCCGCGATCCAGGGCGAACAGCACGGGCAGCTTCTGCAGCGCCACATCGTGAATCAGCTGATCATAGGCGCGCTGCAGAAATGTCGAATAGATCGCAACGACCGGCTTCATCCCGTCGGTCGCAAGGCCGGCGGCGAATGTCACGGCGTGCTGTTCGGCGATTCCCACGTCGAAGTAGCGTTGCGGATACAGCTCCGCGAAGCGCACCAACCCCGAGCCTTCGCGCATCGCCGGTGTAATTCCGATCAGACGCTCATCGGCGGCAGCCATGTCGCACAGCCAATCACCAAAGACCTGCGTGTAGCTCGGCTTGCCCCCCGCCTTGGCGCCCTTGATCCCGGCGTCGGGCTCGAATGTGGACACTCCGTGGTAGAGGACAGGATCGGCCTCAGCGAGTTTGTAGCCCTGTCCTTTGCGGGTGATGATGTGCAGGAACTGCGGACCGCTGAGGCTGCGGATGTTGCGCAGCGTCGGAATCAACACATCGAGATCATGGCCGTCAATCGGACCGATGTAATTGAAGCCAAATTCCTCGAACATGGTACCTGGCGTAACCATGCCTTTGACGTGCTCCTCGGCGCGCTCGGCGAGTTCCCCGAGGACCTTGCGTCCCGCGCGCCGCGCCGCCGAGTAAAACCGTCCGGACATCAGCCGCGCCAGGTAATTATTGAGCGCCCCGACCGCTGGTGAAATCGACATCTCGTTGTCGTTCAGGATCACCAGCAAATCCGCATCCATCGCGCCGGCGTTGTTCAGCGCCTCGAATGCCATGCCCGCGGACATCGCGCCATCGCCAATGATCGCAACGGCCTTGCGGTTCGTGCCTTGGCAGCGCGCCGCGACAGCCATTCCCAGAGCTGCACTGACCGAAGTACTTGAATGCGCCGTGCCGAAAGTATCGTATTCACTTTCGTCGCGACGGGGAAACCCGGCAATGCCCCCACGCATGCGCAAGCGCTGCATTCCTGCGCGTCGCCCAGTCAGGACCTTGTGGGCGTAGGTCTGATGTCCGACATCCCAGACCAGTCGGTCGTTTGGCGTATCGTAGACGTAGTGCAGCGCGAGCGTGAGCTCCACCGTACCGAGATTTGACGATAGATGCCCGCCGGTCTGGCTGACAGATTCGAGCAGAAATTCGCGCAACTCACGCGCAAGCCCGCGCAGCTGACGGCGATCGAGCGCACGCAGCTCATGGGGCCAATTGATTCTTTCCAGCAGCTCGTACACGCGTCAGAACTCACGCATGACTATGAAATCAGCAAGCTGTCGGAGCCGGCGGGCGCGACTGCCAAACCCGGCGAGCGCTTCGATCGCGTCGTCGCGCAGCTCGCGCGCGAAAACCTTGGCGCTCTGTAAACCGATGGCACTTACGTAGGTGGGTTTGTCGCTGCGCGCATCTTTGCCCGCGGTCTTGCCCAGGGTCGCGGTGTTCGATTCCGAATCGAGGACATCATCCACGACTTGAAAGGCGAGGCCGATGAATTTGGCGAAGTGATCGATCTTCTGCAGCTCGGATTCATTCAGACCCGGCCCGCAGCGCACTCCCAGCTGGAGCGCGGCCCGAATGATCGCGCCCGTCTTGTGGATGTGCATGAATTCGAGTTCGGGTACGCTCAGCTGCTTACCAACCGCGTCCAGATCGATCGCCTGCCCGCCCGCCATGCCGCGCGATCCCGATGCGGCCGCGAGCATCTTGACCATATCCAGCTGGACTGCGGGATCGTCTGCCAGCTTATATTCAGCGAGCAGCTGAAACGCCAGGCTTTGGAGCGCATCACCGACGAGCAATGCAGTGGCCTCGTCGAACTCGACGTGGCAAGTCGGCTTGCCCCTGCGCAGCACATCATCGTCCATACACGGCAGATCGTCGTGCACCAGTGAATAGGCGTGAATCATTTCAACCGCGGCCCCCGCGATCAAAACACGATCCAAGGCCGCGTTCGCCAGTTCGCCGCTCGCGCAAGCCAACAGCGGGCGGATGCGTTTCCCACCGCCGAGGACCGCGTAGCGCATTGCCTCGTGTAGCCGAGCCGGAACGATTTCCGCGCTAGGAAGAATCTCCTGCAGGCGGACTTCCACCAGCTGCTGACGTTCCCGTGACCATTCCAGGAAATCAGTCGATACGGTCTGCAACCGTGGACTCCCCGTCGACACTGAAATCCTTTAGCACACCGGCATCGAGCAGCTTGACCTGCTGAGTTGCATCCTTGAGCGCGTTCTGGCAAAACAGCAGCAACTGCGCACCGCGTTTATACGCGGCTATGGACTGCTCGAGCGGAAGCTGCCCGGCTTCCATCGCAGCAACGATCTTATCGAGCTCGGCGAGCGCGGCCTCGAAGCTCTTGGGCTGCTGGGACTGGCTCGATTTGGACATGCTGAGGCACGAGAAGGCAAACGGGGAAAATACCGCATCCGGTTCCTTGCGGTCAAACCGATCTTCGGTAAGAAATCCGGCGCGCTTACGACAAAAGGTTAGCGAGTGCCGGCGCGCTTTGGGACCTTGCGCAAGAAATTGGAAACTCGGGAGCATCAGGCGGGGCTCGCAACGTACTTCTGAGCGACCTCTGGTAGTACCATAGCTCGGCGCCGCAAACGCTGCGACGATAAACGAACAGGAAAAGACTCCTCACGTGCACGCAACCTTGCCACTGTTAAAGTCCAGCGACTTTCCCGCGATACGGCGCCGCAGGCTCGATACGCTGCAGGTCAATCTGGGCTATCGCTGTAATCAGTCCTGCGTGCATTGTCATGTCAATGCCGGCCCCACGCGCACCGAGGAAATGACGCTCCAAACGGCCGAAACCGTCATCGATTTCGTGCGATCATCGAACATCGCACTGCTCGACGTCACCGGCGGCGCACCGGAGCTCAACGCGAACTTCCGCTTCCTGGTTGCAACCGTCCGCGCTCTAGGTGTGCGGGTCATGGATCGATGCAACCTGACGATCCTTGAACATCCGGGACAAGAAGATCTTGCCGAATTCTTGGCGGCCCAGCGTGTCGAGATTACCGCGTCATTGCCATGTTATCTCGAAGAGAACGTCGATCGGCAGCGCGGCAATGGTGTTTTCGACAGCAGCATTCGCGGGTTGCAGCGCCTTAATGCGCTCGGCTATGGCCAGCCGGGGAGCGACTTGCCTCTGAACCTGGTATTCAATCCCCAGGGCCCGGTTCTGCCGCCCGCGCAGGCCGGGTTGGAGCAAGCATACCGGGATGAGCTCGGCGCGCGCTACGGAATCGTCTTTACCCGCCTACTTACGCTCACCAATATGCCGATCAAGCGCTTTGGCAGTACGCTCGTAAGCAAGGGCGAGTTTGTGCCGTATATGCGTTTGCTGCGATCGAGTTTTCGCTCCGAGAATCTCGACTCGGTGATGTGCCGGTCGCTCATTTCGGTGGACTGGCAGGGCTGGGTTTACGATTGCGATTTCAATCAGATGCTCGGCATTCCGTTAGCATTACGAGAGCGCGCGCGGATTCGCCTCACCGATTTGATGGCAACCGACGTCGAGACTAACCCGATCGCCGTGCTCGATCACTGTTATGGCTGCACTGCCGGGCAAGGTTCGAGCTGCAGCGGCGCGCTTTCTTCCTGATTCAGCGCGCTACAGGCAGAACAGCGGCTCACAGCGTGCTGGAGATCTTGACCCGCGACGCTCTGCGGCAACGCACAAGCGCGCAATCCCGTGTCGGACCAAGACTTGGATAGCGTGGGAGGTGTGCAGTGAAAAAGGTGCTGGTCGTCGTCGTCGTTGCGGCATTAATCGTGGCGTTTTTTGCACTCGACCTGGGCCGGTTCTTTACCCTGGAATACCTCAAGTCGCAGCAGGCAATGATCGCTGCATACTATCAAGCGCGCCCGCTGCTGACCGCGCTCATTTACTTTCTGGTCTATGTCGCCGTGACCGCACTTTCGCTGCCCGGTGCGGCGGTCATGACTTTGGGCGCTGGCGTAATTTTCGGCCTAGTGGCGGGCACGGTGCTGGTGTCCTTCGCCTCGACCATTGGAGCCACTGCTGCATTTCTCGTGTCCCGGTTCGTGCTGCGCGAATCGGTGCAGGCGAAGTTCGCTGACAGCTTGCGCACGGTGAACGCCGGAATCGAACGCGATGGTCCGTTTTTTCTGTTCGCGATGCGGCTGGTGCCGGCATTCCCGTTCTTCGTCATCAACATAGTCATGGGTCTGACGCCGATTCGCACTTGGTCCTTTGCCTGGGTCAGTCAGCTTGGCATGTTAGCCGGCACGATTGTCTACGTGAACGCGGGCACCCAGATTGCCCGTATCGATTCACTTTCGGACATTCTGTCTCCAGCGCTGCTTGGCTCCTTTCTGCTGCTCGCTATTTTTCCTTTCATCGCACGCCGTGCGTTGGTCTGGACCAAGGCGCGCAAGGCATTAGCAGCCTATCCGAAGCCGGCTCAGTTCGAACGCAATCTCGTCGTCATCGGGGCGGGCTCGGCCGGACTGGTGACCGCGTACATCGCTGCAGCCCTAAAGGCCAAGGTGACGTTGATCGAGAAGCACCAAATGGGCGGAGACTGTCTGAACACGGGCTGCGTTCCTTCCAAGGCGCTGATCCGCTCGGCCAAGCTCGTCTCGCATATTCGCCGCTCGCAGGAATTCGGGATCCGAACAGCGCATGCGGACTTCGACTTCGCCGATGTTATGCAGCGCGTGCAACGCGTAGTCGCTGCGGTGCAGCCACACGATTCGGTAGAGCGTTACAGCGCGCTCGGCGTCGAGTGCATCCACGGTGAAGCGAAAATTGTCTCTCCCTACAGCGTCGAGGTCCGCACCGCCACGGGCGTGCGCACGCTAACTACCCGCTCTATTGTCATTGCCGCCGGAGCACATCCCTTCGTGCCGCCGATTCCCGGTATCGAGCAAGTGGGCTGCCTCACATCGGATACGGTGTGGGGTCTGCGCGTGCTGCCCAAGCGCCTGGTCGTGCTCGGCGGCGGCCCGATCGGATGCGAACTGACCCAGTGTTTCGCGCGCTTCGGCGCC
>Ga0326597_10005422_pt1 | contig 17723 bp, 17 predicted proteins | sample RVTome_12_FD_203789 | JGI IMG/M metagenome (GOLD analysis project Ga0326597, IMG submission 203789) | Soil microbial communities from uranium-contaminated site in the Upper Colorado River Basin, Wyoming, United States - RVT100D185 | ecosystem: Environmental > Terrestrial > Soil > Contaminated >... | reverse complement strand
CGCCGGATGCCTTGATGGCCTTTCTGACAGGGCTCTGATTATGCCGCGCGGCAAGACTCGATCCCCGCCTCAGGCCGGCCCGTTTCTCAGCAACGCGGCATAATCCGAGACGCGGCATAATGCTCATTATGCCGAGCTCGGCATAAGGCGCAGAGGGAGCAGAGCTGGCTCGGGACGGTGCGACCACCATTGCTTCGAAAGTCGACGTGGTGCGCCATGAGGAGGTTGCGCCCTTCGCAGCAGACGCACTTCATGCCGTCGCGCAACAGAACGGCTTCGCGCATCCACGATGGGGTGGGGATGTCCATCCTCGTCGAGCAGTCCTTGCCGTCTCTCCCCTCGATGACCTCCCGGGTCTTGGCTTCGCAGCAGGCGATCATGTCGCCCCGGCCCTGACTCAGACACACGGGCCCCTCCTCGGTGTGGAGGAGCGAGTCGTGGCAGTCGGGGCAGCGCTCGATGACGACCTGGAAGAGGAGGCCGGAGGAACGTCTCTTGCTCTTGTTGCGATGGTCGGAGCCCCCTTCGCCGTGGCCGTTGCCTCGCTCGCCTGGTCGGGTGCCGCCACCGGAGGCATCGGCCGGGAAGTCCACATCGGTACCGCTCTCCTCCGGATCCGAGGCGCTCCGGAGATACCTCTCGGCCAGGGTCGTCAAGAGATCGGGGGTATGGACGAACTCGCCCGTCTCGTCCTGGAGCTTTCTCCGCGCTGCCTCCAGGATCTCTCGTCGCGTGGCGTCGACCCTTGCCTTGATGACGTAGGAGAGGTGGGGGAGCCCCCGCCGGTTCTTCCGCGGCGGCCGGCCTCTTTCCGTGGAGGCGACCTCTTGCGCGAGCTGGCGGCAGTTGAGCTCCTTTCCCAGCTCCAGCCAGGCGATCTCGGTCTCGGGGACGGCAATACCACACAGGAGCTTCACCTTGCTCCAGGAGATCTCGCCGTCGCAGAAGGCGGCATCGATCCTGGGCAGCCCGTCCAGCGCGGCTCCCAGGCTCACGAGCTCGTAGGCCGCGGTCTTTCCCATCTCGAGCCTCGCCATGGCGAAGTGGGCGGCGGAGGCAAACGAGAGCGCGTGGTGCTCGCCGCGAGACTGCATGTCGTGGAGATAGAAGGCGAGCGCGCGGTTGCCCATGGCCGTCGTCCGGTTGGCGCTCACCAGGCGCCGGACGAGCTCGCAGGGAGGAAGCCCGGCCTCGAGGATCATGTCGGGAACGGGGGCGCTCTCCGAGGACGGGATCGCAGGTGCATCGGGAGCAGGGGCCCGGTGGATCATCGTGGGTTCTCCTTTCGCCGGGTTCCGGGGCAGTAATCAAAAGACTAACAGAATGTGATAACTCTGTCCATAGAGACGAAAGAGAAATGCAAAGGTGATCGGTAAAATTACAAATCGTGGCAGAATATCCGGCATTCATAGGGTAGTGAGTTATTAGGTTTTTGCCTCAAGCCGACTGTCAATCTGACCGGTCTTGACGATCTGTTGGGGTGATGGCCGGAGGTGGTCGCGGCCAACGGGAGTGACGTCCCGTCAGGCGACGTAACTTGCGGGGTAGAGCGTCAGCTTCCCAAGCTGAATGTCGCGAGTTCGAATCTCGTCGTCCGCTCCATCGCAACCCCTCGCACGGAGTCGCAAGGGGTCGCACGGTCTCGCAAGGACGGGCGCAAGCGGCGACCCCGTTTGGAGATCGTTCAGCGTGTAGGCTGACGCTCTACCCCCTTTTCCCTCGCAACGCGTCGCACCGTCTCGCACTGAGTCGAACCCTGACTGCTGGAGAATCTGCGGGGATGTGCTGGAGATGGTGCGGGGGGGCAGGGATAGGCCGTGAACCTCACGGCCCAGTACACGTTCGCGACACAGACCGCTACCCTTGCAGACGGCTTCGGGAGACCCGATTGTGGAGCCAGGTGATCACGGAGACAGATGAACCACCAAACCAAGGGCTGGTTAGAGGTCAGGCCTTGGCGACCTCACGTCGTGGCCGTAGCCTGCTACCTCGCGGTGCTCTCCATCCTTGGCATCTGGGTGTTGTGCTCGCTGAGACTCGATCAGTACGCCGACATGGTTCTCACTCCAAGGTGCTTCGGCCTCAGCCTCTGGCAGATCCTCTCCGTCATGAATGTCGCGTGGCTTGTCCTGCTGGGTCTGGACCTCGTGATGGAACCCAGGTCTCGCGGTGGGCTCCGACGGACCCACGTTGCGGGAGCCGTGGTTGCCGTCGTGGCCGTCGGCGTCCTTCAGCTCGCCGTCTTTTCCCTGAGAGACGGTGCGGGGTGTTGGGTGGAGAGGCGAGGGGAGACAGCTCTCCACCAGGATTCTTGACCGAGGGAGGATGAACGGGGGTGCCGAGCAATGAACCGGTCCGAGTCGGCTGGGAGGGTTGACATGAAGAGGTGGCTTGCAGTGGCCTCTGTCGTCTGCAATCCGATCCTGCTGGCGATCCTGCTGTGGATGAGGGCCGCACACCACAGCGAACTGCACGAGGTCAGCCTGAGCTGCGATGCGTGGCGATGAGCGCCATGTAAGGCTTCATGCCGCTTCGCTCGCGGCTCTTGAGTATGCCGATCCGGCGGAAGCCAGCAAGATAGCGGATGTCCTTCGCATGATCGTTGCAGCGGGTAATCTGAATATCGAGGCGCGCCGACGAGCGGGTCTCGGGGAATTAGCTGGCAGTAAGGTGACTGCTGGCGAATCTGCGGGGATGTGCTGGAGATGGTGCATTGTGAGTCAGGGATCGATGACCCTGGCGGGGCGAAGCCCGAGGTTGTTGTCGCGGGTCTCGGGCGTGTTGAGGTCGCGGAGCGCCGAACGCGCGTAGGCGGCGGGGTTGGTGAAGCTGCCGCCACGGTTGACGCGGTTGCGGGAGGACACCTGGCGCTCTCCATCGCCCGGGGCGACCGGCACATCGTAGCCTCCGTAGTCGTCCCGGCACCATTCCCAGACGTTGCCAGCCACGTCATGGAGACCGAACGCGTTGGCCCGGTAGCTCCCCACAGGAGCGTGCACCACAAACCCGTCGTCCAGCTCCGGCCAGTCGGCGATCCCGGGCCAGGTCCCCCCGGCTCTCCTGGCAGCCTGATCGGCGAGGTTCGCTGCCCCGATGAGCGAGTCGCGTTCCGCCCCCGTCCACCACACCGTGGTCGTTCCCGCCCGGGCCCCGTACTCCAACTGCGCCTCGGTCGGAAGGAGCAGCCCCAGGCGCTCCATCACCCTCTGGCAGTCCTCCCAGCTCACCTGCTCCACCGGGTGGAGCCAGGGTTTCGGCACGAGGCCGCCGCTCTGGTAGTAGCTCGGGTTCTCACCTGCGAACCTCTCCCACTGCTCCTGGGTCATCTCGTACTTGGAGACAAAGAAGGGGGAAAGCGTCACCGCGTGGACGGGGCCCTCGTTGCCCCTGGCCTGGGGGTCGTAGTTCGGTTTCTCCGGGTCCTCCTTCTGGGCTCCCATCCAGAAAGTCCCTCCCGGGATCAAGACGAACACGATCCCGGTGTCTCTGTCGATGACCAGCTTCCCCTCCTGGTCCCGGTACGGAATCTCGCCCGTCTGGACGTGCGCGAACTCCTGGAGGTCCGAGGCGGGATCCCGGCCCAGGGGGACAAGCCCGACCTGGGGTGCGATGACGAGGCCCTCGTAGGCGGAGCACTCCTCCTCGTTCGCGATGGAGGCGATCGCCTCCTCCCACTCGACCGAGTACATCTCGACGGTCTTCTCGGACACCGTCCGGGCGAAGACGAGGCGCTCATCGACAGAGGCAATCGTCCCTGTCTTCGGGTCGGGGTCGATGAACGTCTCGAGCCCCGCCACAAGCTCGGTCAGGACATCGTGACGCCATTGGGTCTCGGTGTCGGCGAAAACCCAACGGGAGGGGGGCGGCGAGGCCTCGTCTGGCTCGGACCCCGAGTCGGTCACGGCGTCAATGCCCTCTGCGGAGCCGCTGTCGCTTCCGGCACCACTGGCCTGCTGGCCGCCGTCGGGTGTCTCGGGCTCCTGCGGTTTCTCGACGGCCAGCTCGCGCAGTGCGAGGAGCGAGGTCCGGTGAGTCTCGAGGTTCCCGGCCAGAGCCCGGGCACGATTCCGCCAGGACTCCATGTCCGGGATCTTCTCCGGGTGCGCGGGCCAGAGACAGTCCGCCTTCGCCACCAACTCCTGCAGCCGCTTGATGTCCGCAAGACGCAGTACCTCGTTTCTCTGCCGCTCGGCCTCCTTCTGGGCCAGCTCCGCCTTCTCGCGCTCTTGCGTCTCCCGCTCGCGGGCAGCGACGGCCTCCCTCTCCCTTTCCTGGGCGAGCCGCTCCTTCTCCTCGGCCAGCCTTCTCTGGTCCGCCTCCTTTCCCTGGGCCACGATCGCCGCCGTCCTCTGGAGGTCGGCCTCCTTCCGAGCCTCCTCGGCCTCCACCCTCTTCTCCTCCGAACGCAGGTAAAAGCCCGTGCTCGTTACCACTCCCGCCGCAAGAAGAACGAAAAGCGCCGCCAGAGCGCTCAGGATACCGGTGTTCTTCCTCACCAGCTTCCTCAGCCGGTACGCCGCGCTCGGAGGCCTCGCCTGCACCGGCTCGCTCTCCAGATGCCTCCGGACGTCCTCCGAAAGATCCGTCACCGTCGCGTACCGCCGGTTCCGGTCCTTCTCCAGGCTTTTCAGCACGATCCAGTCCAGATCCCCCCGCAGCCTCCGGATCAGACTCGCCGACGGCGTGCGCATCGACCGCGCCGCCGCCTCCGCGACCTGGTGGCTGCTCGTCACCTTGCTGCTCGGACGCTCCGCATCCACCTCGCAGATCAGCGACTGGATCTCACGCATCGCCCCCACGTGGCCGGCCTTCCGGATCGACTCCGTCGAGAACGGCAGCGTCCCCGTGAGGAGACGGTACAGGATCACGCCGAGCGAGTAGACGTCCGTCCGGGTATCGACGGCGAGCGCCGACGGGTCGATCTGCTCCGGGCTCATGTACTCCGGAGTCCCCACCACGAGCCCCTGCTGGGTAAAAAGCGTCTTGTCGGTGAGGGAGTGCCCCAGGGCCTTGGCCAGCCCGAAGTCGATGATCTTGGGAACGGGCCTTCCCTCCACGTCGGCCACGAGCACGTTGGACGGCTTCAGGTCCCGGTGGAGCACCGCCTTCTGGTGGGCGTGCAGCACCGCCTGGCACACCTCCATGAAGAGACGGAGCCGCTGGTCGAGGTCGAGCCTTCTCTTCTCGCAGTAGCTGTCGAGAGGGACCCCCGGGACGTGCTCCATCGCGAAGTAGGGACGCCCCTCGGGGGTGGTCCCCGCATCGAGCATGCGGGCGATCCCGGGGTGGTCCATGAGCGCGAGAGCCTGCCTCTCCGCCTCGAACCGGGCCAGCACCGCGCGGCTGTCCATCCCGGGCTTGATCACCTTGAGGGCCACGCGGCGCCGGACGGGCTTTTCCTGCTCCGCCAGGTAGACGACGCCCATACCGCCTTCCCCGATCCGGGAGAGGATGCGGTAGGGACCGATTCGCTCGGCCGTCGAGGGGAGCGAGGGATCGAAGCGCGTCGGGTCCGAGGAGGAAGTCGGATCGGAGGGGCTTCCGGGCTGGTCGGTCACGGGTTTCTCCTGGTCCTGGATAGCCCAGGATAGCCGAGAGGGTGGGGGGAGGTCGAGGCGGTGGCGCGCGAAAGCGCTGGTGGCGGCAGAGCCCGGCCGGAGAAGCTATACCCGTTCCAGGCGGCAGTTCACCCAGGAGGGACCCCATGACCCGTTCGGCACTCCTCACCGGCGCGGGGGCGCTGGCACTCGGCCTCCTCTTCCTCTCCCAGCTCTCGGCGTCGTCGGGCGCGCTGCCCGTCCAGCGGGAGACGATCCTCGTGGATCTGGATCCAGTGGCCCCGGATATCTGGGTCGGGGTCACCGGGAACTGGACTCGACGGGGGTTCGACGACTCGGGGTGGGGACCGGCTCAGGGCGGAGGCAGCTCCGGGTTTGGCCAGTGGATATGGGTCGAGGGGTCGTACCGGCGGGTTCTCTTCCGGACGACGTTTCAGGCCCACGCCGGGGACCAAGCCGACTTCAGGATCACCGCGGACGAAGCCCGGTTTTATCTGAACGGAGCCCTGGTCTCGAACATCCACGGCGGGCTAGTCGGTGATGCCTCGGCCTTCATCGTGGAAGGCGGGAATATCGTGGCCCTGGATGTGACCGACTATGCGAATGCGGCGGACAATCAGTCCCAAGTAGCCTTTCGACTTGAGGGGCCGTTCGGGCGCCTGGATTCGTCTCCACACTGGAAGACCTTCATTCCCGAGGAGGCGCCGGAGGCCCTCGGGTCGGGCTGGATCGCGGTGGATGCACCGTCCATCACGAGGCGGTCGAACCCGACGGTGACGGTCTCCCGGATCTCGGAAGCGGCGAGTGACTCGTTGCCTGGCCTGGAGGGTTCGCGGCCCCTGAACGGCTTCCTTCCGGTACGAGCGCAGCCGGGGCGGCTCCTGATTCAGGTCGTGGATGATCTGCGGGAGGCGCAGCGGCCGCTGATCGAGGCGGGGAGGTATCGGGTGGTGGTGGACACGGTAGATTAGGACCACATCCCGTGAGGTTTGCGGAGGCGGAGAAGTGGCGTTCATGGAACCTAGCGCTTCATGGTCACATCCGGAACGGGACAACCACACCCACCGGGATTCTTGCGAGATCCCTTGATCTTACCGTTTGCGGCCCGCTCCAGGTTGTGGAGCTTCTTGTTCTCCTTGCAGAAAACCAGGGTGCCTTGTTGAATCCGCTCCGCGAGATCCAGTATCGCGTGGGGCGGAGGCAGTTCAAGGGGACCCCGACGGGAGTAGGCGGACTCGCGATTGCGCCAGTAGCTGCTGACTTCTCGGATCAGCGTCTTGTCTTCCTCTCGAAGCGAAACGAGCCTTTCAAGACCCGCCTTCGTAGCCAGCTTCTGTGCCCTTGCGAGATCATGGCCAACCTGGTTCTTGTTGGGCTTGCCGTGGCCACGAAGGTGCTCAATGCACCACCCCCGTCCTCGTAGGTATCCCTTCAGGGCCAGCTCCAGTGCCTGCAACGCCCCGTGGAGGGCGAGCCGGGAGGGCTGATTGGAATGCCGCAGAATCAGCCTGGCGTCTCGGATATAGTCGCGTGCCGTCGAGTTGAGGAGCAAGGAACTCTGCCGATCGGCTAGTCCGTCTCGGCCATCCTCGCACGAGCCGGGAGCGGCGGTGAGCGGATCACGGGGCGTAGAGCGATAGAAAAGAAGAGCCGCTGCGATGGCGGCCAGTACCAGCACTGCAATTGCGACGAGAAGAGGGGAGTCCATGATGCCCATATCGACTGAAGCTACAGCTGGCCTTGATCTTCGTGCCCGACCGACGTGGCTGCCAGCGAGTGAATCTCGACCCCTTCCAGATCAGGCACCCCCGCCACAGCAGCCGCCATGTCCCTGAGGTCGATGTCGGTGTAGTGGGTCAAGGTCGTTCTCATGTCCTGGTGGCGCATGAGGCTCTTGGCCATCTGGGGCATGACGTTGGCGCGGGGGAGGGCGGTAGCGAAGGATCGGCGGAGGGAGTGGAAGTCAGCCCAGCGCCCGGAGGCGTCTCGCTGTGCGAGGAAGTCGGACTCCTCCCGACGCGTCCTCTCGTCGTCCGTCGTGGCCTCCTCCATCCATACTTCGCGAGCCCGCTGAAGGTCGCGGTAGAAGCTCCTGATCTGGGGGAGCGACCAGAAAACCCGTGCGGTCGGCATCGCATTGGGAGGCCGGATTGTCTCCAGCGCCCGTACGACCTGCGGGTGGAGCGCGATCACATCGTCGCGCTTCGCCTTGCCGACGCCGTTTCTGACCATCACGCAGCGCCGGCCGAGGTCAACGTCGGCCCAGGTCAACTTGCCGAGTTCCCCGCGACGCAGGCCGGTCCGGGCCGCTGTCAGGTAGATGACCCATCTCGGGCAGTAGCCCCTGTCTTCGTCCTGAAGTTCCTCGTCGCGCTCGCGGGCTGTCTTGATCAGGAGGACGAGTTCCTCATCAGTCAGGGCACGTCGTTGCCGTCTGCGGTCCTTCCTCTCGTCGAGGGTCGGGATGCCCTCCAGCCGGTTCTCGGGGATCCTGCCCACGCTGACCATCCAGTTCATCCAGGCGATGATCGTGGCGCGGTGGGAGTTCACGGTCCGCGGTGACCTCCCAGCCTCCTTGAGCGCCCTCAGGTGCTTTCCCACCGCGTCGGCGTCGAGATCCGAGATCCGGCTCGCGCGCGTGGAGTTGAGCATGGAGGTCAGGTGTCCCCGCTTGCACAGGATGTGCCGGTCCGCCTGCCCCACGTGCTTGCAGTGGGCGAGGTAGTCATCGACGTGCCTCCGCACCGGCAGCTTCCCCGCCGCGACGTAGCCGGCGTTCCTCGGGTCCACGACCCCGGCGCGGGTCAACGCCACGTCCTCCTCGATCTTCGCCGCGATCCTCTCGGCCACCCGCCTCTCGGTCGTGCGGGCAGACTTCTCGCGCCTCCTCCCGGTGTGGTCGAAGTAGGCGACGTACAGGTTCGGGGATCCGTTACGGCGAAAGATGCTGGCCACGGCGGCGCCTCCGCTTGGGTTTTTTTGCGGACCGAGGGACGGGGCCATCAGTTACCGTCAGGTCGGCGGGAGTTCCAGCAGTCTTCCGCTTCTGTTTCTGGATCCACCTCAGGAGGTCCGCACGGTCGTAGCGGATCGACCTCCCCACTCGGATGTGCGGGATGGTCCCGTTGTTGGTCAGCGTCCACAGCGTCCGCGCCGAGATGTTGAGGATCTTCGCCGTCTCCTTCGCCGTGAGGAGAGGGCCGATGTCAGTCGGATGGCTCATGTCGTTGATCCTCGAGGAACGGTAGCGCCTCCAGCACCTGCCGCTCGATCTGGTGCCGCACCTGGCAGCCGAGGGGTTGCACGAGGGGATGGTCGATGCCCAGGGCATCCCGCCGCGCCGGAAAGGCGAGGTAGAGCCGGCCCTGGCGCGATCGCCGCACGGCGACGCCATCGATCCGGACGTCACCGTTCAGGATGAAGGTCGCGTAGCCCACCAGCCCTCGGCGCATGTCATGGAGCGAGGCCGAATTGAAACGGACTCCAGAAACGAGCGGTCTCACAGAAGTAGCTCCCTCAGGATCGTGTGTCGCTTGTGCTGCTGGACCCTGCTGATGGCCCTCCGGATCTCCTCCCTCTGACCCACGAGGACGCACAGCTCCTTCGCTCTGCTTACTGCCGTGTAGAGCAAGTTGCGCTGGAGCATCATGGGTCCGAAACACCTGTGGATCGGTATGACCACCATCCGAGCCTCGGATCCCTGGTACTTGTGAACCGTGACGGCATAGGCAAGCTGCAGATCGTTGTCCCGCACAGGAACCTCGATGATCCGGGACGACGGATCGATCTCCACGCGGATCATGCCCCCCGTGATGGCCCTCACGTAGCCGATGTCTCCGTTGACGATCTCGCGCTCCGGATCGTTCCGTGTCTGGATCACCTTGTCTCCAATCCGCAGCCGGCCGTCGGAACCCGGAAGGAGACGGCGCTGAAACTCACGGTTGAGAGCCGCACAGGAAAGGACCGTCCTCTCCCTCAGGGGCGTAATGACCTGGACGTCCCGTAGCGAGTCGACGCCGTAGCGGACGGGTAGTCTCTTGAGGACGAGTTCGAGAACCGTTTCCTTGATCTCGAGGGGGTCATCCCGCTCGAGAAAGAACAGGTCGGAATCGTTGGCGTTGTCAACTTCGATGTCACGTCCGTCCTTGATCATGTGACAGGCCCGGACGATCCGACCCTCGTCCTGGCGCTTGATCTCGGTGAGTTCGGCAACGGGGATGACACCGGACTCGATCACGTCGCGGAGCACATTCCCGGGACCGACCGAGGGGAGCTGATGGTGGTCGCCCACAAGGACGAGTCGCGTCGATTCTGCAACGGCCTGCAGAAGCCGCGCCATGAGCGGCACGTCCACCATGGACGTCTCGTCGACGATCAGGACGTCGGCATCGATGGGGTTGTCGAAATCCCGCGCGAAGACAAACTCCCCGCCGTCCATCCGGGCTTCGAGAATCCTGTGGATTGTCCGCGCCTCGCGCCCAGTCTGGTCCGAGATTCGCTTGGCGGCCTTCCCGGTCGGTGCTGCCAGGACGACGTCGGCATCGGGGAAGGAGTCGAGGATGTGTCGGACCAGGTGGGTCTTGCCCGTCCCGGGTGCGCCGGTGATGACTGACACCGGATTCTGGACCACCAACTCCAGAGCGGCCCGCTGATCATCCGCAAGACCCTCGCACTGAGGCTGACCGTCCGGGAGGGCCCGGTTCATCAACAAGGAGAGCCGCATCTCGACCGCGATCTCGTCTTCATGAAGGGACGCGAGGGCCAGTCGGCTGCGGTACGAGACGATCTTGTCGTCGGCTAGGAGACTCTCGATGCCGTCCTCGATCCGGAAATCCTCCAGGCCCAGGAGCTTGACGGCACCCATCACCACGGAGCCATGGGGCAAGCACGTGTGTCCCTCCTCCCGCGCTGCCGTGACCAGAATGTGCAGGATGCCGGCGCGCACCCGGGTCCGGCTCTCCGAAGGGACTCCGACCCGTGCCGCAATCCGGTCGGCGGACTGGAACCCGACGCCACGGATGGCATCGACGAGCCCATAGGGGTCACGGCGGATCTCCTCCGGCGCCTTGTCACCGAATGCGGCATTGAGGAGACCCACGACTCGACGATTGACCCCGGCCGGGAGAAGGAGGTCGAGAAGAGCGATCTCCAGCTTCTCCTCAGCCTCATGCTTGCGGAGCGTCGCGGCGATCTCCTGGGCCCGTTCCGGGGTGATGCCGCCGATCTCGCGTGCCACCCTCTCCGGGTCCTCTTTGCAGATGGCGAGGGCATCGGATCCGTAGGACTTGATGAGGCGCCTCGAGATCTCCGGCCCGACCCATGGCGCGTGCTCGCCAAGGTACCGACGCACCCCCTCGAGGTTGGACGGCAGCGCCCCTTGAGCTGTCGAGAAAACGAACTGGCGGCCGTACCGCGAGTCTTCGTCCCAACGGCCCAGGAACGTGTACTCCATGCCGACCTTGGGATCGAAGACGGGCCCCTTGACGACCGCTCCATCCGCAAGGACTCCGATCAGAAAACCATCGCCTTGGTACCGGATCTCTGCCAGCACGCCACGGAGCTTCGCAGGCGGGATGGTCGAGACATGGCCGTCAGAACGGGACATCCTCTGTCTCCACGTCGCCGGGGCGGATGGGTGAGTAGCCTCCCCATGTCACCCGGTTGATCTTCTTCCTCACGCCCGCCTCATCCTCGTACTCACCGATCTCGACCGTGACGCGGGCATATCTACCGCCCACCATGTCGATCTCGAGATTGATCTCGCCACCGGTATCGATACCCAGGGCATCGCACAGGCACTTCACGCGTGGCATTGCCGCGTCGGAGAACGAGACCTGATCGAAGATGCGGCGCCCCTTGTGAGAGCCGCTCGCGACGACCCAGGTCAACTTCCACTTCTCGTGGCCGCTTCTGGTCTCTGCCAGATCGACCTGGGAAAGACGGCAGGGATAGGTCCCAAAAGGGAGCGGGGCGAAGTCCTCAGCCCCGGAGACATCTCCGAGATTGATCTTTGGCATGATCAAAGGCTCCTGGTCACAGAAGGTCCACGAATCGATCGTCACCACGACGCGCCAGCTGGACGTCCCAGTTCGTGGGGGTGGTGAGCGGCAACGCGCGCGTAGGGACGTAGGGGTCGCCATCAGCGCCCTCCTGGGAGATCGCCGGCGTCCGCTGCGTTCCGGGCCGGGTCGCCCTTCCCAGGGCGTCGGGAGGGAATCGGCGCACCATCGTCGCCTCCGGATGCTGGCGTGGTGGCCGGAACGGAGCGTGTCCCAGGAGGCGTAGGGGACGGTTGGGGACGGTCAGGACCTACTTCTGCATTGCTTTCTTCGCGAGGGCTCTTAAGGGCGTTTATGTCGGAGGTGGGTCCTGACTGTCCCCTACTGTCCCCTGGCTCTGGGACACAGCCCATAAGCTCCATGTCCACATAGACATAGACACCGCCCGTCTTCCGCTTCACATAGCCGCCCTCCCGTGCGCGACGACCGAACTCGGTCTGGGAAGCCGGCTCGCGGTCGTGTTCCTCGGCCCATTCGCGGTAGATCCCGTAGAGATCGGACGCACCGACGCGGCCCCCCACGCGACGTCGCACGCTCTGGGCAAGAAAGGGGCCGACGGGGTCCATGTCGCTCCGGTACCCATCACTCGCCATCACCACAGCCTGGGGCGGATCCAACCCACGGCGCTGCCACTCGAGGCACCCCCGGACAGCCCAGGCGAGGATCCCCTCCCTCTCCTCTCGGAGCTTGCTGATGAGCTGGCGATCCCTCTCCTTCTTGGGAATCTGCACCGTGAACGGGATGAGAGAGACCCGCCGCCAGATCGCGTCATCGGTGCCACAGATGATGGGGCGGTGATTGGCCGCGATCCAGATGTGGTGGGTGGGCTCGAACTCCCAGAAGTCCTCGCGCATGCGGCGCCCCTTCTGTCGGTCACCACCGGTGAGCTGCTTGATGAGCACCTCGTCGAAGGCCTGGCGATCGCCGACCTCGACGGTGGCAGCGAACCGGACACCGAAGAGGTCCGCGATCTCGGTCGGGTGGCTGCGCTGATTCTTGCGAAGAAGGAGCTCAGGCGCTGCCTGGATCGCGTAGTCGTGTCCCAGCGTGTTCTGTACGCCCAGGAGGAACGTGGACTTCCCGTTGGCTCCGGTGCCGTGCAGGAAAAAGAGAACCTGCTCGCCCTGATCCCCGGTCAAAGAGTAGCCGACCGCCCGCTGCGCGTAACCCCGCACCTCCACGCCTGGGAGGACCTGCTCAAGAACGCCCATCCATGTCGGGCACGTGGCATCCGGATCGTAGGCGCACGGGACGACCTTCGTGATGAGGTCGTCCCGACGATGCTCCCGCAGCTCACCAGTCCGAAGGTCGATGGTGCCATTGTGGCAGTTGAGAAGGTACGGGTCCCGGTCAAGGGTCTCGGGGAGGATCGGGATTCCGGGCTCGCTCCTGACGAGCTCGACCATTGCGATAATGCGGTCTTTCTTCTCGCTCACCTTGGCCCAGTTGGCGATCGCCTCGGCCTTCTCGCCGGATGACGCGCTGGCCGCCTCCCCGTAGATGGACCGGACGGTCGTCTTTGCCCAGCGTATGACGCAACCGGTGCGATCAGTGGACCATCGTCTTCCGTCCCAGAAGAGGAACTTCTTCCAGTCGTGAACGAACCGGAGCTCATTCCCGAATCGCTCGGCGAGGCGTTCGGCGTTGCCCAGGTCCGTCAGTGGCCTGTGGCTACCACCGACTCTTGCTCGCAAGGCGAGATCCTCGAGATCGAACGGCTCCTTTTCTCCGGCGTCAAGTCCGCTCCGGAGCGTGGCCTGCATCTCCCCCATCTCGAGGCCAGCCTCCGTTGCCGTCTTCGCGAGATCCTCCTCGACCTGGCCACGCTCGATCAGCCCTGTGCCAACGTAGCCACCAAGCGTGTACGCCAGCCGGTTCAGCGTGTCGTTCCGCTCTCCCTCCGGCGTCGCCCGCAGCTCCGCGACAGCCTTCCTCAGGGCAGCCTCAGCACGCTTCCGAAAGCGACGCCGGCCTGGGGATCCGTCGCTCTCTACCGCCCCACCATTTTTCTTCCAGGGGCGTCCCTTGTGGCTCTGCAGTCGGTCGAGGATGTGGGCAGGAAAATCCGCAAGCTCGATCTCGTCCGGGGACAAGCCTTCGGCCCATCGATAGGGCTCGCCCGTATCCGGGTGAATGCCACCGGCGAGGACGATTTGACCGCCATCACCGCGAACGTCGACGTTCGGAGCCAGCTTCCCTGCGGAGTTGCGGACCGTCAGGCCCTCGGAGAGGCGGAAGAGGAAATGGCTGCCTCCGGATCCGGTGATGGCCGTGACGGTTGTCGGCAGAACGAGCTCCTCGACGGAGCCCCCCTTCGACCGGTCCTCGTCGATCACGACGACGCCCGAGACCTTGCCCGTCCGCAGACCGACGTTGCCCGATCGCGCCCACCTTCCGACATCCTCCGCAGAGGGTTTCGGGCGGGACGTCCAGCCCTTGAGGACCGGCTTCTTTCCCCGCAAGGGGGTGAGGGACCACCCTCGCTCGTGCGCACGGAGGGCTTCCTCCACCCGGCGCTCTGGCGACCCCCATGGAGGGCCCTCGGCACTCATGGCCGGGCCTCGCGATCAATGGACCGGGACGATGGGGCTGCCGCCTCAAGCCGTTCGAAGAAGCGCTGGAGGGCCTCAAGGGAGGTGCATTGCGTCCCGCCAACCTGGATCGTCTCCAGGTGGACGCCGCGTAAACCCTTGGCCGCCCATCGGTAGAGCGTGCCCGGATGCGCCGGCCGACTTGCTCGACGACGTGGTAGGTGCCGACACGCCTCGGCGAAGGAGAGAACTCGCTCGGTCTTGAGGTCGATCATGATGTCTCGCTCCGGTCAGGAACCGTTTGCGAGACACTGTCTCTCCCTCAACTTTCTATGAGCCGGAAGCTATAGAAAGTTTAGGACCCCCCGGACCCTCCTTGGTCCAGGACAGCGAGTCCATGCTCGGTCACCCAGTAACCCCTCCTCGGCAGGTTATCGATCAGATACCTTCTCCTGAGCTCGGCCAGGTCTGGCGCGACGCTGCTCCGAGTTCTACCGACAAGGCGGGCGAGTTCGTCCGTCATGATCCGCCTCCCTTGCTTCTTCCCGAGTTGGGACAGCAAGTCCTGCTGAGTCGGAGTCAGATTGTCGAGAATGCTGCGTAGTCCGACCCGGATGACCTCCGCAACGTGATCTCGAATTGCAACAAGGGCCTTAGATTGGCCGACTCCACTCTTCTCCAGCGTTCTGATGAGGGGCGAGAGGCTCTCGGCCGAGAGCACCTTCGTGAGCGAGTCTCGAAGTCGAATCAAAGATGACTCGTCATGCCATATATGAACGGGAATATGGATGACCTCCATCCCAAGAGCAACCTTGCCGGCGGCGCACATCACGAGGCATGGCAGGGCCTCGATCGAGAGGTCGATGGAGGCAGTGAGATCATCCTCCTCGAAGGCCTTCGCTGCGGATGGATCATCCCCATACTTGGCGAGCTGGTGAAGCCAGGCCTTCTTGTGGATGCGCGCGTCCATCCCAAGCCGATCGGTGTACTCACCGAATTTCTCGCCTGAGATGCGTGGGTCACCGATTACGAAGAGCTCGGCGATGTGACCTATGGTTCGGTCCAGAGCCCGAATCAGGCCCTCGAGCATACTTCGCAATCGCTCGGCACCCGGGCCAAACAAGAAGACACCAACGAAGTGGGGAGGCGGTACGATCTCCGTCGACTCGGTTTGGCGTGGCACACCGGTGAGAGATCGCTCCGGTATCGTCGCGGACCGAATCCGAGAGTGCTGTATAGGTGTTGCCTGAACTCCCAGAATCTTCTTTGCGGTCTCGGCAGTGGTGGATCCGCACCCGCTCTTGTCGAGGGGCAGCCCCTCCGATCCGCGGGTGTAGGATGGCCTCTGATCTGATCGCGAATCGCGCAAGGAACCTTGACGTACAGTGAAAGATCTGTTGCTTTTCATGGATTGTGGCCCTCAGTATGGAGTGCTGACGAACGTCTTTGGTGAACCGCCCTGGAAAACCGTGCGTCCGGATGGTCAGACCGCCGGTAATGATAGCACGACGGCTGCGGGGTTGCATATATAGAAGGTTCGGCATATGGAGTTCTATTCCCTCCCACCGTCCCAGGTTTTCATGCGCCCAAGAAATGTGCGTCGGTCACCACCGCCAGACCGCCAACGCCAGGCTGCGGACGAAGGGCCCCTTGTTGACGGTCGCGGTGGTGTCATGGTGATCCTCCCGCGCTCAGACCGTCAGCTGGACCCCGGCCCCCCTCCGGAGCCGCCAGACGGCGAGCGCCAGGGCGACGACACAATCGTCGTGGCACCCCGAGGCGGCGCCGGTCTTGACGTTCCCGGCGTCGGTGATCGCGTACTCGAAGCTCTCCAGTTCATCGATCCCGACGGGCCAGAGGTCGGGGCGCGGGATGGTGATCTCCTCGCGCTCGATCATCATGGCGAGGTTGTTGATGAGGTCGGACTTCGACCTGGCGGTGAAGGGGTACGCGCGGCAGATCAGTCCCGACCTCCGCAGCTGCTCGAACACAGGCTCTCCCGATCCGGTGCTGTCCACCAGGATGATCACGTTGCCACCGAAGCGGTCGACGGTGGCCTTGATCCGCTCGACCTGCAGGGCCCAATCGATCCTGTGGAAACGGTCGGCGAACACGACTTGACGTTCCGTGTTCATGAGAACGAGAACCGTGAAATCCTCCACCTTGGCGAGGTCAAGACCCGCGTAGTAGACCTGGTCCTTCACCGGCTCCTGCCATTCGCCGGTTGCAATGTCGCGCACCCCCCGGAAGACCTGGCCGGCGCCCTCGAGGAACTGGCCACCGAGTTCCTGCCGGAATACCCGCTCCGGGAGCCTCTCGCGCTCGGCCGCGATCGTCTCCGCGTCGAGGTGAGGGTTGGTCCAGCTCGGGAAGTTCCAGCTCTCGTACCGTGGGTCGTCCCCCTGACCGCGCCGGAACGCGTCATAGAACCAGCCCTTCCCCTTGGGCGTCGAGATCAACAGTGCCCATCCCTTCTTGTCGAGCAGTCGCTGGGAGAGATGGCCTTCCCAGATCGCCGGCTTCAGCCTCGATGCCTCGTCGCAGATGAGCCAGTCGAGCCCCTCGCCCAGGAGGCTCACGGGGTTGTCGGCGCTCTTGGCTCGGATCTCGGAGAGTCCCCCTGAGAGGTTCCGCAGCACGAGCTTCTTGTCGCTCTCGCGAAGAAGGACCAGGCGGTGGCGCAGGCGCTCGGCGGCGATGAGCGCGATCTCGCGGTAGACCTTGTCGGCCAGCTCGAACGTGGGAGCGCAGACCCACCCGACGCTGCGGTCCTTGGGCTCCATCGCGGCGCAGATCGCCTCCATGGCCGCGCAGGTACTCTTACCCCACCTTGTCCCGGAGGCCAGCACACGACGAGGGGCCTTCGAGTCGTGGACGAGCTGCTGCCCCTCGTGGGGATCGTAGCCGAGGTCCCGAAACACGGCCCCCTTGTTGATGACGGGAGTTGCTGTGGTCATGGCGCGGTCTCCGCACGGCGGGGGGCGTGCCGGCTCCACCTGATGATGCCCCACACGCTCAGGCAGGCGTAGACGCTCTGGAGGAGCGCTTGCTCGGGCAAGCCGTGGTGGAAGTCGGCGATGGCCCAAGCGGTGTTGGTGCAGAGCCAGATCCAGAAGGAGATGACGCTGCCTCTGATGTTGAGGACGACGGCGGTGAGCGAGGCGATGGTGATCAGCCAGAGCACGGCGCGTCCTCCTCGGTCCCCAGCCGCTCGGTGCGCACCGCCTCGAAGCTGCGTCCGTCGCCATCGAGGAGGGCCCTCCGGCCCGTGAGCTTCTCCCACCGCATGACGATGACGTCGGCGTAGAGGAGATCCAGCTCCATGAGGAAGGCCTTCCGGCCCGTCTGCTCCGCAGCGATCAACGTCGAGCCGCTGCCCCCGAAGAGATCGAGGACGTTCTCTCCCCGGCGCGAGCTGTACTGCATCGCGCGCGCGGCCAGCTCCACGGGCTTCTCGGTGAGGTGGACCGAGGCGTGCGAGCTCACCTTCTTCACCGACCACTATGCCGACTTCTGGATTATGCCGCGTAGGCCTGCCGGTGCGCTTGCCGCAAGCGCCGCGGTAGCGACTTTCC
>Ga0326597_10005421_pt1 | contig 17725 bp, 13 predicted proteins | sample RVTome_12_FD_203789 | JGI IMG/M metagenome (GOLD analysis project Ga0326597, IMG submission 203789) | Soil microbial communities from uranium-contaminated site in the Upper Colorado River Basin, Wyoming, United States - RVT100D185 | ecosystem: Environmental > Terrestrial > Soil > Contaminated >... | reverse complement strand
AATTTCATCATTCTTGCTCCGGTTGGTGCATCCAGGGCGCCACGCGCTTCTCGATGAAACGCAGCAACCCGGTCAGCGTAATGCCGAGAAGACCCAAAGTCGCGATGGGCACGAACATCGCGTCGGTGCGGTAGATGCTGGCATAGCGCGAGATCAGATAGCCGATGCCGGTGATCGCCGTGTAGAGATCCGCGAGCACCATGCCGATCAAGCCGCGGCCGATGGCGAGCCTAAGACCCGTCACGATGAACGGCACCGCCGCCGGCAACACTATATGAATCCAGAGTTGTCGCTCGCTGCAGCGGAAGGCGCGGCCCACCTCGGTCAGACGGCCGTCGACGTTTTTCACGCCCTGCTGGGTGTTGATGACGATGGGAAAGAAAGTAAAAAGAAAGACCACGGCGATCTTGGCGCTGATATCGATGCCGAACCAGAGCACCAGCACCGGCACCAGCGCCACCGACGGAATCGAATAGAGCGCCGTGATGTGGGTGTCCAACGCGACGTCGATCACCCAAAAGCGCGCCATGACGAGCCCTAGCGCGATGCCGAGGACGGTCGCCATACCAAGGCCGGCGAACAGCACGATGAGACTTTGCGAAAGATATTTCCACAGCTCGCCGCTGGCGATCATTTTGACGGCCGCGGCGCCGACCGCGGTGGGATAGGTGAAGAGCACAGGGTTAATCTGGCGGCCCACGTATTCCCAGGCGCTGAGCACGACGACAAGGGAAATAATCCGAATAGCGATTTGCGCGGTCGTCCAACGGCGCTGCACCGTCTGCGCCCGCTCGCGGGCCGCCTGCTGCTCCGCGGCAAGCTCTTGCGCCGTAGAAAGGATCGGGCCGGACGTAGACTTATCTCTAACTTCGGTGACACTCATTGGGCTAGAATCTTATTTTTCAAATGTTCAACAGAATGACTTCAACAAATTTTAACGCGACAAAACACCACCAAAACAAAATCCGAAATCCGAATATCGAAAGAAGCCCCGCGGACCGAAACAAACCCAAAGAGTCAAATTCAAATTACGAAATCCGAAACGGGTCCGTTTGGAACATTGAATTCTTAGTTTTGATCATTCGGATTTGTTTCGGATTTCGAGTTTCGAATTTGTAATCTCGTTTATGTTGGCGCCCTTTACGCCTCACTCCTTACTCTCCTTCATACCACCACCGTGGGGCGCAGCTCCTCCCAGATATGATTGCGCATCTCCGTGTAGCGCGGCTGCGCCCGCACCGCCCCCGGATTGCGCGGGCGGGAAAATTCCACCGGCAAAACTTCTTTGACTCGCCCGGGCCGAGACGCCATGACTGCCACCCGGTCGCCTAGAATAATTGCCTCGTCGATCGAGTGGGTGATGAAAATCATCGTCTTGCGCTCGCGCTCGTGGAGCTGGAGCAATTCCTCCTGAAGCACCTCTCGAGTCTGCGCGTCGACGGAGGCAAAGGGTTCGTCCATCAATAGGACCTCCGGGTCGATCGCCAGGGCCCGCGCCAGGCCGACCCGTTGCTGCATGCCGCCGCTCAATTGGTAAGGGTAATGGTTTTCAAAACCGGCGAGTCCGACCAGACGGATGTAGTGATCGAGGCGCTCGGCGATCAGCCCGCGCGGTGAGCCGGCGATCTTGAGTCCGAAGGCGACGTTTTCGACGACCGATTTCTACGGCAGCAGGCCGAAGTGCTGAAAGACGATGGCGACGCCCGCGCGCGGGCGATCCACCGGCTGCCCGTCGATCAGAACCTGGCCGGCGCTCGGCGGGAGCAGCCCGCCGATACAGCGCAACAGCGTCGTTTTGCCGCAACCCGATGGGCCGACGATGCAGAGAACTTCGTTGTTCCTCACATTGAGATCGACGTTGCGAAAGGCGACGACCGACCCTTCGAGGAAGTGCTTGCTGGCGTGGTCAACCACGATCTTTGCGCCGGCGGGCATAGGAAGGTATTAGTCGAAATCAAGACTCGGCGTCAAGCTGCGTAAATCCGGCGCGATCTACTTTCTCCTACGGCGACCGTATAATACCATTGGCGCTGGAGGGCTTAACGACCGAGTTCGGCTAAAGATTGACTAGATTGCAAAGCCGCACCCCATCACCCCAGGACTGAAGGTTTGCGTCTCTTTTCTTTCCCTCTCTTTCCTCCACGGGCTGACGCAAATTCGACGGAAACCTGACGAAAAGCCCACACATCGCACCTGACGAAAACCGGACGATAATCTGACGATAATCTGACTGGCCACCTTGTGTAAAACCATTTTACGGATTTGTTCAATACTGATTGCTTCGGAAACAGCCCCGGCCGCCGTCGCGACTACATCGGTCTTGGGACATAGTATGTACTGCGACCGATTCCCTTTCTCTCCACGAGACCAAGTTCGATGAGCTTATGAAAGTCGGTCGCCGCCGTCTCCCGTGTGATTCCCCACTGTCGCGTCACTTCCGAGCTTGTGATACTGCCTTTCTCGTTCATAACATCCAGGATTTTTCGCTGACGCTCTGTGAGAGGGGCAATAAGCTCAGGCCTCAGCCGTCTGGAGATCGGAGTCAATTCCCGCCCATAAAGGGTCACGATGAAAAAGTTATCCCTGAAATCGAAACCTGCCTCTCGGAGACCGTGTGCCTTGAGTCGCGAGACCATTGCTTGAATGCCTGTACCCCATTCGTCCATGTACTTTAAACGATGAGCCGCATCGGCGATCCGGGGATTACGCCGTAACGGCCCTGTGATTTCGAGTGCTCTGATCTTGTCTATGGTCAGCGGTGGCAGAGGAGGACCGGGGCTCTTAACGATTATTCGATCGCGGAACATCTGAAAAAAGACATGAGCACCGTCTTGGTAATCACGGTGTACAAGGGCGTTGACCACGGCCTCACGGACTGCCTCCCAACGGTATTCTGTAGTCTGAATTCGTTTGGAGCCCCGAATTTGCGGAACCTTCCGCACGTGCCGGCGAAAGAAGCTCCGGATGCGCCCGATCACTTTGATGAGAGATCCAGAAACATCTGCTGGAGCGAAACCGATGGCCCTCTCAGGGATGCTACCCTCACTGGGACTACCTGCAAATACTTGTACCTTGATTTTGCATTGAGGGAGAGGGATGGCGGGATTCTCTCCGAACACGACAAGGCCGGCAAGGGTTGGCACCAATCGCTTGCCGTCAGGAACGCGCGCGAGGAAACCGGCTTGGAGAAAGCGGCGCCACAGTGCAGCTGATCCGAACTTCTGTTTGATGTCGCAGGCCTTCCTGTATTGCTCCACAGTCTCGCGGGACAAGTCCTGAAGGTCTGTTGTCGATATGGGGCGGTTTTCCTCGTATGACGGACCACTGAAGTGCTCGGAGGCAAGCGTCCGTGCCGCTTTTGGCTTGGCGGGTGTTTCCGACTTGACGTATGTCGAGCGTGAAAAGGATTCGATGAAATCGTGGTTTTCCACGAGGATTTGCTCCGCGAGATCGTGCGGAAACATCTGGATCTCGACGTCGTGACGACGGAGGAGGTCGATGCCTTGTCCGTGGATTTCTGGGTTTGGATCCGGGATGCCCACAAACACGCGTCGAATGCGCGTGTCGACGATTCGGTTTGCGCAAGGTTTCTTTGGAGGTTTGCGAGTCGTGCAAGGCTCAAGGGTTGTGTATAACGTGAGGCCTGCCGGGTCGATATGGCTCGCGAACTTCTCAAGGACCGAGAATTCGGCATGGTCCCCGGCACTGAAGTTGCCGCGGTGCGCGCGCGCCAGGACTCGACCGGCGCGATCGACAAGAACGGCGCCGACCAAGGGGTCCGCCTTGTTGAAATGTTCAGATCGCGACAGGCGCATCTCCTCAATCGCCTGGATCATAAACTTTCGGTCTGTACGGCGGCTCGGCATCATCTCGTCCATTTGTGGCCGGAGCTGCTATAGTTGTTGATCGACGTTGCGAAAAGCGACGACCGACCCTTCGAGGAAGTGCTTGCTGGCGTGGTCAACCACGATCTTTGCGCCGGCGGGCATATCAAAAGGTTAGTGTTTGAAGTGGAGTCCTTCGAACCCCTACCAAGGCGTCCGTGAGCTGTCAAGTTGGCGGGAGTTATTACAATCCGGCAGCGTGGTCCGGAACTCACGTTCGACCCTAGCACTTCCAGCCCCGTTTTCCCAAAGGCTGCGAGGCGGCAATTTGACAGGGTCAGTTCGTTTCTTTGGAAGCAAGTGCATGGGATTGGGGGACGTGAAGGGAGGCTGTTGAGGGAACCATTGACGCGGATGGATCACCTTTTGCGGCAAAATTGTAGTATAATGGTGGCTATTAAAGAACTACGCCGACAGATGGAACACAATCAACAAGCTAACCCCTACGAGTCTGAGAGCCCTGACAAAACCCCTAGCGAATTGTTTAACGGCAAATTACCTCTCGTAGAAGCCTTAAATAAGTTGCGGACAAGGTTATTGGATCTTTCTGCCCGCAATCGTTTGTTAAACTACAGGCATCCTAAGCGGCGCTCAATTCAATTTGTTGATGAGCCGGATCTCAATTTGGTTTTTACTCGGCTAATAGACGGTAGACCTATTCTCGCCAAGTATGTTCCAGACCCGCCGCCCGATAGTTATACGACCAAACGGCCCGACGCAAAGAGCTTTGCACAATCCGTAGGTATTGATACCAACACGGAATTCTTGCCCAACACTTTGGGCTTATCTCCTAACAAACATACGCCTAAGCTCCAAACCCTTTACTATCCAGTAGATCTCGACAAGCTCTGTCGTCGGCTGACATCCGATGCAAGAACTATCATAGAAGAAACTGGCACCAACATGCTGTACCTAATCTTCGGGTTCCTTGAGTTTTATGAACGCGAAGATTCTGAAAAGCCGATGCTGGCACCTTTACTGGCGGTACCGGTCACCCTCGAAAAAGGATCAATCGATCATGAAACCCGTACCTATCAATACCTGATAGCGTTTTCTGGAGAAGACATTCACGAGAATCAAACCCTTCGCGAAAAGCTAAGCCAAGAATTTTCACTTCAGCTCCCGGATTTTGAAGAGGAAGACGAACCGAGCGTTTACTTCGGAAAGATTCAGCAAGCCGTTCAAAAGAAGAAGAATTGGAAAGTTAAGTGCCAGCTCACTCTAGGTTTTCTCTCCTTTGGAAAGCTGGCTATCTGGCATGACCTGGACACCAAGAAATGGCCAGGACTTTTGAGTCATCCTTTGCTGAAGGAAATCTTCACGGGTAGTTCCGGCAGAGGCGCAAGCTTTTTTTCATCAGATTACGAAATCGATAATCACCCTCAATCAGACCTCCCCTTGATTTTCGACGCGGATTCCTCTCAGCACAGTGCTATCATTGACGTGCTGTCCGGCAAGAATATGGTTATCAACGGCCCGCCGGGGACCGGAAAATCGCAGACCATTACGAATGTCATCGCCGCTGGTCTAAGAGCAGGGAAGAAAGTCCTCTTTGTTTCTGAGAAATTAGCCGCCTTAGAGGTTGTCCGGCACCGCCTGAACCAAGCCAACTTGGGACACTTTTGTCTAGAACTTCATAGTCACAAAACGCAGAAGAAGAAGCTGATTGCCGAGTTGCAAGAGCGGATAGACCAGAGATTCCGTTCTCCTCAACAACTTAACGAGAAACTCTCTACTTTGAAGCGACACAAGAAGGATTTGAACCGGTACGCCGAGCTAATGGCAAGCCGCTTCGGGAATGAAATCGGTTTGACCATCCATGACGTCTTCTGGCGGACCGAGCGGCACCGTCAGGTGATTCGTGGGTCAGCAAACGTCGTCCAGTCATTCTTCTTTGCTGATGCGTCTGAGTGGGCTTACGACGATGTAGAAATCCGCCGCGCTAAACTGCAGGTCCTAGCACAACTTTACAGTGCCATTGGCACTTTCGACACGACGCATCCGTGGTGGGGGTTCATACCTCGCCCCTTAGCGCCCGGCGATGATGAAAGCATTCGTCGTATTCTTTCTGAGGCTACGTCACTCTCCAAATCGCTTGCTGAGTCAATCTCCGGCTATCGTCAAAAAACTGATTGTGATGAAGAGCCTTCTTTAAACGACCTCGGAGACCTATACGAAGCACTTCAAAGTTTGCCAGAACCGCCGGACGCTTTGATAGAAGACATGCTTCCTAGGATTGTTTCTGCAGCGGATCGGTCCGGCAAGCGCAACATACAACTGCTAAGGAGTTTCATTCAGGACGTCGAGCAGGCTCGGGATTTTAAAAGTAAAGCCGATTCTATTCTTCTTTCGGGTTGCGACCTCGACCTGGACAAAGTGGAGCCAATTCTCTCTGATTGCATGAACGAACTCAATTCGCGTGCCTTATCTATACCTTTACACGATCTCGAAGACCTCGTTATCGAAACAGAAAAGGATATTCAACAATTTGAACAGCTTTTATCGCGAGCCGCCTACGCTTTTGGGCCAATCGACACGAGAACGCTCGAGAACTTCGAAACGCGGATACGCGAAACTACTCCGCTCAATCTGTTAAGTAATTCGATTGGAGTCATAAAGGATGGCGCTTCATTTCTCTCCCAGGAAGGTGCACGGCTTTCTGCTTCGCTCGAACGAGTCACAAGGATTGCACGTCGCCGCGACATCGATTTCGACGGTTCGCCGGCAGCAATTAATCAATTGACGCGGGCTGATGGGATTGACGGCGTTCTACCTGGTGTCTTAGTTGACGATGAGGTCATTCGAGAAACGCAGCGAGCCGCCGAGTATTTGCGCGCCGACTTACCGATCGCTGATTTGAATAATTTCCAAGACGAACTCCGCACGGTATACGATCGAATCCGCCGAGCGCTTGATGAGATCACGGGGCATGCCCAACACCTTGGCTTTCAGTTCGACGACTCGGCGCGAGCTGTCAAAGAACTCACAGTACTTGCCAGGATCGCGGCTCAAGCGCCTCCTGAGCTACTAGACTATCGTCGTCATTCGATCGCTCAAGCCGGAGCAATTGAAGTTTTAACACTCGCTGAGGAGGCGCATAGATCCGAGCAATTCCAGCGCGAACGACTTGCCCAAGATTTTTATTTGGACACCCTGCCGGCTGAGAAGGATTTGCTGGCGGCGATTTCGGTGTTCAGGCGCGGCGATAGCCTGTTCAATATCTTCAATCGTGAATGGCGCGCGACCAAGAAGTCGTTTAACGACTTCTCCAGAAAAAAGACTAAACGGAAAGCTGCGGACTACGAGACCCAGCTTTTTAACATCGTCAGCTGGATAAGGCATCGTACGTCGCTCGTCGAAAACAGTGAGTTTAAAGAAACCTTCGGGCTTCTCTTCAGAGGACTGGAAACTGATTTTTCTAAGATTAGACGCCTTTGTAACTGGTATGCGGACAGCCACCCTGAGATGCTCCGATACCCAGGCCTCATCGAGTCAGTGGACTTATCCACTATGGATGCTCGTAGAATTCTCCAGCTTGCTAACTTATCCCCTCGGTTTCAGGCAATCTCAGATGAGCTTGATCGTTGCGCCGCTCAAGTCACGCGACTCCTCGGTATCGATTCTATGCGATTGGAATTGGACCAACAGGTATCCGGGTGGCGTGAATACGGTCAGGCGGTTCTCCGGATCGCTGACGAATTGAAAACTTTCGTAATCTTTCTGGGACGCTATGTCAGTCAGCAGGTTTCACCGAAACGCGCCGTCGAGCTGTTGGAAGCGAAACGCGAAATACAATCCGTTTCCGGCGATTTGGAAGCACTCAAACAAGGTACTGAGGCAATACAAATATCCGTTCAATCTTTTCTTCCGGGTATCATATCCGTTCCTTGTACGCGATGGAGCGATTATCTTTCCGAAATTTCGAGGCTGACAAGTTCGGCGCGAGCGCTCGCAGAATGTGCCGGTGAATACGGTGGCGGTGATACTTCTGTAGCGGACATTCGGATATTCCACGAGAGCAAGATCGCGCTAGCTACCAGCGTGGAAAAGTTTGCAGTACTTCGTGACGACGAAGCGGTGACCGATTGGCCGTCATATGTTGCCATCGTTAAGCGGCGAGTCCGCGCTGGAGCTGAGTTGATTCATCTCCTCAAGCCATGGGGCAAGCCCGATGTAAGTGTCAGGACAGTTATCGACGGATTGGTCGCAAAAAAACAAGCAACCGACCTCATTTCCGGAATTACAAATGACATCGCATTGATGAACTTGCTTCAGGGAGCGTTCCGGAGTTTTGAAACCGACCTAAGTTCCTTGGCTGCAACCCTTTCGTGGAGCGAATCGGTTCTCGGAAACATACCGATTCGTTGTTCACATCTTCCTACACTTTTGTTAGCTTCTGAAGCACGGCTCAGTCTTTCCTGGGCGAAAAATACCTTGCAAAAAATCGCTGATGTCCGGCAGAAACTTAAAACAACGCTCAACCATCTCGACGAATTCGGTTCCCTCAGCTGGGATGAATGGAATTCGTATGGTCCTGATCAAAGCAAAGATGAGTTTGCTATCCATCTTTTAAAAAGAATCCAGGTTGCTGCTGACCATATAGACTCTGTCCTTCCTTGGTCGAAATACCACGCGCAACGCCTAAATTGCCAGAATAGTGGCTTGGGCGATTTTGTTCATGCACTTGAACAAAAGCAACTTCCGATAACTTTATGCGGGAAAGCATTCGAGTTTGTAACTTATCTTTCGATTGGCAAGAGTATCTATAAAAGTTTTCCAGAATTGGCGGGGTTTTCAGGTGCTGAACATGACAAGAAACGCGCGGAATACGCGCGGCTCGACGAGGAGATCATTAGCTTAACCGGCAAAAGCTTTGCGTATGAAATCGATAAAGCCAAAGTAATGCCGGATGGAAATACGGGCTATAAAGCGTCGGAACGAACTGAAACACAACTCCTGAGCCACGAGCTAGGCAAACAGCGTCGTCATCTACCGATTCGCCAACTAATTAAGCGTGCCGGTCGCGCTATTCTAGCCCTTAAGCCCTGTTTCATGATGGGGCCAATGTCCGTGGCACAATACCTCGAGCAGGGCTCGGTTGATTTTGACATTGTGGTCATGGATGAAGCCTCCCAACTGAGACCGGAGGAAGCTCTGGGTGCGGTGGCTCGTGGAAAACAATTGGTCGTGGTCGGTGACCCAAAGCAATTGCCGCCGACGAACTTTTTTGATCGGTTGCTTGATGGTGGTGATGACGAGGATGACGAAATTCCCGCGGTAATCGCAGGCTCGGAAAGTATTCTTGATATTTGCCAGCAGCTGTTTCACCCTATTCGAACTCTACGCTGGCACTACCGATCTCAGCACGAGTCCCTAATCGCGTTTTCAAATCACCACTTTTATAAGCGGCAATTATTAATTTTCCCATCTCCTTTCGAGCGGAACAATCGATTGGGTCTTCGTTACCGTTACATCAGGGACGGTGTGTATAAAGATCGTCAAAACATTCCGGAAGCTCTCCGTGTTGTGGACGCCGTTATAGACCACATGTTGAAGCATCCAAAGGAATCACTTGGGGTTGTAACGCTAAACCTGACTCAACGCGACTTAATCGAAGATCTTTTGGATAAGAAACTCCGCAATTTCGAGGAGGCGCAAACATTCATAGCAAACTGGCAAGAAGAAGGTTGGCCCTTCTTTGTAAAAAACCTCGAGAATGTACAAGGTGACGAACGCGATGTCATTTTCATTTCGACCACGTTTGGCAAGGCGCCAGGCACAGATAAGGTACGTCAAAACTTTGGTCCAATAAGCCGTCCCGATGGGTGGCGACGCCTCAATGTACTTTTTACCCGGGCTCGCCAGAAAATTGCGCTATTTACCTCAATGTTGCCCGAAGACATCGTACTTGAGGCCAATACGCCGTTGGGGACAAAAGCGCTGAAGGACTATCTCGATTTCGCGAAGCGGGGAGTTCTCACAGACAACACTATTTCCGAGCGTGAGCCCGATAGCGAATTCGAGATCGTTGTTTCAGATATACTACGAAATCGCGGATACGACGTCGTTCCACAGCTCGGCGTCGCTGGCTTCTTCATTGACGTGGCTGTCCGCAATCCGAATCGACCTGGTGAATTTTTGGCTGCGATAGAATGTGACGGAGCCAGATATCATTCCAGTAGGTCGGCGCGTGATCGAGATCGCATCCGTGAATCGATTTTGGAGTCTCTGGGCTGGAAAGATCGTATCTGGCGCATTTGGTCTACCGACTGGTTCTATAACCCCCGCAGGGAGTCTGACAGGCTTTTTGCCTTTCTTGAAGAGCGTCAAGAGATAGTCGCCTCGGAGCCTGCGCCTGATTTCGATTCCGAAAGCGATTTCAAGGAAATAGGGGAAACTCAGCAGCCCACTAGCGCCGACACGAGCGAAATAACAACTACCCCCGGTCTCTCCAATTCACAAGAAGAACTTTACGTTGAGGTCGGTGACAGCGTCACTTACTGTTACGTCGATAGGCCGGATGACCGACTAGATGTAACGATTGTCGACGGTGAAAGTAATCCGAAGCTAAACCTGACCAACGAAAATTCACCTGTCGCGCAAGCCTTGCTTAACTGCGCGATAGGAGATGAACCAGAACTCCGTGTAACGGGGAGCGCGCCGCGCGTTCTTCGGCTCTTAAAAATTCAACGCCAACAAAATCTCTGGAGTTTAGGCGCGGAAGCAGACCCGCCAGTTGAAAAGAACGCAACGATGCCTGGACCGATCCCCTCTATCGGAGATAAAACAAGTTCTTATCCGTTCGGCTATGGCTATTGTCAATGTGGGTGTCGCCAATTTACAAAGATGATTAACACTGATGGTGTTTGGGTTTGGGCCAAATACGTTGAGGGTCATGAAGTCGTTTGAGTGAAGCCCAAACTGCAAACCGGGGCTCGCGCAGGCATTGTATTTTATCTTTCCCGCCTCAAGTCTAACTCTGAGCGAAGAACGTGCGCGCCGATTCGCTAACAGAAGAGCTTGCTGGCGTGGTCAACCACGATTTTTGCGCCGTCGGCCATAGGAAGTGTTACCGTGTAAAGTCGCTTCCGGTCGAACCCCTACCAAGGCGTCATAGCGCTGTCAAGCAGACGAGACAAAGTCGAGGATGGAAGATCGAAGATCGAGGATGGCAGATCGAAGAGCGCGATTCTCCATCCTCTATCCTCGATTTTCATCAGACAGCGCCGACTTATTTTGCTTCCGGTATCTCCAGCTTGCCGACGCGTTTGATGGCGTCCGCGAGCATTTTGGCGTCTTTGTCCCAGAATTTCTGGAACTCCGGCGCGTCGAGATAGGCGGTAGGTGTCTGGAGCTTATCCATCGCCGTTTTAAATTCGGCGGTGTTCACCGCCTGTTTCACCGATTCGCGGATGGTTTTCATGACGGCAGGCGATGTGCCGCGCGGGGCGAACAGCCCGGCCCAGATGTAAAATTCGATGTCGTATCCGAGCTCTTTAAACGTGGCGACATCCGGCAGGGCGGCGACCCGTTTGGCGCCCCATCCGGCCAGAGGTCTGATTTTACCTGCCTTGATCTGTGGGATCACCACGGCCGGACCGGATGCCAGAGTATCGACGTGGCCGCCGAGCAGCGCGGTGAGCGCCGGGCCCGCCCCGGCGTACGGAACATGCTTCAAGTTGAGTCCGGCGCCGTGCGTGAGCATCTCCATCGCCATGTGCAGCGTGCCATAGACGCCGGAAGACGAATATGAAATTTCTCCCGGGCGCTTCTTGGCGTCGCCGACAAACTCTTTGAGGTTTTTCCAGGGGCGGCTCGCGTTGACCACGAAGATCGTCGGATCGGCGGAGATCAGCGCAATTGGAATGAGCTGGTCCATCGTGTAGGCGGGCTTGCGGTCGAAGAGCTTGTCCGCTTCAGGAATGATCGAGATGCTCGAAAGTGCCATCAGCAGGTTGTAGCCGTCGGGCTTGCTGTTGGCGACAAAGGACATCCCAACGGCGCCCGCCGCGCCGGTCTTGTTCACCACCACAACCGGATTTTTCATCACCTTCTCCAGCGCCGCGGCAACCGGTCGCGCTGTGAGATCGGCAACTCCGCCGGGCGGGAACGGCGCGACAATCGTAATCGGCCGGTCCGGGTACTTCCCTTGCCCGGAAGATTCAGCCGTCACGCCGAAAAATAAAATCAGCAAAACCGGTAGAAAATAAAACCGTCGGTATGAGCCCATGATTCACCTCCCGTGAATGAGTCGGTCAAGTTTTTTCTAACTTCCGTAGTGGTTCAGTTTGGTCAAGATCCCTCTCTTCGTTCGGGATGACAAGTCGCTTGGTTGTCATTCCGAGAGGAGCGAGGAATCTTTCTTGATGCCGCGGATCGATTTGAATTCTAACTGAACATCTATCCCTTTTCCTGTTCGGCTTCGAGTCCGAGCCGTTGCCGCCAGTCCACTCTCTTCATAAGGAACGGCACGATACTCAAGAGCAAGAGCGCCAGCCCCACCGTCAGCATCACCAAGGCGATGGGCCGGTTGACGAAGATGGCGTAGCTGCCCGAGGACATCGCCAGCGATTGGCGAAAGCTCATCTCCATCATCGGCGCGAGTATCAATCCCAATACTACCGGCGCGGTCTCGAAGTCAAACTTGCGCAGTAAATAGCCGAGCGCGCCCGTCGCCGTCATGATGCCGATATCGACGGCGCTGCCGTTGACGGCGTAAACGCCGAGAACGCAAAAGACCAGGATCGCCGGGTAGAGCAACGGGTAGGGAACGCGCAACACGTTGACGAAGATCCCGACCAGCGGCAGGTTGAGGATCAACAGCACCAGGTTGCCGACGTACATGCTGGCGATGAAGCCCCAAAAAAGCTCAGGCTGCTGGGAGATCAAGAGCGGCCCCGGCGAGATGCCATGGACCATCATCGCGGCGATCATGACGGCGGGAATCGGCCCAGAAGGAACGCCCAGCGCGAGCATAGGAACAAAGGCGCCTGAGGTGGCCGATGTGTTGGCCGACTCCGGCCCGGCGACCCCCTCGATAGCGCCGTGACCGAAGCGCTCCGGATGCTTCGAGAGGCGCTTCTCCACCGCGTAGGAAACGAACGACGAAATGATGTGAGCCGAGCCGGGAATGATGCCGATGAAAAATCCGAGAACGGTCCCGCGCCCGATCGGCCATATTGAGTCGCGCCATTCCTCACGCGAGGGGAGAAGGTCTTTCAGTCGGGGCTTTTTGATCTCGGTCGCAGTGGGCTGCCCTGCGGTCAATAGAATCTCGGAAAGACCGAACAGTCCGACGGCCACCGGAACGACGCCGATGCCGTCGCCCAATTCGATCAGGCCGTAACTGAAGCGGAAAAATCCGGTCATGGGATCGATGCCGATCATGCCCAGGAGAAGTCCCAGCACCGCCATCGCCAGAGACTTGAGCATCGAGCCGCCGCTCATATAGGCGAGCACCAGCAGACCGAGCATGAGCAGCGCGAAATACTCGGGCGGTCCGAAGCGCAGAGCGAAACTCGCCAAGGGCGGCGCCAGCAGCATAAGACCGACGATGCTGGCGGTTCCGGCGACGTACGAGCCGATGGCGGCGATGGCCAAAGCCGGTCCGGCCCGGCCTTTGCGCGTCATTTCGTAGCCATCGATGCAGGTCATGACCGACGCCGCCTCGCCGGGGATACGCATCAAGATCGAAGTGGTCGAACCGCCGTACATGGCGCCGTAGTAAATACCGGCGAGCAAAACGATGGCCGAGGTCGCATCGAGTCCGAAGGAAGCGGGCAGCAACAGGCTGATGCCCGCGAGCGGACCGATGCCCGGCAAAACGCCGACGAGTGTGCCGACAACGCAGCCGACAAAAGCGTAAAGCAGAACGCTCGGCGCCAGCGCGACGGAAAAGCCGAGATATAGATTGTGCAGGGTTTCAGTCACTGTCGTTTCGATAGAAGAAGTTCAAACCGTTCAAATCGTTCAAGCCGTTCAAAACGTTAATTGGTTCAAGACGGTTTTCATTTTCAGAAGCCGAACGGTCCTTGCGGCAGAGGCACGCGCAGGACGGTGTAGAAAAGGTAGAAGGAACCGAATGCCATGCCGAAGGCAAATGCTAATGACGATACCCATCCGCGCTTCTCGACGGCCTTGACGAGAAAGACCAGCGCGAGCAGCACCGTGAGCCGGTAGCCGAGACGTTCGATCGCAAAGACCGCGAAGATGCAGGTCAGCAATATCGCCAGGGCGTGGCGCCACTCGCTCCAACGGATCGACGACAACAATGGCGCGCGGCCAGTCGTGAGTATGAGGAACACTCCGAAGATCAGGAGCAGCGCGGCCAAGAGGATGGGAACGTACGCCGGTCCGGGACGATGAAACGTTCCCAATGGAAGCTGACGGCTCTCCCAGATCACGAGGAGCGCAAATATGACAAGGACGCTTGCTGAAACCCGGTCGGTCGTCATGGTGGGCACGAATTGTAGCAAGATGTCGGCGGCGCCGCCAGAGAATTTTTTGAATCCTTCCGATTGCGAAAATGGAGGTTTGGGCTTACGCAAATTTTCTGATGCATCATTCCTGACTTGCCGAATCGAAAATACTACCTCACCACGAAGGACACGAAGGTTTCGGACTCATGATATTTTTAAACTTCTTAACTTCGTGCTTTTCGTGACCTCCTTCGAAAATATGGGGTCCGGGGGACCGGTGGAGGGAAATTCCTCCATTTTCATCCTCAGCGGGCGAGCGTAAGATCATGGCCCACTTCGTGGTACAAATTGCTTTTACTTCTTTGCTCGCGGCTTCGCCGCGCGGGGAAGGACGCCTATGCCATTACCGGCCCTAAAGGTGCTTCGTGGCGATGCGCGCGCCTTCGGCCATCGCTTCGAATTTTGCCCAGACGATCTGCGCATCGCCGACACGCGGGCCGAGGCCGCAGTCGGTGCCGCCCATGACGTTCTCCCGGCCGACGATCTTGGCGTAGCGCACCAGCCGGTCGGCGATCGCTTGTGGATGCTCGACGATATCCGTCGCATGGCCGACGACGCCGGGTACGAGGACCTTGCCTGCGGGAAGCTTGACCTCATCCCAGACGCGCCATTCATGCTCGTGGCGTGGGTTGGCCGCTTCGATGGAAATCGTGTTGGCTTTCACTTTCAAGATCAGGTCGATGATGTCGCGCAGCGGGATCAGAGTACTTTTTACTCAAAAATTTGGGTAGCTTACCGGTGCAGGCGAGGCCCGTCAAAAAATAGTTCTCTGACCCCATTCACTCCCCCCTCCGCCCAGCCAACTCTGCTCCAGTGTACTAAAATTTCTCGTCCTCCTCGGTCGGTCGTATCTCTTGGGCTACGAAAGCCTTCCACTCGGCGAGCACGTCTGGAGCCGCGCCCGCGGCATGTAACCGCTCACCGACAGGGCCAGGATCGCGCTTGAGGGCGGGAAATGTCAGTAACAACATGGCCAGATCTCGCCAATCGGTGCCCGACTTGGGTTGGCCTCGCCGCTGATGGTACGCGATCACTTTGCTGGCAATTAGTTCGGCGGGCGCCATCACAAGGACGCCCGCGATGCGCTCCGCGAACGGTAACGTCTCGACAGATCGCAGGTCCACCAAGTGACGGTTCCCGGACTTTCGCACTTGAAACAGGCGCAGCCCTCGGCCTGCGCCAACACGTCGTACCCGCACCGCAATGTGGAACCGTTGCCGTAGATTGCTGCACAATTCCTGCGCAACCCCGTCAGCGTGGGTCGACAGGAGATCGAGGTCTTGCGTCATGCGTGGCTCGTGCACATAGGCATTCACGGCCTGTGCGCCGAAGACGACCACATCATCGCGCCCCCGCAGGAATTCCAGCACGGCCTTTTGCAGAGTGGCCAGCGGTAAGGGTTCACGCATCATAAACTCCCGAAATGTCGTTACATCAGCACCGAACATGTACGAACTCCCGAAAACACACGCAAACCACCGGCAACGAGACGCGTAACGCCAAGCGTCAGCGGGCCGGCACGTAGACAACAAACGGTACAGTGCTTCTGGCCCGTCCGCACTAGCTAGAGGTTAGGTATCGCTTGGTTACCCAGAGAACCACACAAAGCTCCATTTTCCGTTTGAGAACGCATATGCAATACCGGTCGATTCCAACTTTCCCGCGACAATGACGGGAAGACGAGTAGTCATAGACTTGCGCTCGTCCGGATGAGTAAGCGGACCATCAAAGGATATGTGTCGTTCAAATGTTCCAAGCCGACCTCTTTCCACGAAGCAGTCTGTACGGTGCGAACACCAAAAAGGCAAATCAAAGAGAGCCCAAGTCCGACCGCGACGAAGTGCTGCAATCAGTTTCACATCGTTACCACCATCAACACTTAGGAGGACTGCAATGTCCAACTGGTGGTTTCCGTCGAAATCGCCACGCGCTACGCCCAAGCAGCCGTTACGACCTTGGCTCTTCTCGAACCTGACATAGACCTGATCGTTGTCCGAGACGCGCGGAAGCACGTGATTGGGAAATTCGCGCCTCAACTGTGCCGCCAGATCCGCGGGAATCTTGGAAAGACATGTATCTTGAGCTACCGCATCAGTTGCCAGAAAAAGCGCTATAAGTGACCCGGCAAAATTCACACCCCGTCGCATTGCGATGACTAACGTGTGAGCTAACCGGCACGCGCCTCGCTTGCGCGCGTCCGGTTGAGCGATCGGTTAGACGGCATTCGTTTGAAGTATTCCAAGTTACCAGCTCGACCGTCCACGAGAAAGAAATGATCACCATCGAAGAACAAATGGTGGCAGCTATCCGCTTCCTTGTGTTTGAAGAGAACAACGGCTGAGTGTTCACTGGCCCAAAGGATCTGATACGGTTCGACGGATGTGCGATCCTCGAACGTAGATGCGCACACTTTCGGCCCGAAGCGCCAGGTATTCTTGCCGAAAATGCTCGCAAACCAACGGCGCTTCTTTGCGGCGAGGCGTTTAGGAAACATCCATTGGGCCATTGTTCGCTTTCGATCGGAGCGCCACGTTCCCCGCAACCACTTTCGCGCCGCCTCAGTGTGTCCCGTTTCTTTCATGCCGTCAACGATTGAGTAGCTCGGTCGGCCTATGACCTATGCTGGATTTCGATAACATTGCCCGATTGTTTTGTTAAACGGATGACTTGTGAAATCTTGCATATTGCAGATTCTGCCGACCAACATAGACCAGCTATTTTCTAATAGGACTGACAATACACCTACCTTCATTCTCTCGTATCCATTGTTTCTGTTGTTCCGTAAGCATTGGGTCATCGTGAATCCACCAAACCCAAATGTGTGTATCAAGCACGATCACCTTAGAGCCGCCCAATCTTCTTCGGCAACGGGGTCAGTCGGATTGATATACTTAATTCGGGTGCCGTGAAGAGGATAGCCTTTCTGTCCGGCCGGTTTTTGTTGGCGAGGCAATATTATGACTTCAACAGCGTCGCCTGCGTGAAAAGGCAAATCGACTAGATTTAACGTTCCATCCTGATTCAAAATAGTTTCTATACGGTGGACATTCATAAGCATAACCTCCAGTACCGCTCCATTATAAACCAAAGTGACCGTAACACCACCTGCCAACTATCAAGCCAACTGTTTTGAAATCACCTATGCTGGCGCCGATCCGATCTCTTGAAACTCTGTTTATCGTCCCCAGAGCTGTTTCGTGGCGATGCGCGCGCCTTCGGCCATCGCTTCGAACTTCGCCCAGACGATCTGCGCATCGCCGACACGCGGGCCGAGGCCGCAGTCGGTGCCGCCCATGACGTTCTCCCGGCCGACGATCTTGGCGTAGCGCACCAGCCGGTCGGCGATCGCTTGTGGATGCTCGA
>Ga0326597_10005420_pt1 | contig 17730 bp, 31 predicted proteins | sample RVTome_12_FD_203789 | JGI IMG/M metagenome (GOLD analysis project Ga0326597, IMG submission 203789) | Soil microbial communities from uranium-contaminated site in the Upper Colorado River Basin, Wyoming, United States - RVT100D185 | ecosystem: Environmental > Terrestrial > Soil > Contaminated >... | reverse complement strand
GCGACTTGTGGCTCCCCTTGGCGCTGTTCGCGGGGATCGCCGCGCTGGTCACGCTCAAGGCACGGGGCACGCTGGGTGCACCATATGAACCATTCGTGCAGTCGCTCCTGCCCCAATTGCAGGAGTCCCGCCATGACGTAGATGCAGCAGGCGCCCATTCCCTGAGTGTGCTCAATCAGGCGTATCTGTTCTTTCGCTATCTTTTGCTCTGGTGCTTCCCTAACACCGGCTGGATGTCGGTTGATCTGCGCACGCCATTTCCCGCCGGAGTCCTCGACTGGCCTTACACCGCAGGTCTGGCGGCATACGTCGCATATCCGTTGGCGGCGCTTGCCCTGCTTCGCCGGGGCGGCACGGCCGGGCTTGTCGGCTTCGGGGTGCTCTGCCCGTGGCTCTTTGCACTTACCGAATTTGCGGCTGTCAGAATCCAGGAGCCATTCGTGCTGTACCGTAGCTACCTGTGGATGGCGTTGTTCGTCGCGACCCTGCCAGTGCTTCTGTCCCGGCTTGCGCAAAGGTGGGCGCTCGCCATTCTCGCGGGTGCGTGCGTGGTGCTGGTTCCTCCGCTGCTCGGCCGCCTTGATACCTTCTCCAGTCCCGTCAGGTTGTGGGAAGATGCAATCCTCAAGCAGCATGTAACGAATGCGCTCTTTGTCGAGCGCGCGTGGCACAACCGCGGTTTTGCCTTCCTGCACGCAGGGCAATATGGCAAGGCCCTGCGCGATTTCGACCGCGCGCTCGAGCTCAACTCAAACGATGCCGATGCGTACGTGGGACGCGGCACGCTGTCGAGTCGAACCGGGCGGCACGTCGCGGCGCTGGCCGATCTCGACCGGGCAATCAAGGTGGATCCGCGTTACGCCGAGGCGTACGCGAAGCGCTGCTTCGTGAAGATGATGCTGGATCGCCCGCCGGATGCGGCACCCGACTGTGAACGCGCGGTGGCGCTCGACCCTCGCCACCGCGACGCCCACACGAATCTGGGGGTGGTGTACGCCGCTCTCGGCCGGCCGCGGGACGCCGAGGCGAGCTACCGGCGTGCGCTCGCCATCGAGCCCGGCAACGGCGATGCGAACTACAACTACGGCGTGCTGCTGGCCGTCACCGGACGCACGGGCGACGCCCGGCAACTCCTTGGTGTCGCGTGCAGTGCGCGCATCGCCGCCGCTTGCCGGCTCCTGTCAGATCTTGGGAAGTCACCGTGAGCCGGCCTGGGGAAGGGCCGCACCCGGACCCGCGTGAGTCATCCCGATAATGCGGCGACGACAGCTGCGTTCTTTCTCTGTTTCGCAAGCATCGCCGGAGTCTGCTTGCGCGCATTTATTGCTTCCCGGTCCGCGCCTGCAGCAAGCAGAAGCTTCACTACCGCGGCATGACCGTCCGCCGCGGCCTTGTGCAGCGCCGTCCAGCCCTCGTCGTCGACGGCGTTAACGTCTGCGCCACCGTCAAGCAGCATCTTGACGATCTCCTCGTGCCCGCACACCGCAGCCTGCGCCAGCGGGGTCAGTCCAAGCTTGCTGCGGGCGTTCGCGTCCGCCCCCTTGCCCAGGAACAGCTCGGTTACCCGAGGATAACCTTTGAAGGCCGCCCAGTGCAGCGGAGTATAGCCTTGGGGATCGCAGTCACTCACGTCGGCGCCGGCATTGATCAGATCCTGCGCGGCCTTCAGGTTTCCCGCGACGGCTGCGGCAGTGAGGAGCGTCCAGCCGCTGCCATTTTTCATTTTGGTGTCCACGCCGGAACTCATGAACAGCCGCACCGCGCGCTCGTTTCCGGCCTCGATCGCCCGGAAGAATCCCGCGGGCGAATACTCGATTTTCTCATTCTCCAACTCGCGTTTGATCATCGCGTTCGAGAACGTGCCCTTGCCCTGCGCGCCCATCTTCGCCAGCACCTGCTGATGCAGCCGTGACAGCAACAGGATGTCGTTCATGACTTCCATGGGAAAACCCTTGCGCCCGCCACGCTTGTCGACCATCAGGTCTTCAAGGTAGTTATCCAGTTCGGGGTTCCCCCACAGGTTGAGGATCTTGTTGAAGATTCTGGAGAATTTAGACTCCAGCGCCGTGGGGTAGAACTGCTCGCGACCGCCCTCGAAATACTTCGCGATCTTGGCATGCATGATCAAATCTGACATGGCCCGCCTGCGGTTCCGGGAATGAGTTGCCCAATTATGAAACTTTTTTGCCGCCAGGGCGACACTTACCGGCAACGTCGCGCGCGTTTGTTGCACCGCACTATCGATCAGGCGCCAATCTCGATCCTCTGGCCGACTGTGAGCCCCAATTCCCGCACGGCGCTTGTCGCGTTGACGGCAACCTCGACCAGCCCCAAGCTGTTTTCATACCAGAATGGCTCCCGGGGACGTACCGCGGAAAAGACCGGCGCATGGGCGATCCGACAGCCCGCAATTCCGAGCCGAACGTCTCTTGCAACGCCCGCGGCGCGCAGTCCGGTCATCGCATTGCCGTAGTGATCGAGATACACGATCTCGGCGAGATCGCCGCCACCCAGGTCGGTGTCAAGCGCGGACTTTCTCCCAAGTCGAGGACCCGCCCGGTCCCCGCGCGCCAGCATCGCCGCCACGGGGGCGAACAGGTCTCGGCCGTGAAAGGACGCCGACAGGGCATCCGGACGCCAGCCGATCGAGTATACATCCGGGCCTTCACAGCGAGCCGCCGCAACCGAAGCGAGACCGTTGTCGGGCGCGACAAACCAGCGGCCTCCCGCACAGATTGCAACGGCATCGCGCTCGCCGCCGACGCCTGGGTCCACGACCGCGATTGCGACGTCCCCTGCACCCATGCGGGTCGCGAGCGCAGCCAGAAGATGCGCGCCGGCCGTGATGTTGAAGGGCGGCGCGTCATGCAGGAAATCGATGACCGGAATTTCCGGTGCCGACGCGGCCAGCACCGCTTTGACCTGGCCGACATAGATGTCGGCAGACCCAAAATCCGTCAACAGAAAGATCATTTCGGGATGGTAACGCCGGACCGCCCGCAACGCGAAGCACCCACTGCCGCATGACCGCGGCGGTCTCCGGCGACAAAAAAGCCGGCGCGCGGCCGGCTTCTGATGTCCCGAGGCGACGCTCAGGCCGCAGCCGCCGTGGCCGGCTCCGGTTTTGCGGGCTTGCCGTCGGCCTGTGCGTCCGCCTGCGGCCGGTCCAGCAGTTCCACCAGCGCCATCGGCGCGTTGTCACCCTTGCGGAAACCGAACTTGAGTATGCGAAGATATCCGCCGTTGCGCTTGGCGTAGCGCGGTCCAATTTCTCCGAACAACTTCACTACCATGTCACGGTCGCGCAGTCGCGTGAACGCCAGGCGCCGATTGGCGAGAGACGGCTTTTTCCCCAGCGTGATGATCGGTTCCACCACGCGCCGCAGCTCCTTGGCCTTGGGCAGCGTCGTCCTGATCGCCTCGTGCCGCAGCAGCGAATTGGTCATGTTGCGCAGCATCGCCAGCCGGTGGCTGCTGGTGCGGTTCAGTTTTCTCAGCCCGTGTCGGTGACGCATGGTTTTTCCTTAATGCTGAATGATGAACGATGAATGCTGAATGAATAAGCTATCCGACCTTCGATTCATCATTCTGCATTCCGCATTCATCATTGCATTCAAATCTTCTCCAGTCCTGCCGGCGGCCAGCTCTCGAGCTTCATCCCGAGCGTAAGCCCGCGAGACGCGAGAACTTCCTTGATCTCGTTGAGCGACTTGCGCCCCAGGTTCGGAGTCTTCAACAGCTCCGTTTCGGTGCGCTGAATGAGGTCCCCGATGTAGTAGATGTTCTCGGCCTTGAGGCAGTTCGCCGAGCGCACGGTCAATTCGAGATCGTCCACCGGCCGCAGCAGGATCGGGTCGATCTGGGTCGCTTTCTTTTCCTCGATCTGGGTCGGTATGCCCTTGAGATCCGCAAAAACAGACAACTGCTCGACGAGAATCGTGGCGGCGTAGCGCACCGCTTCCTCGGGATCGATCGCGCCATTGGTCTCGATGTCCATGATCAGCTTGTCGAGATCGGTGCGCTGCTCGACCCGCGCCGACTCCACGGCGTAGCTCACCCGCCGCACCGGGCTGAACGACGCATCGAGCAGAATGCTTCCGACGCTGCGGCCGTCCTCGCCGCCGGTCCGACGGGTGGTGGCGGCGATGTAACCGCGGCCGTGTTCGACCTTGATCTGCATGTCGAGCTTGCCGCCGGCCGCGAGCCGCGCGATGACGTGATCGGGATTCACGATCTCCACGTCATGGCTCGCCTCGATGTCGCCCGCGCGCACCACGCCTTCGCCGGCTTTCTTGAGATTGAGGGTCGCCTCCGCGCGGTTGTGCAGCTTCAGCACGATGCCCTTGAGATTGAGCAGGATGTCGACCACATCCTCCTGCACGCCGTCGAGCGTCGAGTACTCGTGCAGCACGCCGCTGATCTTGACTTCGGTGGGCGCGTATCCCGGCATCGACGACAACAGCGTGCGCCGCAACGCGTTGCCCAGCGTATGCCCGTAGCCGCGCTCGAACGGCTCCATCGTGAGCTTGGCGTGGTACGGCGACATGTTCTGCACGTCGATGATGCGCGGCTTGAGAAAACTACTGCTTACCATGGCTCTGTACCTCTGCGAAATTACTTCGAGTAGAGCTCGACCACCAGCGATTCGTTGATCGTGGGTGGAAGCTCGCTGCGCTGCGGCCGTGCCTTGAAGGTGCCCTTCAGCCCCTTCGCGTCGACCTCGACCCATTCCGGAAAGCCGCGCGACTCCGCGGCCTCCGCCGCCGCCTTGACCCGCAACTGCTCCTTCGCTGCCTGGGCGACCTCTATCACATCCCCCGGCCGGCACTGGAACGAAGGAATATTGACCCGCCTGCCGTTCACCAGAATCCCGTTATGACGCACGACCTGGCGCGCTTCGGTGCGCGATGCGCCGAATCCCATGCGATAGGCCACGCTGTCAAGCCGGCTTTCCAGCGCCTGCAGCAGCGCCTCGCCCGTGATGCCCTTGGCGCGCTCGGCCCCGTAGTACGTCTTGCGAAACTGGCGCTCGAGGAGACCATAGGTACGACGCACTTTCTGTTTCTCGCGCAGTTGCACGCCGTAACCGGAGAGCCGCGTGTTCTTCTGGCCGTGCTGCCCCGGGGGGTAGTTGCGGCGCTCGATGGCGCACTTGTCCGTAAAGCACTTCTCACCCTTGAGAAACAGCTTTTCGCCTTCGCGCCGGCATTGCCGGCATTTTGCGTCGAGATTTCTTGCCACGGTGACTGTTACCTCCTATACGCGGCGCTTCTTCGGCGGCCGGCAGCCGTTGTGCGGCACCGGCGTCACGTCCGAAATGCTGGTGATCTTGAAGCCTACAGCGTTGAGAGCCCGCACCGCTGACTCGCGCCCCGGCCCCGGCCCTTTGATGCGCACCTCGACATTCTTCACGCCGCATTCCTGTGCGAGCTTGCCGGCCTTCTCCGCCGCCACCTGCGCGGCAAACGGCGTGGACTTGCGCGAGCCCTTGAACCCGTTGCTGCCGCACGTCGCCCAGGCGAGCGCGTTGCCCTGCCGGTCGGTAATCGTCACGATGGTGTTGTTGAAAGACGCATGGACGTGGGCGATGCCCTCCGCCACGTTCTTCTTGACCTTCTTGCGCACCCGGGTGCTTGCCTTTGCCATGTGGTTCTGTCCTTTATCCGACGTTACGCCGCGACGGGTTTGATGATCTTGACGGCGGCCTTGCGCGGGCCCTTGCGGGTGCGCGCGTTGGTGCGCGTACGCTGCCCGCGCACGGGCAACCCGGCGCGATGGCGCTTGCCACGCCAGGTTCCCAGGTCCATCAGGCGCTTGATGCTCATGGACACTTCGCGCCGCAGATCGCCCTCAACGGCCAACTTGGTGACGTGCTCGCGCAGCCTGTCCATTTCACCGTCCGACAGATCCTTGATCTTGCTGGTACCGCTCACCCCGGCCGCGGCACAGATCAGGCGCGCGCGGCTGCGGCCGATGCCGAAAATCGCGGTCAGCGCGATTTCAGCGTGCTGATGGTTTGGAATGTTCACTCCACCGATGCGGGCCATTCGTTACCTCACAAAAAAATTTGCGGAAAGTGCAGCCGGACCGCCTGCCGGCGGCGCCCCTTCAGCCCTGGCGCTGCTTGTGGCGCGCGTTCTTGCAGATCACCCGCACCACGCCCTTGCGCTTGATTACCTTGCAGTTACGGCACATTTTCTTCACCGATGCCCGTACTTTCATGTTTGCTTCCTTTCTATCCGGCTCTGCCATTACTTCGCGCGGAACACGATGCGCCCGCGCGTCAGATCGTACGGCGTCAGTTCAACCGTGACCTTGTCACCCGGGAGTATCCGGATGTAGTGCATGCGCATCTTCCCGGAAATATGTCCGAGCACCACGTGCCCGTTTTCCAGCTTCACCTTGAACGTCGCATTGGGCAGGGTCTCCACGATCTCGCCCTGCATCTGGATCGTTTCTTCCTTCGCCATTACCGCGTCGGGAACATGCCGCCCTTGAAGTTCGCCTTCTTGAGCAGGCTCTCGTACTGGTGAGACATCACGTACGCCTGCACCTGCGCCATGAAATCCATAGTCACGACCACGATGATCAGCAGCGACGTTCCGCCGAAATAGAACGGAACGTTCTTCCACACGATCAGAAACTCGGGCAGCAGACACACCAAAGTGACGTAAATCGACCCAGTGAGCGTGAGCCGCATCGTGATCTTCTCGATGTAGCGCGCAGTCTGCTCTCCCGGCCGGATCCCCGGGACGAAGGCGCCGCTTTTCTTGAGGTTGTCCGCGGTCTCCTTCGGGTTGAACACCAGCGCCGTATAGAAGTAACAGAAGAAGATGATCGCCGACGCGTACAGCAACGTGTAAATCGGCTGTCCGGGATGCATCGTGCTCGCGACGGTTTTGAGCCAGTCCATGCCTTCGCCCGCGCCAAACCATCCGACCAGCGTCGCGGGGAAAAGTATGATGCTCGAGGCAAAAATCGGCGGGATCACGCCCGACATGTTGAGCTTCAGCGGAAGGTGAGAGGTCTGCCCGCCGTAGACCTTGCGACCGACCTGCCGCTTTGCGTAGTTCACGAGTATCTTGCGCTGCCCTCGTTCGACGAAGCACACAAAGGCCGTCACGCCGACTACCAGCACGCCGATGAGGAGCGCGATCGGGATGGAAAAGGCGCCGGTGCGAACGAGCTCCAGCGTACCGCCGACGGCCTGGGGGAAACCGGCTGCGATACCCGCAAAAATGATGAGCGAGATCCCGTTGCCGATGCCGCGCTCCGTGATCTGTTCCCCCAGCCACATGAGAAACATCGTGCCCGTCACCAATGTGAGCATCGCCGTGATACGGAACATGAAGCCCGGGTCCACGACCAGTCCCGGCTGCGATTCCAGTGCGATCGCGATCCCCATGCCCTGAAAAAGCGCCAGACCCGCAGTCCCATAGCGTGTGTACTGCGTGATCTTGCGGCGCCCGGACTCACCTTCCTTCTTCAACGCTTCGAGCGTGGGGGAGACGACCGTCATCAGCTGCATGATGATCGATGCCGAAATATAGGGCATGATGCCAAGCGCGAAAATCGAGAATCGCGACAGCGCACCTCCCGAGAACATGTTGAACATGTCCAGTATGCCGCCGCGCTGCGAGCGGAACAGCTCGGCGAGCTGCAGCTGGTCGATTCCCGGCACCGGGATGAACGATCCGATGCGGAATACGATCAGCGCGCCCAGCAGGAAGAAAAGGCGCCGTTTGAGGTCGCCCATCTTGCCTGCCGCGAGTAAGGATGTTCCGTCGACCGCCAAGGTCCGATCCCCTGTCTAGTCCTTGTCCGAAGCAGGCGTCGCCGCGGCGTTCGTCGGCGCCGTCTCGACCACTCCGCCCTGCGCCTCGATGGCCGCCCTTGCGCCTTTGCTCACGAGCAGGCCGGTCAGCGCAACCTTGCGCCTGATTTCGCCCGACAGAATGACCTTAGCGCGACGGGCAAGTTGCGACACCACGCCCGCTTCCTTCAGCACGCGCAGGTCGATGGCATCGGCGACGAGCTTCTGCAGGTCGGACAGCCGCACTTCCGCGGTGTCCCCGCGCGCGAGCGAGACGAAGCCCCGCTTCGGCAACCGCCGTTGCAGCGGCATCTGCCCGCCCTCGAACCCCACTTTGTGAAAGCCACCGGCCCGCGCCTTCTGGCCCTTGTGACCCCGGCCGGCGGTCTTGCCCACGCCGCAACCGATGCCGCGCCCCACACGCTTCTTGCCCCGCTTCGATCCCGGGGCCGGCCCTATGTCATTGAGTTTCATATCAAATCCATTCCATTTCCGGTGAATGCCGTCAAGAATATCCGGCGCCGCAACACGCGCGCGAATCTCTACTCGCATCTCACCAAATATGACACCTTGCGCACCATGCCGCGGATCGCCGGCGTGTCCGGAAGCTCCACGGTGTGATTCAGCCGGCGCAGACCGAGCCCGCGCACGCTGGCGCGATGCTCGGGCCTGGTGCCCACGAGGCTGCGCACGAGCGTCACTTTGAGTTTCCTGTTCTGCGCGTCGCTCATGTCCTACCCCGTGATCTCTTCCACCGTCTTGCCGCGCTTGGCCGCGATCTCCGCCGGCGTATTCATCGAAGTGAGTCCTTCGATCGTGGCGCGCACCACGTTATAGGGATTGGTCGAACCGATGCACTTGGCGAGTATGTTGGTCACCCCCATCACCTCGAGCACCGCGCGTACCGGTCCTCCGGCGATGATGCCGGTTCCATCGGATGCGGGCTGCATGTACACACGCGACGCGCCGTGCCGGCCCATCACCGAGTGCTGCAATGTCCCGTTCTTGAGCTGAACCTTGACCATCCTGCGGCGCGCTTCCTCCATCGCTTTCTGCACCGCGACCGGGACTTCACGCGCCTTGCCCTTGCCCATCCCGATGCCGCCGTCGCCATCGCCCACCACGGTCAACGCCGCGAATCCCAGCACGCGACCACCCTTTACCACCTTGGTGACGCGGTTGACCGCCACCATCTTTTCGCGCAGTCCATCGCTCCGTTCCCCACCGCCCTGCATTCTCGCTGCCGGTATCTTTGCCATGACTCACCCCGATCAGAACTTGAGCCCGGCCGCGCGCGCGGCCTCGGCCAGCGCCTTCACGCGACCGTGAAACCTGTAGCCGGAGCGGTCGAACGCCACCTTGTCGATGCCCAGCTTCCTGGCCTTCTCCGCAATCCGCTTGCCGACTTCCGCCGCGGACTTGGCGTTGCCGCCGTGCTTGACCATTTGCCGCACCTCCGCCTCCGCGCTTGACGCCGCAGCGAGCACCTTCGCACCGGATGCGTCGATTACCTGCGCGTAGATGTGAAAGTTGGAGCGATGCACCGCAAGCCGAACCGCGCCAAGTTCGGCGATCTTCGCCCGCGTCTGCCGCGCCCGCCGCAACCGTGCCTCGTTTTTCCCGCTCATGATTCGCCTCGTCTACTTCTTCTTGGTTTCCTTGAGCGTGATACGCTCACCGGCATAACGCACGCCCTTGCCTTTGTACGGTTCGGGCCCGCGATACGCGCGCACTTCGGCGGCGACCTGCCCCACGAGTTGCCGATCCGTACCCTTGATTACGATCTCCGTCTGGGTCGGCGTCTCCGCCTTGATTCCCCTCGGCATCGGATGCACGACCGGGTGGGAAAACCCCAGCGTGAGATTCAGCTTATCGCCCTGTGCCTGCGCGCGATACCCGACGCCTACCAGGGCAAGACGCTTCTCGAAGCCCGTGGTCACCCCGGCGATCATGTTCGCGACGAGCGCGCGCAGCGTACCCGACATCGCGTTCGCGTGATGGGAATTATTGGTCACCTTGAACTCGATCCGGTTCTCGATCCTCTCGACCTTGACCTGGGGCGACAGCTTCTGCGAGAGCGCACCGAGCGGCCCTTTCACCGATATTTCCAGCGGCGAGAGTGTGATCTCCACCTTTTCGGGAATCACCACGGGACTATTGGCTATTCTGGACATGACCCACTCCGCCCTTCGCTACGCCACGATGCACAGCACTTCGCCGCCGACCCCCAGGCCGCGCGCCTTGCGATCCGTCATCACACCTTTTGACGTGGATACGATGGCGACCCCGAGCCCGTTCATCACCCGCGGGATCTCGCCGCTCGGCCGGTAAATTCGCAGACCGGGACGGCTCACCCGCTCAATCTTTTCGATCACCGGCTTGCCGGCGTAATACTTGAGACTGATCTCGAGCATCGACTTGCCCGGTTCCCCGCGGACCGCGATATCGTCGATGTAACCCTCGTCCTTGAGCACCTTGGCAATCGCCACCTTGAGCTTGGACGATGGCATCGCCACGGACTGCTTTTCCGACATCTGCGCGTTGCGAATGCGCGTCAGCATGTCGGCAACCGGATCGCACATACTCATCAAACGTCTCCTGATTCTGCTACCAGCTCGCCTTGATCACGCCCGGAATCTCGCCCCGCATCGCGATCTCGCGCAGCTTCCCGCGGGCGAGCCCGAACTTCCGGAATACGCCGCGCGCGCGCCCGGTGAGCGCGCACCGGTTACGCAACCGCACCGGCGATGCATTGCGCGGGAGCTTCTGCAGGTTGATCCGCGCCTCGTAGCGTTCCTCGGGCGCGAGCTTGGGATTGGCGATGAGCGTCATCAGCTCCGAGCGCCTTGCCGCAAATTTCCGCACGGTCTGCCTGCGCTTTTGTTCACGATTGATCAGTGCCAGTTTTGCCATGGAGGTTCCTCAGTTCCTGAACGGAAACTTGAAGGCCGCGAGCAGCGCCTTCGCCTCCGCGTCGGTCTTGGCGGTTGTCGATATGGTGATGTTCATGCCCCGCAACGCGTCGATCTTGTCGTACTCGATCTCGGGAAAGATGATCTGTTCTTTGACGCCCATGTTGTAGTTTCCGCGCCCGTCAAAGGCCCGACCCGAGATGCCGCGAAAGTCCCGGATCCGCGGCATGGCGATATTGACGAGCCGGTCGAGGAATTCGTACATGCGCGCACCCCGCAGTGTGACTTTGCATCCCACCGGATAGCCGTTGCGGATCTTGAACTGCGCGATGGACGTGCGCGCCTTGGTCACGACCGGTTTCTGGCCGGCGATCTTGGTCATGTCGGCGACCGCATTGTCCATGATCTTCTTGTCGGCGACTGCTTCCCCCACGCCCATGTTGAGAACGATCTTCTCGATGCGGGGGACCTGCATCACGGACTTGTAACCGAACTGCCTGGTAAGCTCCCCCACGACAGCTTGGCGATAGTGCGTCTGCAGCCGCGCCGGCGCAACCGGCTTCTCGGGCTCAGCCGGCGCCGCCTCGCGCACGTCCTTTGCCTCGGGAGCCGCCTTGGCCCGTTTCGCGTCCCGGGCGGGCTTCGCCGGCCTGGGCGCCTTGACGGGGCCGGCGGGCTTCGCCCCTTTGCCCTCTTTCTCAGCGTTCATGCGTCAACCACTTCGCCATTGGATTTAAAATAGCGCACGCGACGGCCGTTTTCGAGGACCTTGATCCCCACGCGGTCGGCCTTCTTCGTCGCCGGATTGAACAAGGCCACGTTCGAAACATGCACCGGCATTTCCTTGTCGATGATGCCGCCCGTGATGCCCTTCATCGGATTCGGGCGCTGGTGCTTCTTCACCTTGTTGCGCCCCTCCACGACCACGTGATCGGCGTCGACGATCTTCAGCACGGTGCCGCGCTCGCCCTTGTCCTTGCCGGCAAGCATGATCACTTCGTCGCCCTTCCTGATCTTGCGCATGGCGGGTTCCCCTACAGCACTTCAGGCGCGAGCGATACAATCTTCATGAATCGCTCGGTCCTCAGCTCACGCGTCACCGGGCCGAAGATGCGCGTGCCTATCGGCTCCAGCTTCGGATTGAGCAGGACTGCGGCGTTACCGTCGAACTTGACGGTCGATCCGTCGTTACGGCGCACGCCTTTTGCCGTGCGCACGACGACCGCGCTGTAGATTTCACCCTTCTTCACGCGCCCGCGCGGGGCCGCATCTTTGACGCTGACCTTGATCACGTCCCCAATGCCGGCATAACGCCGCTTTGAACCGCCAAGCACCTTGATGCACATGACGGAGCGCGCACCGGTGTTGTCGGCGACATCCAGAATGGATTGCATCTGAATCATGTTCCGTGTCCCGCAAATGTTCTCATCCAACTTGGTCCGCGCCCTGCCTTGAGCGGCCAGTATTGGAACCCGTCCGGGTGAGAGCGCCGCAAGTAACGAGGCAATGCGGCGAAAACCCGTAAGTATACGACTTGGGGCGTCCTATTTCAATCGCGCGTCAGACCGTGCGCGCCTTGTCTTCCAGCCGCACCACGCGCCAGGCCTTGGTCTTGGCAAGCGGGCGGCATTCCTCGATCGTCACCAGATCGCCCTCGTGATACTCGTTCTTTTCGTCGTGCGCGTGGTAGCGCTTCGAGCGAGTCACGACCTTGCCGTAAAGCGGGTGCGTGACCCGGTGCTCGACCAGGACGGTGACGGTTTTCTGCATCTTGTCGCTTACGACGCGCCCGCTGAGGGTGCGTCGGACTTTCGCTTGACTCATGGTCATCTGGCCTATTGTGTTTTCTGCGCCAGCACCGTTCGCACGCGGGCGATGTCGCGGCGCACCTTGCGCAGCTGGCTGGTGTTGGAAAGCTGCTGGGTCGCCTTCTGCATGCGCAGAGAAAACTGCGCCCTGAGTAGCGATGCGAGCTCATCGCGCAACTCCGCCTGCGACCGGCCTTTCAATTCATTCGCTTCCATTACCGTCTAGCCCCCCACCTGTCTTACCACGAACGTGGTCTGAATCGGCAGCTTGGCGGCAGCCAGGCGAAACGCTGCCTTCGCCATGGGCTCGTCAACTCCGTCCATCTCATACAGAACCTTGCCCGGCTGAATCTCCGCGACCCAGAACTCGGGGTTACCCTTGCCGTTGCCCATCCGCACCTCGGCCGGTTTCTGCGACACCGGCTTGTCTGGAAATATCCGGATCCAGATGCGCCCTCCGCGCTTGATGTGCCGAGTCATCGCACGGCGTCCCGCTTCGATCTGACGCGCCGTCAGCCGCCCGCGGCCAGTCGCCTTCAGACCGTAATCGCCGAAACTGACCTTGTTGCCGCGGGTCGCAATGCCCTTGTTGCGGCCCTTCTGCTCCTTGCGGAACTTACGCCTGGCTGGCTGTAGCACGTCTTGCTCCCGTCCGTCCTGCCGGTTTTCGCGGCCTTCTCGCGGCCGGCGTCTCCGCTTCCGCCGCAGGTGCGGCGGTGGCCGTCGCCGGCTGGTCGTTCTTGCCCATCACTTCGCCCTTGAAGACCCATACCTTGATGCCGATCACGCCATAGGTGGTCTTTGCCTCCGAGAAACCGTAGTCGATGTCCGCGCGCAGCGTATGCAGCGGCACGCGCCCTTCGCGGTACCATTCCGTGCGCGCGATCTCGATGCCGTTCAGCCGGCCCGCGCTCATGATCTTGATTCCCTGGGCGCCGAGGCGCATGGCATTGGTGATCGCGCGCTTCATGGCACGGCGGAACATGATCCGTTTCTGCAGTTGCTGCGCGATCGAATCGGCGATCAGCTGCGCATCGAGCTCAGGCTTGCGCACCTCCTCGATATTGACGTGCACCGGCACCCCCAGCATTTTCTGCAACTCGCCCCTGAGCGACTCAATGTCCTCGCCCTTCTTGCCGATCACCACCCCCGGACGCGCGCTGAAAACGGTGATCCGCGCATTCTTGGCCGGCCGCTCGATCACCACGCGAGACACCGCCGCGTGTGCAAGCTTCTGGCGGAGGAAGTCGCGAACCTTGAGATCTTCCAGCAACATGCCCGGAAAGTTCTTGTTGTTCGCGTACCACTTCGAAGCCCAGTTGCGATTGAGCGCGAGACGGAATCCCGTCGGATGTATCTTCTGACCCATGCCTAATTTCTCCCGTCACCGACCGTCACGAAGACGTGACAAGTCGGCTTGATGATGCGCGCACCGCGCCCTTTGGCGCGCGTCGCGAAGCGCTTCAGAACCGGGCCCTTGTCCACGCAGATATGCGTGACGGTAAGTTCATCGATATCCGCGCCGGCATTGTGCTCCGCGTTGGCGATCGCGGACTCCAGCACCTTGCGGATGATCGCCGCGCCCTTCTTCGGATTGAACTGCAGAATGTTCAGCGCGTTCTCCACCGATTTGCCCCGGACCAAATCGGCGACCAGCCTCCCCTTCTGGGCCGATAGTCTGACGCCGCGCAGTTTTGCTGTGGTGTTCATGCGGATGTCCTCACGACTTGGCGGCGGCCGGCGTCGGACTCGCCCTCTTGTCGCCCGCAGCTGCGGCTGCTGCGGCTGCGGCCGATCCCGCCTTCGAATGCCCTTTGAATATCCTGGTGTGCGAGAACTCGCCGAGCTTGTGGCCCACCATGTTTTCGGTAACGTAGACCGGAACATGCTGTTTTCCGTTATGCACCGCGATCGTCAGGCCTACGAAGTCGGGCAGGATGGTCGAGCGCCGCGACCAGGTTCTGATCGGCCGTTTGTCATTGACGCGGCGTGCCGCCTCCACCTTTTTCATCAGGTGGACATCGACGAACGGACCCTTCTTGATTGAACGCGCCATGAATTACCCCTTAGCCGGTGGTCCTGGCATTGCGCCGACGCACGATCATGCGGTCGGTGCGCTTGTTCTTCCGCGTCTTGTAGCCCTTGCACAGCACGCCCCAGGGGCTGACCGGATTCTGCGCGGCTGCGGTCTTGCCTTCCCCGCCGCCATGCGGGTGGTCGATCGGATTCATTGCGACGCCGCGCACGGTCGGGCGCACGCCTCTCCAGCGCACGCGCCCTGCCTTGCCGATGGACTCGAGTGAATGCTCCTCGTTACCGACCTCCCCGATGGTGGCGCGGCAATTGATGTGCACGCGGCGGATTTCCCCCGAGCGCAGCCGCAACTGCGCCTGATCGCCTTCTCGTGCGAGCAACTGCACGGATGCCCCTGCTGCGCGCGCGATCTGCGCTCCCTTGCCGGGAAGCATTTCGACACAGTGAACAATCGTGCCGACCGGGATGTTCCGCAGGGGAAGGGCATTGCCAACCTTGATCGGGGCATCGATGCCAGACATGAGTTGCGCGCCCGCGGCCACGCCCTTGGGCGCGACGATATAGCAGCGCTCGCCGTCGGCGTAGCAAAGCAGCGCGAGGTGGGCGCTGCGGTTCGGGTCATACTCCAGGCGCTCGACCCGGGCCACAATTCCGTCCTTGGCGCGCTTGAAGTCGATCACGCGATAGTGATGCTTGTGGCCCCCTCCCTGGTGGCGCATCGTGATATGGCCGTGGGCATTGCGGCCCGCTTTCTTCAACTGCCGCTCGACAAGTCGCGCTACCGGGCTGCCCTTGTGCAGGCCGGGCGTGACGACTTTCACCAACTGCCGCCGGCCCGCGGACGTTGGCTTGACCTTGACCAACATTACTTGGCCTCCCCTTCAGCAAAGGTGATTTCCTGCCCGGGTTTCAGTCGCACGTAGGCTTTCTTCCAATGATTGCGGCGGCCGGTCAGGCGCCCGAAGCGCTTGCCCTTGCCGCTCACGTTGCATACCGTCACCCCAGTCACTTCAATCTTGTGATCCTTACGGCTGAACATCAGCTCGACCGCTGCCCTGATTTCGGGTTTGGTCGCATTGGGGGCGACGCGAAACACGACCTGGTTGCGCTTCTCGCCGACGAAGGTGCTCTTTTCGGAAACCACCGGCGCGAGCAACACCTGCGCAAGGCGATCCGGACTGAAAGTACTCATGCGAGCAGCTCCTCGAACTTGGCGATCGCATTGCGTGTCATCAGCACCCTCGAACGACGGATCAGCGTGACCGGATCGGCCCCACGCACGTCGACCACATCCACGTTGGGCAAATTGCGCGAGGACAGCCGCAGGTTGTCGTCCACTGCGTCGGTGATGATCAGCACGTCGTCGAGACCCATGTCCTTCAGTTTCTGCGCAAGCAGCCTGGTCTTGGGCGCGCCGACGGTAAACACATCGACCACCGCAAGCCGGTCCTCGCGCACAAGCTGCGACAATATGGAGCTCACACCCGCACGGAACATTTTCTTGTTCAGCTTGTGGGAAAAATTCTCGTCAGGTGAGCTGGGAAAGATTCTGCCGCCTCCGCGCCACAGCGGACTTGAGGTCATTCCGGCGCGCGCGCGCCCCGTGCCTTTCTGGCGCCAGGGCTTCTTGGTCGAATGCTTCACCGTCCCGCGGTCCTTTTGAGCGCGTGTGGCGGTCCGCGCATTGGCGAGGCAGGCCGTCACGACCTGGTGCACCAGGGCCTCGTTGTATGCGCGCCCGAACGCCGCGTCGGAAGCCGCAACCTGCGCCCCCGGCCTGCCCTGTTCGTCAATCAGTTTGAGTTCCATGATCGGTCCGCGTTACTTCGTTTTGGCGGCTTTCGCCCCCTGGACGGAAGCAGCCGGCTTGTGCGGCTTGACCGCCGGAAAAACCGCCACGTCGCCGCCACGCGCGCCCGGTACGGCGCCACGGATCAGCAGAAGCTGCCGTTCAGCATCGATGCGTACGATTTCCAGATTCTGCGAGGTGCGCTTGGCGGCGCCCATATGTCCCGGCATTTTCTTGCCGGGAAACACGCGGCCGGGGTCCTGCGCCATGCTGATCGAACCCGGCTTGTTGTGAGAAACCGAATTGCCGTGGCTCGCGCGATTCGATGAAAAGTTGTGACGCTTGATAACGCCGGCGAATCCCTTGCCCTGAGACATGCCGCGCACGTCGACCTTCTGTCCGACGGAGAATATGTCCACGCCAACCGCCCCGCCCACGTTGACTGCAGCGAGTTGATCCGGCGTGACGCGAAATTCCCTGAGTATGCTCCCCGCTTCCACGCCAGCCTTGGCGAAATGCCCCGCGGCAGCCTTGTTGACCCGGCTCGGGCGCCGGCGGCCCGCGGTAACCTGCACCGCCGCGTAACCATCGGTCTCGGGGGTCTTCACCTGGGTCACACGATTGCGCGACACGTCGACAACGGTCACGGGGACGGCATCGCCGTCATCGGTGAATACGCGCGTCATGCCGACCTTGCGGCCTACGAGTCCCAGACTCATGTTCTTACCCTTCTTGCAAAGGTGCCGACTGCAATTGGCCGGCGGTTCACTTCAGGATTGAGGTAGTAGGATTGAGGATTGAGCTTTTCCCTCGATCCCCAATCCTCGATCCCCAATCCTCAATCCTATAATTTGATTTCAACGTCCACCCCCGCCGGAAGATCGAGCTTCATGAGCGCGTCGACCGTCTTGTCGGTGGGATCGATGATATCCATCAGGCGCAGGTGCGTGCGGATCTCGAGTTGATCGCGCGACGTCTTGTTGACGTGGGGAGAACGCAGAATATCGAATCGTTCCTTGCGGGTCGGCAACGGCACCGGCCCCTTGACCACCGCGCCCGTGCGCTTCGCCGTATCGACGATCTCGAGCGCCGACTGATCGATCAGGCGATAGTCGAACGCTTTCAACCGGATGCGGATTTTCTGACTCTTGACTGCCATTGTTGACCCCGGGACTGAGTTATCAGGATTGAGGATTGAGTCGTACCCCTACACTCGATCTTCAGTCCTCAATCCTCGATCCTCAATCCTATTCAATCACCTTTGCCACCACGCCGGCGCCCACGGTCTTGCCCCCCTCGCGGATGGCAAAGCGCAATCCCTCCTCCATCGCAATGGGCTGAATCAGACTCACCGTCATCTGAATGTTGTCCCCC
>Ga0326597_10005419_pt1 | contig 17733 bp, 14 predicted proteins | sample RVTome_12_FD_203789 | JGI IMG/M metagenome (GOLD analysis project Ga0326597, IMG submission 203789) | Soil microbial communities from uranium-contaminated site in the Upper Colorado River Basin, Wyoming, United States - RVT100D185 | ecosystem: Environmental > Terrestrial > Soil > Contaminated >... | reverse complement strand
GCACGGCGACCATTCCGAGCGATCCGCCGAGCGCGAGCGATCCGGTGTCCCCCATGAACACCTCGGCGGGGTGCGCGTTGTACCACAGGAAGCCGAGCGAGGCGCCCGCCACGGCCGCGCAGAATACGGTGAGCTCTCCGGCGCCCTCGACGTACAGGATGTTGAGGTAGTCCGCGAAGCGAGAGTTGCCGGTCACGTATGCCAGCCCTGCGAAGGCCAGCGCGGCGGGCGCCACCATTCCGATCGCGAGACCGTCCAGACCGTCGGTCAGATTGACGGCGTTGGAGGCCCCGGTCACCACGAGCGCGACGAACGGCACGTACGCGGGACCCATGTCGAAGAGCACGTTCTTGAAGAACGGCACCTGCGTCACGGTCGTCGCCTGCCCGTACGGCCTCACGAGGTAGAGCGCGAGCCCGACGGCGAGCCCCAGCGAGATCTGCGCCGCGAGCTTGTACCTGCCGAGGAGCCCCTTCCGGATCCCCTTGATCACGTGAAGGTAGTCGTCGATGAACCCGATGCCGCCGAGCCAGAGCGTGGTCGCGACCGCGATGAGGACGAAGGCGTTCGCGAGGTTCGCCCAGAGGAGCGTCGGCACGACGGTCGCCGCGATGATGAGGAGGCCGCCCATCGTGGGCGTACCGCTCTTCGCGTGGTGCGTCTTCGGTCCGTCGTCCCGGATCTTCTGCCCCACGCCCCACCGCTTGAGTCGGTCGATGACGTACGGCCCGAGGAGGAACGAGATGAGGAGCGCAGTGACCGCGGCGTACGCCGCGCGAAACGTGATATAGCGGAAGACGTTGAACGCGGAGATCTCGTCGTGCAGCGGAAAGAACAGATGATAGAACATCCCCGCCTGCCCCCTAGACTCCCCGGCCGTCCGGTGGTTGGTTCCGTTCGCCTTGCGACGCCGCGCCACGCCGCGGCTCCGACATCGCCGCAGCCGAGGAGGGTTCCTCCCCGAACGAATCGATGACTTCCTCGAGCCGCGCACCGCGCGATCCCTTGACGAGCACGACGTCTCCCGCGCGCGCGAGCCGGCGCAGCACGCGCGCCGCCGCCGCGTTGTCGGCCTCGGTGAAGACGGCCACCGCCGGGCGACCGGCCGCCCGCGCGCCCGCCGCGACCCTCCCGGCGCGCGAGCCCACGGCCACGATCGCATCGGCGCCCGCAGCCGCGCGCCCGACCTCCTCGTGGGCCGCCTCGGCGTGGTCGCCCAGCTCGAGCATCTCGCCGACGACCGCGATCCGCCGTCCGCGCGCGGGCGCGCTCAGGAGCACCTCCAGGGCGACCCGGAACGAGTCCGGGTTCGCGTTGTAGTGATCCTCGATGAACACGATGCCGGCGCGCTCCCGCACGGAGAGTCTCCCCGGAAGCGGCCGGAACGTCGCGAGCCCGCGCGCGATCTCCTCGGGCGTGAGCCCGAGCGAGAGGGCGGCGGCGGCCGCCGCCGCTGCGTTCTCGGCGTTCCCCGCCCCCGCGGCGCTGAGCGGGATCGGAGGGAAACCGTCGAGCTCGAGGACCATCCGGCCGAGTCCGGAGGGGCGGGACGAGATGATCCTGACCTCCGAGTCCGGATCGCGGCCGAACGTGCGCACCGGCAGCCCCTCGGGCCGGGCCGCCAGGAGCGGCTCGCCCGACGGGAGAACGAGGACACCGCCCGTCATCCCCTCGACGATCTCCAGTTTCGCACGAGCCACCTCTTCGAGGGAACCGAGCAGTCCGATGTGCGCGCGGCCGATGTTCGTGATGATCGACACGTCGGGCCGGGCGAGCCGCGACAGGAGCGCGATCTCCCCGCGATGGTTCATCCCCATTTCGACGACGGCGGCGCCGTACTCGCCGCGAAGTCCGAGCAGGGTGAGCGGCACGCCGATGTGGTTGTTCAGATTCCCCGGCGTCCGGTGCACGTGGTAGCGGGCGGAGAGCGCGGCGGCGACCATCTCCTTGGTGGTGGTCTTGCCGCTGCTCCCGGTGACCGCGACCACGGGCACCTGGAATCGCCGGCGGTGCGCCCGCGCGAGACACTGCAGGGCGCCGAGCGGATCCTCGACGACGAGGGCGGGGGTCGGCGCCTCGTGCGCGCCCGCCCACGCGGCCGCCACCAGAGCGGCGGCCGCGCCGGCGCGGCCCACGTCGTCGAGGAAGTCGTGGCCGTCGTGCCGCTCGCCCGCGAGGGCCACGAAGAGATCTCCCGGTCCAACGGCCCGCGAGTCGATCGAGACCCCCGCGAGAGCCACGTCCGCGGCGCTCTCGGGGCGAATCGAGCCGCCGCATGCCTCGCGCGCGGCGCCGAGCGTCCAGCCGAACGCGGAGGCCGTCATCGCGCGCCCCCGTGCCCGAGCGCCCGGAGGATCGCTTCGGCGGTCTCCGAGTCGCTGAAGTGGATCGTCCTGTCGCGGAGGATCTGGTAGTCCTCGTGCCCCTTCCCGGCGATCAGGACCACGTCCCCTTCGCGCGCGAGCCCCAAGGCGCGCGCGATCGCCGCGCGCCGCTCGGGCACCACCTCGTACGCGCCCGGGAGGCTGCGGGCGCCTTCCTCGATCTCCGCGATGATCGCGAGCGGATCTTCGCTCCGCGGGTTGTCGGAGGTGATGACGGCATGATCGGAGAGGGAGACCGCGATACGGCCCATGACAGGCCGCTTCCCCTTGTCGCGGTCTCCCCCGCAGCCGAAGACGCAGATGAGCTTGCCGCGCGCGAGGCTCCGCGCGGACGTGAGCACCGTCTGGAGCGCGTCGGGCGTGTGGGCGTAATCGACGAGCACGCCGAACGGCTGGCCGAGCCGCACCGGCTGCATCCGCCCGGGCACCGCGTCCACGCTCTCGATGCCGCGCGCGATCGCCTCCGGCGCGTACCCGAGGGTGAGTCCCGCGGCGAAGGCGCCGAGCGCGTTCATCACGTTGAACGGGCCGGGGAGCCGCACGCGGACCGCCTGCTCGCCGCCCGGATGGCGCACGAGCACGGCGGAGGAATCGGCGGAGACCTCCTCGCGGACCGCACGCACCTGGGCCGCCTCGCCGCGCCCGAACGTCGTCACCGGACCGGCGGCGGCGCGCACGAACGCCGGCGAGGAGGGATCATCGCCGTTCACCACGGCCGCCGGAGGACGCGCGGGGTCGCCGGGAGGCTGGGGCACGCCGCGAAAGAGGCCGAGCTTCGCCTCGCGGTAGGCTTCCTCGGTGCCGTGGAAATCGAGATGGTCGCGCGTCAGGTTCGTGAAGACGCCGGTCGCGAAGCGCGTGCCGGCCACGCGGTCCATGACGAGCGCATGCGAGGAGACTTCCATCGCCGCCACGCGCACGCCCTCAGCCTCCATCGCCGCGAGGAGCCCCTGGAGGAGCGTCGGCTCGGGGGTCGTCGTCGCGGGCGGCTCTTTGCGGTCGCCGAAAGAGTAGCCGAGCGTGCCGAGCACGCCGGCCTTCTCACCCGCCGCCTCCGCGACACCCCGCACGAGGAAGGTGGTCGTCGTCTTCCCGTTCGTGCCGGTGACGCCGACCACGCGGAGCCGGCGCGACGGATGCCCGTGGAACGCGCTCGCCAGCATCGCGAGCGCCCTCCGAGCGGAGCGCACCAAGATCACGGGCGCGCCTTCGGCGCTCACGGGGCGCTCGGCGACGAGAGCCACTGCTCCGCGCGCGAGCGCGTCCGCCGCGAAACGGTGGCCGTCCACCTGCGTACCCGGAACGCACACGAAGAGCGCGCCCGGCACCACGCGCCTGGAGTCGACGCAGACGTCGGTGATCGTTCTCTCAGGAAGCCCCGCGAGCGAGCCAGGCTCCGCCACATCTGCGAGAGATGCGGCGAGCTCCGCGAGCTTCCGTCCGGACGGGTTCACAGGCCTCCATGCTCCAGGATGACGCCTTCGTTCGAATCGCCGGCTTCGGGCGCAGGCGCCGATTCGATTCCTCCCGCGAGATGCAAGACGCAGACCTGCCCTCGCGCGACGGTGGTCCCCGCGGCCGGCTCCTGCCGTACCACGCGCCCGGTGCCGACGAGCTCCGTCTCGAGGAGCGCGCGGCTCAGGCGGCGGTATGCCTCGCGCGCGGTGAGACCCGTCAGATCGGGGATCTCGACGTACGAGCCGCTCGAGGGCGCTTCGGGCGCCACGATCAGCGGCGGCTGTGAAGGTACCGCCGGCGGCCCGAAGGCGGCCGCGGCTTGCCGGGTGCTCGCGACCTCCTCGGGAAGAATCATCGCTAGGAGCGAATCCGCCGGCGGGAGTGACGACGCGGACCAGGTCTCGCTCTGCGGCAGAGAATCGAGCCCCCTTCCGAAGCGCGCCAGCAGGCCGACATCGGCCGCGGCGAGGCCCGAGATGATCTTTCGGAAGACGGGGGCGGCGACCGTGCCGCCGTAGTACGCGCCCTTCGGTTCGTCGATGACGACGAGGCAGACGATCTCGGGATCATCCGCCGGAAGGAAGCCGCAGAACGACGAGACGTAGAGCTTGCTCTTGTAGGTGCCGTTCACGTACTTCTGGGAAGTGCCTGTCTTCCCGCCGACGGAGCACCAGTCGAGGCCGGCGTTCTTCCCGGTCCCTTCCTCGACCCCCAGCGTGAGGAATTCGCGCACGGTGCGTGCGGTCTCGGCGGAGACGGCGCGGCGGACGGACTGCGGCTCGGTCCAGCTCTCGACCTTTCCGGACTCGTCGAGGATCGCCCGGGTGACGAAGGGACGCATGAGCATGCCGTCGTTCGCGAGCGCGGAGAACGCCATGACGAGTTGGAGCGCGGTGACCGAGACCTCCTGGCCGATCGCGACCGTGACGAGCGAGCGGCCGCTCCAGAGGTCGGGCGTTCGGAGCACGCCGGCGACTTCCCCGGGCAGCTCGATCCCCGTGCGCAGGCCGAAGCCGAAGCGGCGTGCGAAGCGGTAGAACTCGTCGTTGCCGAGCAGGAGCGCCGCGCGCGCGGTGCCGATGTTGCTCGAGTAGGCGATCACCTTCTCGAATGGGATCGTCCCGTGCGGGCGGGCATCGTGCAGCGTGATGCCGGAGACGGACTGGACGCCGGCGCCCGTGTCGAACATCGTCGAGCGCCCGACGCGTTTCTGCTCGATGACGGCCGCCGCGGTCACGATCTTGAACGTGGATCCCGGTTCGAAGAGATCGGTCACCGCGCGGTTGCGGTACGTCTCGAGGGCGCTCGCGCCGGGCGCCTCGGGGTCGTAGCAGGGCTCGTTCGCGAGCGCGAGGATCTCGCCCGTGCGTGGATCGATGATGATGACCGTGCCGCCGCGCGCCCGCGCCTTGACGACGGCGCGGTGCAGCTCGAGCTCGGCGATCTCCTGGAAGCGGCGGTCGATCGTCAGGACGATCGTGCTCCCCGGGGAAGGCGGTGTGATCGCGCCGTGGGGCGGCCGCCAGGTGCGTCCGCGCGCATCTACGTACTCGGTGGTCCATCCCTCCCGGCCGCTCAGGTCGGAGTCGTTCGCCTTCTCGATCCCCTCGAGTCCCGTACCGTCGGTGTTCGTGAACCCGACGAGATGGGACGAGGCGCGTCCGCTCGGATACAGGCGCTTCTGCTCTTCGCGGATGAACAGGCCGGGGAGATCGTGGACGGCCTGCTCGGCCTCCGTGCGGTCGACGAACCCGCGCGTCACCCACGCGAAGCGCCCCTCCGCGCGCACCGCGCTCTCGACGCGCGCGCGCGGCATGCCGAAGCGGCGGCACACCTCGCGGACGAGACGGTCGCGCTCGGTGACGAGATGCGGATCGACGAACAGAGAGGGGTTCGAGACATCGACGGCAAGCACCTCGCCGCGCCGGTCGAGGATCGACCCCCGGGCGGCGGGGAGCACGAGTCGCTGCACCTGTTGCCGCTGCGCGGCCAGGGCGTAGTGCTCATGACGAAAGATCTGGATCTCGGCCAGGCGCGCGAGCAACGCGAGCCACACGACGGCGCCCGCGATGACCGCCAGGAAGAGCCGCCTCCGGTTCGGCCCAACCAGGTGCATCATTCCTCCGTGCTTCCGTGCACTTTCAGCGCACGGGAACCGTCCCGGTTCCTTCAGGCATCGGGAACCTCGCGTTCAGGACCACGAGCCGTCCCGGACGCGGCCACTCGAGCCCGAGTTCGCCGACCATCGCCGAATCCGCGATGACCGCTTGCTCGCGCCGCTCCACCTCGGTCTCGAGCACGAGAATCTCCTGTTGCAGGCGTCTCACGTCACGCGACTTCGATGCGACACGCGCGGCCCAGCGGGCTTCGTTGACGTTGAGCCACGTGACCGCGTACAGGAACGACCCGACGAGCACCGCACAGGCGACGATCGGCCGCGTGAGATCGCGGCCGCGGCCCGGACGGTACTGCGGGAGGAAGCGCGTCATGCGGCCCTCAGCGCCGCGACCCTGAGCCTCGCGCTCCGTGCGCGGGGGTTCCGCTCGATCTCCTCGCCGGTGGGACGGATCGCACGCCGGACGACCGGCTCCCACGGGCCCTCCTCACGCGGGGGCGCGTGGCGCGACGCGGGCGGCGGCAGAAACGTGCGCTTCACGATCCGGTCCTCGAGCGAGTGGTAGGCGATGACGGCCAGCCGGCCGCCTCGCGCGAGCACCGATCTCGCGGCGTCGAGACCACGCTCCAGCTCGCCCAGTTCGTCGTTCACCTCGATGCGAATCGCCTGGAAGACACGTGACAGGAGGTCCGGCGGCACACGCCTGAGCTGCCGGCGGAGCGATTCGGCGAGGTCCGCCGTGGTGCGGATCGGAGCCCGGCGCCGTTCGCGGTCGATTGCGCCCGCGAGCGCGCCGGCTCTCGGGATCTCTCCGTACTGACGGAACACCCTCGCCATCTCCGGAGCGGGAGCACGTTCGATCCAGTCCGCCGCGCTCTCCCCATGCGCCCTGTCGAACCGCAGATCGAGCGGCCCCTCGCTCCGGTAACTCATGCCGCGCTCGGGCAGATCGAGCTGGGTCGAGGAGACTCCCAGATCGAGCAGGATCCCCGCCACGGAACCGAGGACCCCGGCCTCCCGGGCCACGCGCTCCATCTCCGCATACGACGCGTGGACCAGCGTGACGCGCTCTCCGAAGCGCCGCAGCGTCCCAGCCGCTTCCCCGATCGCCTCCGCATCGCGATCCAGGCCGATGACGCGTAAGCGCGGTCGCTCCTCGAGCAGCGCCGCGGCATGACCTCCAGCGCCGACCGTGCCGTCCAGGTACGTCCCCTCCGCCTCGACGGCGAGATGGGCGAGCACCTCGGAGACGAGCACCGGTTCGTGCGCCACAACCCTCCTCCGAGCGGCCTACGACGCGCGCGCCGCCACCGCGGCCCACGCGTCCTCTTCCCGCTCGTGCACCTCCAACGATCCAAGCGGCGATCCCACTTCGAGGATCGCGCGCACGTATTCGTTCGTCCGGCAGAGCGCGAGCGCCCCGCCGGAACCGGCGAGCCTCTCGGCCCGCCGGCTCAAGAGCGTCAACGTCCGGTAGTCCACGTGCGAGACCGCGCCGAGATCGAGGACGAGCTTCGTTCCCCGGCGCGCCGCGAGCCCGAGATCGGCATCGAGGCGGCGCATTTCCTCACGCCCGAGCCGTCCTGCGACCCGCACGAGGCAGGCATCGCCGCGGGATTCCAGCGTCCAGATGGCGGCCGGCCTTCGCTGCCGGCGCCAGTCGACCGCGCGCATCATGAGTTCTCCTCTTCGTGGAGCTTCTCGGTGATCTCGTCCTGACGTCCCCGCAGCGGCTCGACCCTTTCGCGGAACCTCTCGAGCGACCAGATCTCGACGAAGGTCATGACGCCGAGGACGACGACACGCCCCTTCTTCGCGATTCCCGCAGACGCGAGCAGTTCGTCGTTGACAAGCACACGCCCCTGGGAGTCAACCTCCTGCTCGTCGGCATCGATGGACATCGCACGCCGAAGCTCGCGGTGCGCCTTCGATGCGACCGAGCCGCCGCTGATCTTCCCGGCGGCCTCGTCCATGAACTCGTCCGCGGGATAGACGTACAAGCAGCCATCGTGGCCGGGCAGGATGATCACGGAGCCTTCGTCGTCGGGGAGGAGTGCCTTGCGGAACTTGGCAGGAAGCGTCAGGCGCCCCTTATCATCGAGCGCACGTCCGAATCTTCCGACGCACCTTGCCATGTCAACTCCGTTGTTATTTCGAAGTTACACGACTTTCACCACTTCCACCCACTGTTCCCCATCAGGATGCGCATCCTGACACGACCCCCCCAGGGCGTCAACGAAGAATGTTCTCAGACAAAGCGGAAGCGATAGTCCAGCTGTAACAGATTGTCCTACTGAGGATTAGAGGACCGCAGACAGCCCAGCGCTCGAGCTAGGACCTCTCCACTCGCTCGGAAATCACCTCGTCGAAGAGCGCCGCCAGCCGGCCGGCTAACTGTTGCCGTGAATAACAGTTGAGCGCTTCCAGAGGGGCGGGTCGAGGCAGGTTCCCCTCGCGGACCGCCTCCAGAGCGGTCGCGATCGATGCGGGGTCATTGGGAGAGGCGAAAACCGCGCATCCGAGCGGCTCGAGGAGGTCCTTCGCCGCGCCATTCGGCACGATCGCGACGATCGGCCGCTGCGCCGCGAGGTACTCGAACGCCTTCCCCGGGAGGATGAGGCTCCCCCTCTCTTCCCCACTCTCGATGAGCAGGAGCGCCGAGGCGCCGCGCTGGAACCGGGTCACCTCGCGATGGGGGATCGGATCGAGAAAGCGGACGACGTGCTCGAGCCCGCGCCGGCGGACGCGCTCCTCGTTCTCGGCCTCCCGAGGACCGATGAGGAGCACCGAGACACGGCACTGCCCCTCGGGGTCCTTCGCCGCGAGCGCCGCGAGCCCCGAGAGGAGCGGCTCGATCGTGCGCCGGCCCGTGAGCTGCCCCGTGTGGACGATCGTGGGGCGCGAGAAGCTCACCGGCTCCTCGTCGGGGAAGTCCGACTCGTCGAACCCGTTCGTGATCGTGACGATCTTCCGCGCGGGAAGACGCGGGTGGCGCCGGCGGAAGTCGGCGGCCGTGCGCTCCGAGGTGACGACGACCCGGTCGGCGCATTCGAGCACGCGCGTCTCGAGCGTCTCGTGGAGCCGGCGGTGAAAGGGCGTTGGCGGCTCGAAGGTGAGCCGGCGCGTCCAGGGGTCCCGGAAGTCGGCCACCCACGGTATCCCGCGGCGTGCGAGCGCCAGGCCGACCAGATGCGCACTGTCGGGGGACGAGGTCGTGTAGAGGAGGTCGATGCCGCCGCGGTCGAGGCGCCGCGCCGCCGCGCGCACCGCGAACGGGATCCAGCCGACGTAGGTATCGGGCACGAACGCCCACTGCGAGAGACGCGCGATCCGCCGCACCGAGCGACGCCGGCTCGCGTCGCCGCGACGCCCGAAGAAGCGCGAGAGCGACGCGAAGAGGCTCACGCCGGTGAGCGAGCGCGTGCGGAGGATCTCCTGGCCCGGCGGCAGGTCGCCCAGCAGCGTCGGGTCACGCATCCAGTAGTCGGCGGCGCGCACGGTGAGCGCGGTGGCGTCCCAGCCGAACGAGGGGAGGTGCTTCGCGAACTTGGCCGTCCGCTGGACCCCGGCCCCTCCGAGTGGCGGATAGAAGTAGGCGACGACGAGGGCGCGCCTCCTCCCCTCTCCGCCGCTCATGCCGCCCGTCACGCCGCTAGCGGAGGAGCGCGACGTGGGCCTTGGCGACCGCGCCGGAAGCCGAGCGGACGACGACGAGGTAGTGGCCGCTCGGCGCCGCCACGCCGGAAGAGAGCGTGCCATCCCAGAACGCGGCGCCGTTCGAGACGTTCGCGAAGGTCGCGATGCGCCGCCCAGCGAGGTCGTACACCTCGCCGTGGAGCACGCCGCCGTCGCCGGCGAGGAGCCGCAGGCCCGCCGTCGTCGCGGGCCGGAACGGGTTCGGATAGACGCTCGCCTCGAATCCGCTCGGCGTGCCGCCGTTCGGATCCCACGCCTCGTACGAGGAGAGGCCGCGATCGGTGCCGAACCAGACGAGCCCGGTGCGTGCGTCCGCCACGACGGCGTTGACCTGCTCGTTCACCAGCTCCGGATGGCCGAAGCTCTCGACCTGATCGGATGAGCCGCGCACGGAGATCACGCTCGCTCCCTGCCGCGTCGCCACCCAGATGCGGCCGAGCGGATCCGCGGCCAGCGCGGTCACCTGGTTACCGGCGAGCCCCTTCTGCGTGTTGATCGTTCGCGAGACGCCGGTCGCGAGGTTGACCACCGCCACTCCGGCCGCCGTACCCACCCAGAGATCGTTCCCGCGGAGGAGGAGCGCCGACACCTCGTCGTTCGGCAGGTCGCCCGTGCCGACCGTGTACCGCGTGCACGCGTCGTCGCTGAAGTTGGAGATCGACGGGCCGTAGTCCCAGAGCGCCACGCCGTCGCCCAGCGAGCCGAAGATGACGCGGCCGTCGCCAGGCGCCAGGATCGCTGGCACCTGGTTCGACGGGAGGCAGCCGCCCGTGTCGCCGACGAGCAGGCGCGTCTGGCTCGAATCCTCGCGCGAGATGAAGTAGACGCCGTTCCGCACGTCCACGGGCCCGCCCGCGGTCGTCCCGAGCCAGAGGTCGCCGGATGGATCTTCGTCGATCGTGATCACGTCGCGCAGGTTCGGGAACGCGGACCAGGCGCCGTCCGCGGACAGGCGATCGACGCGGCAGTTCACGTCGTCGTTGCAGCAGCAGTGACCGATCCAGACATCGCCGTTGCTCACCTGTCGGACCGAACCGGACCATTGCTGCTCGAACGCGCCGCCCGTGTTTCCGGCGTCGAACTTCTGCCAGACGCCGTCCTCGAGAAGGCCGATGGCCGAGAATCGCTGCGTGTACCAGAGCGTCCCGTCGGCGTCGATCTCCATACTGCGAACGGTGCGGTCGTCGAGCGGGCCCGGCGCGAGGACCTGGCGCCACGCGGCGCCGTCCCACCAGTAGACGCCGGAGGCCGCCGTGCCGACCCAGATCCGGTCGGTCGCATCGATGGTGGCGACCGTCGCGTTGAGGAACGTCCCGACACGCGTCCAGCCCTCGTTCCAGCGGTAGAGCCCGGTGGATGTGGCCGCGTAGAGCGCGTCGCCGAGGACGGCCACACGCCGGACCTGCGTGCCGGCCGCGAGCCCCAAGGACGCGAGCGACCACTCGGACCCATCCAGCCGGTACGCCGCCTGCGCGGCGACCGCCCAGACGCCGGCGCCGAACGCCGCGATCGACGTCGCCGCCCCCGCCGGGAGCCCCGTGTCGAGCGTGTCCCACTCGCCCGCGGTCCACTTCGAGACGCCGGCCCCGGTCGCAAACCACCGCGTCTCGCCGGCGAAGAAGATGTCGCGCACGTCGTACGAGACGAGCCCGCAGATGTTCACGCCCTGCTCGCACGCGTTCGCGGTGGCGACACCGTTCTCGAACTCCGCGAAGCCGCGCGCCGTGCCGGCCCAGATGGCGTCCCCGGCGCAGCGGATCACGTTGACGCGCGCGTCCGGCAGACCGTCGATCCCCTGGATGCGCCGCCACGAGTCCGTCGAGGGATCGAAGCCGCTCACCGAGCGGTTCGAGGAGCCGAACCAGACGACACCGGCGCCGTCCACGCAGACGGTGCTCAAGGTGTCGCTCACGAGGGTGCCGCGCTCGCGGTGGTAGACCGTCGTCTCGAGCGTGGCGAGGTCCGTGCGGACCGCCCCGCCCGTCGTGGCCCACCAGAGGTCGTCGCCGCTCGCGGCGAGCCCCGTGACGCTGTTCGCGAACGTGTGGCTCGTCCAATCGCCGACGGCGGCCGATGCCGGCGCCGGGAGAGCGAGGAGGAGCGCGAGGAGCACGGCCGAACGGGGGATCATCTTCATGAGGCCTCCGGGGCGATCGGAGCCGCCGGCGCCCGCGCGACGCGGGCCGCGGCCAAGCTTCGAACCAGTATCTTCCAGTCCCGCGCGAGCGTCCAGCCCAGCACGTACTCGAGGTCGGCCCAGCGCTGCTCGGCCGGACCGCGGTCGCGACGCCATTCCCATGCCCCGAGGAGGCCCGGCCGCGCCTCCGCGTGCAGGTGGCGGAGCGACACGGGGAGGTTCGCCACCACGTCGGGTGGAAGCGGTGCCACGCCGATGAGCGCCACGCGGCCGGCGAGGACCGACGGAAGTCCGGGATACGCGGCGAGCGCCGGCGACGGCGCCGAGCCACGACGGCGCACGATGACCGTGCCGTCCGGCGCGGAAGCACGAAACCTCTCGACGGCGGACGGCAGCCCCCGAATGCGGCGCCCGAGGAGGTGCGCGCACGCGAACGGCGCCAGCACGACGAGCAGGATCGCCGCGAGAAGGACGTCGTTCGCCTTCTTTCCCGGACCGAGGAGCCCCGGGCGCGCCCCGCGGTCGAGCTTGAGCGCCGGGTGCCCGGCGATCTCCTCGATCCGCATCGCGCCGCCCAGCAACGTCACGAACTCGGGCACGATCCGCACCGAGATTCCCGCGCGCATCCACCCGGGCGCCGCGGCCGCCCATCCCGCGGGCCACTCGCCGCTCCAGAGGAGGAGGACGTCGCTCACGCGCTCGTCCTGGAGGAACGCCAGGAACGTCGCCGGGCGGCGCGTGGCGGCCGTCGCGCCGAGCACGACGAACATCGGCTCGTAACCCGGCTCGGGGCGCTGGAGGAAACGCGCGCGGGCCTCCGCGATCGCGCGCTCGGGACCGAGCACGAGGATCCGCCTCCGGTCGAACCGTTGCGAGACCGCCGCCTCGTACAGGCGCGCGAGCGCGCCGCGCGCGAGCGCCACGAGGACCGGCGCGAACGCCGCGAACGCGAGGAGCATCGCCCGCGAGTACGTCTTCCGGTACGAGAGGAACGTGAGCGCCATCACGACGACGTTCGCCGCCAAGAGCGCCTTCCCCACCTCGACGAACCGGTCCGCCCAGTCGCCGAGCCTCCCGCGGCGGTAGAGCCCGAAGACGTAGAGCGAGACGATCGAGACGACGTCGAGGAGGAGCAGATACTCGCCGTAGGCGGAGAGCGGGAAGACCGGCTTCTCGAGGATCGATGCGACCGAGCCGCGCGCCGCCCAGGCGAGGGCGAACGCCGCGTTCAGCGCGATGAGATCCGCCACGAGGAGCGAGAGGCCCGCCATCTTCGCGCGGTTCCGCTTGAAGAGGTACAGGATCCCGCTCCACTTCTCGTAGAAGCGGAGCGACGAGGCGATGTGTGTGCGGAGCGTGCGGCCGAGCGGCCGTCGCGCGCTCTCGCGCCGGTGGTGGTGCACCATCACCGCTTCCGGCAGGTACAGCACGCGCCACCCGCGCTTGCTCATCCGGTAGCACCAGTCGACGTCTTCGAAGTAGAGGAAGAACCGCTCGTCCATTGGGCCGACTTCGTCCGCAGCCTCGCGCCGGACGAGCATCGCCGCGCCGATGAGCCAGTCCACGGTCATCGCCGCGTCGTGGTCCTCGTCCACCATGAGGTGCCGCCGCTCGATTCCGCCGAGCGGGAGCACGCGCCTGAGGAAGGTCCGGCGCGCGATGAAGGTGCCGAGCGTGTAGAAGCGCCGGCACGAGTGCTGGAGCGTGCCGTCGGGGTTCAAGAGCTTCGGCCCCACGATCCCGATGGAGGGATCGGCCTCCATCCGGCGCCACAGCGACTCGATCGCGCCGGGGTGGACGCGCACGTCCGGGTTCAGGACGAGCACGAACGGCTCGCGCGACTCGCGGAGCCCGCGGTTCACGCCGCGCGCGTACCCGACGTTCTTCTCGTTCGTGAGGAGGCGCACCTCCGGGAAGTCGCGCGCCACGAGTTCCGCGCTCCCGTCGGTCGAGGCGTTGTCGACGACGAGGACCTCGCGGACGCACGCGGCCTCGCGGAGCGACCGGAGGCAGTCGCGAATGTAGGCGCTCGAGTTGTACGTGATGATGACGACCGAGACGGGGAGCGCCGCCACCGCGCCCGGGCCGTGCGTCTCGCTCGCGCCCCGCGGCTCGATCGCGCCCGGCCCCCCGCGCGTCCCGGCGCCCGCGCCGGGCTCCCCGGCGCCGGCCTCGCGGGCGCCCGCCTCGCCGAACGGAAGCTCGAGCGTCATCGGCGCTCCTCGCCGGGTGCGCCCGCCGGCGCCGGCGCATGCCCGCCACGCCCCGTGAGCCGATTCCAGAGATCGTGAATGCGCAGCCGCCACACCATCCAGATCGCCTCCCAGATGATCCGCCGCGACATCTTCGAGACCCCAGCGCGGCGGTCGGTGAAGGTGATCGGGATCTCGATGATGCGGAACCCGTGACGGTAGGCGAAGAAGTTCATCTCGATCTGGAACGAGTAGCCGTCCGAGCGGATCCGGTTGAGGTCGATCGCCTCGAGCACGCGCCGCCGGAAGCACTTGAATCCGCCGGTCGCGTCGTGGAGCGGCATGCCCGTGATGATCCGCGTGTAGAGGTTCGCGCCGTACGAGAGGAAGAGGCGGGAGAGCGGCCAGTTCACGACCGTGACACCGCTCAGGTACCGCGACCCGACGACGACGTCGGCGGTTTCGATCGCCTTCAGGAACTCGGGGATCGCCGCCGGATCGTGCGAGAGATCCGCGTCCATCTCGAAGACGAGATCGAAACCCTGCTCGAGCGCGACCTTGAACCCCGCGACGTACGCGCTCCCGAGCCCCATCTTGTGGCTCCGGTGGAGCACGTGCACGCGCGGCACGCGCGCCCGGATCCCCTCCGCGATCTGGCCGGTGCCGTCCGGCGAGCCGTCGTCCACCACGAGCACTTCGATGTCGGGCGACAGCGCGAGCAGGCGAGGGACGAGGACCTGGACGTTGTCCGCTTCGTTGTACGTCGGGATGATGATGAGGACCCTCAAGGGGCCGCACCTCCGTCGGTCCCGTCCACGAACCAGCGAATCGTCCGCGTGAGCGCTTCCCGCACCGGCACCTTCGGCTCCCAGCCGAGCAGCGTCCGCGCGCGGGTGATGTCCGGCTGGCGCACCTTCGGATCGTCTTCGGGAAGCGGCTGGAAGACGAGGCGGCTCTTCGAGCCGGTCAGCTCGAGGATGAGCTTCGCGATCTCGAGCACGGTCAGCTCCTGCGGGTTCCCGAGGTTCACCGGGTCGTTCAGGTTCGAATGGAGCAGCCTGTCGAGCCCTCCGACGAGATCGGTGATGTACCCGAACGAGCGCGTCTGGCTCCCGTCGCCATAGATCGTGAGATCCTCGCCGCGGAGCGCCTGGTTGATGAAGTTCGGCACGGCGCGCCCGTCGTCGATGCGCATCCGTGGGCCGAACGTGTTGAAGATCCGCGCGATCTTCGCATCGACGCCGTGGTACCGGTGGTACGCCATCGCGAGCGCTTCCGCGAACCGCTTCGCCTCGTCGTAGACGCCGCGCACGCCGACGGGATTCACGTTCCCCCAGTACGTTTCGGGCTGCGGATGGAGGAGCGGATCGCCGTAGACCTCGCTCGTCGAGGCGAGGAGGAAGCGCGCCTTCGCCGCCTTCGCGAGGCCGAGCGCCTTGTGCGTACCGAGCGCGCCGACCTTGAGCGTGTGGATCGGGTACTTGAGGTAGTCCTCCGGGCTCGCGGGGCTCGCGAAGTGGAGGACCGCGTCCACCGGGCCGTCCACGTAGATGTAGTTCGTCACGTCGTACTGGATGAACGTGAAGCGGCCGTCGCGGATGTGCGCGATGTTCTTCGTGCTCCCGGTGATGAGGTTGTCCATGCAGATCACCTCGTCCCCCTTGCCGAGGAGGTGATCGCACAAATGCGAACCGATGAACCCCGCCCCGCCCGTGATGAGGACCCTCATCCCTGCCGCCTCCCCTGGATGCGCCGGCGCACCGGATACTCGCGGCGCCGGTCCTGGTTCGCGATCATCTCCGCCAGGAGCCCCATCGATACGAACTGGAGCCCGAGGAGGATGAGCCCCACGCCGAAGAGAAGGAGCGGCCGCACGCGGAGCCCCTGTCCCGAGACCCAGAGCACGAAGAAGTATGCATGGATCAGGAGCCCGACCGCCGTCGTGGCGAGCCCCAGCCGCCCGAAGAGGTGGAGCGGGCTCCGCTCGCTCGCGGTGAGAAACATCACCGTGAGGAGATCGAGGAAGCCGTTCACGAACCGCTTCGGGCCGAACTTCGAGGTTCCGTGCCGGCGCGGGTGATGCCGGACGACCTTCTCGCCGACGCGGAAACCCTGCCAGTGCGCGAGCGCCGGAAGGAACCTGTGCAGCTCGCCGTGGAGCGGCATGTGCTCGATCGCCTCGCGGCGGTAGATCTTCAGTCCGCAGTTCATGTCGTGGATCTCGAGGCCGCTCACGTGCCTGAGGACCCCGTTGAAGAGCTTCGAGGGGAGCCTCTTCGCCACGGGGTCCTTCCGCTCGCGCTTCCAGCCGGAGACGACGTCATAGCCCCCTTGCTGGAGCGCGTCGCGAAGCCCCGTGAACTCCGCCGGATCGTCCTGGAGGTCGGCGTCGAGCGTGAAGACGTACCGGCCGCGCGCCTCGGCGAAACCCGCGGCCAGCGCGGCCGACTTGCCGAAGTTCCGGCGGAAGACGATCGCCGCGAGCCGCGGCTCGGCCCCAGCGAGCGACTCGAGCACCGCCTCGGTGCGGTCCGTCGATCCGTCGTCCACGACGAGGATCTCGCCGGTCCCGCCGAGCGAGTCGAGCGCTTCCCCGACGCGTTCGACGAGTTCGGGAAGGCTGTCCGCCTCGTTGAACGAGGGAATGACGACCGACCAGTCCAGCTCTGCCGGAGCGGCGGTCAGGACCGGCCGAGGAACGCCTTCAGCCATCGCGCCTCCTCCGCGAGCGCCTCTCGGATCGGCGTGCGCGGCTCGTACCCCAGATGCTCCCGCGCACGGCTCACGTCCGCGCCGGTGTCGTGCGGATCGCCGTGCTGCACCGGCGCTCGCTCGACGAGCGCCGCGACGCCGAGGATCTCCTCGAGGAGCGCGATCGCGTGGTTCACCGACACGCGCGCCCCGCCGCCGATGTTGTAGACGCCGCCCGGCTCGCCGCGCTCGGCGGCGCGCACGTTCGCCTCGACCGCGTCGGCGACGTACGTGAAGTCGCGCGTCTGCTCGCCGTCGCCATAGACCGTGAAGCGGCGCCCCTCCAGCATCGCCCGCGCGAACTTGTGGAACGCCATGTCGGGGCGCTGCCGCGGTCCGATCACGGTAAAGTAGCGGAGCGAGACGGCCGGCACGCCGTGCTGCACCGCATAGAGCCGGGCCAGGTGCTCGCCGGCGAGCTTCGTCACGCCGTACGGCGAGATCGGCCGGGGGATCGTCTCCTCCGGCGTCGGGAGCGTCTCCGACTGCCCGTAGATCGACGACGACGACGCGTACACGAACCGCTCGAGCGCGCGTCCCTTCGACGCCTCGAGAAGCCGCTGCGTGACGTTCACGTTGTTCGCCGTATAACCCTCGAACTCCGCGCCCCACGAGGCGCGCACGCCCGCCGTCGCGGCCTGGTGGAACACCACCTCGGCGCCGTCCAGGAGCGGCTCGAGCGCCGCCGTCCGAAGGTCCTCCTCGACGAGGCGGAACCGGGCCGACGCCAGCGCCTTCTCGATGTTTCGGCGCTTCTGGGCCGTGTCATAAGTGGCGGTGAACGCGTCCACGCCCACGACCTCGTGCCCATCGGCGAGGAGCCTGTCGGCCAGATGGGAGCCGATGAAGCCGGCCACCCCGGTGATCAGTGCGCGCACCCTCAGCCTCTCTTCGACAACGAATCGTTGAACGCGTCGCGGTAACGGCGGATCTCGTCATCGGTCGGGCGCCGCGCGAGCCACTCGTCGAGCACGTCGAGCCCCTCCTTCTGCCGTCCGG
>Ga0326597_10005418_pt1 | contig 17736 bp, 15 predicted proteins | sample RVTome_12_FD_203789 | JGI IMG/M metagenome (GOLD analysis project Ga0326597, IMG submission 203789) | Soil microbial communities from uranium-contaminated site in the Upper Colorado River Basin, Wyoming, United States - RVT100D185 | ecosystem: Environmental > Terrestrial > Soil > Contaminated >... | reverse complement strand
ACGGCGGCACCTTCGCCCGCGACGCCGCCCGGCTGGCCGCCGCTTACGACCTGGCCGACCTGCGGGGATTCGACCAGTTCCCCCAGACCCACCATCTGGAGCTGATCGGCCTGTTCACGCCTCGTCCAGGATGACTTCCCAGCATTCCAGGTGCGGGTGGCCGGCGATGATCCCCTCCGGCATGCGCTGCCCATGGGCCTTGCGGAACCCCTCGGAAGTGGTCCAGGCGCGGAAGGCCGCCTCGCTCTCCCACTCGGCGTAGGAGCTGTAGTGGGTGTCGTCCAGCCGCAGCAGCCGGAAGCGGATGAACCCCGGGGAATCGCGCAGAAACGAGCTGCGGCCGCGCCAGCGGGCCTCGAAGGCCGGGCCCTGGCCCGGGTGGAGCGTGAAGCGGTTCATGGCGATGTACATGGGCGGCGGGTCTCCTGTCGGGATTGCGTGAGGGGAAAGGGGCCGGACGGGCCTTTCGTACCGAAATGGATTCACACGTTCATGAATTGAAGCACCGCAAAACCCCTCCCCCGGCCCCTCCCCGCGGCGGGGAGGGGAGGGAGCCGCGCCAGCGGCGGAAGGGGTGGGGTGAAGGTCCTTCAAACATGCTTCTTTGAAGACTACTTCGTTTCAGCGGCGGCGCCCCACGCCCACCCGCCGGCAGTCGGCCGCCACCGGGCAGCGGGAGCACCAGGGGCTCAGCGGCGTGCAGAGGGTCTGCCCGAAGGCCACCAGCACCGGGTTGACCGCGTTCCACCGTTCCTGGGGCAGGTGGCGCCGCAGCAACGCCTCGGTGACCGCCGGGGTCGGGCTGTGCAGCGCCCCGAGGCGGTTGAGGATGCGATGCACGTGGGTGTCCACGCACACCGCCGGCCGGCCGAAGCCCAGCTGCAGGGTCAGGGCGGCGGTCTTGGGCCCCACGCCGGGCAGGGCCAGCAGGGCCGCGCGGTCGGCCGGCACCGCGCCCCCGTGCCGCTCGCACAGCAGCCCCGCCAGCGCCACCAGCCGCTCCGCCTTGACCCGGTGGAAGGCCACGGGGCGGATGGCCGCCGCCACAGCGGCCGGCGCCGTGCGGGCCAGTGCCGGGGCGTCCGGCGCCAGCGCCGTCAGCCGCGCCAGAGCGGAGAGGGTGGTGGCGTCGCGGGTGCGCAGGCTGAGCAGGGTGCCCACCAGCACCCGGAAAGGGTCGCCGCTCTGCGCGGCCACCAGTTCCATGGCCGGCACGCGCCACTCCCGTGCCGCCGCGGCCAGGGCGTCCAGCACCGACAACAGGGGAAAGGCACGGTGCCAGCGCCCCCGCCGGGCGGCTTGCGGTTCAGCCCGCATGGGGAGCCGCGGGGCGGGCCGGATCGGGCAGCAGGGCCAGCGTGCGCGGCTCGCGCTCGATCTGGTGCACCAGGTGCCCCACCACCACCCGCTCCAGCTCCGCCAGCGCCAGCCGGGTGGGCCGCAGCCCGGCCGGGCGCTGCGGGCGCCGCCACTGGGCCAGGAACGCCCGCGTACCGGGCGACAGGACGCCGTCGCCGGCGCGCCCCGGACCGCAGCGGGGGCAGCGCAGCCCCCCGTCGCTGCGGTCGAAGGCCAGGGGCGCGGCGTGCACCGGCGCCGGGCGGCCGCCCGCCTCCGTCAGCAGGGCGTCGCCGCAGGCGCAGCAGCGTCCCCAGTCCGGCTGGAGCCCCAGGCAGTCCAGGAACCCCAGCTCGAAGTCCAGCCGGCTCAGGGCGGCGGCCGGGGGATCGGCCGCGGCGTAGAGCCGCTCCAGGGCCCCGGCCAGCAGCGCGAAGAACTCCTCGGCTTCCGCCGCGGCGATGGGGCACAGGCTCACCAGCTCGGCCATGTAGCTGGCGTAGAGGAACTTCTCGTAGTCGGCCTGGAGGAACAGGTAGGGGGGCACGGGGTCCAGCTTGCGGATGCCCACCAGCTCCACGCCGGCCTTGCGGGTGTAGTGGATCACGCCGCGGCTGAGGGGCTCGTAGCTGCCCACGCCGCGGGCGGTGAGCTTCTGGGCGCCCCGGGCGATGCCCGTCAGGCGCCCCTCGTCGCGGGCCAGGAAGGTCACCAGGCGGTCCCGCTCCTTGAAGGGCTGCTGCTTGAGCACGATGCACTCCGACGCCAGCAGCTTCATGGCCGATCCAAGGCTCCCATGAGGGGGATGCGCGGCGCCCGCCGGGCGCTGGCGGTGTCGAAGGGCAACGGTTCGTTGGGCGTCCAGCCACCCGCCTCAAAGCCTGTGAATTTATTGCCTCCGGCGGGTCAGGGGCTTTGCCCCCGACACCCTCAGGAGGGAGCACGCCCCCTCCACCCCAATACATTACAAGTTATTACAACATGCTACGTTCTGAGTCCTACTCGGGGTGAAGGAGTGAAAACCCCTTCCGGGGGCCGGGGGCAGTGCCCCCGGGATTTTTTCACAAGCTTTCAGGCCACGCCCAGGTCCTTCTGTTTCAGGTAGGCCACCGCGTCGCGCAGCTCGGCGGCCTTCTCGAACTCCAGGGCCTTGGCGGCGGCCAGCATCTCCTTCTCCAGGCGCTTGATCTGGCGGCGGATGTCCGGCTCCACGGGCACGGGCCCCTCGCCCTCGCGGTGCCCGGGGCGTTCGTCCCGCTCGGCCACCATGTGGCCCCCCACGGCCTTGACGATCTGGGTGGGCACGATGTGGTGCTCGGCGTTGAAGGCCTGCTGCACCGCGCGGCGGCGGTTGGTCTCGTCGATCACCGCGCGCATGGAGTCGGTGACCCGGTCCGCGTAGAACAGCACGCGGCCCTCGGTGTGGCGGGCGGCGCGGCCGCAGGTCTGGATGAGGGAGCGGAAGCTGCGCAGGTAGCCCTCCTTGTCCGCGTCCAGCACGGCCACCAGGGACACCTCGGGCAGGTCCAGCCCCTCGCGCAGCAGGTTGATCCCCACCAGCACGTCGAACTCCCCCAGCCGCAGGTCGCGCACGATCTCGGAGCGCTCCAGGGCGTCGATCTCCGAGTGCATGTAGCGCACGCGCACGTCCAGGTCCTGGTAGTAGCGGGTCAGGTCCTCGGCCATGCGCTTGGTGAGGGTGGTCACCAGCACCCGCTGGCTGCGGGCGGCGCGGGCGCGGATCTCGCCCAGCAGGTCGTCCACCTGCCCCCCGGCCGGGCGCACCTCGATGGCCGGGTCCAGCAGCCCCGTGGGGCGGATGATGAGCTCCACCGGCGGCTCGCCGGCGTGCTCCAGCTCGTAGGGACCGGGGGTGGCGGAAACGTAGATCACCTGCTCGATGAACGCTTCGTACTCCTCGAACTTGAGGGGCCGGTTGTCCACGGCGCTGGGCAGCCGGAAGCCGTAGTCCACCAGGGTGGACTTGCGCGAGTAGTCCCCCAGGTACATGGCCCTGAGCTGCGGCACGGTGACGTGGCTCTCGTCCAGGAACAGCAGCGAATCCTTGGGAAAGTAGTGCAGCAGCGTGGGCGGGGCGCTGCCCGGGGCGCGGCGCTGGATGATGCGGCTGTAGTTCTCGATGCCCTTGCAGGTGCCCGTCTCCTCCAGCATCTCGATGTCGAACAGGGTGCGCTGCTCCAGTCGCTGGTACTCCACCAGCTTGTTGGCCGCCTTCAACTCCTGCAAGCGCTCGCGCAGCTCGTCGCGGATGAGCTGCACCGTCTCGGGAATCTGGTCGGCGGGAGAGACGTAGTGGGAGGCGGGGTAGATGGCCGCCTTGCTGAGCAGCTCCAGCTTGGTGCCGCGCACGGGGTCGATGCGGGAGAGCGCCTCCACCTCGTCGCCGAACAGCTCGATGCGGATGGCGTCGTCCGCGTCGGCCGGGTACACCTCGATCACGTCGCCCCGCACCCGGAAGGCGCCCCGGAAGAAGTCGTAGTCGTTGCGCTCGTATTGGATCTCCACCAGCCGCTTGAGCAACTGCTGCCGGTCCAGGGTGTCGCCCACCTTGAGGTAGATCAGCATGCCCCGGTAGGCCTCCGGCGACCCCAGGCCGTAGATGCACGACACGCTGGCCACGATGATCACGTCCTCCCGCTCGAACAGGGCCCGGGTGGCCGAGAGGCGCATCCGGTCCAGCTCGTCGTTGATGCTGGAGTCCTTCTCGATGTAGATGTCCGTGGCCGGCACGTAGGCCTCGGGCTGGTAATAGTCGTAGTAGCTGACGAAGTACTCGACGGCGTTGTGGGGGAAGAACGCCTTGAACTCCTGGTAGAGCTGCGCGGCCAGGATCTTGTTGGGGGCGATCACCAGGGTGGGCCGCTGCAGCCGCTGGATGAGGTGGGCCATCACGTAGGTCTTGCCCGAGCCCGTGACCCCCAGCAGCACCTGGTGCTTCTTGCCGGCCCGGTAGCCGGCGGCCAGCCGCTCCAGCGCTTCCGGCTGGCCGCCGGCGGGGGCGAATTCGGACACCAGCTCGAACCGGGGCATGGCGGACCTGCGCGGCGAAGGCGTTTGCGGGCAACGGACGGGGCGCGGCCCCGCCATCGGGGCCGCTGACGGCCAGTCTACCAGATGCACCGGGCGCGGCAACCCCGGCGCCGGAAGCGCACCGTTCGCAGCCCCGCCTCACCGCCCGGCTGGCGCCAGAAACGACGCGCAGGCCGGCGGCAGCGACAGGGCCGGGTCGGTGAGCCGAGACAGCAGCGCCGCCCGCAGCCGCACGGGGGCGGTGCCCAGTCGCTGAGAGGGGTGCAGCAGGGCCTGCCGGGCCAGCCCGGCGCCCCCGTTCCAGTGGTAGTCGGTGAGCCACACCGCGTAGCGCCGGTGAGGCGCCAGAGGCCGGCCGGCCGGCCCCAGCACCCGCCCCTCCGGCTCGTCCCCCTCTCCCGGCGCCAGGGTCAGGCCGCCCGGGAACAGCACGGCGCTGCGGCGTCCCCCCATGCCCCGCAGGTGGCGCGCGTAGGGCGCGGCCAGCAGCTCGATCTGGCGCCCGGTCAGCGCGGCCAGCACCAGGGCGTTGTCGTAGGCGATCCAGCGGTGCAGGTCGCGCCGCCGCACCGGCGGCCCCGCCACCACGTCCCGCGGGAACTCCCGCCGCCACAGGGCCGGCAGCAGGGAGAAGGGCGCCCCCCCTCCGGTCAGCGCCGTCCCGCCCGGCGGCAACGGCTGGGCCAGGGCCGCGGTGTGGGACAGCGCCCCGGCGCACGCCGCGAACGCCTCCCGGGTGGGTTCGGCCGTGAACCGCAGGGCCGTCGGCGCGGCCAGAGCCTCCGCCACGCGGGCCAGAGGCGCCGCCACCTCCGGCGGCAGCGGGGCGGGCTCGGCCGCCGCGCGAAGGGTCCAGCGCAGGGCGGACACCACCGCCCAGCGACCCGCCCGGCGGCGCAGGCCCAGCCGGGCCACGGCCACGGCGTTGCCCCGCGCGCCGGGCTGGAGAATGGGCACGCGATAGTCCTCCGGGCCGGCTTCCAGCCGGTGCGGGCCGAGCCGGTGGCTGTGGCCGGCCACCACCAGGTCCAGCCCGGGCACCGCATCGGTCACCTCGCCGGCGGCGTTGGGCAGGGGCACGCCGTGGCGCAGGGCCACGTCGCGGTCGTAGTCGCCGTCCAGCCCGGCGTGGAACAGGCCGATCACCACGTCGGCCCGCTCATCCTCCCGCAAGCGGGGCACCCACCGGCGCGCCGCGGCCGTCATGTCGCCGAAGGCCAGTCCCGCGCGGTCCTCCGGGGCCAGCCAGATGGGGATGCCGGGCGTGGTCAGCCCCAGCACGGCCACCCGCAGCCCGGCGCGCTCCACCATGGCGTAGGGGGCCAGCCAGGGCGCGGCCCGGCCGTCGGGGGCGGTCACCGTGACGTTGGCCGCCAGCCAGGAGAAGGGCGTGGCGGCCCGCCACCGCTCCACGGCGACCCGGCCCCGCTCCAGGTCGTGGTTGCCCAGGGTGAGGGCGTCGTAGCCCAGCCGGCCCATCAGCGCCAGGATGGGCGGCGTGACGCCCGGGGGCAGCAGCTCCAGGTCCGGGCTGCCCGTGACCGCGTCGCCCGCGTCCAGCAGGATCAGCTCCGGGTGGGCCGCCCGCAGGCGTGCGATGAGCGGAGCCAGGTGGGCCAGCCCCCGACCCCGGCGCTCCGGCCGCACGGCGCGGGAGGTCACCCAGCCGTGCAGATCGCTGGTGGCCACCACCACCAGCTCCCGGTAGCCGGCCCCGTTCGGGGCCGCCCTGGCGCCCCCGGCCGCCAGCAGCGCCAGCGCCAGCAGCACCGCCCACCCCCGGCGTCCGCGACCCGCCACGCGCGTGCGGACGGCCTTTTCGCTTGCCACCTCAGGCCCCTTTCCCGTAGAATTTGCCCCGCGTTGCCGTCGCCGGCAGCCGCACAGGCTCCTGTAGTTTAACTGGATAAAACGGGGGATTCCGGTTCCTCTGTTCTGGGTTCGAGTCCTGGCAGGAGCACTGACGCCTGAAGGGGCTTGCATGGGGCCATGCAGGCCCTTTTTTTTCGCCCGCCCCGGCAGGTTCCGACGTCACCGAAGTACCTTCGAACGGGAACTCATGCCGGACGTTCACCCCATGCGAATTCCGGGCAGGTGGCGCAGGGGCTATGCGCTGGACTACCATACCATCCGAAGCGAGTTCATCGGCTACAATGAGTTTGGGCACCCGCAGTACGACACCACATACACGGAGTTGGGCGAGCTGCTGTACCGGCTAAAGTACCAATCCGACCATTCATCCATCGGCGGTATTGTGGGCGCAGTTGCCGAATTCGTGGAAACCTGGCGGCCGGGGGTCGATGTGTTGGTGCCGGTACCGGCGACGCGGACCAGAGCGGTGCAGCCGGTGATGCTCTTGGGTGAGGCGCTTGCAAGGCGGTTGGGACTTCTATTTGCCCCGGACTGGGTGCGCAAGGTGCGCGACGTACCGGAATTGAAGAATGTTCACGATCTTGAGGAACGACTCCACCTTCTTGAAGGAGCCCACGAGGCGAATCGGGCCATGGTGGAGGGTCACCGCGTCCTGCTCTTCGATGACCTCTACCGCTCCGGTGCCACCATGAACGCGATTGCCGGGGCACTGTACGATCAGGGCGGTGCGGTGGAGGTGTATGCGCTGACGCTCACGCGGACTCGGAAAAAGCGATGACCAGGGTTTTCATCGGCGGATCCCGGCGGATCGGCAGGCTCACCGCCGACGTGCGGCGTCGCTTGGACGCCATCATTGCTCAGTACTTGCCGGTGCTGGTGGGAGACGCGAACGGCGCTGACAAGGCGGTGCAGCAGTACCTGCACAGCCGTGCCTACGAGCGGGTCGAGGTGTTCTGCTCCGGCGGACGTTGCCGGAACAATCTCGGCGCGTGGCCGGTGCGGGCCGTTCCCGTGGAAGGGCGCCGCAGGGGATTCGGCTTCTATGCGGCCAAGGACAAGGTCATGGCCGAGGAGGCCACCGTCGGGCTGATGATCTGGGACGGTGCCAGCATAGGCACGCTGATGAACATGCTGCGATTGCTGCGTCAGCAGAAGAAGGTCGCGGTATACGTGTCGCCAATAGGGGCGTTCGAGGACCTCCATCGGGAGACCGACCTCGACGCCCTGGTGTCGCACCACGCACCGGAACTCCGCGAGCGGCTCGAACGAGAGTCCTATACCGAACAACGGGCTGCCGAATCACGCCGCCAGGCGAGCCTGATCTGATCCCCCCTGGGCTGCATCCTGCCCGTTTCCATCATTCCAGTGCCATGTCTGCTCCCCTGTTGGACCTGCTCGCCGTCGGCGCCGCCGGGTTCTTCGGGGCGTTCGTGGGGGCGGTGGCGGGGGGCGGGGTGACGGTGGTGCTGCTGCCGGTGCTGGTGCTCCAGGTGGGCATCCACCAAGCGGTGCCCATCACCACGCTGGCCCTGGTGGCCGCCACGACGAGCCGCATCGTGGTGTACCGGCGGGAGATCGTGCTCCCCGTGGTGTGGTGGTTCTCCGCCGGCAGCGTGCCCCTTACCGTGACCGGAACGTACCTGTTCACGGTCGCCCCCCCGGACCTGTTGACGCGCCTGCTGGGGGGCTTTTTGCTGGTGGCGGTGGTCTGGCGGCGGCTGCGGCCGCGACCCCCGGCCCCGTTCCACCCCGCCTGGTTTCTGCCGCTGGGCGCCGCCTTCGGGTTCCTGACGGGCATCACGGCGGCCGTGGGCACCCTGCTGGCGCCGTTCTTCCTGGGCTACGGGCTCCGCAAGCGGAGCTACGTGGGCACCGTGGGCTTCGGCCTGCTGCTGATCCAGGCGGCCAAGCTGGCGGTGTTCGGCGGCACGGACTTCCTGCTGCCGCCGGTACTGGTCAAGGGCGCCTTCCTGTTGCCCTTCATGGTGGCGGGCACCCTGGTGGGCAGGAAGCTGCTGGACCGCCTGCCGGAGCGCGCCTTCGTGCTCCTGCTGGAGCTGGTGATGGTCACGGCCGGTCTGAACTTCGTCCTCCGCGGCGCGTGAAGCGGCTATCCCTTCACGGCCCCCAGGGTAAGGCCGGCCACGATGCGCCGCTGGAACAGCAGCACCAGCACGATCAGCGGCACGGTGACGATCACCGAGGCGGCCATCACCCGCCCCCAGGGCAGCTCGAAGGCGCTGGCCCCGCTGATGAGCGCGATAGCCACCGGCACGGTGCGGGCCTCGTCGGTCAGGGTGAGGGTGAGGGCGAACAGGAACTCGTTCCAGGCCGCGATGAAGGCCAGCATGCCCGTGGTGACCAGCGCCGGCGCCGTGAGCGGCACCAGCACCCGCAGCACCACCCCCGCCGGCGAGGCGCCGTCCAGCAGCGCCGCTTCCTCCAGCTCCGGGGGCAGTTCCCCCATGTAGGCCGACAGCACCCACACCGTGAAGGGCAGGGTGAACAGCGCGTAGGCCAGGGCCAGCCCCGCCCAGTGGTTGTACAGCCCCAGGGCCGTCACCAGCTCGAACATGCCCGCCAGCACCGCGATCTGGGGGAACATGGACACCCCCAGCACCGTGTACAGCAGCAGCCCCCGTCCCCGGAAGCGCACGCACCCCAGCGCGTAGGCGGCGAACACCGCCAGGGCCAGGGAGCCCGCCACCGTGGTGCCCGCCACCAGAGCCGAGTTGAGCAGGGTGCGCCCGAAGGCCTGCTCGGCGAACACTGCCGCGTAATTCCCCCAGGCCGGCGCGGGGGGCAGGTAGTCCACCCGGAACAGCGCCGAGCCCGTCTTGAGGCTGGTCACCACCGCCCAATAGAAGGGGAAGCCGGCGCCGAGGGCGATCAGCGCCACCGCGCCGCCCAGGGCGAGCCGCCGTGCCAGGGCCTTCATCGCGCCTCCACCTTGAGCAGGGTCAGGTAGACCGCGGTCACCGCGGCGATCAGGAAGAAGATCAGCACCGCCGCCGCCGAGCCGTAGCCCACTTCCTGGAAGTCGATGAGCTGCTGGCGGGCGTAGACCGAGACGGTGGCCGTCTCCGGGCTGTTGCTGGTCATCACGTAGATCAGGTCGAAGGCCCGCAGGGCGTCCAGGGTGCGGAACACCAGCGCCACCAGCAGGGCCGGACGCAGCAGGGGCAGGGTCACGCGCCAGAAGGTGCGCCAGGCCCCGGCGCCGTCGGCGCGGGCCGCCTCGTGTACCTCGGGGGGGATGGTCTGCAACCCCGCCAGCAGCAGGAAGGCCATGAAGGGCGTGGTCTTCCACACGTCGGTGACGATGATGGCGCCCATGGCCGTCACCGGGTCGGCCAGCCAGGCCCGCGGCGCCGCCAGCAGCCCCAGGCGCAGCAGCGCGTCGTTGACGACGCCGTAGACGTCGTGGAACATCCAGGCCCACATGCGGCCCGACACCACGGTGGGGATGGCCCAGGGGATGAGCACCACCGCCCGCAGCAGCCCCCGCCCGGGAAAGGCCCGCTGCAGCACCAGGGCGATGGCCAGCCCCAGCACCAGCTCCGCCGCCACGGAAACCCCCGCGAACACCAGCGTGTTGCCCACCGCCCGCCACCAGGTGCCGTCGGCCAGCAGCCAGGCGAAATTCTCCCACCCCACCCAGCGAGCCGCCTCCAGCCGCGAGAGCGTGGCATCGGTGAAGGCGAAGCGCACCGTGCGTACCAGGGGCCAGCCCGCCACCGCGGCCAGCACCAGCAGCGCGGGCGCCAGGAACGCCCAGGCCGCCCGCCGCCGGGCCCGCTGCAGGGGGTCGGGCGCCGTCGCCGCCCGCACGCTCACCACCGCCCCCCGCGGCTGACCCGCTCCAGCCGGCGCTGCGCATCGGCCAGGGCCCGGTCGGCCGGCGCCTGGCCCGCCAGGGCGTCGTGCACGGCGCGCCACACGGCGTGGCTGAGGCGGTTGTAGTGGGGGCCGGTGACGCGCGAGGGGCGGGCCACCGCGCCGCGCAGCACCTCGCGGATACGGGCCAGGTGGGGGTGGGTCGTCAGCAGCGCCGGGTCTTCGTACAGGCCGGGGATGGTGGGCAGGAAGCCCCCTTTCAGGGCCCGGCGGCTCTGCTCGGGCGGGGCGGTGAGGTGGACGACCAAGTCGGCGGCCAGGGCCGGATGGCGGGAGTACCGCGAGACTGCCAGGTTCCAGCCCCCCAGGGTGGCCGGGTGACTGTTCCCGCCGGGCCCCCGGGGCAGGGCCGCCAGCCCCACCCGGCCCCGCACCGGGCTCCCGGCCGCGTTGACCAGGGGCCAGGCATAGGGCCAGTTGCGCATGAACACGGCATGGCCGGCCTGGAAGACGCCCCGCGCCTCCTCCTCGGCATAGTTGAGCACGCCGCGGCCGGCGATGGTGCCGATCCAGCCCGCGGCCCGCTCCAGGGCGGCCACGTTGGCGGGCTGGGTGAGGGCCAGCCGCCCGTCGGGGTGCAACAGCCCGCCGCCGTTGCCGGCCAGCCACTCCAGGGCGTTGCAGGTGAGCCCCTCGTAGGCCTTGCCCTGGAACACCAGCCCGGTCAGGCGGGCGTCGCCCGCGGCCCGCTCCGCGGCCACGATGCGCCGGGCGGCCGCCGCCAGGGCGTCCCAGGTGGCAGGCACGGCCTCCCCGTAGCGCTCCAGAAGGTCCTGGCGGTAGTAGAGCAGCCCCACGTCGGTGAACCAGGGCAGGGCCTTCAGCTCGCCGGCGACGGTGTTGTTCTCCACGATGGCGGCGAAGTGGCGCGCCACGGCCTCCGGCGGCACCAGCGGGCGCAGGTCGGCCAGGTGGACCCCCAGGATGCCCGGCCACACCACGTCGATCTGGAACACGTCGATCTCCGGGGAGCGCGCCGCCAGCAGTTGCTGGAACAGCCCCAGCCGGTCGTTGGTGAGGGCCGGGGTCTGCACCAGCTCGACGTGGTGGCCGCTGCGGGCCGCCCAGGCCGCCGCCCCTTCGCGGCACAGCTCCACCTCGATGCCCACCGCCCCACAGGCGATGGTGAGCGTCACGGCCGCGGCCGGGGTCGCGGTCAGGAGCGCCGCCAGGGCACCCGCGGCCGCAACGAGGGCGAACCGCAACGGGCGCCGCCGCCGGTGGCGGAATGCACTGTTTTTCCGGGGGGTTTCCGGGTAGAATTCAGGCCAGTCGGCCCGGGACGACGCAGGACACCCCGGCGCACGCCCGGCATCGGCTCGCTGGTGGGAATTCGCCATGGGCCGGTCTCTGCCCCAGCCCCCCGGCGCGGGCGACGCCCGGCGGTGCGGGCCTCAAGGCGCCCGGGCCGTCACCGGCGGCAAGGCCGGGCAGCGCGGGCCTTCGGGGGGCGGTCCGGGATGGCCCCGCGGGGCTCCGGACGGGCGGGGCCAATGCTTCGGCGGTGGGCGCCGAATAAGGATAGTGCTCCCGGCAGGACTTGAACCCACAATAGCGGAATCGCAATCCACCGTTATATCCAGTTTAACTACGGGAGCATGGGACGGGCTTGGCCCGACCGGGCGCCGCACCCCGAGGGGCCGTGGCAACCCGGCCTTGAAATCTAGCACAAGGACCGGGGCAACAAAAGCCCCAATTCCCCGTGCGCCACGGCCGCCCGGGCCCGCCTCCGGCCCGCGATAGCCGGCGCACCCACAGCCGCGGAGACCCATGGCCGCTCCTCCCCAGAAGCCGCCGCCGAAGGGCCCGGACTACCGCCAGGGCGCCTTCGCCGTGCGCATCGTCTCGCTGGTGACGGTGCTGGTGGCCATCTCCGCCCTGATCGTGTTCCTGGTCAACTACTCCGGGTTCCACGACTGGGAGAAGATCGACTCCAACCTGATGATCTTCGTGGCGGTGAACGTGAACATCGTCGTGCTCACGGCGGTGTTCTACATGCTGCTGCGCAACCTGTTCAAGCTGGTCTACGAGCGCAAGAACCCGCTGGCGGCGGTGGGGCTCAAGACCAAGCTGATCCTGGCCTTCCTGGCGCTCTCCCTGCCCTCGGCGGGCTTTCACCTGGTGGCCAGCGGCTTCATCACCTCCATGGTGGAAACCTGGTCCCAGGGGGAGTACCAGCAGGCCCTGGACCGCGCCCAGACGGTCTCCAACGCCCTGCTGGCGCGGGAGGAGCGGCTGATGCGGGTGACGGCGGAGAACCTGCTGGCCTACCTGCCCCGCAAGGAGGCGGACTTCCGCAAGCCGGACTGGCTGCACTTCTACCAGCCCGACTTCAAGGGGGGCGTGTTCATCTACGCCCCGCCGGACCGCCTGGTGGCCCGCAAGGTGTTCAGCGAGGGGGTGGAGCGGTACTGGAACCCGCCGCCGCCGGACTACATGGCCCGCACCGAGGGGGTGTACTGGCGGGAGCAGCAGCAGGGGCAGCACCTGCAACGCCTGCTGATGCCGCTGCCCGGCAGCAAGGGCCCGCTCAAGGTGGAGGTGCTCAAGCTCGACCCGGGCGAGCTGTCCGCCGCGCTGGTGACCCTGGCCCTGAAGCGGGAGAACGCGCGCTTCCTCAGCAACAACCTGCTGGCGCTGACCCTGAGCGTGCTGGGGGTGCTGGCCCTGACCATCATCTTCGCGGCCACCTGGATCGCCTTCTACCTGGCGCGGGGCTTCGTGACCCCGGTGGACACGCTGGCCGCGGCCACCACCCGGGTCTCCCAGGGCGAGCTGGGCTACCAGGTGGAAACGGAGACCCTGGGCCCGCTGCGCACCGACTTCGAGGGGCTGGTGCTGGCGTTCAACCTGATGAGCCGCCAGCTCAAGGAGCAGCGCCTCCAGCTCATCGAGACCACCGAGCACCTGCGCAACAGCCACCACGAGCTGGGCGAGCGCAACCGGCTGGTGGAGCTGCTGCTGGAGAACATCGACGCGGGCATCGTCTCCGTCAACCCCCAGGGGCGCATCACGGCCATCAACCGGGCCGCCAAGCGCCTGCTTCAGCTCCGCGACGAGGGCACCCTGGAACGGCACTACCGCGTAGCCCTGCAACGCCCGCTGGTGGCCGTGGTGGAGGATTTGATGGAGCAGGCCCGCAGCCGCAGCCAGCACCAGGTCAGCCAGAACCTGACCCTCACCTCCATGCGCAAACCGGTGCACGTGGAGGTGACCGTGGTGGCGCTGGAGAAGCAGGGGGACAAGCCGGAGCCGGCCTCGGTGGAGTGGGTGCTGATGCTCAAGGACGTCACGGTGATGCAGCGCAACCAGCGCGCCCAGGCCTGGCGCGAGGTGGCGCGGCGGGTGGCCCACGAGATCAAGAACCCGCTCACGCCCATCCAGCTCTCCGCCCAGCGCATCCGCCGCAAGTACCTCAACGGCGCCAACGGCGATACGGACGTGCTCGACCAGTGCACCCAGACCATCATCACCGAGGTGGCGAGCCTGAAGAAGATGGTCAACGAGTTCTCCCAGTTCGCCAAGCTGCCCGAGAGCGAGCCGGTGCCCGGCGACCTGAACGCGGTCATCACCGAGCTGGCCCGCTTCTACGAGAACGGCCTGCCCGAGAACGTGCGCCTGGTGCTGGACCTCGACCCCGCCGTGCCCCAGATGCCCCTGGACGCCGGGCAGATGAAGCGCGCCTTCACCAACCTGATCGACAACGCGGCGGCCTCCATCGAGGGCGAGGGAACCATCACCCTCCGCACCGCGTACGACCCGGAGAACCAACAGGTGATCGCCCAGGTGGCCGACGACGGCGCCGGCGTGCCCGACGACGTGCGGTCGCGCATGTTCGAGCCCTACACCTCCACCAAAGCCGGCGGGACGGGGCTGGGGCTGTCCATCGTCAACCAGATCGTCTCGGACCACGGGGGCTACATCCGCCACGCCGATGCCCGACCCCGCGGCACCGTGTTCACCATGGAGTTCCGCGCCCGCTAGCCGGAGGCAGGGGCCTCCGGCGCGGCCATTTGCATTCGCCCGCGATTCACAGGACAATCCGGGGAGCAGGCTCCGCCCGCCGCCCGGCGCGGCTCTGCCCGGCGGCCGGAACTCGCCGCCACGGCGCACCAACCCGACGCGTACGCGATGAAGAGCACCATTCTGGTCGTCGACGACGAAGTGGCCATCCGCTCCAGCCTCAAGGACCTGCTGGAGGACGAGGGCTACGCCGTGGCCCTGGCCGCCTCCGGCGAGGAAGCGCTGGCGGCGGTGCAGAACGAGGGCGCCCCGGCCGTGGACGCCGTGCTGCTGGACATCTGGCTGCCCAAGATGGACGGGATCGAGGTGCTCAAGTCGGTGCGGGAGAGCCACCCCTCCCTGCCGGTGATCATGCTCTCCGGCCACGCCTCCATCGACACCGCGGTCACCGCCACCAAGTTCGGGGCCTACCACTTCGTGGAGAAGCCCTTCTCGGCCGATACGCTGCTCCTGACCCTCTCCCACGCCCTGCGGGAAACGAAGCTGGAGCGGGAGAACGTGCAGCTCAAGCGGGTGGCGGGGCGCAACCAGCACGCCATCATGGGGGAGAGCACTGCGTTCCGCACCATGCTGGAGCAGATCGAGCGGGCCGCCGCCAGCGACGCCTGGGTGCTGATCCACGGCGAGAACGGCACCGGCAAGGAATCCGTGGCCCACCTGATCCATGAGAAGAGCCAGCGCGCCGCCGGGCCGTTCGTGGAGGTCAACTGCGCCGCCATCCCCGAGGAGCTGATCGAAAGCGAGCTCTTCGGCCACGAGAAGGGCTCGTTCACCGGCGCCACCGCCCGCAAGATCGGCAAGTTCGACCAGGCCCACCAGGGGTTGCTGTTCCTGGACGAGATCGGGGACATGAGCCTCAAGACCCAGGCCAAGATCCTGCGCGTGCTCCAGGAGCAACGCTTCGAGCGGGTGGGGGGCAACAAGACCATCGAGGTGGACGTGCGCGTGATCGCCGCCTCCAACAAGAAACTGGAGGCCGAGATCGCCGCCGGGCGCTTCCGCGAGGACCTCTACTACCGGCTCAACGTGCTGCCCCTGGACGTGCCGCCGCTGCGGGAGCGCCAGGGCGACGTGGCCGTGCTGGTGAACTTTTTCCTGGACTACTTCTCCAGCGCCCAGGGCTACAAGCCCCGCAAAATCGACCCCAAGGCCCTGGCCGTGCTGGACAGCTACGCCTGGCCGGGCAACATCCGCGAGCTGAAGAACATCGTGGAGCGCATGATGATCATGGCCGCGGGCCCCCAGATCACCGTGCGGGACATCCCCCCGGCCATCCTCAACGCCGTGGGCGAGGAGGCCGCGCGCCCCGCGGCCAGCGGCGACGGCGGCCCGGTGCTGGACCTGGACGCCAACTACCGTGAGGCCAAGGACGCCTTCGAGCGGGCCTATCTCCAGGCGCAGCTCGAACGGCACGGCTGGAACATCTCCCGCACCGCCGAGGTGATCCGCCTGGAGCGGAGCAACCTGCACAAGAAGATCAAGGCGCTCAACATCAAGATGGGTTGAGCGGCCCGCCCATGTCGTACTTCCTCGCCGCGCAGCCGCTGGAGCCGGGGGCCACCCTCACCCTCAGCGGCGCGGAGGCGGACCACTTGCTCAAGTCGCGCCGCATGCGTCCCGGGGAGCGCTTCGCCCTCCAGGACCCCGCCGGGGCGCGCTTCGTCGTGGAACTGCTGGGCCAGGCGGGGCGCACGGCCACGGTGCGGGTGCTGGAGCCGGCCCCGGTGCCGGCCCCGCCGCCCTGCCGGGTGACCCTGGTGCAGGCCGCCGTGAAGGAGAAGGCCGCGGAGTGGATCGTCCAGAAGGCCACGGAGCTGGGCGTGGCCACGGTGCGCTTCTTCCCGGCCGAGCGCTCCACCGTGCCGACCCGCCTGCTGGCTGCGCCGCGCACGCGGCAGCGCTGGGAGCGCATCGCCTGGGAGGCCTGCAAGCAGAGCGACCGCCCCGCGCCGCCAGCCCTGGAGGTGGCCCCCAACCTGGCCGAAGCGCTGGCCGGAGCGGAGGCGGCCCGGCGGGCCTGGCTGCTGCACCCTCTTCCCACCACCCCGGACGGAGCGCCGGTCCCGGAGGCGCTCGCCGCGGACGAGACGGCCCTGGCCCTGGTGGGCCCGGAGGGGGGCTTCACCGAGGCGGAGGTGACCACCGCGCTGGCCGCCGGGCTGCGCCCGGTCAGGCTGGGCGGGCGCGCCCTGCGGGCCGAGACGGCGGCCCTGGCCGCCTGCACGCTGCTGCTGTACGGGGCTCCGGTGGCCAGGCCCTAACCCTCGGCCAGGCCGGGCAGCGTGAGCTGCTGGCCCTGATCCTTCGGTGGGGGGGCGTTGTCCAGGTTGGAGAGCCCCACCCCCAACAGGCGCAGGCTGCGGCCCTGGAAGCCGGACCGCTCCAGCAGGCGCAGGGCGTGGGGCAGCAGGGCGGCGGCCTCGTCGGTGTGGGCCGGCAGGGTGCAGCTCCGGGTGAAGCTGGAAAAGTCGGCCAGCCGCAGCTTGAGGGTCAAGGTGCGGCCGCGCACCCCGGCGCTGCGGAGGCGCTTCTCCAGCCCGCCCACCAGCTCGCCCACCTTGGCGCGCTGCCAGGCCGGGTCGTCCTGGTCGCGGGCGAAGGTGTCCTCCACGCTCACCGACTTGCGCAGGCGGTGGGGGTTCACGGGCCGGTCGTCCACCCCCCGGGCGATGCGGTGGAAGTGGTCGCCGCGCTTGCCGAAGCGGTGCAGCAGCTCGGCCCGGGGCACCTGCTGGAGCTGCCCGCAGGTCTCGATGCCCATGTCGGCCAGCACCTTGAGCGTGGCCCGGCCGATGCCGGGCACCTTGGCCACGGCGAGCCCGGCCACGAAGCGGGGTGCCTCGGCGGGGTCGATCACGAACAGCCCGTCGGGCTTGCGCTCCTCGGAGGCGATCTTGGCCAGGAACTTGTTGGTGGCCACCCCGGCCGAGGCGGTAAGACCCGTTTCGGCCCGGATGGCCGCCTTGATCTCCCGCGCCACCCAGGTGGCCGAGCGGATGCCGGGCTTGTTCACCGTCACGTCCAGGTAGGCCTCGTCCAGCCCCACGGGCTCCACCAGGTCGGTGTAGCGGCGGAAGATGGCGTGGATCTGCCCCGAGACCTTCCGGTACTTGGCGAAGTCCGGAGGCAGGAACACCGCCTCGGGGCAGAGCCGCCAGGCTTGGTAGCAGGGCATGGCCGAGCGGATGCCGAAGCGCCGGGCCTCGTAGCTGGCCGCGGCCACGACGCCCCGGCTGCGCGGCGACCCGCCCACCACCACGGGCCGGCCGGCCAGGGACGGATCGTCGCGGATTTCCACCGACGCGTAGAAAGCGTCCATGTCCACGTGAAGGATCTTGCGCGTGTCGCCGCCGGCCATGGCCGCAGTCTACCACACCGCCGGGGTGGCGGGTCCGCGACACCCGCGCCCGAACCGCTGCGGCGCCCCGCAGGGCGCCCACAAAGTCAGGTGGCGAGGATTTTGAGCAGGTAGCGCTCGTCCCAGCCGGCCCTGAGGCGTTTGTTGCGGATGCCGAGCTTGCTGGTTCGCTCCTGTTTGAGCAGGCTGAGAGCGAT
>Ga0326597_10005417_pt1 | contig 17736 bp, 14 predicted proteins | sample RVTome_12_FD_203789 | JGI IMG/M metagenome (GOLD analysis project Ga0326597, IMG submission 203789) | Soil microbial communities from uranium-contaminated site in the Upper Colorado River Basin, Wyoming, United States - RVT100D185 | ecosystem: Environmental > Terrestrial > Soil > Contaminated >... | reverse complement strand
CCTTGATGCTGTCAACGCCGAGATTCTCAACGTTGTTCGCCGCAAGGCGGAAGACCGCCGTCGTCTGCTCCGTGCTGTTGTCAAGCAAAAGCTTCGCTGACGGGCTTGACGAGTCAACCGAGATGGTGAGCGTCCCCGATGTCTGAACGGTCATTGCCTGGCCGTCGCCGGTTACGCTACCCGAGGCAACGTTTGCCGCCGTACCAGTCGTAACACCGGATGCTGTTACCGCATCGATGTCAACCGTGTGCGTGTCGGTTCCCGCATCACCCGTCGCATTGGACGAGAGGTCGCCGATAACCGCAAACGCAACAGACGTGTTGCGCGCAACGAGAACTGGCGTGTCAAGCGTGACTGCCTCCGTCTCATCGTCGCCCGCGTCTGTGTCAGAGAAGTTGTCGCCAAAGGCAACAAGTGTCTCAAACACGTCCGTGGTGCCGTTTGAGCGAGTCGGCGAGTCGGCTGTTGAGCCGCCCGTGAGGTTCGCCCAGATTTCCAAGTTATCAATGTCAGCGGCCGTAGCCGTTGCCGTTGTTGTGTCCTTGACCGAAATGGTCGTTACACGGATGTCTTCACCCGAGTTTGCAGCATCGAGAAGACCCTGCGCCCAGATGAAGTCCACCGCACCCTTCACGACCGACTGTGCCGCCGGCTGTGTCTGGGTGAATGCCGCGAGCGAAGCCGCCTTGATGGTCTGCGTGTTTGCAGATGACTCTGCGCTCGTGAGCGAGATGGTGTTACCTGTGGTCTGACCCTTGACACCCGTCCAGTCGGCCGGGTTCACACGGATAGTTACCGTGTCGTCGCCATCGAGGTCGGAACCAATCTGACCCTTCAAGGTCAGTGTGGTTACACCAACCGGAATGGTTACTGAAGTGAATGAAACCGAACCTTCAGAGGCCGTACCGCCAGTTGGCGTGTAGTCCGTCGCAGAGCCGTTGACCGGTCCTGCAAGAACGTTGCCGTTCTGGTCTACCAACGTGACGTTGGTAATGTCGTCTCCATCTTCGGAGGCAACAATGGTGCCGCCAAGGTCGATAGCAAACTTCATGGTATTAATTTGGATCGGCTCACCCGTGAGGTTGATCTCAAACGCACCTAGCGGTGTGCTCGGGACCGAAACCGCAACGTTGCCGGTTGTAACTGTGTTGGACTTTGAGAGTGAGTTTACCGTACCTGCCTGAATGGTTACGTCAAAGCCGTCGAACGCCGGTGTGCCGTCGTCATCCCACGTGCCTTCAGCAGAGCTGTCGGTCGTGTTGCCATCCTCAATGGTGAGGCCATACCCGAAGGTCTCGCCTACCATGTAGATGTCGGTTGCCTGATAGATGTCGAACGCCACCGTGCGACCAGCGCCGCCAACGATGTTGCCCTTCACTGCGAATTCCTTGTTGAGGCCCTTGTTTACAACAATGCCCGCACCAAAGACTGCTGTGTAGTACTTACCGTCAGACGAAACTGTTGCCGGGTACTCTGTGCCATCAACGACGACCACCATGTTGGAGAGGTCGCTTGCCGAGGCAGAGCCCGACTGGTTCCAGCGCATAGATGTAACGCGCATGTTCTCCTGCGAGCCAGCCGTGAGGCGGATCGTAGAGAATGTGTAGCCCGTCGTTCCGACTGGCTTGCTTGCGTCAGCGCCAGGAACCGTCACGTACGTTGCCGTCGGAACACCGAGAGCAAGCGTTGCGTTGATGGTGTGTGACGCGCCCGTAATTGGGAGCGATCCTGTTAGCGTAGCGGTCGTGTTAATGCCGACAACCGCAAATGATGCAACCTGACCAGCACTTACTGTCGTAGAGTCGGCCATGTTGCCCGCAACCGTGTAGGTCATGGACGTACCCGGCTGGAGCGTGAATGAACCACCGACTGTCGCCTGGTGATTTGCATTCAAGAGTTGTGAGTTACCAAGCTGAACGCCGCTGCCGTCCAAGAGGACAACACCGTCAAAGTTGGTGTCAGCCGCAAGGCCAGTGCGTTCAACCACTACGCCGTTTATCGTCACCGCCGAAGAGCTGTTGTTGGTGAGCGTAAACTTCGTGAATGGTACGCGTGCCGCGTTGTACGGAGCAAGCGTGTTCGCCGGCTGTGCCGCCGCCGAAACGGTTACGCCTGTCCCCGTTGCCGGAGGAGGCGTTGTCGTGCCGCCGCCGCCGCCTGCGCAGAGAGCGTTTGCCTTTGCGCGAGAAGACGGTCCCCAGTAGCCGGTGCCGGCCGTAAGGCCAACTGGCGCCAGGACGTCTGCCGCGAATTTGTTCTGGAACTGGACAACGGCCGCCTTGGTGATTGAACCAAAGTAGCTCGTCTCGTTTCCAGGAGATCCTGCACCTGTTGATGCCAACTGTGTGCCATCAACACTGTTCAGAAACTTCTGGATTGCCATCACCTCGCCACCCGAATCACCTTGTGAGTGATTGCGTGTGAACGTGGCGCAATTGAGTCCCCCTGTTTGCTGGGACCCCCCGCTTGAAGCGAGCGCCGCGCGAGCAGCGTCTGCTTTGTCAGCAGGAATGATGCCGAGCGAGATGAACAGCTCAACGAGCTCAGACAATGTAACTGCCTGTGCCGTCGTCGCCGTCACCGCGTACGCACCAAATACAAGAGCAATTGCAACTGCAATAGTTGCCGTTACCTTGAATGTTGTTGTTAATGATTTACTCATATTGAATTTATTTTGAATTTTTGACCTTTATTCCGATGCAACGCATCGGTCCATTCCCATACTCTCTCGACCAGATTACGAGAACGTCATGCGCTTACTATGTTTTAAATAACATAGCAAACAATTTGTAATACTCGGGGTCTCCCCCGCCTGCATGTACCTATCAATTACTCTGCTTACTAGGTAATAATCGCAAAGCAACCGCCTGCTACATACAGATGCAGCTTGCCAAAGAAAAGACAAGGTGCACATTACTGCTAACCAACCGCTTCACGAGTCGACTCGAAGCAAGTTTGGTATAGCACCAGATTGGAGTTTGTCATTCAGTCGTTCAGTCATGCGCGTTTCATTTTGCCATACGACAAAAAGAAGTGCGTTCAGAACACATACCTGTATTTCTGCATTAGTGACATTCCTATTAAATTGTCAACGAGCCACTCACATCGAACGATGCCATTTTTCGGCATCCTCCAAATGTTCCACAAGTATACTATGGGGAACGTACATCTTTTGTATGTACAAACCCTTTCTGTGTGGATAACCGACACGCTCCTTACCCCAAAAACGAGGCGTTTTATTACGTGTTCGATTCCCTTCACCATATCCCCCAAAGGCCCACAAGTCAATGCTTCAAGCACCTTTTTCACTATAATTCACATCTTCTAAAAGATCGGGGAACATGCCATTAGACGCAGGAAAATAGGATATCTTTCATCCACACCCATAGGGGACCCCTATCTCATGTCAAGGGTAGCCCTTGACATCTGGCGGAGGGGTGCCCTTGGGCTATCGGACATTAGTGTAAAAATGTTCTAAAGGACAACAAAGTACCTACTCCACCGTTTCGCCCCTTTCTTACGGACAGTACCTTTTTGTATAAGAAACAAAAGCTCTCTTTGCACGGTCTTCTCCCCACACCCGACAATGTTTGAGGTGATGTCCTTTATGCCTAACGGACCACTTCGCTTCAATATGTCCAATATTGTACGGCGGCGTTCTTCATGTGCCTCTTTTTGCCGCTTCGCATTTATGTTCTCGCTTCCTTGGCGCTCCTCTTTCAATCCACTCGCCCGTCTCTGACGTCTGTTTACAAAACCAGCCGTCCTTTCGTCCGGTACATTCCTGGGCATACGCTCGGAAGCAAGTTCGGCACGATTATCTACCTTGCCCGAATAGGGCACAAAATCATCACGTTGAAAGGAAAGTTCCTCGGAAAGCGCCGAGCGTTGGGAGGATGTTATAAACTGCCCCAACTCGTCAACTGCCTGCACAAGTATGGTCGCATTCTGTCGTGAGAGATACCCAGCGACACATAAAAGTTCCACATGGGTAGCAAGTTCTCTCACGTGCGCGACCAGCCCACTGATGCGCTCATGCCCGGCAGAGCGAAATCCACTGCGTAGGGCAAGCACCTGCGTGAGCATTTCGTGTCCGATAGAACGTATTCTTTGTCGGAGTGGTTCGTCATAACGGACATTGTTTGTAACAAGGTAGACAGCGGCGGCAATGCGCTCAGTTCGTTTGTACGCATGCTCACCAGAAATATTCTGCGTAAATGGGTTGGTTCTAACAGGAGCGAGGTTGAGCGGACTGTTGTTGTCCGTTATTGACTTGGTGTCCTTTATGATGTTTACGGACATACTCTCTGCTGTCCTTTAGGACAATTCGTAAGGATATGTCCATTATACTGAAGGTGCCGAGAAGTGCAAATTACTCTGCAATATTTATTATAGACGCGCACCCTCGCAACATATGTTGCGAGAGAAGAGGTGAAGGGTAGTCCATGCTCAAAAAATCAAGAAAATAGACATTTGTTTCCCCTTTTTTCTTTATGTTTCCCAGCCATAGCGCCATTTTTTCGCTCGCGGGTGTGCTATCATGGAGGCATCTTCTACAGATGCAGTAAAAGAACCACTTTATACACACAACATTTATGGCACGACGTAAAGGTAAAAAACGAAGTAGTGAAAGTGAATCGTTTTCATTTTTAGAGCATATGAAAAGCGAAACCCTACGCGGTGTGTGGGGCATATTTCTCATTGCAATAGCCATATTCCTTATACTTGCCGCATTTGACGTAGGAGGATTTGTCGGGCGTTCGTTGTTTGACTGGCTATCAATGCTTCTTGGTGTCGGCTATGCGCTATTGCCAATCTCTGTTCTTATACTCGCCATTGTTCTCCTTCGCTCCATGGAGGACCGTCTTGGTATATTGCGTATTGCGAGTGCAGTTATTTTTTTTATTGCATCCCTCGGACTTATCAACATACTCTTCCCCACTGGCGGAGGCATTGTTGGCGAGGCAATCACCACGCCACTTGTTGCCGCAGTTGCCACACCAGCGAGCATCATTTTCCTATTTACATTTATGGCGGCATCCCTCCTCATCGCATTTGATTTGCATCCGGGGCGTATCGTAGAAGTGCTATCAAATATTTTCGCGCGAGAAGAAATGCTCGAAGATGAGGATGAGGAGGAGGGAGATGTAATCATTGAGCATGCGGTAGATGCAGATGATGCTGAATCATTTGAGGGAGAGGAGGAAGAGGAACCCGAGCCACAGGTGTGGAGTGCGGGAACAGAAAAACAGGACAGTGACATGCCCCCCATCACTGCACTTGGTGGAACCTATACACCTCCCCCACTCTCGCTCCTTGGCAAAAACAAAGGTAAGCCGGGGGTAGGAGATGTAAAAGCAAATGCAAATATCATTAAGCGCACACTCCAAAACTTCGGGATACACGTTGAAATGGATGAGGTCTCCATCGGCCCATCCGTTACCCGCTATGCCATGAAACCCGCAGAAGGTGTACGCCTCACAAAAATACTTGCACTCCAAAGCAACCTTGAACTCGCGCTCGCTGCCTCCCCCGTTCGTATCGAGGCGCCAATACCCGGTAAGTCGCTCGTTGGTATTGAGATACCAAATACATCCCGCACAACACTCGGCCTTGCACCTCTTTTTGCAGATGAACTGTTCGCGCAAGCAGGTAAACCGCTTCTCGTTGCGCTCGGCAGAACAATCACCGGCGCCGCGCAGTATGCAGATCTCTCGCGCATGCCTCATCTTCTTATTGCTGGTGCGACGGGAAGCGGAAAAAGTGTAACCATACACGATGTCATTCTCTCACTTTTGTATCGTTGCGGCCCAGATCAACTCCGCTTCCTCATGGTTGATCCAAAACGGGTAGAACTTACTCTCTACAATTCTATTCCTCATCTGCTTACACCCGTTATTACTGACGCGAAAAAAACCATTCTTGGCCTCAAATGGCTCGCGAAGGAGATGGACCGTAGGTACGACGTGCTCGAGTCAGAGCATGTGCGCGACATCACCTCATATCATGAGAATATATTTGATGTTGCCATCAAAAAAGCAAGCGCTAACCCGAATGCTGAAATACCCGAGCCAATGCCCTATATTGTTGTCGTCATCGACGAGCTCGCCGACATTATGTCTACCTACCCGCGCGAGCTCGAGGCGGGCATCGTACGGCTTGCTCAAATGAGCCGCGCTGTCGGTATACACTTAGTCCTCTCAACCCAACGTCCCTCGGTGAAGGTATTAACTGGTCTTATCAAAGCAAACATACCGGCACGAATTGCCTTGCAGGTATCATCGCAAATTGATTCGCGCACCATTTTAGACATGGGCGGGGCGGAGAAATTACTCGGCGCCGGAGACATGCTCTTCCTCTCTGGAGAAATGTCCAAACCAAAACGCATCCAAGCGCCATTTACATCCGAGCATGAGGTAAAGAGAGTCGTTACCTATATTGCCGATACCTACAGGGGCTTGCCAATGGACGAAATCGCCTTTAGCGGAACTGACACCGGCACGCCAAACCCTATTTTTTCGGCAACACTTGACGAAGATGATGATGACGACGACGACTTGTACCCAGAAGCAAAACAAGCAGTCCTTGAAGCCGGGAAGGCATCGACTTCCTATCTGCAGCGCAAATTGCGCATTGGCTACGCACGTGCCGCTCGCCTGATAGATATATTAGAGGAGCGTGGGGTTATCGGTCCTGGCGATGGCGCAAAACCACGAGAAGTGTACGGTAAGGAAAACGAATCCTATGAGGAAGAGGACGATGAGGACAAGGAATAAACTTTTAATTTCTACTGTATGTTTCCGTATCGAAATAGCCGCATAGCCGTAATCGCTTTTTTAGTCCTCCTCGCTGTTCTCGCTGGATACACCTACTTTGAAGCGCGCAGTATCATTTATGGCCCGCAAATCATCATTGGAGAACACGACCGTACGCAAGTCGTCACCGAAAGATTTATCATCCTGCGCGGGAGCACAAAAAATATCACCGAAATTCGTATGAACGGCCTCCCTATTTTCGTAACTGAAGGTGGTTCATTTGAGGAACCGTTTTTGCTTTCGCCAGGGTATAATACGATTGTCTTTGAGGCAAAAGACAAGCTTGGTAGAGAAGCAAGGGAAGAAATATATCTTGTTTACAAGCCACCGCCCGAGCAAAACAGATCCGTTTCAGCTCCTACAAGCACGCCTGCAGAAAATAGTAATTAATCAATAACACAATACGCCATGCCACGAAAAAAAGTAGTAAAGCCATCAAAGCCAAGCGCAACGGAAACGGCGGCACTTGCCGCCGCGAGCACCGACAGAAACAAAGATATCGAGCGTGCTATCTCCGAGATAAAAACCAAATTTGGCGATGAAGCAATCATGAAACTCGGTGATAGGCCGAAGGTAAATGTTGACGCCATACCAACCGGCTCGGTTGGTATCGACTGGGCACTTGGTATCGGCGGTTTTCCACGCGGGCGTATCATTGAGATATTTGGTCCCGAGTCATCTGGAAAAACAACACTGGCACTCCATGCGGTTGCCGAGGCGCAAAAAAAAGGCGGCGTTGCCGCGTTCATTGACGCAGAGCACGCACTCGACCCGGAGTATGCAAAACGGCTCGGCGTTAAAATAGACGACCTCCTCATATCACAACCGGATACCGGCGAGCAGGCGCTCGAGATCGTCGAGTCACTCGTTCGAAGCGGTAAAATAGATATCATTGTTATCGACTCGGTAGCGGCGCTTACCCCAAAAGACGAAATAGAGGGAGACATGGGGGCGCAACATGTTGGTAAACAGGCGCGCCTCATGAGCCAGGCACTGCGAAAGCTCACCGCGATAGTAGCGCGCACCAAAACCGTCGTCGTATTTATCAATCAAATACGCATGCAAATCGGTGTGATGTTTGGCAACCCTGAAACCACCCCAGGCGGCAAAGCATTAAAATTTTACACATCAGTGCGCCTCGACATCCGCCGCATAGCGCAGATCAAAAAAGGTGACGAGGTTATGGGCGGACGACACCGTGTCAAGGTGGTAAAAAACAAAGTTGCGGCGCCATTTCGTATGACCGAATTCGATCTTCTCTATAATGAGGGCATCTCTCGAGAAGGCGAAATCCTCGCTCTTGGCGAGAAGCAGGGCGTTGTTGAAAAGTCAGGCGCTTCATACTCCTTTGGCGAACACAAACTCGGCCGCGGCTATGACGCCGCCCGCACATACCTACAGGAAAACAAAAAGGTCGCAAATGAGATCCTCAAACAGGTGCGCAGTAGTTTATCATAAGAGGCCCCTGCCGCCCGGATACGGACGGCAGGGGTTCTTTACGCTCTCCAGGAGCGCACAATGTGGGACATGCGGGTTAGTAATATTGGACAATGCTCACCTACCTGGAGTACAATGGCGCGCATGTTGAGCTACAACGAGATAACGCCAAAGAAAATCATTCTCATGAACGATGAGATCTATGAGGTGCTCTCCTCACACGTCTTTCGCAAACAACAGAGAAAACCCGTCAACCAAACAAAATTACGCAACGTGAGAACTGGCGGCGCCTTGGAGCACACCTTCCACCAGAATGATAAGGTGGAGGAAGCGGAGATAGAAGCACGTCCTGCCATGTTTATTTACAGTCGAGGCGACGAATCGTGGCTGTGCGATCCCAATAACCGCAGTAAACGATTTTCTGTTTCCTCCGCCATTATCGGTGACGGAATCAAATTTCTGAAAGAAGGCGCCTTAGTAGACACGATCGTTTTCGGCGAGGACATCGTCCAGGTGCGCGTGCCAATAAAAGTTGAGCTCAAAGTAGTTGAGGCACCGCCAAACATGAAGGGCAATACCGCACAGGGCGGCGTGAAAGTTGTTGTTGTTGAAACGGGCGCAACGGTTACCACACCCATGTTCATCAATGAGGGAGACATCATACGCATCAACACCGACACAGGAGAATACGGGGAGCGGGTATAGTAAAACGAGTTTACAGTTGACAGTGAACAGTTTACAGAAATCAGTATGCTCATAAAAAACGAACCTCCCCGCGGGCAGAGGGAGGTTAAAAGTTTCTGGACTGCTTGAAACGTTCGGCTTCTGCACGTCCAAATTCAAGATCAAATCCTGCATATAGAGCGAAGCCCCACTCTTGAACTATTTTTTGGGTGCGCGGACTTCCGTAGTCCAAAATCTTTGGCCCATCACCTGCAATGTGGAAGTTGGCACCCTGTTCCCAGTGGTGCTCGTCATCGTGTACAAGCGCTTGCCTTGCCACGGCAAAGAAGGCAAGTGCTACTGCCTCACTGTCTTCCACATCCACGGGCTTCCCGTACCTTTGTATATTCACTAGCCCTAGGAACGAGAAATATGTTGGTTGAAGAAATAATCGAGTGAGCGCGTCCGTGTACTTGTAGAAGTTGCGCTCCCTCCAGTTGTCCCACACACCGCCAAAAAGTGCTTCAAGGCACCGATGGAATGACCGGCCAACATACCAATAGTACAGAAGCCTTTTTTCCGGAGGCTGGGAGAATATTCCTTTCCCAACGGAAAAAATGTCGTTCTGCAGGAAATATATCGGAGCCCGCCACCATACACGTGGCACCTTCAACGCGATTCTCGCGGAAGGGATTACAATAACGATGCGGTGTCGCCCTCTGGCAACATACCACTTTTGCATTATGCCCTCCCATGACCTAGGATTTCTATCCTACGCCAAACCTACACGAAATACATCTGTTACGCAAACAAACAAAAAACGCCAGAGGCACTTTTGTGTTTACTGTTCGCGGCTCGCTTCTCACCACTTTGACGCTATTTTTGTATATAGGGAAGCAGCCCCATAAATCGTGCACGTTTTACCGCGTTTTCAACTTCACGCTGCTGTTTGGCAGAAAGATTTGTGCGGCGACGCGAGAGAATGCGGCCATGCGGATTAAGAAACTGCTTCAGTATCTCCGTGTCCTTATAGTCCACGTGCTTTATGTCACTTTGATTGAGGAAATTTTGCTGCATGTTAGAAGTTTTTAATGAGTGATAACGAGTTTAGAAATTCTTACACCCGCCTAAATTTTGAACGAAAAGAACCTAATGTATCTGGAGTAGTCCTTTCAATATAATTTCTACCCCATCCTGTTTTCAAATACTGCTCGCGCTGCATGGCGTCTTTCCGGCTTGCGTGTAGCTCACAGTACAACAATTTCAGTGGTCTACGAGATTTTGTTGCCGGGACACGTCCAGTATTGTGCTCCGCAAGCCGTCCCTTTATATCACGAGAAGAACCAATATACAACTTACCATCCTTCAGACTTCCGAGTACGTAAACGCCATGCATACGTTCAAAATTTTGGCGGGTAAGAAACTCTAGTTCGCAAGCTCACAAGACTTTCTAAAATGGAATGTCATCCGGATTAATGTCTTCTTGTGGATAATCAATCGCTGGTGAGTCATCACTGCTTGGCGCCTGTTGTTTGTCTGTGGCATTGGAGCCGCTGCTGTACGAGCCGGCACCTGCACTTTTAGGACCAAACTGCACACGATCAGCAACTACCTCGGTGCGGTACTTCTTCTGTCCGTCCTGCCCATCCCAACTGCGCGTTTGCATGCGACCCTCTATGAATGCGGCGCTCCCCTTTTTGAGATATTGCGAAACCGTCTCTGCTTGTCGCCCAAACACCACAATATTGTGAAAATCTGCCTGTTCCTGCTTGTTACCATCCTTGTCCTTATACACACGGTTTGTTGCAAGTCCAAAAGACGCAACCTGCGCACCACTTGGCAGAGATCGCAATTCAGGATCTCGCGTCAAGTTACCGTAGAGCATTGCTTTGTTCAAATACATATTTCTATCGTATCAATCGAATACCGACTGTGCAACAATACCTACTTAGCATCTTCCCCTTCCAACTGTTCAGATGCTTCAGGTACTTCAGATGCCTCCTTCTGTATTTCTTTTCCTTCTCTCTCCTTCCCACCTCCTATGAGCTCCTCGATGGATTTATCAAGCGCTTCCTCGGAGAGCTCTCCTTCTTCTTTCCGCTCTGCACCCTTGCGCGGCGTGCTCGTGATGGTATCGGTCCGCCTCACTTCGCGCAAGCTGGCCGGTTTTACGCTCGCGCGCGTCTCTTCCCGAACCGTTTTAAATGTAAGTGAGCGCAAGATGTTCTCGTTTGCATCCATATACACGCGCAGTGCAACTGCTGATTCCCCAGCCGCTTCAAATTTTATCCACCCAAAATATGCCCGCGTATACTCCTCATACGAACCCCCTTTATTGACATACATTGGATACGAAAGGGTGATTGCCTGCGGCGCCCCTTCTGTAATGAGAGACCCTCCGCGGTTTTCTATTTCGCTTCGAATACCGGCAACTACTTGATCAATGTTCTCCTCCTCCACGGTCGGAGCAATATGATAGCCAACCTCATATATACGAACAAGCTCGGCGTCAATGCCGTTTTCGTCCGCATCTATATCAACAACTGCCACAGCGGGATCTTGTGTATCTTGCAATGTGTCTTGTTCCATACGTACCGCGATACAGTACCATACGCTCCCCTAGAGAGCAATGCCAAATACACGCGCGGCATTTAAGGCAAGCTGTTCCCTTACCTTTTCCCGAGCCGCACCGCGAATACTGGCAATCGTATGTACCACCTCAACAACATACGCCGGCTCGTTGCGACTGCCTCGGTACGGCACTGGCGAGGCATACGGCGCATCGGTTTCCGAGAGAATCATCTCAAGCGGCGCCGCGCGCACAACTTCATGCATCTCCGGCGCAAATGTCACCACGCCAGGGATCGCTACGGTAAAGCCCATATTCCAATACTGTTTGGCAATAGCGAGCGACGCGGTGAAAAAATGCGCACTGCCGCGCACTTTCTCTCCATGCACTTTCTGCGCCGCTCTCAAAATGGCAAGCGCGTCTTCATGTGCACCCTCGCTTCCTTTGGACGGACGCACGTGGAGCATGAGAGGCAAATCACTCTCCACGGCAAATGCAATCTGCGCCTCGAACACTTCGCGCTCTCGCTCGTACACCTCAGCGCGCGGCACTCTAAAATAATCAAAACCACACTCGCCGATACCAACAACAAAACCTCTGGCACCGGGTACAGCGTGCGTTTCAAAAAGCCCCGCATAATGCGCCGGCTCAAACCCCTCTGAAGCAGAGTTCGGGTGAACTCCCACAGTCGCGCCCAACACGACATCGGGATATTCGTGCGCGAGCGCCACAGCCTCCCTGCTTGTCTTAAAATCCACGCCAACAGCAATAGTAGCAACTTCCTGATCGCGCATCCGGCCTAGCACCGCCTCGCGATCCTCGGCATACTGCTCAAAATGCAGATGAGAGTGGGTGTCAATGTAGAGCATATTTCATCCTTTCCAGTCGGCTATAATGATCGATTTTCCCCTAAGCGTTACGTCCATCTTCTGCTTCTCACGCCAGCCGAGATGCCGCACAAATTCCACGGGAATGATTACGCAATAGTTCTTGCCTCCGCTCACGGTGAGCTTGTGCGTGCGCGTATCGGAAAGATTTCTTTTGTTTGCCATACGTATACAGTATAACGCACCACTGCGCCACATGCCGCGCGCCTGTTGTCTAGCACGTGCTTCGGCACGTGCCGAAGCACGTGCTAGACCCAAAGAGTAGCGTCCGATTGTGCTGTGTCGTATTTTTAAACATCCAGTCGCGGAAAGAGGTTGTCCGGTTTTTTGTTTTCTTTTATTGCCTTTAAAATCTTTTCGCTAGTATCTGGCATGAACGGTTGAAGCGCAAAAGCGATAAAACGCAGACCGCCCACGCCCTCAATCAGTTCGGCTATCATCTTTGCCCCGTTCTCTGGATCCTTTTTTGCCACCTTGAACGGCTCATCTTTCGTAATGGACCGATCAAGCCCTTGTATAAGACTCCATGTGTATTCAAGAAATCTATCGATCCTATATGTCTTTCCTAATTCATCCCACATGCCCTCCGATGGTTCTATTTTTTCTATGTTTCTATTCAGATACTTTTCCGATAGAGTAAGTATTCGCGCGACCAAATTTCCAAGGCCATTTACAAGATCAGCCTCATACCATTCATCCAAACGTTCCCATGTTATATCGGAATCCTCAAACGTATTCACATGCCGGAGTAACAAGTACCGGGTTGCTTCGACACCATACCTGGAAATCATTTCGTTCGGGTCTATGACATTCCCCAACGATTTACTCATTTTCTTCCCATCAGAAATGATCATACCGTGTACAACAATAGCTTGTGGTAATGGCAATCCGGCCGAGAGAAGCATAGCTGGCCAAATGGCCGCATGGAACCGAAGGATATCTTTCCCGACCACGTGTGTGCCAGGCCAAAAACGCATGTCCTCTTCCCCACGTCCAAATCCTAGCGCAGTGATGTAATTCGTAAGAGCGTCCATCCAGACATACATTTTCTGTGTAGGATCGCCAGGCACCGGAATTCCCCACATAACATTTCCAGCTGGACGAGAGAAACTTATATCCTCCAGGCCACGTTCAAGCAACGAAAGAATCTCCTGCTTACGGAACGAAGGGAGGATGAGGAGGGAGCCATCTTCAATAATTTCCTTAATTCGAGGAGTATACGAAGAAAGTCGGAAGAAATAATTCTCTTCACTCAATCGTTCTGGTTCAGTTCCGTGGATCGGACACTTACCGTCTATAAGATCTTTTTCTGTCTTGAATTCCTCGCACCCTACACAGTACAGCCCGTGATATTCTCCCTTATAGATATCACCACGTTCCTGCAGTCGCTTCCACATCTCTATCGCACCGGGCCAATGAATAATCTCATCAGAAGTCCGAATAAACTGTGAGTACTCGATACCGAGATTCTTGTAGAGATCCTTGAACGTCTCAACGATGCCTTGCATATATTCTGACGGTTCCTTGCCCTCTTTCTCGGCTGCTCGCACTACTTTTTCCGTATTTTCGTCGGTACCGGTAAGAAAATATACCTCATCACCCATCAAACGATGACATCTCGTCATCACATCGCATAACAAGGTAGTGTACGCCTGCCCCACATGCGGTTGCGCGTTTGGGTAATATATCGGTGTGGTTATGTAGAAAGTATTTTTTTTCATATGTTAAGACAGTCCACGCATTATAAGATTTTTATGTAGCGTGTCATGTATCTGCTAGCGTACCCGTTTCGTAGTGTCTCTGCAACAAAATACTGCTTCTGCTCATTGTTATTGGGAATAGTATATACTATAGTATATACTATAGTATATACTATTTTTATGCACTTTAGGTGCCGGCGCTTTCTTCTCCCAGTACAAATCTTCGGCGTTTCTCTAAATCACGAACAACCTCCTGGAGTGCCGCCGCAAAGGGCACTGCGAGAATTATCCCCAAAAAGCCCGCCAGTTGCGCGCCAACAATGAGCGCCAAAATAACGAGTAGCGGCGGCACGCCAACCACCTTTGTCACCACGAGCGGATAAATGAGATGATTCTCAAACTGTTGAATAATTATATAGAGCGCAACAACAAGGATTCCCAAAGTCACTCCCCCATCTGCAAACCCAACAATGGTCGCGGGCACTGCGGAGAGAATTGGTCCAAACACCGGAATAAGTTCAAAGAGGGCCGCAATAATTGCCAGCACAAGTGCATATTTAACGCCCAGTATGGTAAGTCCGAGATACACCAATACTCCCACAATGAGCGCGAGGAGTAGTTGTCCTTGCATCCACAAACCAATCTTGTACTGCGAGCGGCGCCACAAATCAACCATATATTTTTGGTGCTTGCGCGGCGTCACAACGCGCAAAAAATCATCAATACCGGTATCCTGCACAGCGAAATAAAATGAGAAAACAAATATGAGAATGAAAGAAAATACGCCTCCAAACACAACACTCACTGCAGAAAACGCATTGGTGGAAAGGTCGCTTAAGAGTGCGCGCACCTGTGCCACGATCTCACCGACCGAAAGTACTCCCGACATTCCGGCCGCACCAAGTATTGGCGCTTGGTCAAATGTTCCAAACTCGTTATTGACCCCCTCAATGTACGACGGAAGTGCAGACATAAAACTCGCGGTTTCCGATAGTACCGGTGGCACGAAAAAGTAAAAGAAGCCGAAGAATAGGCCGAGGAAAATCAAATAGACAAACAAGACCGCCATGATGCGCGGTATGCGATGTCGGGTAAACCACCTTGCCGCCGGCTCGATTGCTGAGGCAATGACAACCGCCGTGAGAACAACAAGAACGAGGTCACGCAAATAAAACAAGAGCCCGGCAAGCGCAACAAGGGCAAGCGTCTTGACGATCGTGCCTGTGGTAATGGCAAATGTCACATTTTTGTCCATCCTCTATATGGTAGCACACATATTGTGCGCCGGGAGCATTAGAAACCCAAGGTCGAGCTTATTTTGTCTAGCGCAACCCGTGTCTGCTCACCGGTATCGCGATCGCGCAGTGTTACCGTCTCTTGCCCTGAGTTTGTCGAAGGATCAAGTGTATCAAAGTCAATCGTGATACATACGGGCGTGCCAATTTCGTCCTGCCTACGGTAGCGCTTTCCAATGTTGCCATTGTCGTCCCACATAATGTTCGGCTCTATTTTTTTCAACGACTCATAGATGTCGCGCGCTTTTTTCACCAGTTCGGGCTTGTTTTTCAGAAGCGGAAACACGGCGGCTTTTACGGGAGCAACCGCTGGATTGAGTTTTAAATATACGCGCTTCTCCCCGCCGAGCTCATCCTCGGTGTATCCATTGACCAGCACCGCCAGTAACATCCTGCCTACCCCTACGGACGATTCAATGACATAAGGAATTGTACGCTCACCCGTTGCATCGTCCAGAAAAGAGAGGTCCTGGCCACTGGCTTTTGCATGACTACTCAAATCGAAATCCGTCCGATTGTGTGTCCCCCACAACTCCTTCATTCCTTGCGGGAAGTTGAAATAAATATCATGAGCCGCCGCTGCATAGTGCGCACGCTCGCTCTCCTCATGTTCGTGCCACTCCAGATTGTCTTCACGTATCTGCAGATCGTCCCGCAAAAAATCCCATGCAAATGAACGCCACCTTTGATATGCTTCCTCTTGCATATCAGGAGTAACGAAGTATTGCATTTCCATCTGCTCCAATTCGCGAACTCTGAAAATAAAATCCCGCGGACTGATCTCGTTGCGAAACGCTTTTCCTATCTGCGCAATACCAAACGGCAGTTTCGGATGGATCGAGTCGAGAACATTCTTGAAATTCGTGAAGATGGAACCCGCTGTCTCGGGGCGCAGATAGGCGACCGACGAGTCGTCCTCAATTGGACCGACCCATGTCTTCATCATCATATTGTACTTCCGCGGAGCGGTAAGCGTTTTCTTTCCACATGTCGGACATGCAATATCTTTCAGCAACTCCGTAAGTTCAGCAACGTCGGCACTCTCCGTATCAGCCAGATGGTCGGCACGATGCCGCGCGCCGCAATTCTTGCAATCCACCAACGGGTCAGTAAATCCTGCCACATGCCCGCTTGCTTCCCATAGTTTCGGATTCTGGATAATGGCCCCATCGACTCCAAAAATATTGTCATGTTCCTGTACGACACGGCGCCACCACAGCTGTTTGAGATTATTGACCAACTCAACACCAAACGGTCCATAATCCCAAAATCCTGCCATTCCACCGTATATTTCACTGGCAGGAAACACGAATCCGCGCCGCTTCGCAAGCGAGACGATTTTTTCCATCAATTGTGCGTCTTTTTCTTTCTTCATGCCGTCTTACTGTACCACGGACGCTTCTGTCGTCGAGAAACCGGGGTCGCCAATCAAGCTCGTGGTAAGATCCCTGTGCGTTTCTCTGACTTCTATTTCTGCAAAACTATCCGTGCCAGCGAGCACCTGACCAAGCATAAGAGGGGCCTCATCACCAAGCTGGCTAGCCGACGGCGTAAGTCCGACCGCAAATGCAACCTGCCTTGGGCTTGATGCCTCACTTGTGCCAGTACCGGGCCGCAATTCCCCGAGACGCCATTCAACCGTTCCTTCGGACGCACTATAGGAGACCTGTTCACCAAGCGGCTGGTATACACCAAGCCATCGAACATTTGGCGGCAAAACACCTTTCACGACTGCATCTTTAACCGCATTTGACGAATTCGATATGGTCCACACAATTGCGTACGTTGTTTCCTCCTCAACCTTGGGCGGCAACGGGCCAACGCTCCCAAACGGGTTTGCGTGATAAAACGCGTGCGCTAAGAAGTGTACCGTTGATGCCAGTTTTAGCGTGCGCGTAGCAGACGACTGGAGCGACTCGGGCACATTACCGCCGCGGCGCGCCGCGGCATGCACTTCTATATCTATTTTTCCCTCACGCTCCTGGGTAAGAGCGCCTTCTGGCGGTATTTGAAATGTTGCAATCAAGACCCCGCTTTCTCCCGAGTCCACCTGGGTTAACTCTCCGTTTGTTGTTGTTTTGTCCCACAGTATGGTTCTGTCAGATGATCGATAGAATCCGTCTGTAACCTGCACAGTATTACCCGCGATAGTAATGCCTTTTAGATTTGCGACAATGACCATGTCGCGAATCGTGCTCTCGACGTTGTTTGTCCACGCGACGCGCAAGGTAACAAGCTGTCCAGGAGATATAATGGCAGTGTCTTCTCCGCTCTCTCTGTTCGTGGAAACCGAAAGTCCGATGAACGGACGCGCAATTGCCATGCGATGCATAAGTTCGGACAGGGCAACCTGTATCTGTTTGACATCAG
>Ga0326597_10005416_pt1 | contig 17736 bp, 16 predicted proteins | sample RVTome_12_FD_203789 | JGI IMG/M metagenome (GOLD analysis project Ga0326597, IMG submission 203789) | Soil microbial communities from uranium-contaminated site in the Upper Colorado River Basin, Wyoming, United States - RVT100D185 | ecosystem: Environmental > Terrestrial > Soil > Contaminated >... | reverse complement strand
CGACCCGGTGGACAACCTGCGTCTCGCGCGCCTGTGCGGCGCGCTCGACGCCAACCTGCGGCAGATCGAGTCGGCGCTCGACGTGTCGATCGCGCGGCGCGGCGCCCGCTTCACGGTGCGCGGCCAGGCGCAGCAGGCCGAGCGCGCGGCGCGCGCGCTCGAGCACTTCTACGACAGGGCCGCGGCCGAGCTGAGCCTGGACGACGTGCAGCTCGGCCTCACCGAGCTGGCTCAGGGCAAGCCCCCCGAGCCGCCCGATCCCGGGCCGGCGCTGCTCACGCGCCGCGCCGACCTGCACGGGCGCACGCCGCGCCAGGTGCAGTACATCGAGCGCATCCTCGCGCACGACATCACCTTCGGCGTCGGCCCGGCGGGCACCGGCAAGACCTACCTGGCGGTGGCCTGCGCGGTGGATGCGCTCGAGCGCGACAAGGTGAAGCGCATCGTGCTGGTCCGGCCCGCGGTCGAGGCGGGCGAGCGCCTCGGCTTCCTGCCCGGGGACCTGGCGCAGAAGGTGGACCCCTACCTGCGGCCGCTCTACGACGCGCTCTACGACCTGATGGGCTTCGACAAGGTGGCCAAGCTCCTCGAGCGCGGCACCATCGAGCTGGCGCCGCTCGCCTACATGCGCGGCCGGACGCTCAATCATGCCTTCGTCATCCTCGACGAGGCGCAGAACACGACGCCCGAGCAGATGAAGATGTTCCTCACGCGCATCGGCTTCGGCGCCAAGGCGGTGGTGAACGGCGACGTCACGCAGATCGACCTGGCGCGCGGCCAGAAGAGCGGCTTGATCGAGGCGCGGCGCATCCTCGCCGAGGTGCGCGGCATCGCCTTCACCGATTTCAGCGCCGCGGACGTCGTGCGCCACCCGCTGGTGGCGCGCATCATCGATGCGTACGAGAAGCACGCCGAAGCGCCGCCGACCAAGTAGCATCGCCGTGCAGCGCGCGGTGCGCGGCGCGCCCCCCGCGGCGCGCCTGCGCGCCTGGTCGCGCGCCGCCGCGCGCCCCGACGCCGAGGTCACGCTGCGCGTGGTCGGCGCCGCCGAGGCGCGGCGCCTCAATCGCGCCTTTCGCAAGCGCGACTACGCCACCAACGTGCTGTCGTTCTCGTACGGCCCCAACCATGGCGACCTGGTCCTGTGTCATCCCGTGATCGCGCGCGAGGCGCGTGAGTGGAAAAAGGAGCTCTCGGCGCATTACGCGCACCTCGTGGTCCACGGCATGCTCCACCTCCGCGGCCTGCGCCATGGACGGCGCATGGAGCGCGCCGAGACGATGCTCCTCGCGCGCCTCGGGTTCGGCGACCCCTACGCGCTAAAATGAGCCGTCCCGCATGAACGACCCCTCCCGACCCAGCCTGTTCGAGCGCCTGTCCGCGCTCATCCTGCGCGAGCCGGAGGACCGCGCGCAGCTCCTGGCGCTGCTGCGCTCGGCCTACCAGAGGAACCTGCTGGATGCCGACGCCCTCACCATGATCGAGGGCGCGCTCACGGTCTCGGAGATGCCGGTGCGCGACATCATGATCCCGCGCGCGCAGATGGACGTGATCGACATCCACCAGAAGGTCGAGGACTTCATCCCGCACGTGATCTCCACCGCGCACTCGCGCTTCCCGGTGATCGACCAGAACCGCGACGACGTCATCGGCATCCTGCTCGCCAAGGACCTGCTGCGGCACTACGCGGGCGAAGAGGAGTTCAACGTGCGCGAGATGCTGCGCCCGGCGGTGTTCGTGCCCGAATCCAAGCGCCTGAACGTGCTGCTGCGCGAGTTCCGCGCCAGCCGCAACCACATGGCGATCGTGGTCGACGAGTACGGCGGCGTGGCGGGGCTGGTGACCATCGAGGACGTGCTCGAGCAGATCGTCGGCGACATCGAGGACGAGTACGATTTCGACGAGGCGAGCGACAACATTCTGCTCGAGTCGAGCGGCCGCTACCGCGTCAAGGCGCTCACGCAGATCGCCGACTTCAACGCCGCCTTCGGCACCCGGTTCTCCGACCAGGAGCACGACACCGTGGCCGGGCTGGTCATCGCGCAGCTCGGGCGCGTGCCGCGGCGCGGCGAGACGCTCGCCGTGGACGGCCTGAAGATCCAGGTGCTGCGCGCCGACAGCCGGCGCGTGTACACGCTGCTCGTCGACAAGCCGAAGTGAGCCGCCGCCGCCCCCTCGTCGCGTTGCTCGCCGGCGCGGCGATGGTGCTGGCGTTCTCGCCGTTCGACCTGCTGCCCCTCGCGCTCGTGGCGCTGGCTGTCCTCGCGCACCTGTGGATCACGGCGCGCAGCGCGCGCGCCGCCGCGGGACTCGGCTTCGTCTTCGGCCTGGGGATGTTCCTGGCGGGCGTGTCCTGGGTCTACGTGAGCCTGCATCGCTTCGGCGCCATGCCGGCGCCGCTCGCCGCGCTCGCCACGCTCGGCTTGTGCGCCCTCCTCGCGCTGTACCCCGCGCTCGCCGGCTATGCGCAGGCGAAGCTGCGCGCGCCGCCCGCGCTGCGCGCGGCGCTCGTCATCCCGGCCTGCTGGACGCTCGCGGAGTGGCTGCGCGCGACGCTGCTCAGCGGCTTTCCCTGGCTGACGCTCGGCAGCGCGGTCGTCGACACGCCGCTCGCGGGCTATGCGCCGCTCGCCGGCGTCTACGGCGCGTCGCTCGCCGCCGCGCTCTGCGCGGGCTTGCTGTGGTGCGCGGCGCTCGGCCAGGCGCGCTGGATCGCCGCCGCGGCCTTCGCCCTCGCCGGCGTCGCCGGCGCGGTGCTGCGCGACGTGCAGTGGACCGTCCCTTACGGCGCGCCCTTTGCCGCGAGCGTGCTGCAGGGCAACGTCCCGCAGGACCTGAAGTTCGATCCGCAGCGCTATGCGCGCACGCTGGAAACCTACGCGCGCCTCGCCGAGGCGAGCCGCGCGCGGCTCATCGTCACGCCCGAGACGGCGCTGCCGCGCATGCTCGACAGCGTCGATCCCGCCTACCTCGCGCGGCTCGAGGCGGCGGCGCGGCGCAACGGCGGCGACCTTCTGCTCGGCGTGCCCGTGCGCGTCGCCCCCGGCGAGTACTACAACGCCGTGCTCTCGCTCGGTCAAGCGCCGCGCCAGCTCTACTACAAGTCGCATCTCGTGCCCTTCGGCGAGTTCGTGCCGCCCGGCTTCGGCTGGGTGGTGCGCGTGCTCTCCATCCCGCTCGCCGATTTCTCGCGCGGACCGGCGCAGCCGCGCCCCCTGGAAGTCGCCGGCCAGCGCGTCGCCGTCAACATCTGCTACGAAGACGCCTACGGCGCCGAGCTCATCCGGCAGCTGCCCGCGGCGACGCTGCTCGTCAACGTCTCCAACGTCGCCTGGTTCGGCGACTCGCTCGCCCCGGCGCAGCACCTGCAGATCGCGCGCGCGCGCGCGCTGGAGACCGGGCGCATGCACCTTGCCGCGACCAACTCGGGCCTCACGGCGGCGATCGGTCGCGACGGCCGCGTCCTCGAACGGCTCGCGCCTTTCACCGAGGGCCGGCTCGACGTGCAGGTGCAGGGCTACGCCGGCGCCACGCCCTACGTGCGCTTCGGCGACTGGCCGGCGCTCGCCCTGTGCGCGGCTGCGCTCGGCCTCGTCGCGCTGCGCACGCGCAGCCGGTAAGATGCCGCTTCGCATGCTCACGTTCCAGAACCTCATCCAGCGCCTGGCCAAGTTCTGGGACGACCAGGGCTGCGTGCTGCTGCAGCCTTACGACATGGAGATGGGCGCGGGCACGTTCCATACCGCGACGTTCCTGCGCGCCATCGGCCCCGAGCCGTGGAACGCGGCCTACGTGCAGCCCTCGCGCCGCCCGAAGGACGGGCGCTACGGCGAGAACCCGAACCGCCTGCAGCACTACTACCAGTACCAGGTGGCGCTGAAGCCCTCGCCCGCCGACATCCAGGAGCGCTACCTCGCCTCGCTCGCCGCGCTCGGCATCGACGCGCTCGAACACGACATCCGCTTCGTCGAGGACGACTGGGAGTCGCCGACGCTCGGCGCCTGGGGCCTGGGCTGGGAAGTGTGGCTCGACGGCATGGAAATCACGCAGTTCACCTACTTCCAGGAAGTCGGCTCCCTCGCCTGCAAGCCGGTGCTCGGCGAGATCACCTACGGCCTGGAGCGCCTGGCGATGTATCTGCAAGCCAAGGAATCGGTTTTCGACCTGGTTTGGACTCCAGGCATCAGCTACGGCGACGTCTTCCACCAGAACGAGGTGGAGCAGTCGCGCTACAACTTCGAGCTCGCCAACACGGAGCTCCTCACCCGGCACTTCGGCGAGTTCGAGGCGGAGGCGCGGCGCCTGATCGAGGCGCAGTGCACGCTCCCCGCCTACGAGCGGGTCCTGCAGTGCTCGCACGCGTTCAACCTCCTGGATGCGCGCGGCGCCATCTCGGTCACCGAGCGCGCCGCCACCATCGCGCGCGTGCGCGCGCTCGCGCGCCTCGTGGCGCAGGCGTACTACGAGTCGCGCGACAAGCTCGGCTTCCCGCTCGCCATGGGCCGGCCCTAGGGCGATGGCGCGCAAGTCCCCTGCCCCGCCGCGGGCGGAAACGCTGCTGGTCGAGTTGCTCACCGAGGAGCTGCCGCCGAAGTCGCTGGAGGCCCTGGGGCGGGCCTTGCGCGATCACCTGACCAACGACCTCGAGAGCAGCGGCCTGCGCACCGGGGACAGCGTCGCGCGCTTCTTCGCCACGCCGCGGCGGCTGGCGGTGTCGATCACGCAGGTCCTGGAACGGGCCGCGGACACGCGCGAGCGCGTGCAGGGACCGTCGCTCAAGGCGCCGCCGGAGGCGGTCGCGGGGTTCGCACGCAAGCACGCCATGGCGGAAGCGGACCTGACGCGTTTCGAGACCTCCAAGGGCTTCGTCTACGCGGTGGAACGCACGGTCCCGGGGGCGCGGCTCGCGGATGTCCTGGCGCAGAAGGTGGCCGCCGCGCTCGCGGCGCTGCCGGCGCCGCGGCTGATGCGCTGGGGCGACGGCGAGGCGCAGTTCGTGCGCCCGGCGCACGCCCTGGTGATGCTGCACGGCGCCAAGGTGGTGCCAGGCAGCGTGCTCGGGCTCGAATCCGGCCGCCGTACGCGCGGCCACCGCTTCATGTCCAAGGGCTGGATCGCGTTGCGCGACGCCGACGGCTATGAAACGCAGCTGCGCGAGGAGGGCGCCGTCATCGCCGACTTCGACGCGCGGCGCCTCGAGATCGAGCGCCAGCTGCAGGCCGAGGCCGCCGCGCAGCGCGCCGGGCTCGGCGCCTACCGCGATCTGCTCGCCGAGGTCACCGCGCTGGTGGAGCACCCGAGCGTGTACACCGGCGCCTTCGCCCGGACGTTCCTCGACATCCCGCACGAGTGCCTGGCGCTCACCCTGCGCCAGAACCAGAAGTACTTTCCCCTGTTCGACGCGCGCGGCGCGCTGCTGCCGCGGTTCCTCATCGTCTCCAACATGCGCGTGGCGGACCCGCGTCCGATCGTCGAAGGCAACGAGCGCGTGGTGCGCCCGCGCCTCGAGGACGCGCGCTTTTTCCTCGAGCAGGACCGCAAGCACCGGCTCGAGGAGCGCGTGCCGCTGCTCGCCAAGGTGGTATTCCACCACAAGCTCGGCAGCCAGCTCGATCGCGTGCAGCGCATGAAGATTCTCGCCGGCATCATCGCGCGCTCGCTCGGCGCCGACGACCAGCTCGCCGAGCGCGCCGCGGAGCTCTCCAAGGCCGACCTGCTCACCGGCATGGTGGGCGAGTTCCCCGAGCTGCAAGGCGTGATGGGCCGCTACTACGCGCAGCAGGACGGCGAGCCGCCCGAGGTGGCGGAGGCCATCGCGGCGCATTACCGGCCGCGCTTCGCCGGCGACGAGCTGCCGCAGACCCTGGTGGGCTGCGCGGTGGCCCTCGCCGACAAGCTGTACCTGCTCGCCGGCTTCTTCGGCGCCGGCCAGCAGCCCAGCGGCGAGAAGGATCCCTTCGGCCTGCGCCGCGCGGCGCTCGGCGTCATCCGCATCCTGGTCGAGCGCGCGCTTCCGGTGTCGCTGCACGACCTGGTCAACGCCGCCTACCAGGTGCTGCCGAAGGACATCGGCCAGGCGCACGCGCAGGTCGAGCTGTTCGTGCGCGAGCGCATGCGCGGCTACCTCGGGGAACGGGGCTACCGCGCGCACGAGATCGAATCGGTCCTCGGCCATCTGTTCGTGCGCCTCGACCAGATCCCGAAGCAGCTCGACGCCGTGCGCGCCTTCGCCCTGCTGCCCGAGGCGCCCAACCTCGTGGCGGCCAACAAGCGGATCGCCAACATTCTCAAGCAGGCCGACGGGGTGCCCGCGGAATTCGACGCGGCGCTGTTCACCCAGAAGGAGGAGATCGGGCTCGCCGAGGCATTCGCCGCCGTCCAGCCCGGCTTCGAGAGCGCGTTCCGGGCCGGCGATTACACCGAGGCCCTGCGCACGCTCGCCGCCCTGAAGGAGCCGGTCGACGCGTTCTTCGGCAAGGTGCTGGTGATGGACGAGGACGAGCGGGTGCGCCGCAACCGCATCGGCTTTCTCGGCCGGCTGCACGCCACCATGAACCGCATCGCCGACCTGTCCAAGCTCGCCGCATGAAGCTCGTCGTGCTCGATCGCGACGGCACCATCAATCACGACAGCGACCAGTACATCAAGTCGCCCGCGGAGTGGAAGCCGCTCAGGGGCAGCCTCGAGGCCATCGCGCGCCTCACGCAAGCGGGCCATCGCGTGGTGGTGGCCACCAACCAGTCGGGCATCGCGCGCGGCCTGTTCGACATGACCGCCCTGAACGCCATCCACGGCGCCATGCAGCGCGCCGTGCACCAGGCGGGCGGCCGCATCGACGCCATCTTCTTCTGCCCGCACGCGGCGGATGCGAATTGCGAGTGCCGCAAGCCCAAGCCCGGCATGCTGCTCGAGATCGGCCGGCGCATGAACGCGCCGTTGGCGGGTGTGCCGGTGGTGGGCGACGCGCTGCGCGACCTGCAGGCGGCGGCCGCGGCCGGCGCGCGGCCGGTGCTGGTGCTCACCGGCAAGGGCAAGCAGACGCGCGCGGCCGGCGGCCTGCCGCCCGGCACCGAGGTGTTCGCCGACCTCGCCGCGTTCGCCGCGAAAACCGCGCCATGACGCTGCTGCGCTCGGCGCTCTTCGCCCTGGCGCTGGTCGTCGTCACACCGCCCTTCGCGCTCATCGCCCTCGCCACTTTCCCGCTGCCGCGGCAGCTGCGCTACGCCATCATTTCGGGCTGGTCGCGCCTGGTGGTGCGCCTCGCGCGCGCCCTCTGCGGCATCCGCTGGACCGTGGAGGGGCGCGAGCATCTGCCCGCGCACCCCGCGGTGATCCTCGCCAAGCACCAGTCGGCCTGGGAGACGCTCGCCTTCCAGGAGATCTTCCCGCCGCAGGTGCTGGTGCTGAAGAAGGAACTCCTGTGGATTCCGTTCTTCGGCTGGGGCCTCGCGCTCATGAGCCCGATCGCCATCGACCGCGCCAACGGCCGCGCGGCGCTCCGCGACATCGCACGCCGCGGCCGCGAGCGCCTGGCGCAGGGCTTCTGGGTGGTGATCTTTCCCGAGGGCACGCGCGTGCGCGTCGGCGAGAAGCGCGCCTACCGGCAGGGCGGCGCCTGGCTCGCGGCGCAGTGCGGCGTGCCGGTGGTGCCCGTGGCGCACAACGCCGGGCGGCTGTGGCCGCGGAAAGCCTTCCTCAAGCGCTCCGGCAACGTGACCGTGCGCATCGGGCCGCCGATCCCCACCGCGGGGCGCGATGCGAAGCAGATCAGCGCCGCCGTCGAGGCCTGGATCGAGGGCGAGCAGCGGACCCTGTAGACTGGAGGCGCGATGAGAATCCTGCACACCATGCTGCGCGTCGGAAACATGGAGCGCGCCGTGAAGTTCTACACGGAGGTGCTCGGAATGAAGGTGCTGCGCACGACCGACCGACCCGAGCAGAAGTACTCGCTCGCGTTCGTCGGCTACGACGACGAGTCGCGCGCCGCGGTGCTCGAGCTGACCTATAACTACGGCACCGACAAGTACGACCTGGGCACGGCCTACGGCCACGTGGCGCTCGAGGTCGACGACGCGGCGAAGACCTGCGAGGCGGTGCGCGCCAAGGGCGGCAAGGTGACGCGCGAAGCCGGCCCGGTGAAGGGCGGCACCACCGTGATCGCCTTCGTCGAGGACCCCGACGGCTACAAGATCGAATTCATAGAGCGCCGCCGCTAGGGCGGCGGCTCAATTCGCCTTGATCACCCCGCAGGCGATACGCGCGCCCGCGTTCCCCGTGGGCTGCGTCCGGTAGTCGTCGGCATCGGCGTGAATGAGCACGCCGCGGCCGACGATGCTCGCCGGGCCGCGCGTCAGGGTAATGATGTCCAGGTCCACGGTGAGCTTCGCCTTGCCCTTGGCGTCGGACTTGAGGTTGGGCATGTCGCCCGCGTGTCGCTCGGCGCCTTGCCCGTGCGGCTTGCCATAGGGATTGAAATGGCCCTTCGCGCTCATGCCGTCGCCGGAGCTGCAGTCGCCCACTTCGTGGATGTGGAAGCCGAATTCGCCGTTCGCGGGCAACCTGATGACCTGCGCGATGACGCGCACCTTGCTGCCCATCTGCTCGAAGTTCACCTCGCCGATGGCCTTGTTCCCCTTGGTCGGCTCCAGGCCCGCCGAGGCGCGCGGCGCTTCGTCCGACATCGTCTGGCAGCCCGCCAGGGCGGCCGCTGCAAGCAGCACGAGCACTTGTCCCGCGTTCATCGTTTCGCCTCCTCCTCTGAATGTGCCCGCCGATTGTACTCGGCGCGCTTCCCGCTTCTCAACCAGACTGCGAAATGGTGCGCCGCGCAATCCGCACGTAGTCGGCAGGGGACAGGTTCTCCGGCCGCAGCCCGGGGTCGATACCGAGCGCGGCGAAGTCCTCCGGGGCGAGCCCGAGCGCGTTGCGCAGCGTCTTGCGCCGCGCGCTGAACGCCCGGCGCACGACCTCGGCGAAGCGCGCCGCGTCCCGGTCCAGGGACTCGGCGAGCGGCACCAGCCGCACGACGGCCGATTCGACCCGCGGCGGCGGGCGAAACGCGCCCGCCGCGACGCGAAACAGCTTCTGCATGCGAAAGCGCGCCTGCAGCATCACCGAAAGCCGCCCGTAGGCCGGCGTCGAAGGCCGGGCCACCATGCGCTCCACGACTTCCCGCTGCAGCATGAAGTGCAGGTCGCGCAGGCGCTCGGCGCCGCGGGCAAGATGGAACAGGAGCGGCGTGGAGATGTTGTAGGGCAGGTTGCCGACGATGCGCGCCCCCGGCGGCAGCTGGCTGAAGTCGAAATCGAGCGCATCGGCGACGTATACCCTGATGCCCTCCGCCGCCAGCGCGGCGGCGAGGTCGCGGTCGATCTCGATCGCTTCCAGGCGCCCGGCGCGCTCGGCGAGCGGCCGCGTGAGCACGCCTTCCCCGGGGCCGATCTCGACGATGAAATCATCCGCCGCCGGCGCGATGGCCTCGACGATGCGACGCACCACCCCGGGATCGCGCAGGAAGTGCTGGCCGAACCGCTTACGCGGGCGATGCGAGCTTGCGTGCAAGCTTGAGCGCCTCGAGAAGGCTGCCCGCGTCGGCGCGGCCCTTGCCCGCGATGTCGAGCGCGGTGCCATGGTCGACCGAGGTGCGCACGAACGGCAGGCCGAGCGTCACGTTGACGCCGCGGCCGAAGCTCGCGTACTTCAGCACCGGCAGGCCCTGGTCGTGGTACAGGGCGAGCACGCAATCGGCACGTTTCAGGCGCGCCGGCACGAACAGCGTATCCGCGGGGATGGGGCCCTCGGCAGCGATGCCGAGCCGGCGCGCCGCGGCGATCGCCGGCTCGATCGTGGTGCGCTCCTCGGTGCCGAAGTGCCCCGACTCGCCGCCGTGCGGATTCAGCCCCGCGACCAGGATGCGCGGGCGCCGGATGCCGAAGCGCTTGCTCAGATCCGCGTGCAACACGCGCAGCGTCGCGACCAGCCCCTGGCGCGTGATCGCGCGCGGCACTTCGGCGAGCGGCAGATGGGTGGTGGCGAGCGCGACCCGCAGCCCGCCGCCCACCAGCATCATCACCACGTGCGGCGCGCGCGCCTTCGCCGCCAGATACTCGGTGTGCCCGGTGAACGCGATGCCGGCGTCGTTGAGGACGCCCTTGTGCACCGGCGCCGTGACCATGGCGTCGAACTCCCCGGACAGGCAGCCGCGGATCGCCCGGTCGAGCACCTGCAGGACGTAGCCGGCGTTGCGCGGTTCGAGCCTGCCCGCCTTGCGCGGCACCGCGAGCGGCACGTGCTCGACGTGCGGGCAGCCTTGCAGGAGGCTGCGGTCGCCGATCACCCGCAGCGTCGCGCCGCGGAACGCGCGCGCCACCGCCACGCACAGCTCGGGGCCGATGCCCGCCGGCTCGCCCGAGGTAAGGGCGATTCGCGCCACGCTCAGCGCTCTTCGAGCCGCAGCTCGACGTAGGTGCGGTCCCGCAGCTGGCGCAGCCAGTCCTGGTAGGCCTCGTCGGCCTTTCTTTCGCGCAGCGCCAGGCGCGCCAGCTGGCGCTGGCGCTCCGCGCTCACGTCGGCGGCGCGCCGTTCCTGCACCTCGATCAGGTGGAAGCCGAACGGCGTGCGCACCGGCTGGCCGAGCTCGCCGGGCGCGAGCGCGTTCATCGCGCGCTCGAACTCGGGCACCGTGTCGCCCGGATAGACCCAGCCGAGCGCGCCGCCGCGCGCCGCGGTGCCGTCCTCGGAGTTCAGCCGCGCGATCTCGGCGAAATCGGCGCCCGCGACGATGCGCTCGCGCAGGCCCAGCAGGCGCCGGCGCGCGTCCTCCTCGGAGACGATCTCGCTCGACTTGACGAGGATATGGCGCGCGCGCGTCTGCGTGACCGGCGCCGCGTCGCCGGCGCCGCGCCGGCCGAGCAGCTTCACGACGTGAAAGCCCGCCGGGCTGCGCAGCAGGTCGCTCACCGCGCCCGGCTGCATGCCGCGCAGCGCCTCGGCGAACAGCTCGGGCAGCCTGCCCGGCGCGCGCCAGCCGAGCGCGCCGCCCTGCAGCGCGTCGCCGGCGTCCGAATCGCTTGCCGCCAGGCGCGCGAAATCGGTGCCCGCGCGCGCCGCCTCGCGCACGCGCGCGGCGCGCGCGCGCGCCTGCTCCACCTGCTCGGGCCGCGCCTGCTCCGGCACGCGCACCAGGATGTGCGCCACGTCGTACTCGACGGCGCTCGCCAGGCTCGCCCTGTACTCCTCGAGGTAGGCGTCGACCTCCGTCTCGCTCACCTGCACGCGGTCGTCCACTTCGCGCTCGCGCAGGCGCGAAAGCAGGATCTGCTGGCGCAGCTCGGCACGGAAGCGCTCGAAGTCGACGCCGTCGCGCTCGAGCGCGCGGCGGAATTCCGCCAGCGCGAGATCGTTATTCTGCGCGATGCGCTGCACCGCGCGGTCGAGCTGCAGCTCGTCGACGCGCAAGCCGGTGCTCTCGGCGAGCTGCAGCTGCGCCTTGTCCAGCACCAGGCGCTGCAGCACCTGGCGCTCGAGCGCGGCGCGCTCCGGCGCCGCGATGCGCTGGCGCCGCAGCTCGGCCGCGGCGCGCTCGGTGAGCTGGGCGAGCTCGGTCAGCGTGATCACGTCCTTGTTGACCACGGCGACCACGCGGTCGACGAGCACCGCGTCGCGCGCCCCGGCGGGGAGCGCCACGAGCACGAGCAGCAGGCACGCCGCGAGCCGCGCCATTCAGTACGCCCGCTCGAAGGGCAGTTGCGGCTGCAGGCTCGGCGGCACCAGCGTCTGGTCGCGCGGGTTGGTCACCGAGTAGCCCGGGACGCTGCGGCGGAAGAGGTTCACCGTTTCGTTGGAGCCGATCTGGCCGAGGCCGTTGAATTCGAGCTGGAACAGGATCGCCTTCGAGGTCACGGCGGTGGCCGCCTGCATGCGCTGCGCCACTGCGCGGAACACCCAGCAGCCGCCGTTGTACTCGAACCCGCCCAGCGCCTCCAGCACGCGCCGGTCGAGCAGCGAGTAATTGTAGCGTCCGATCGCATACCAGCCGGCTCGGACCGGCCACTGCGCGGAAAGATCCCACTGGCGCAGGTCGGCGCGGTTGAAGCGGTAGCTGAAGTTGAGCACCTTGGCGGTCTCCGGCGCATAGCGCAGCTGCAGGCCGTAGCGCTCGGTGCGCGAATCGCGCGGGTTGTACTGCATCGCGCCGTCGAAGCTCCAGCGCCCGAGGCGCCCGCCGGCCGAGGCCAGCCAGTCCGACTCGGTCGACGTGCGCGTCACCGACGACGAGGTCAGGCCGACGCGCTCGTCCTCGAAATAGTAGCGCTGCCCGACGGTGGCGCGCAGGCGCTCCTCGCCGCGCTCGTTCAGCAGGCGCGAGGTGAGCGCCCAGGTGATCTGGTTGGCGTCGCCGAAGCGGTCGCCGCCGGCGAAGCGGTTCTCGGAAAACAGCTGCGCGTAGTTGAAGTCCGCCAGCGCCGTGTCGAACAGCGGCAGCTGCGACTGGTCGCGGTACGGCGCATACACGTAGAACAGGCGCGGCTCGAGCGTCTGCGTCAGCCCCTCGCCGAACCAGTCGGCCCCGCGCTCGAACACCAGCCCGCCGTCCAGGCTGAACCAGGGAACGCTGAGCGTCTGGCGCTCGGGCTGGCCCGCCGCGGTGCGGCTCAGCGCGTAGCGCGCATGGCGCGCGCCGAGCCTGGGCGTGAGGAAGTACCCCGGGGCGGTGAGCGGCGCGCTCAGCACCGGATTCACCGTGCTCCTTTCGCCTTCGACCAGCGTCGGGTGGGTGAAGCGCGCGTACTCGACGGGCAGCGCGGCATCGAGCAGCCCGCCCATGTCGTTGCGCGTGACCTCCAGGTTGAGCTGCGGCACGCGGTGGTAGGGCGGCACGATCGGCGCGAGCGGGTCCTGCAGCGTCTGGAAGCGCTGCACCCGCCCCTGCAGCCGGATGCCGGTGCCGCTGAAGTCGCGCGCGTACTGCAGGTAGCCGTCGCGCTGCAGGTTGCCGGTGGAGACCTGGCGCACGTCGCTGTACAGGTCCACGAAATAGCTGTCGTCGGACACATGGTTCATGTCCACCTTGGCGGTGAACGCCGGCGTAAAGCGGTGCTCGTGCTGCACCGAGTAGCCGGTGCGCGAGCGCCCGAGCAGCTTGTCCTCGGGCAGGTACTCGACGCGCGCCTCGCCGCTGAAGCGCCGGCCGAGATAGCGGTAACGGGTCTTCAGCTGCTCGCCGCGCTTCGACATGAACGTCGGCGTGATGGTCGCGTCCTGCTCCGGCGCGATGTTCCAGTAGAACGGCACCGTGAGCTCGCCCCCGCGCAGCGAGGTCTGCGCATAGTGCGGCGGCAGCAGGCCGCTCTTGCGCCGGTCCTCCAGCGGGAAGCTGAAGTACGGCGTGCCGAGGATGGTGGTGTCGAAGAACCGCAGGCGCGCGCCGTGCGCCACGCCCACGCCCTCCGTGTAGTCGAGCTCGAGCTCGCTTGACTCGATGCGCCAGTCGTCGTTGCCCGGCTCGCAGGTGGTGAAATGCGCGCCGCGCAGGAAATAGCGGCCGCGGGCCAGGAAATCGATGCGCTCGGCGCCGCCGCGCGCGGTGTGCTTGCGCCGCATGATGAACGTGGGCTGCTCCAGCGCGCCGGTGTCGTCGGTCGTGTCGTAGCGCAGCCGCGACCCGAAGAAGCGGTCGGCGCCCTGCGCGACGCGCACGCCGCCCTCGGCCTCGAGGCGGCCGAACTCGCGGTTGAACTTGAGGTACTCGGCGTACACCTCGAAATCGCCCTGCCGGAACTCGACGCCGCCGCGCGCCGTCACTTCCAGGCCCGAGATGCCTTCGATCGACTGCGCATCGATGGTCGCCGGCTCCTTCGGCGCGTCGGTCTGCGCCGCCGCGGCGAGCGCGAAGAGCAGCGCAACGCTGCCGGCGACTCGGGCGGCCAGCGGGCGCGCTGGGAAACGCTGCATGTGTACGTGTAAAATCGCACAATTCCGCGCCAGGCGCAACGCAACCCGTGGATCAAAGGCTCGCTGCGCTCAGGCGCTGGCTCGCCGGGCCGCTCGGCGGCCCGGCGTTCTCCATCGCGCCCGCGTCCGCGGACGCCAGCTTCCGCCGCTATTTCCGCGTCACGCGCGCCGACGCGCGCAGCTTCATCGCCATGGACGCGCCGCCCGAGCACGAGGACAGCGCCGCGTTCGTGCGCGTGGCGCAGCTGCTGCGCGCCGCGGGCGTGAACGCGCCCGCCGTGCACGCGCAGGACCTCGGGCAGGGATTCCTGCTGCTCACCGATCTCGGCACCGTCACCTACCTCGACGCGCTGAACGACGACAACGCCGACCGCCTCATGCGCGATGCCATCGCCGCGCTCGTCAAGTGGCAGCTCGCAACGCGCGCCGGGATGCTCCCGCCCTACGACGAGGCGCTCCTGCGCCGCGAGCTGGCCCTGTTCCCCGACTGGTACGTCGGACGCCACCTCGGCCGGGAGTTCAGCGCGGCGCAACGCGCGTCGTGGGACGGCCTGTGCGCGGCGCTCGTCGCGAGCGCGCTGGCGCAGCCGCAGGTATACGTGCATCGCGACTACATGCCGCGCAACCTCATGCGCTGCGAGCCCAATCCCGGCGTGCTCGATTTCCAGGACGCGGTCGTCGGGCCGCTCACCTACGACATCGCCTCGCTCACGCGCGACGCGTTCGTGAGCTGGGACGAGGCGCGCGTGCTCGACTGGTCGGCGCGCTACTGGGAGGACGCGCGGCACGCGCGCCTGCCGGTGGCGGCGGATTTCGCCGAGTTCTGGCGCGCCCAGGAGTGGATGGGCCTGCAGCGCCATCTCAAGGTGCTCGGCATCTTCGCGCGCCTCACCTGCCGCGACGGCAAGCAGAAGTATCTCGCCGACACGCCGCGCTTCCTCGGCTACGCGCGCGCCGCGGCCGCGCGCTACGGCGCGCTCGCGCCGCTCGCGCGCCTCCTGGACGAGCTGCACGCATGAAGGCGATGGTTCTCGCCGCGGGCCTGGGCGTGCGCCTGCGGCCGCTGACCGACCAGGTCCCCAAGGCGCTGGTCGAGGCCGGCGGCAAGCCGCTCATCGTCTGGCAGCTCGAGCGGCTCGCGCGCGCCGGATTCCGCGAGGTGGTGATCAACGTCAGCTGGCTGGGCGAGCGCATCGAGGCGCGCCTGGGCGACGGCAGTGCGTTCGGCCTCGCCGTGGCCTATTCGCGCGAGCCGCAGCCGCTCGAGTCCGCGGGCGGCATCGCCCGGGCGCGGGAGCTCCTCGGCCCGGCGCCCTTCGCCCTCGTCAACTCCGACGTGGTCTGCGATTTCGACCTGGGCGCCCTGCGCCGGCGCGCCCTGGGCCCGCATCTCGCGCACCTGGTGCTCGCGCCCAATCCGCCGCACCATGCCGCGGGCGATTTCTCGCTCGCCGACGGCCGGGTCGGGAATGCCGCCGCGCCGCGCTACACTTACACCGGTATCGCGCTCATCGACCCGGCGCTGGTCGCGCCGGTGCGCGCGGGCGAGCGGGCGCAGCTCGCGCCGCTATTGCGCGCCGCGGCGGACGGCGGGCGGCTCTCGGGCGAGCTGCACGCGGGCCTGTGGCGCGATGTCGGCACGGCGGAACGCCTGGCCGAGCTCGAGGCGCTGCTCGCCGGGGCGAAAGAGAGGACATGAAAGCCGACGATCCGGGACCGGATGTCGCGGTGCACGCCGAGCGCCGGCGCCGGCTCGCCGCCGTCATCGGCGAGGGCATCGCGGTGATCCCCACCGCGCCGGAGCGCGCGCGCAACCGCGATTCGCACTATCCGTACCGCTACGACAGCTACTTCTATTACCTCACCGGCTTCCAGGAGCCCGAGGCGGTGCTGGTACTCGCCGGCGGCGCCGAGCCGCGCAGCCTGCTCTACTGCCGCGAGAAGAATCCGGAGCGCGAGGCCTGGGACGGGTTCCGGCACGGGCCCGAGGGTGCGCGCGAGCGCTTCGGCGTCGACGCGGCGCACGCCATCGCCGCGCTGGACGAGGCGATGCCGGCGCTCATCGCCGACCGTGCCTCGCTCTGGTACCCGGTGGGCGCCGATGCCGAGTGGGACGCGCGCGCCATGCGCTGGCTGAACGCGGTGCGTGCCAACGCGCGCGCCGGCGTCGCCGCGCCGCAGGCGCTGCACGACGTGCGCGCGCCGCTCGACGAAATGCGGCTGCTGAAGGACGCGCACGAGCTCGCCTTGATGCGCCGCGCGGCGGCGATCTCGGCGGCGGCGCACCGGCGCGCGATGCTCGCCGCGCGCCCCGGGCGCCGCGAGTACGAAGTGGAAGCCGAGCTGCTGCACGAATTCAGGGCGAGCGGCGCGCAGTGCCCCGCCTATCCGCCGATCGTGGCCGGCGGCGCCAACGCCTGCGTGCTGCACTACGTGCAGAACGACGCGCGGCTCGACGAGGGCGCGCTGCTGCTGATCGACGCCGGCTGCGAGCTCGAGGGCTACGCCGCCGACATCACGCGCACCTTCCCGGTGAACGGGCGCTTCAGCGGCGCGCAGCGCGAGCTGTACGAGATCGTGCTCGCCGCGCAGCACGCGGCGCTGGACCAGGTGCGCGCGGGCTGCGCATTCAATGCCCCGCACGACGCCGCGGTGCGCGTGCTGGCGCAGGGCATGCTCGACCTGAAGCTGCTCGCAGGCAGCCTCGACGAGGCGCTGGAGAAGGAGACCTACAAGCGCTTCTACATGCACCGCACCGGGCACTGGCTGGGCCTCGACGTGCACGATGCCGGCGACTACAAGCGCGCCGGCGCGTGGCGCACGCTCGAGCCCGGCATGACGCTCACGGTGGAGCCCGGCCTGTACGTGCGCGCCGCGCACGACGTGCCCGAGCGCCTGCGCGGCATCGGCGTGCGCATCGAAGACGATGTGCTGGTCACCGCGCCCGGGTGCGAAGTGCTGACCGCCGCGGCGCCGAAGGCGATCGCCGAGATCGAGGCGCTGATCCGTGACGGCCGGCGCTGACATCCTCGTGCGCGGTGCGGGGCCGGTCGGCTGCACCCTGGCCCTCGCGCTGCGCGCCTCGCGCCACGCCGTGCGCCTCGTCGACCCGCAGCCCGCGGCGCGCGTCGCCTTCCGCCCCATCGCGCTCTCGCACGCCAGCCGGCTGATCCTCGAGCGCGCCGGCGTCTGGGGCGATTTTCCGGTGACGCCGATCCTCTCCATCCGCGTCTCGCAGGCCGGCGCCTTCGGCCGCACGCGCATGGACGCGGCCGACGCGGGCGTCCCCGCGCTCGGCTACGTCACGCAGTACGCCGAGCTGCTCGCGGCCTTGCGCGCGCGCGTCGGCCTGCATGCCGAGGACGGGCCGCCGGCGCGCTGCACCGTGCACGCGGAAGGCGCCGCGCCCGCCGCGCGCGAACGCCGCTACGGGCACGACGCGGTGGTGGCGCGCATCGCCGCCGCGCCGGCGCCGCAGAACGGGGCCTTCGAGCGCTTCACGGCGGAGGGGCCGCTCGCGCTGCTGCCGCTCGCCGGCGAGTGGGCACTCATCTGGGGCACGCACCCGGAGCGCGCCGCGGCGCTCGCGCGCGCCGCGCCGCAGGCGTTCCTCGCGCGGCTGCAGGAGGCCTGCGGCGAGCGCGCCGGGCGCTTCACCGCGGTGCGCGAGCGCGCGCAGGTGCCCCTCGCGCTGCGCGTGCGCGCTTCGCGCGTCGAGGGGCGCAAGGTGTACATCGGCAACGCCGCGCAGACGCTGCATCCGGTCGCCGGCCAGGGCCTGAA
>Ga0326597_10005415_pt1 | contig 17738 bp, 12 predicted proteins | sample RVTome_12_FD_203789 | JGI IMG/M metagenome (GOLD analysis project Ga0326597, IMG submission 203789) | Soil microbial communities from uranium-contaminated site in the Upper Colorado River Basin, Wyoming, United States - RVT100D185 | ecosystem: Environmental > Terrestrial > Soil > Contaminated >... | reverse complement strand
ACCCAATGGCAAGCCGGGCAGGACACCTGGCAACATGGGAATCGGCGAGGGCGTGCCTGGCAACGCCTCCAGCGGTTCAAGGAGCGGATCGATGCGGTGCAGCAAGGAGAGGAAGTCGCCGTCGCGCGTCAGCACGTAGACGCGGCGGTCGGCGGCGAGTGCACCGTCGACGAGCCGAGGAGGTGCCGCCAACTCTGACGGTGCGATGAAGACCCCGGCCGCGTCACCGGTGCTCGCACGAAAGCCCCGAAGTTCCGGTCCCAAGCCCGAGACGACGACGATCTCATCGAGCACTTGCGGTCCCCATTGAGGTCGAATGGGCAACCCTTGCTTCCACCGTTGCCCCCCGTGGCGCCGGTCGAGTGCGCGCACGACGTTGTCGAGTGATCCGAAATAGACGTGGGAGCGGTCGACGAGTGGGTCGCCGACGATGTCGGCGCCGGTACGCCAGCGCCACAGGATGCGGCCATCGAACGCCGACAGCGCATAGAAGTAGTTGTCGCGAGAGCCGGCATACACCATGTCCCCGAGGGAGAGGATCTCCGTGACCGGCCCACCGAGGCGCCGCTCCCAGACGCGCACGCCATCGGTCAGCCCGAGCACGGCAATGCGCCCGTCCTCGAGGGACACGAGCAGGCGGTCGCCGGCGATGGCGGGACGCGTCGAGCAGCGCGCGCCGAGCGGTCGCCGCCAGAGTTCGTGTCCGACGTCGCCACGCAGGACGATGATCTGGTCACCAGCACAGACGGCGAGCCAACCAGCATCCCACAGCAGGGATGACGTGACGGGTGTCTCGAGGCGCGTCGTCCAGAGGCGCTCGCCGTCGGCCGGACTGAACGCGTCCAGCGTGTCGTCGCGGATCGAAAACAGTGCGTCGCTTCCCGCGACGAGCGGCCAGATCGTCTGCTGGTCGATCGACCAGAGGATCTCACCGGTCGCCAGGGAGACGGCCAGGAGGTGGCCCGGGCGGGTGGCGATGAACGCCCGCGTCTCGTCGTAGGCGGGCAGTGTGATTGGCGGTTCCGGCAGACGGATCGCGTAATCGATTCTGAGCGGGAAGAGGAAGGCACGCTCGGGCTCCGCCGCGGGTTTCGCCGATGCCGACGGGATGGTCGGGAGTTGAGCCGGGCGCTGCGACTGCGCCCCGGCCGCGGTCGCGGCGAGCAGCATGGCACACGCCAACAAGGGTCGCCTACAACATCTTGTGGTGCGCCGCGCGGTCACACCGCTATAATAGCGTGATCTCGACGGCGTTCCCGTCCGCCGCGCCCCTGTTCCAGCCGCTGCATCGATCGAGTCGTGACCCATCAAACCATCGCCGTCCTCGATTTCGGCTCTCAGTACACCCAGCTCATCGCGCGTCGGCTGCGGGAGTTGTCCGTCTACTCGGAGGTCTTCCCATTCAACACGCCAGCCGCGACGATCTTGGCTCGTCACCCGGTCGGATTGATCTTCTCGGGCGGACCGCGCAGTCTGTCCGACCGAGCGGCGCCACGGGCGGATACGTCCCTGCTGTCCGCCGGGATTCCCACGCTCGGTATCTGCTACGGGATGCAGTGGATGACCGATGCGCTGGGCGGACGAGTCGAAGGGGCGTCCCAACGCGAGTACGGGCATGCGCTCGTGCGGCCGACGGGTCCGAGTCGGCTCCTCGACGGCGTCGGCGACGAGCTTCGGGTCTGGGCCAGCCACGGCGACCACGTCGTGTCGGCTCCTGTCGGGTTCGCCGTCACGGCGACGAGCGACAATGCGCCGGTTGCGGCGATGGAAGATGCGGCGCGTGGACTGTATGGCCTGCTGTTCCACCCGGAAGTCGTGCACACCGAACGTGGTCTGGACGTGCTGAAAGCGTTCGCCCATGGCGTCTGCGGATGCGCCGGGGACTGGACGATGCGGTCGTTCGTGGACGAGGCGATCGAGAGAATTCGTGCCACTGCGGGCTCAGGTCGGGTCGCCTGCGCCTTGAGTGGGGGCGTGGACTCCACGGTCGTGGCTCTACTCCTCCGTCAAGCCATCGGCGATCGCTTGACGTGCATCTTCGTCGACAACGGCGTGCTGCGCCTCGACGAGGCCGCGCAGGTGCGCGGCCGGCTGGTCGACAAGCTGCACCTGCCGGTCGAGTTCGTGGATGCGTCCGAGCGATTCCTCGCCGCGCTCGCTGGTGTCAGCGATCCGGAACAGAAGCGCAAGATCATCGGCAAGATCTTCATCGACGTGTTCGAGGAGCGCGCCTCGCAGATTGGTACGTTCGAGTTCCTCGCCCAGGGCACGCTCTATCCCGACGTCATCGAGAGCGTCTCGGTCGTCGGTCCCTCAGCGGCCATCAAGAGTCATCACAACGTCGGCGGGCTGCCCGAACGAATGCGATTCAAGCTGATCGAGCCCGTGCGCGCGTTGTTCAAGGACGAAGTTCGTGAGGTGGGCCGCGAACTGGGCCTCGACGACGAATTCGTGTGGCGACAACCGTTCCCGGGTCCGGGGCTCGCCGTGCGCATCGTTGGCGAGGTCACGCCTGAACGGGTCGCGGTGCTCCAGCGGGCCGATGCGATTCTGATTGATGAGATCCGGGGGCATGGATGGTACCGCCGGCTGTGGCAGTCGTTCGCCGTACTCCTGCCGATTCGTAGCGTCGGGGTCATGGGCGATGAGCGGACCTACGAGCACACGATCGCGGTCCGGGCCGTCGAGAGTCTCGACGGCATGACCGCCGACTGGGCCCGGTTGCCCGCCGATCTGCTGGCGCGGATCTCGTCGCGGATTGTCAACGAAGTGAAGGGGATCAATCGGGTGGTCTACGACATCAGTTCGAAACCGCCCTCGACGATTGAATGGGAATGACCGAGTTCGTCCACCTGCATCTGCACACGGAGTACTCGCTCCTCGACGGGGCGTGTCGCATCGACGAACTCATCGGCCAGGCCGAGCGTCTCGCGATGCCCGCCCTGGCCGTGACCGAGCACGGCAACATGTTCTCGTCCGTGATCTTTCACGATCAGGCCCGCAAGCACGGGATCAACCCGATTCTCGGATGCGAAGTCTACGTCGCGCCGGGCAGTCGTCTGACCAAGAGCGGCACGCCCGGGGAGACGGCGAACCATCTGGTGTTGCTCGCCGAGACGCCCGAAGGCTACGGCAATCTGATCAAACTCGTCTCTGCCGGCTACACGGACGGGTTCTACTACAAGCCGCGCATCGACAAGGACCTGCTCGGAGCGCACGCCAAGGGACTGATCGGATTGAGCAGCTGCCTGAAAGGCGAGGTGGCGACGGGGCTGCGCACGAACCAGCACGAGCGAGCGCGTGCGGCGGCCGCCACGTTCCGCGACCTGCTGGGCCCGGGAAATTTTTTCCTCGAAATGCAGTATCAGGGTATCGACGAGCAGCGGACGGTGAACCAGGGGTTACAGCCCATCGCCCGTGACCTGGGCCTGCCGCTGGTCTGCACGAACGACGTGCATTATCTGCAGCAGGCGGATCATCGACCGCATGACGTGCTGCTCTGCATCGGGACCGGAAAGAGCGTCCAGGACACGGAGCGGCTCAAGTATCACGGCGATCAGTTCTATCTGAAGACGCCTGACGAGATGGCGTTGGTGTTCGGCGAGATTCCGGAGAGCCTGGCCAATACGGTCCGAATCGCCGAGCGATGTCAGGTCGATCTCGGAAAGACGCAGAATCACCTACCGAACTTCGACGTGCCCGCGCCCTACACGCTGGAGGCGTATTTCGAGCACGTGGTACGGGAGGGTTTTGCTGAGCGGTTGTCTCGGCTACGCGCACTGGCCGACGCTGGGACGCTGCGACGCCCGCTCGCAGACTACGACGCGCGGCTGAGCTACGAGATCGACACGATCAAATCGATGAAGTATCCGGGCTACTTCCTGATCGTCTGGGACTTCATTCGCTACGCTCGGGAACGCGGGATTCCAGTGGGGCCAGGGCGAGGGTCGGCCGCTGGCAGTCTCGTGGCGTACTGTCTGCGGATCACCGATGTCGATCCACTCGAGTTCGACTTGATCTTCGAGCGGTTTCTGAATCCCGAACGCGTCTCCCTGCCGGATATCGACATCGATTTCTGCGAACGTCGCCGTGGCGAAGTCATCGAGTACGTGACGCGGAAGTACGGGCGCGAGAACGTGGCGCAGATCATCACGTTCGGCACGATGAAGGCGCGCGCGGCGGTCCGGGACGTGGGGCGCGTACTCGACCTCTCATACGCCGACGTCGATCGCGTGGCCAAGCAGATCCCGGCAACGCTGGACATCACGATTGACAAGGCGCTCGAAGAGACGGCGTCGCTTCGGGATCTCGAAGCGTCGGATCCGCGGGTGCACGAGTTGCTGGCGGTGGCGCGACGGCTCGAAGGAATGACCCGGCACGCGTCAGTGCATGCAGCCGGCGTCGTGATCGCGCCTCGGCCGCTCACCGAGTTCGTGCCGCTCTACAAAGGTCAGCGAGACGAGATCACGACACAGTGGGCGATGAAAGAGATCGAGCGTATCGGTCTCCTCAAGATGGATTTCCTCGGCCTCAGTACGCTGACGTTGCTGACCGACGCGGTGGAGCAAATCCAGGCGACGACGGGTGTCACCATCGACCTCGAACAGTTACCGCTCGACGACGCGAAGACGTATCAGCTGTTCAGCGATGGGCGCACCCTCGGGGTCTTCCAGTTCGAGAGCTCGGGCATGCGCGATGTCTTGCGCAAGGCGAAGCCTCAGCAGTTCGCCGAGCTCATCGCGCTCAACGCGCTCTATCGACCCGGGCCGCTGCGGGGCGGCGTCATCGACGACTTCATCGCCCGAAAGCACGGCAAGGTCGAGATCAAGTACGAGCTGCCCGCCCTGGAGCCCGTCCTCCGCGAGACGTATGGCGTGATCGCCTACCAGGAGCAGGTCATGCGGATCGCCAGCGATCTCGCAGGGTTCACGATGGGGCAGGCCGACGTGTTGCGGAAGGCCATGGGGAAGAAGGATGCGGCCGTCATGGAGGCCCAGCGCGAGCGCTTCGTCACTGGGGCCGTCAGCCGGGGTACGCCGAAGCAGAAGGCGACCCGCATCTTCGATCTGATCGAGTATTTTGCCGGGTACGGGTTCAACAAGTCGCACTCCACGGCGTACGCCCTGCTGGCGTACCAGACCGCCTTCCTGAAGGCGAACTATCCGTGGCACTTCATGGCCGCGCTGCTGTCGATCGAAGCACAGAACACGGACAAGCTGGCCGCGTACCTGGGCGAGTGCCGGGATCTGGGCGTGCCCGTGCTGCCGCCCGACATCAACGCCAGCGGCCTTCGATTCACCGTCGTCGCCGAAGGGGTCCGCTTCGGTCTGTCGGCCGTGAAGAACGTGGGGGAGGGTGCGATTCTCTCCATTCTGGCGGTTCGCGACACCCACGGACGCATCGACTCGCTCGAGCGACTCTGCGAGCACCTCGACCTTCGACTCTCCAATAAACGTGTGCTCGAGAGTCTCGTCAAGGCAGGTGCGTTCGACCGAGCGGTCGATGGCCTGAGCCCGGATGCGCGCGGGATCACTCGAGCTCGGTTGTTCGCCGCGCTGGATCGGGCAATCGACCATGGCAATCGCACCCAGCGAGACCGTGAGCGAGGACAGCCTCATCTTTTCGAGGGCGACGCCGGCGGATCGACGAACGGCGAGACCTTCGGTCTGCCGGATGTGGCGGCCTGGTCGGACGCACAGTGCTTGAGCTTCGAGAAGGAGTCCCTGGGGCTCTATCTGACCGGTCATCCCGTGGCGGACTACGACGAGGACCTTCGGGCGATTGGCGCCCTGGGCCTCGGTGATCTCTCCGAATCGATGGCGGACGTCTCGGTGGGAGGGGTCGTCGAGGGCACGAGGCTGCTGCGCACGCGCCGTGGCGACTCGATGGCGACCTTCACTCTGAGCGATGCGCACGGTTCGCTGGAAGTCGTGGTCTTCCCCGAGACGTTCGCCAAGTGCGCCAAGCTCATCGCGAACGATACAATGGTGTTGACTCGCGGGAAACTCGAGAAGGACGACGAAACCGCCAGACTGTTGGCGACGGAGGTCGTGCCCCTCGAGCACGCGCGCGAACGCTCGACGACGGCGGTCGCGATTCGCCTCGCGGTTCCGCCGCACGGTCGCGAGACGTTCGAGACCCTGGCGAACGTGTTCGCGCGGTACCGTGGCGACCGTCCTGTCCGCATCGAGTTGGAAGTTCGCCGGGACGGCCATCCCATGCGGGTTCGCGCCGACGTGCAGCAGGTGCGGGTGCGGCCGACGGCGGAGCTGGTCGCGGAACTGGAACGCATCTGCGGCGAAGGGACCGTAGAACTGCAGCGCGCGCGGCGCGCCTGAGGCACACGAGAGTCATGTCCGCCGAGAGCACGGATTTCGAAGCGCCGATCACGGCCGTTCTCGAGGAACTCGCCGTCCTGCGAGGGGATCCGCCGACGCCCGAGCGAGACGGTGCGATCGCGACCCTCGAGATGCGTCTTGCAGCCGTGCGGCAGGAAGTCTTCGGGGCGCTGACACCGTGGCAGCGGGTGCTGGTGGCACGGCATCAGGAGCGCCCGTCGTTTCTCGACTACGTGGATCGGCTGTTCGCGGAATTCACCGAATTGCACGGCGATCGGCGCTTCGCTGACGACCGGGCCATCGTGGCCGGCTTCGCGTTCCATCATGGTCGAGCGGTCGCGCTGATCGGGCATCAAAAGGGCCGCGACACCAAGCAGAAGATCATGCGGAATTTCGGGTACGCAAGACCCGAGGGATACCGGAAGGCTCTCCGGGTCATGCGGACGGCCGAGAAGTTCGGCCGGCCGATCATCGCGTTCGTCGATACCCCCGCGGCGTATCCAGGGATCGAATCGGAAGAGCGCGGCGTGGCGGAGGCCATTGCGTTCAATCTCCGAGAGATGATGATGCTGGCGGTGCCCATCGTCGTCATGGTCGCGGGTGAGGGCGGCAGCGGCGGCGCCCTCGGGATCGCGGTTGGTGACCGGATCCTCATGCAAGAATTTGCCATCTACAGTGTGATTCCCCCCGAAGGCTGTGCGGCGATCCTCTGGCGGGACTCCGAGCGCAAGCGCGAGGCCGCAGCGGCACTGAAGATCACGGCACCCGACCTGCTGGGACTCGGCGTCATCGACGAGATCGTGCCGGAGCCTCCGGGCGGAGCCCACGCCGACCCCGCGGCAGCGGCCGCGCTGGTCGATGCGGCGTTGGTCCGGGCGCTCGCGGATCTGGATGGAATTCCTGCCGAGGAGCGTTCAGCGCTGCGGTACCAGAAATTCCGCCGAATCGGCGAGGTCGGCTGGACAGAGGACCTCGTCGACTCGGAGCGGTGACGCCTCGGGGCACTGATGCGGGACGCGATCTGGGAATATCAAACCTGTGACGATGGTCGGGTCCGGGAGCTCGTCGAGTGCCTGGACCTGCATCCCGTCGTGGCCCGACTGCTGTGCCAGCGGGGCCTGGACACGCCCGATGCGGCGTCTCGATTCTTGAATCCTTCCCTCGATCACTTGCACGACCCGTTCGAACTCACGGACATGTCGATCGCTATCGAGCGGCTCCAGCGGGCCCTGGCGCGGCAGGAGCGGATTGTGATTCACGGCGACTACGATGTCGACGGGATCACGTCGACGGTCATCCTCCGGCGCGCGCTCGAGATGCTCGGCGGCAATGTCACGCACTTCATTCCCGAACGACTGCGCGACGGCTACGGCCTTCAGGTCAGTACGATCGAGCGGCTCGAGAACGAGGGGGCGCGGGTCGTGGTCTCCGTGGATTGCGGTATCCGCGCGGGCGAGGCCGGTCGGCGGGCCCGCGAACTCGGTCTGGACCTCATCATCACCGACCACCATGAGCCGGGAGACGAGTTACCGCAGGCGGTAGCCGTGATCAACCCCAAGCGGCGGGACTGTGGCTATCCGGAAAAGAATCTGGCCGGGGTTGGGGTGGCACTGAAAGTGGTCCAGGCCTTGTGCGCCAAGGCCGATCGCAATCAGTGGCTGCCTGGATTCGTGAAGATCGCGGCCATCGGAACCCTAGCCGATGTCGTGCCGCTGGTCGGTGAGAATCGAGTCATTGCGAAGCTGGGTCTCGAGTGGCTATCGACTGGACGCCACAGCGTGGGCCTCCGCGCGCTCCTCGAGGCGACTGGGCTCCTCGGAAAGAAGCTCGAAGGGTTCCATGTCGGCTTCGTCATTGCGCCAAGGCTCAACGCCGCCGGGCGGATGAGCACCCCGGATGTCGCCATGCGGCTCCTCATGGTGTCCGACGAGTCGGGTGCGGATGAGGCGCGGCAACTGGCCGAACAGTTGAACGTCGAGAACGCGAAGCGACAGGAGGAAGAAGCCGGTGTGCTGCTCGAGGCGAGGCGCCTCGTCGATGCGGACCAGGCGGGCGCGCCGCAGAATGTGATCGTGGTCGGTGGCGAAGGGTGGCACCGCGGCGTCATCGGCATCGTCGCCTCGAGGCTGGTCGATCATTTCTGCCGCCCGGCGCTGGTGTTCTCGCTGGAGGACGGCGTGGCGCACGGCTCGTGCCGCAGCGTGGCCGCATTCAACCTGCTGGCGGGGCTGGACGCGTGCAGCGATCTGTTCGATCGCTACGGAGGGCATCGGCAAGCCGCCGGGATCACGATGGCTGCGGCCGGACTGGAGGAGCTGCGTGAGCGAATCAATCGATACGCCGACGAGCGCCTGAGTGTGGACGATTTTCGTCCGCGCCTCCGGATCGACGCGGCCCTGTCGTGGCGGTCCATCGACCAGCGCCTGATCGAAGGACTGTCGCGGCTGGGGCCGTTCGGAGCCGGGAACCCGAAGCCGATCTTCTCCTCCGAACAGGTCGCTGTCGTGCGCGGACCGCGTGCGATCAAAGATCGGCACCTGCGAATGTCACTCGGCCAGGACGGACGGATCTTTCAGGCGATGGCCTGGCGGGCGATCGATCGGTCGGCTTTCCTCGACACGCATCGAGCGGCCCTCGACGTGGCGTACTCGATCGAGGAGAGTGAGTACCGTGGCGAGCGGTACCTCGAGCTGCATCTGGCCGACGCGAAGCGTCCGGACGAGCCGCAGCCACTATCGGCCTGATCGGGCCTGACGACCGCTGCCCGGTGCGGTGACGGCCGATAAGCTGGAGAGACCCGGATTCGATAACGCATGCGATGGCAGAAGCAGGCGCGGTTCGGTTTCGCCATCTTCACGGTGGTGTTCGGGGCTGTCGTGTACTTTTCGACGGCCTCGCGTCAGCCTCCGGACGCGGTGCCGGCGACGGCTCGGACCGATCCGTCGGCCGTCATCGAGAGTACCGGCGCCATCGTCACGCAAGCGAAAGGCACGGAAGAGGACTTCAAGATTGCGGCGGACCGCCAGCTCGGCTACGCCGATGGGTCGAGTCGCCTCGAAGGCGTGACGATCACGATCGCCAAGAGGGCGGGACGCTCCTTCGTCGTGACGGGCCGGGAGGCCGAGGTTGGTCCCAACCGGGTGTCGTTGGTGGTACGGGGCGATGTGCGGCTGGTTGCTGACGATGGCTTGACGGTCGAGACAGACGAGGCAACGTTTCACGAGGAGGACGGACTGTTGCGGGTCCCTGGACGGGTCCGCTTCAATCGCGCGCGGCTGAGTGGGTCCGGTTTCGGTGCCACGTACGACCGCGAGCGGGATATCCTCTGGTTGCTCGATGAGGCCGCCGTGGACATTGCGGCGGATTCGGCGGGCCAAGGCAAGACGGCCATCACGGCAACTACCGCGGCCATGGACCGGCCAAGCGGTCACGTCCGATTCGAGGGCCAGGTGCGTATCGACCGGGACGTCCAGATCATCGAAGCGGAGACCGCTGACGCGCGGCTCACATCCGCGCAGGACCGCATCGAGTTGATTGAATTGCGAGGCAACTCGAGTGTGACGGCTCGCGAGGGCTCGCCGGCGATACTGGAATCGATGCATGCACGCGACATCGACCTGACATACGGTCCTGACGGGCAAGTACTCGAGTCCGCGCTGCTGACGGGAGGGGGGGCGATCGCCCTCTCTGGGACCGGCGGCGCCCGCCGACGGATCTCGGCCGATCGTCTCGATCTGGGGCTGGAGCCAGACGGTCAGACGCTCCAGCGACTTCAGGGCGAGCGGAATGTGGTGTTGGAATTCCCGGCGACCGACGCGACCCCGCAACGACGGATCACCGCGCGGGACATGGTGGGTCGGAGCGGGCCTGGCGTCGGGCTGACGGCACTCGCGCTGACGGGCGGTGTCGAACAGGTCGAGTCCACTGGGACGTCGGGCGCGCGCCGCCGCGTTACGGCGAGGTCTCTGGACCTGGGCGTTGCGCCAGGACTCGGCGACATCGCCTCGGCGGAGTTCAATGGGGACGTGGCGTTCGACAACGCGGGCACGACGGGGACAGCTCCGCATGCCACGTATGACATCACCGCTGGATCGATCAGTCTCGGGCCAGCCGCCGAGGCAGCCGATTCCCCGGCGGATGGACCGGGTCTGGTCGTTCCGCCCACCGCCCAGAGCCGAACGCCGCCGACGCGGCCCATCGTGCGGGATGACCGCGTCGTGATTGAGGCCGACACGATCGACCTCCGAACGGCCGGCGACGGGCTGGTGGCGAAGGGCGACGTCAAGACTGTGATGCAGCCAGTCCGGTCCAATCCCGGCGAAACGTCGTCCGGCGACGCGACACGGCCTGCGGTCCTCGACGAACAGGCGCCGGTCTACGTGGCGGGAGCCACGCTCGACTATGACCAGACCACGGGCCGAGCGACATACACGGGCGCCGCCAGGTTGTGGCAGGGAGAGACGACGATTCAGGGTGACCGTCTCTCGATCGACGACCGCACGGGTGACCTGACGGCGACGGGGTCAGCGCGGTCGCTCCTCGTGTTGAAGAATCGCGACGAGGCGACGACTGGCCTCGCGGACGCTGGCCCGTCGCTGGCGACGGCTGATTCGCTCAAGTATGAGGAATCGGAAAGACGCGTGACCTATCTCGGGCGCGTCGTGGCCCCAGCGGTCGTGGCACCTCCTGTCGTCCCGGGTTCGGTCCTGGTCAAGGAGACCTGGGTGTTGGCGCACGTGACGGGGCCTCAGGGCGATCTATCCGCGCGTCGCATCGAGATGTATTTGGCGGACGATGGCTCGACCGTGGAGCGCGTAGAGGGCTACGACGACGTGAAGCTCAAGACCGCCTTCCGTGGTTCAGCCGCCGCGCCTCGCGGGACCGCTGACGTGGCGGCGTCCGTACCAAGCGAGGCCCGCGACGCAACGGGTCAGCGGTTGACGTACTTTGGAGCCGACGCGCGTTACGTGATGCACGGCGCACCGGTCACGATCATTGAAAAATGTCGAGAAACGTTAGGGAAATCTTTGACTTTCTTCACGGCGGTTGATACCATCACCGTCGACGGCAACGAGGAGATCCGGACCCAGACCACGGCCGGAAGTGAGTGCGCGGAGCCGCCGTCGGAGTGATGGCCACGCTTCGCACGCACGCGCTGACGAAGTCCTACGGCGGGCGTACCGTCGTGCGAGGCGTGAGTCTCGAGGTGTCGGCCGGCGAGGTCGTCGGTCTATTGGGACCGAACGGGGCGGGAAAGACGACGACGTTCTACATGGTCGTTGGTCTGACATCGCCAGATTCCGGACGGGTCGAACTGAATGGTCAGGATCTCACCGGCGATCCGATGTACGTCCGAGCGCGGAAGGGGATTGGGTACCTGCCGCAGGAGCCCTCGATCTTTCGAGGGCTGACCGTCGAACAGAACATCCTCGCGATTCTCGAGACGCTCGACCTCGACGGCGGCGCGAGGCGCGCTCGTCTTCGGGAGCTACTCGCCGAGTTGCACCTGACGCCGCTGGCGAAGGCGCCGGCGTTCACGCTATCCGGCGGCGAGCGACGTCGAGTGGAGATCACGCGTGCGCTGGTGATTTCGCCGCAGTTCATTCTGCTCGATGAACCGTTCGCGGGCATCGACCCCATCGCGGTTACCGAGATCCAGAACATCATCGTCCATTTGAAGGAACGGGGAATCGGTGTCCTGATCACCGACCACAACGTGCGCGAGACGCTTCGAATCACCGATCGCGCCTATATTGTTCACGACGGCGGAGTGTTTCGCTCCGGACGTCCGGGCGACTTGGCCCAGGACGAGGACGTCAAACGGATCTATCTGGGGACTGACTTCACTCTCGGGTAACATGGGAAGTGAATGCACGTGATGTTGCATCGATAGGGCCATGGCCATCCAACAGCGACTCCATACGAGGCTCGTTCAGAAACTGATTCTGACGCCATCGCTCCAGCAGGCGATCAAGCTGCTGCCGATGACGACGCTCGAGTTGTCCGAGTTGCTGAACCAGGAAATGGTCGAGAATCCGATGCTCGACGAGGTGCCGACCGAGGAACTGCAGCCGGCCGACCCCGCGCCCACCACCGAAAAGGGGGCGGAGGAGGCAGCGGCCGCGCAGGAGCGCGGTGACACGTGGGACGATAACGACTACGAGTACTTCTTCGGTGACTATCTCGACGATAGCTACAAACCGCATACCCCGCGAGAGGTCAAGGAGCTGCCGCCGATCGAGAACACGCTCTCGACCGCGACGTCGCTCACCGATCACCTCATGTGGCAGCTTTCGCTCCAGACCGATGACGACGTCGTCCGCGACATCGGGGCGGCCATCATCGGCAATCTCGACGACGACGGCTATCTCGTCGCGTCGGTGGACGAGATCGCCTCCATGGGCAGCTGGGACACGGCGGACGTGCAGCGCGCGCTGCGCGTCGTGCAGGCATTCGACCCGATTGGTGTGGCGGCCCGCGACCTCCAGGAATGCATGTGCCTTCAGCTTCGTCATCTTGGGCTCCAGGGTACCGACACCGAACGCATCGTCGTCGATTACCTTGATCTGCTGAAGAATCACCAGGTGCCAGAGATCGCGCGGCGACTGGAGTGCACGGTGGAAGACCTCAAGGAGCACCTCGACGTCATCACGCATCTCGATCCGAAGCCAGGCGGCCGTTTCAATCCGCAGCCGTCACAGTATGTGATCCCGGACGTGTACGTCATGAAGGTGGAGGATCAGTATGTGGCGGCGCTGAACGAGGAGGGGCTCCCGCAACTGCGCATCAGTCCGGTCTACCGTCGCCTGCTGGACAAGAGCGGGGACAGCAGTCAGGAGACGCGAGCATACGTGAAGGAGAAATTCCGTTCGGCGCTCTGGCTGATCAAGTCCGTCGATCAGCGACAGAAGACGATTCAGAAGGTGGCCAATAGCATCATCACTTTTCAGCGTGAGTTTCTCGACCACGGCATTGAGCATCTCCGGCCCCTGGTGCTCCGCGACGTCGCCAACGACATCGGGATGCACGAATCGACGGTCAGCCGGGTCGTGAACAACAAGTACATGCACACGCCGCAAGGCGTATACGAGTTGAAATTCTTCTTTCATAGTGGAATCAGCAGCGCATACGGCGACGCAGTATCCTCGGTGACGATCAAACAGCGGATCAAGAAGATCATCGAATCGGAGGATTCGCGAAAGCCGCTCAGCGATTCGAAGATTGTCGGTATGCTCCAGAATGATGGGCTGATGCTGGCACGACGGACGATCGCCAAGTATCGTGAGGAGCTGAAGATTCCAACGTCCAATCAGCGCAAAGTGCTCTACTGAGACTTCTCGAGACCCATGCAGCTTCTGATCACGGCCAGACACTTCGATATCACACCGGCGCTGCGACAACTCGTCGATCGCCGGCTGGCGAAGCTCGAGCGCATCTTGAACGACAGTCTGGTGTCCGTGCAGGTCGTGCTGACACTGAAGAAGTTTCATCACATCGTTGACATCACGCTCCACGCACGCGGCGACCACGTGCTCCACGGCATGGGGGATGATACGGCGTGGTCGCGGGCCTTGACGGAGGCGGTCGACAAGCTTCTGCACCAAGCCAAGACGCTGAAAGGGAAGTGGGCGGAGCGAAAGCGGCGCACGCGGGTGGTGGCGAAGGCGCCGGCGGCCAGTCGGCAGGAGGTGTCGGTCGATCGGCCGTCGGTGCGCCGGACGCGCTATGTGGTGAAGCCGATGACGGTCGAGGATGCCGCGGAGCGGGTGGAGCAGGGCGGCGACGCGTTCGTCGTCTTTCGCAACGAGACGACGGACGCCGTCAATATCGTCTATCGGCGCAAGGATGGTCAGCTCGGGTTGATCGATCCAGACGCGTGAAGCGAGCCGTTACACCTCGGTCGAGTCGGATCCGACGTCTTCAGAGCGCTCGCGTGCTGGTGCCATGACCGAAGCGCCGGAAACTCTAAGCGTCGACGCTCTGTTGCGGGCGCGAGTCGATCGTCTCGGCTTGGCGCTCCGCCTCGTGGCCGGCGCGGACGGACTCGCGCGGCGCATCACGATTCCCCACGTCCAAAAAACCGGCCTAGCCTTCGCCGGATTCGACCAGTATCTCAAGGCAGGCCGCGTCCTGGTGCTCGGCGAGAGCGAGATCCGATACCTCGAGGAACTCGAGCCCGTGAGTCGCCGGGCGGCCATTCGGCGTGCGGTTGGAAAGGATCTGCCGTGCATGCTCGTGACGTCGGGCCTCGGCGTGCCGAGCGAACTGATCACGGAGGCCGACGCGACGTCGCTCCCGGTCATGACGACCGACGTCGCGACGCCGATCGCGATCGCGCAGCTGACCACGTGGCTCGAGGATCGCCTCGCCATCCGACAGAGGGTGCACGGGGTGCTCCTCGATGTCCTCGGCCTTGGTGTGCTCCTGTTGGGTGAGAGCGGTATCGGCAAGAGTGAATGTGCTCTCGACTTGGTGGTGCGGGGGCACCGATTGGTGGCCGATGACGCGGTCGAGGTTCGGTGTCGCGCGGAGTCGATCCTCATCGGTACGTGTCCCGATCTGACGAAGCACTACATCGAGATCCGGGGACTCGGCGTGATCAATATCCAGGAACTGTTCGGCGTGGGATCGGTGCGCGCGTCGAAGCGTGTCGAACTGGTGGTGCAGCTCGAGCGCTGGCAGGATGGCGAAGAGTACGAACGTCTCGGACTCGACCCTATCACGTTCCAGCTGCTCGGGTGCTCGATGCCGATGGTGCGGATTCCCGTGGCGCCCGGCCGGAATCTGGCGATCCTGGTCGAGGTCGCGGCCCGGAATCAATTGTTGCTCGCGGGTGGGCACGATGCCGCGAAGACACTGGCGTTTCGGCTGGACCAGCGCCTCCAGCGACTGGCCGAGGACGAAGACGACGAACTGAACGATGGAGGATCGGAGTGACCCGGGTGCGGCGCCCGGCGGCTCGCGGCAGTGGGCACGCGACGGTCGTGGTGGTGACTGGCCTTTCGGGATCCGGAAAGTCGCAGGCGATTCGGGCGCTGGAGGACCTGGGCTACTTCTGCGTCGACAATCTCCCGACGCCCATGATTCCCGCCGTCGCAGAGATCGCGGTTCGGACCGACACCGAGATCGAGAAGGCCGCGATTGTCGTGGATGTCCGAGAGGGGCGCTTTCTCAAGAGTTTTCCGGGCGTGTACGGCGATCTGCGTGCGATGGTTGGGCTGAGTCTGCGTCTCGTGTTCCTGGAGGCGTCCGACGCGGCACTGCTCCGGCGCTTCAGCGAGACGCGGCGACCGCATCCGCTGGCGCGTCGCGGGTCGGTGGCCGAAGGCATTCGCGAGGAGCGTCGTCAGCTAGCCGCCATTCGAGAACTCGCCGATGAGGTGATCGATACCTCGTCGATGAACGTTCACGATCTGCGGCGGGCCTTCATGCGATTGTTTCGTCCTGGCGCGCGGGGCAACACGCTCGACGTCACGGTGCTGAGCTTCGGCTTCAAGTATGGTGTGCCTCCGGACGCCGACCTCGTCTTCGACGTGCGCTTTCTGCCCAACCCGCACTTCATCGCCGGCCTTCGTCGATACACGGGGCGGGCGCCAAGCGTGGCGCGCTACGTCTTCGGATTCCCGGCGGCCCGTGAGTTGTTGCGCCGCGTCTCGGAGTTGACGAGGTTCTTGATTCCTCAGTATGTGGCCGAGGGCAAGACGTACCTCACGCTCGCGATCGGGTGCACGGGGGGCCGTCATCGCTCGGTCGCCATGGCGGAAGCCCTGCGCAAGAGACTCGGCACGATCACAGGCGTCACGTTCAGAGTGCGACACCGCGATCTGGGAGGATCCGCATGAGTGAGACGGCGCGGGAGCGTCAGCCCGGCGCGTCCGTTGGAATCGTCATCGTCACCCATGGGCAGTTGGCCAGCGAACTGCTCCACGCCGCGGAAGCCATCGTTGGCGATCTACCGCGGGTCGTGGCCGTATCGATCGGATGGCATGACGATGTGCGCGACGCGCGAGAGGAGATTGGCAGGGCGATTGCGCGAGTGCAAGGGACGGACGGTGTGCTGATCCTGACGGATATGTTCGGTGGCACCCCCTCCAATCTGGGTCTGACCTTTCTCGAGGCGGATCGCGTGGAGGTGATCACCGGCGTCAACCTGGCCATGCTGCTCAAGTTGAGCCGGATCGGATCGACGTCGACGCTCCTCGAGTTGGCCCGAATGATCTCGGAGCAGGGACGCAACGCCATCTGCGTCGCGTCGGATCTGCTCCATCGAAACGAACAGGCGACCGGAGCCGGTGACGACTCGGGGGAGTCGGCGTGACAACGCGCGATGTGCGGGTGACCAATGCCCTGGGCATGCACGCGAGGGCGGCGGCCCGTTTCGTGAACGCTGCGGCACGCTTTCAGGCGTCGATTCGCGTCGGACGCGATCGTACGTCGACCGACGGCAAGAGTATCCTCGGACTGCTCCTGCTCTCGGCTCGCCGGGGCGTCGTGTTGACGATCTCGGCTGAGGGTCCGGACGAAGCGACCGCGGTCGAGAGCCTTGCGCGACTGGTCGATATGGGATTCGGAGAGTCGTCATGAGGCGGCTGGGCGCTCATGGCGCCTCGCCTGGTATTGCGGAGGGCGAGGCCGTGATCCTCCGGCCCGCCTCGCGAGACGTGCGCTACCGGATTCCAGCCGGCGAGACGGACGCGGAATTGGCGAGGTTCGCGAGATCGGTGGAAACGTCTCGGCAGCAACTCGACGTGCTCCGCAACCTCGTGGCCGGCGCCAGCGGCCAGGAGCACGGCGCGATCTTCGACGCACAGCAACTGATGCTTCAGGACCCGATGCTGCTCGAGAGCGTGCAGCGACTCGTGCGAAGCGAGCGCATCAATGTCGAGTGGGCGCTCGACCTGGCATTCGATCGTCTCCAACTGCTCTTCCAGGCGGTCGACGACCCCTACTTGCGCGAGCGCTCGGGTGACGTTGCCGACGTGGTCGGCCGGCTCCGCGTGAACCTGCGGGCTGGGCAGGAGGGCATGGGCGACCTGCTGCCGAGCCGTCCGGGTCCGTTTGTGCTCGTAGCGGACGAACTCTCGCCATCCATGGCGGCCCAGCTTGATTGGGAGCGATTGGCGGGTTTCGTCCTGGCGACGGGCAGCTGGACCTATCACACGGCGATCCTGGCGCGATCACTGGGTGTGCCCGGTGTGCTCGGTCTCGCTGATGCGACGACGCTCATCGAGCCAGGGTGCTGGGTACGGGTCGATGGCGGTCGGGGCGAGGTCACACTCGACTCCCCCAGGACGACGGAGACCAACCGCGCCGTGCGGCCCCTCGGGCCATCCGCTGCGGACGGAACCTCGGACGGGCTCCGAGACGGCCCGGTCGAGACATTGGACGGCCGCAGGATTC
>Ga0326597_10005414_pt1 | contig 17738 bp, 18 predicted proteins | sample RVTome_12_FD_203789 | JGI IMG/M metagenome (GOLD analysis project Ga0326597, IMG submission 203789) | Soil microbial communities from uranium-contaminated site in the Upper Colorado River Basin, Wyoming, United States - RVT100D185 | ecosystem: Environmental > Terrestrial > Soil > Contaminated >... | reverse complement strand
GGACCAGCGCGCGAACGGCGGCCGCTGGCAGCCACTCGGCGCCTGGACCTTCCCGGCTGGGTGGAACCGTGTGGCGCTGCTGCGCCGCGACTCGAGCGGCGCCGTAGTCGTCGCCGACGCGGTGCGGGTTCGCGGAGTGGCTGCGGTCATTCCCTAGGCGTCGGTTGCTTCCAGAGTTGCCGCAGTACGCGTATGGCGTTTTCGCTCAGGATGCCTTTAGCCTCATCGGGGTAGTTGCTCACAATCCACGAGGAGCGCGCGCGCACCTTCCCGGGGTGCTCCAACCCCTTCAGTGTGGGCTTGATAAACCCGTCGTGGTCCGATCCGATGGCGGCGCAAAGGAGCTCAGGGTCGCTCTCCCTGATCCGCTCGATGTGCTCTTTCACGATCCGGCACGTATCGTCCCAAGAGTCGACATGTTTCTTGAGGTGATCGCGCATCCAGTGGCGGCAAAAGATCACACCTAGGAGACCTCCCCGTTCAGCAATTCGCTTGATGGTATCATCGCTGAGGTTGTACTCGGAGTTCCCGATGCGGCAAGCCATATGCGTGGCGATGACTGGGGTCGGGGGGTTCGATCGTTCCTGCTTATCGTACTCTTCTAGGACCTTGAACGTGTCAACGGTCGCGCGTTCGCTCATGTGGCAAACATCGATCAGGATGCGCTTTTCTGCGAGCTGACGGACTGCGAACTTGCCGAGTTCAGTTAGCCCAATGTTCTCCTGAGGAAATCTCCAATGATACATCCAATCGGGCATGGGGAGGGCGTTGACGCAAGTAGCGAGGCGGTGAAAGAATAAGTGCGCGAGGGTGACGTACCCGACACCGCGCGTGGCGAGGATGTCAACCTTCTTCGTGATATCCTCTTCGTTGTCTCCCAGGTGGTAGCCTCCCTCGACGCAATGGACCAACGCAATCCGCTGGCCTGTGCGAGCCTTCTCGATAGCAACATTCAGCTGGTCCCTTGTCGGGATCCACACCCGATCGAACTTCTCTTTGGTCACGCGCTGCTCGACGAATTCCATTTGCTTCTGGAGGTGAAAGAACGGGGTTCCACCAGGCCATGGCGGGTCTTCGTCGGAGTCATCAAAGAACTCATCGAATGTGTCGATCAGGACGGAGAAAGCGATCCGGACCCCTCCCTCCCTCATGCGCCTGGGATTGATAGCGGGACCGGAGAAGGGGGATGTGTAGTTGAAAAGGGCGTTGGCGAGGCCGATGAGGACCGCTTTCATGCGGTTCGACAGGATTCGCGACTTCTGCCAGGTCACTACAAGGTTCTGCTGGGTCTCGACAAGGTTCTGCCGTGCCTCGAGGAATTCCTGTTGGGCCTCGCGAAACCTCAGGCGTGCCCGGCCCTTGGTGACGCCAACCGTCGTGGCCAACCTCTTCACTTTGATCTTGGCCCGTTTCACCTTGGCCTTTGCCCGTTCCACCTTGGCCTTGGCCCGAACCACTTCGGCCTCGGCCTTTTCCGCAGTGCCCCCGAACAGTGCGAGCCGCAAGAGGGCGAATCCGCTACGGTAGAAATCAGGCATCCATCGCATTGGGTAATGCGCGTGCAAGTCAACGACCAGAGGCGGGGGTTCATCCGCTCGTACGGCCAAAGGCGCATTGACTCCTGACAAGTCATTGCCGATAGGCTTCCTCACTCGGGAAACCCGATCCGCCGGTGTATCTGCGCCATGCGCGGGTCGCCCTGCAGCAGGCTGTAGCCAGGGTGCCGCTTCGAGTAAACGAGAATGCTGTCGCGATCCTCGCAGGCTCGGTCGAGCAGCTGGAACGCTTCGTCCACCCGCCCCGCGGCCGCGGCCGCCACCGCCAACGTCGATGCCTGGACGTATTCGCGGCGTGCTCGGGCGCACAGCTCCTCATAGATCGCCAGCACTTCGGCGGTTCTTCCTAAAGAGCGGTAGCAAGCCCCCAACGCCGTGAGCGTCGACGGATGGCGACCCGACGCGGCCGCGGCCACTTCGAGGGATGCAATCGCTTCTTCGGTCCGGCCGAGATGATTGTAGATGACGCCCAGATGGAGATTGGGGAGAAGCATCGCCGGGCCGAGCTCGGCGGCCCGCAAGAGCGGCGTGATCGCCTCTTCGTAGCGCCCGGCCGCAATCAGCACGACGCCGAGCTGCGTGACCGGCAGCGGCGCCAGCGGATCCAGTTCCACGGCACGATGGGCGTGGACCAGTGCTTCCTCGAACTGACCCTCGACAAGGCTGAGATACAACGCCAGCCGGTATTGGGCGGCGACGTAGCGTGGATTCAGCTCGATGGCCCGACGCAGAGAGCGTGACGCTTCAGGCCAGTTCCAGTCGAAGACGAACTTCAGCTCCCCCGACACGCAATGCGCCTCCGCCAGATCGGGGGCCAGCTCGAGGGCCCGCTGAATCGCCGCCCGGACTTTCGGCAGGATCACGTTGGGCGGCACCATCCCGTACTCCGTGAGGAGCGTGTAGGCGTCGGCGAGGCCGGCGTGGGCCAGGGCGTAGTTCGGATCAAGAGCGAGCGCCCGGCTGAAACATTCCACGGCTTGCTTCAGCCCGAGCCCCCGCTGGGCCCAGAAATACCGCCCCTTCAGATAGAGGTGGTACGCGTCGAGATTCGCGGTGGCCGGTGTGACCAGTGCTCGTCCCGGGCTCGCTCCGAGCGTGACCTGCAGCCGATCGGCGATCGCTCTCCCGATCTCGTCCTGGATGGTGAACACGTCCGTCATCTCGCGGTCGTACCGTTCCGACCAGAGATGGTAACCGTCCGCGACCTTGATGAGCTGGGCGGTGACCCGGAGGTGGCTGCCGGCCTTCCGAACGCTGCCCTCCAGCACGCTCGTGACCTTCAGCTTCGCGCCCACCTCCGCGAGGTCGATGGCCTTGCCGCGGAAAGCGAACGACGACGTCCGCGACGCGACGTGCAGCCCGGGGAGTTGGGCCAGCGCGTTGATGATCTCCTCGGTGATTCCGTCGCTGAAGTACTCGGTGTCCGGATCGGGGCTCAGATTCTCAAACGGCAAGACGGCGATGGAGTCGTCATTGACGCCATCGGTGGTCGTCGTGCCGCGGGTCAGGACCGCTTCCGCGAACTGGGCCGCGGTCGTGAATCGGTCTGCCGGTGCTTTCGCGAGCGCTCGCAGGACCGCCCGTTCCACCTCGTCGGGAACCGTGTCCCGCACCGTGCGGAGCGGCGGCACCGGCTCCAACAGTTGCCGTGCCAGGATCGTCTGCGCCGACTTGCCGAGGAACGGCGGATCGCCCGCGAGCATCTCGTACAGCACGCACCCGAGGCTGTAGATGTCACTGCGGCCGTCGACCAGGGCGTCCGGCTCCGCCTGCTCCGGGCTCATGTAGCCCGGCGTGCCGATCCTGACCCTCGTCCCCGTCAACTGGTCGCCGCCCGCCGTCTTGATCGCTCGCGCGATGCCGAAGTCGCTCACGACCGCATGCCCCGCCTGGAACAGGATGTTCTCCGGCTTGATGTCCCGGTGCACCACGTCATGGCTATGGGCATAGCTGAGGGCATCGGCCACTTCACGGGTGATCTCGAGCGCGTCGGCCAGCGAGAGCTGCTTCTCGCGCTCGAGCCGCCCCCGCAGCGAGTCGCCCTCCACATACGGCATGACGTAGAACAAGAAGTCGCCGGCCTTGCCCGAGTCGTGCAGCGCCAGGATGTGGGGGTGGTTCAGACGGGCGGCGGTTTCGATCTCGCGGAGAAACCGCTCCGCGCCGAGTGTGGCGGCGAGCTCGGGTTTCAGGACCTTGATCGCGACCGGGCGATGGTGTTTCCGGTCCTGCGCGAGGTAGACGGTCGCCATCCCCCCGCGGCCGAGTTCGCGCTCGACCGTGTAGCGGTCGGCGAGGGCGGCGTGGAGTGAGGCGCGAAGGTCAGCCGTAATCGCTCATCAGTGGGGACGATCCCATCTTACCGGCCCAGGCCGAGCGGGGCCAGAGGGCTGTTAGTGCCCCATTTCCGCCCGTTCCTCCTCCGCTCACCGAGCCATTACGGCCTGCGGGTGGCCGTTCGGCCGAGCTTCGTGGCACCGGTCGGCAACAACTCGGGTGACTCCGAGCTGTTCCTCGACTACGGGATCCAGGGGGGCTACGAGACGGAGCGCGCCAGCTTCGGGATGGCGTTCAACGGGCGTGCCCTGGTGACCGAGTCCGGCGGAAGCATCGGCGAACGCACGGTGCACGAGCTGGGCCTGGGCGGCTCGATGACCTTCGGCCGGTTTCGCCCCGGCGTGATCGTCCGCCTGCCGCTCGACGACGAACTGTCGCAGGCGCTGAACTACTCCGTGGGGCTGAGGCTCGAGGTCGTCTTCTGACCCTGGGCAAGCGCGCCGGACGCCAGGTTATGCTTCACCGGCTCGTCCGCGGAGACACGCATGGCGCAGTGGGGGCGTCCCGGTTTCCACGACCACTTCTCCCAGGTCGCGACCGGCTACGCCGCGCATCGGCCCAGCTATCCGGCGGCCGTGGCCGACCTCCTCACCGAGCTCGCCCCACGGCGTGACCTCGCGTGGGACAGCGGCTGCGGTTCGGGGCAGCTGTCGGTGCTCCTGGCCGACCGCTTCGCGCGGGTGATCGCCACCGACGCGAGCGCGGAGCAGATCGCGAGGGGCCGGCCGCATCCGCGGGTGGAATATCGTCGCGCGCCCGCGGAAGCCAGCGGCCTGCCCGACGGCGTGGTGGACCTGGCCGTCGCGGCGCAGGCGGCGCACTGGTTCGACCTCCCCGGCTACTACGCCGAAGTGCGCCGGGTGGCGCGACCCGGCGCGATCATCGCCTTGCTTACGTACGGGACGGTTCGCGTCGGCGCCGGCATCGACCCGCTCCTCGAGCGATTCTATCGCGGGGTACTGGGGAAGTACTGGCCGCCCGAGCGACGGTACGTGGACGACGGCTACCGGTCGCTGCCGTTCCCGTTCGACGAGATCCCCGTCCCGTCACTGGCGATGCGCGAGCAATGGGCACTCGCGGCCGTATTCGGGTACGTGGACACCTGGTCGGCCACCTGGGCGCTGGAGCGGGCGGAGGGACGCGGCCCGATCGACGCGTTCCGGCGCGATCTCGCTCGGGTGTGGGGCCCGGCGGAAACCGTGCGGTCGGTTCACTGGGACCTGACGCTGCGCGCCGGCCGCCTCTAAGGAACGGCCGGTGCGAGGCGCCTCGCGTGGTACCGCAACTTCGAGCGACCGCCGCACGTAGGGCCACCGCCACCTTCTCTGGGAGCATCTATGCTGAAACCGGTCCTCGGCGTCGCTGCGGCGGGCATCTTCGGCGTCATTCTCTGGAAGATCCTGTTGCTGCCGCTCGTAGCGGGCCTATTGGGCGTGCTGTTCACGATCCTGAAGGTCGCCCTGCTCGCAGGCGCAGTGTTCTTCGTCATGTGGCTGTTGCGGCGCAACAACGGAGGAGAGGCGCGCGACAGCAGCTAACCCCCGTCTGGGTCTGTCGCCGACCGTCGCGCCGGTGCGCTGGCTCACACGTGGCGCGGTCGCGAAACTCGTGTGGAACGAACGCGGCTCGGGTCAGTATCAAGCCTCCTACCGATGAACTCTCACCGGCCGCGGCACGCGGCCCTAACGGACGGAGGTCCCTGTATGCCGTCGCATTCCCAGGCACTGCGACTCGTCCTGCCCGCCCTGCTCATTGCCGGGGCGTGCAAGCCGTCGTCGCAGGTCCAGGACTCCCAGCAGCTTGCCACGTACGATACCGCAGCCGCGCAACGGGACAGTGTGGTGCAGCAGCTGGCGTACCAGGCCCGCACGCTGGCCGACGTCAGCGCCGAGCTGGCGCAGGTGCAGGTGCGCAATCTTCAAGTTTCCACCGAATCGCCCGCGGCGGCGCAGCGCGACTCGATGATTCAGAAGGTCCGCCACATCGTCGCCCGCGTGAACGAGAGCGACGCCAAGCTGCGCTCGAGCGCCCGGCAGATCCGCACGCTCACCCACCTCTCCGACAGCCTGCGCGCGACGCTCGAGGCCACGATCACGAGCATGCAGGCGACGATCAACGCGCAGCAGGAGCAGATCGCGTTTTTCACCGCCACGGTCGACACGCTGCGCGGGCAGAACGTGGCCCTCACCGACACCGTCGCCAACATGTCGGTGCGCGAGAACACCGTGTACTTCGTGGTGGGCACCAGAGATCAGCTGAAGCAGAAGGGGCTGGTCACCGAAGAGGGTGGCGCCCGCGTGCTCTGGATCCTGTGGAAGACCGGCACGACGCTGCAGTCGGCACGCGAGCTCGACTCGGCACAGTTCACGCCCGTCAACAAGCGGATGCTGACCGAGATCCCGCTGCCGCACGCGGCCGGCCGCTACCGCATCCTGTCGCGGCAGGACCAGAGCTACCTGGCGACGCCGCGCGACCAAGGCGGCCACTTCACGGGGCCGAGCCTGCGGATCAATACGCCTGAAGAGTTCTGGCGCAACTCGAAGTTCCTGATCATCCTGCAGGAGGAGCCCGGCACCGCGACGCCGAGCAGCGACTGAGTCGCACTCGCCCGCGTGGAGGAAAAGGGCCGACGAGCTGACGCTCGCCGGCCCTCGCTGCCTTCACAATGATGAAGGAAAGGTCTCCGGCACTTCGCCGCGCTCCCACAGGCCGGTGCGCTCCATCGGTTCGACGGCGCGCGTTGTGTCGTAGTACAACACGCCGTCGAATTGCCGCGGCAGGCAGGCCTGGAAGTAGTGGCTCAGCCGCTCCGTCTCGGGGCGGTAGATCACGCCGATCGCCCGCTCGAGGCACGGCTCTTCGAGCCCGCGCGTGGCCGGCCCGGGCGTCGTGAGATCGAGCAGCAGGTTGCCGCGCCCGACTTCGTGCAGCAGCGCCTCGTAGCTGCCGGGCAACGCCGGCCGCACGACCTTGCGCTCGGCGGGCTCGTCCCAGTTCGACGCCGCCGTTACCGTGCCGTCGTAGGTCAGGAACCCGACCGACACGACATCACGACCGTACCGCTGCCGCACCAGCTGCCCGACGTTGAGCTCCCCGCCCGCCCCCATTTCCGTGGCCCGCGCATCGCCCAGGTGGGAGTTGTGCGCCCACACCACGACCTTCTCACGCCGTCCGCGGCCGGCGTGCAAGGCGACGAGGGCGTCGAGCGTCTCTGCCATGTGCTGGTCGCGCAGGTTCCACGAGTCGACCCGGCTGCTCATCATCGCGCGATAGTAGCGCTCGGCGTTCCGCACCAGCCGGGCGCTCTGTTCGGCGAAGAACGGCTCGTCGGGCTCGAGGCGCCCGTCCCGCCGCGCGTATTCGGCCGCCGAGCGGTGCAGCTCCGCGAGCTGCTCCACGACCGCCGCCTCGCAGGACGGAGCGAGCCCGAAGCGCGCCGCGTATCCGTAGGCCTGCGGATCCTCGCCAAAGTGATCGAAGCAGCTGTAGCGGTACCGCGCGCGCAGCGCCGCCTCGGGATCGACCACCCGGAGATAGCCGAGCACGGCGGCGATCGACGCGTACAGGGCGTAGAGGTCCAGCCCGTAGAAGCCGACCTGGGTGGTGTCAGGGACGCCGTCGTTGTACGCCCGGAGCCAGCCGACGAAGTCGAGCACGTCGGCGTTGCGCCACATCCACTGTGGGAAGCGCTTGAACCCGTCGAGCGCCTGGGTCGCGTCGCTGTCGCTCCCCCGACCGCGTATGTAGCGGTTCACGCGGTAGGCATCGGGCCAGTCGGCCTCCACGGCCACCGAGGTGAAGCCCTTCTCGCGGATGAGCCGCTTGGTGATCTCGGCACGGATCCGGTAGAACTCGTGCGTCCCGTGCGACGCCTCGCCGATGAGCACGTAGCGCGCCGTACCGACCAGCGCGAGCAAAGGATCGAAGTCACCGGGCGCCCCGACCAGCGGCCGCGCAACTGCGCGGATGGCGTGTGACAGCGCGCGATCGACGGTTGCCGGCATCGTCCGCTCCTCCTGGCGGGTTCCGCTACGGGTGGCCAGCCCGCCGCGTCATGGGGGGGAACGAGGGCACCACCTCGTCCATATCCGCGCGACGCTCCAGGTACAGCCCCCTGAGGATCTGCACCATCGAATCCCGATCCGCGGCACTGACGCGGAGGTGTGACGCGAGCATCAACCGCATCACCCCGGTGGGGTTGTAGAAGAACGACTCGAGATTGGCGTCGTATCGGATGAGGACGTCCGCGTAAGCGAAGGTGAGGTCGGGGCCGACATCGGCCCTGGCGGCCACGCCCAGAGCGGCGATCGCATGGCATTCCGTGCAGCCGCGCCGGATAAAAATGGCGGCGCGCGGATCGCGCCGGTCGTCGGCCCGCAGGCCCGTCGGAGCCTGGCTGCCTCGCGACTCGGCGGTGTGAGCGGCCAGGCCCGCGACCGCCACCATCACCGCGACGAGCACACCGCGCTGTTTCGCCTTCATGGGCTCAGAATAAAGCCGGCATCCGCCAGAACCGGTGAAGCTGGGGCGAACGGTTCTTCAGGGCCCGCTCAGGGGAAAATCCCCATCTCCTCGTATGTCCGCGCCACCTTGTCGATCGCGTTGATGAACGCCGCCGTGCGCAGGTCCACCTTGTCCGCTCCGTGACGCCGCTGGATCTCGCGGATCTGGTGGTACGCCGACACCGTCGATTCCTCGAGACCGGAGTTCACGAGATCCTCTTCGTCCGGTCCGTCGGTGTAATAGCCGATCTGCTGGTCGGTGAATTGCTTGCCCGTGGATTGCGCCACCGCGTCGAGCAGCCGCCGGGCGGCTCCTTCCTCGTAGCGCTTCTGCATCCGACCAAAGCGGACGTGCGAGAGGTTCTTGACCCATTCGAAGTAGGAGACGATCACCCCGCCCGCGTTGAGCCACAGGTCCGGGAGGATCAGGGCGCCCCCCTTCCGCAGCACGTCATCGGCTGCGAGCGTGGTCGGGCCGTTCGCCGCCTCGGCGACGATCTTGGCCCGAATGCGCGGCGCGTTGTCGGCGGTGAGCTGCCGCTCCAGCGCCGCCGGCACGAGAATGTCGCATTCGAGCTCGAGCGCGTCGGTGGACTGCTTCAGGTCGGTCGCGCCCGGAAAGCCGAGGATCGAGCGGCGCTCGCGGCGGTGCGCCATGACCTGGTCCACGTCGAGCCCCTTGGCGCCCGCGATCGCGCCTTCGAATTCGGCCAGCCCCACGAGCACGGCGCCCGCGTCCTGGAGGAATTTCGCGGCGTGGTACCCCACGTTGCCGAGTCCCTGGACCACCACCCGCTTGCCCGCCACGCCGCGCGCCAGCCCGAGTGCCTTCATGACGTCGGCCGAGTCGCACGCTTCGCGGATGCCGAAGTACACGCCGCGACCCGTCGCTTCGGTGCGTCCACGGATCCCGCCTTGCGCCAGGGGCTTCGCCGTGACGCAGGCGAGGGCATCCACCTCGCCGCCCGTGAGCGTCGCGTAGGTGTCGGCGATCCACGCCATCTCCTGCGGCCCGGTGCCGAAGTCGGGTGCCGGCACGTCCACGCCGGGCCCGATGAAGCGCTTGCGCACCAACTCGAAGGTGTAGCGGCGCGTGATCCGCTCCAGCTCCCCCTTTGAGTATTGGCGGCGGTCGATCTTCACGCCCCCCTTCGCGCCGCCGAAAGGCACGTCGACAATCGCGCACTTGTAGGTCATGAGCGCGGCGAGCGCCATCACTTCGTCGTCGCTTACGTCCAGGCTGAAGCGGATGCCGCCCTTGGTGGGCAGTTTGTGCTGGCTGTGCTCCGCGCGCCACGCGTGGACGACCTCGATCGTGCCGTCGTCGCGCCGCACGGGGAAACTGACGTAGTAAACGCAGTTGCACGCCTTGATCTGGTCGAGTAGGGTCGGTTCGTGCCGCGTGAACGCGGCCGCCCGGTCGAACTGTCGATTGACCTGCTCCATGAATCCCGTCGACACGCCGCCTCCCCGAGTTGGCTCCCCAGAGTCTGTCGCGCGGCGTGGGGTCCGCCGCCGTGGCCGGACCGCGGGCTCCTACGGCCGATACAGCGCCGGAAACCGATCCTTCAACCGCTCGAGCTTCGGCAGATCGTGGTACACGATGTACGGCTGGGACAGGTGGTGGGCGAGGTAGTCCTGGTGGTACGACTCCGCGGGATAGAACTCCGCCAGCGGCACGACCTCGGTCACGATCGGGGCCGGGAACACGTTGGTTCGCGTAAGCCGCTCGATCAGGCCTCGCGCGCTTTGCCGCTGGGCTTCATCGGTATAGAAGATCGCGGAGCGATATTGCGTGCCGACATCCGGACCCTGACGGTTCAGCTGGGTGGGGTCGTGAGCTACGGTGAAGAAGATCTCCAGCAGTTTGCCGTAGGAGATCTGCCGTGGATCGAAGGTGACCTCCACCGCCTCGGCGTGTCCCGTCGTGCCCGTGCTGACGCGGCCATACTCGGCCGTGGCGGCGCTACCGCCGGCATACCCGGAGACGACACCCACCACGCCCTGCACGTGCCGGAACACCGCGTCCACACCCCAGAAGCAGCCGCCCGCGAACACAGCCTTCTGTGTTTCCGGTGCACCTGTGGGCCGACCGAAGGCCGCCAGGACCATGAGCAGTAGTGTCGGGTTCATCGGAGAACATTGCCCTCGCGGCCACCGCGGCGGCAACCTCCCCCTTCGGGGCAGCGCCGCGCAATGCGGACCGTTGGCGCCGGAGTACACGGAGTTCCCGGCAGGGCCACGTCGGTTCATGCCTCGCGCGGACCGCGCAAATGCCGCGCCAGTTGGGTGTTACGGGTTTCCACGCGCATTGCGCTGCTGATCGTGGTGGGCATTCTGGCGTCATCACGATCCCGAAGGTCCCCACACGAAGGTGGATAGATGGACGAGCGCAGGCTGGGTATTATTGCGCATGAAGAACAAGCAGAATCGCAAGCCGATCGTCCCCTCTGACGCTCCCCTAGCGGTCTCGAGCGGCAGGCCATCGTCCGATGCGGAGCTCGACCAGTTGATCCTCAGGCAGGCGATGATCACCGGCGCGGTGGAGCTGTTGCCCGACCGGCTGGCCAACGTCGCGATCATCCCGCTTCAGCTGCGCCTCGTATACCACATCGGCCGGCACTACGGCCAGCAGCTCGACGCCGACCAGATCAAGGACTTGCTTGGGACTCTCGGGATCGGCGCGGCCGCCCAAGCGGTGGAAGGGGTCGTGCGCCGGCTGGTGCGCGGCATCGCCGGGAGGGTCTTGGGCGGTGTGATCGGCGGAGCCGGCGGGCTCGCCGCAGGCGTCGTTGTATCGTTTGCCTCCACCTACGCCCTGGGCCACGCCGCCAAGCAGTACTACGCCCAGGGCCGGCGGCTCAGCACCGCGGATCTACGCGCGCTGTTCGGTCGCTTTCAGGAGGAAGCCAAGACCATCTTCCCCAAGGTTCAGGATCAGATTCAAAAGCAGGCGAAGGCGCTCGATCTGAAGTCGCTGCTGAGCGACATGGGCTGAGTCCTACCCGCGCAGCCGCCGGATCTCCTCCAGTACTTCGATATCGGCCGCGTCCTGTAGTCGGCCGGTGCGCTTCGTTTCGATCAAGTCCTCGAGCGAAATCACGGGAATCGGAACGCCGTCCACGTCGATCGTGAGCGCGCTCGGCGCCGCCTGCTCGTATTTCACGCGCCAGGCGACGGTGAACACGTCGACCGCCGGATCGTCGCCGATGACGGTGATCGGCCGCTTGAGGATTTCCTCGGCACCCCACTCGCGGGCGAAGCCGTACCCTACGGTGGCGAGGCCGGCGAGGACCCGCTGCGCGTTTTCGGCGGTGCGCTCGATCAGAATATCCACGTCCGAGGTCGCGCGCGCGTAACCGTGGAGCACGCAGGCGACGCCGCCGATCACGAGGTACTTGGCACCCGCGTCGTTCAGCGCCGCACATACCTGCGCGATGATCGCCCGGGGCGTTACGCCCCGGCGCGGCGTCCCTTCTTCCACTCGTGGAAATCCTCGTACGAGTCGAACCCGATGATCTGGTGGCGCCGCGACGCGCCCCCCGCCCGGCTGCGACGCGCGAGCCGTCCCAGCTCCTCCGCCCGCCGCAGCCGCTCGGCTGGGGGAAGCGCAAGGTCGGATTCGAGATGCCGTCGCCGCGCATCGGCGGCTTGACGCACCGAATCCGGTGGAGGAGTGGCCTCTGCGACCCTGGTACCGCTCCCCGCCGGTCGGCTCAGGTAAGCCCGCAGCGCCTGCACCACCACCCAACTGCGTGGGCGGTCGAGCTCGGCCGCCCGCCGGTCGGCGGCGGCCACCACGTCTCGAGGCAAAGTGATCGAGATCCGCGCCAGCGCCATGCTCGTACTCCGTAATACTGGGTGATACCAATATGGCGGACGGCGGAGCTACCGGTCAAGCACGCGGACACCTGGGTTGACATATCGAGTTTTGTTGATATGTTACCGCCCATGACCACGGCGACCCTTCCCACCATAAGCCGCGCGGCGCGCTGGTTCCACGCGCTTTCCGATGAGACGCGGCTCCAGATCGTCGAGATGCTCACGCACGGGGATCGGTGCGTGTGCGAGCTGATGAGTTCGCTCGAGGCCGCGCAGTCCCGGTTGTCGTTCCACCTCAAGACGCTCAAGGACGCCGGCCTCGTGACCGACCGCCGCGAAGGGCGCTGGATCTATTACTCGCTGAATCCCGATGCGCTGCACGAAATCGGCGTATTCCTGCGGGCGGTAAGACCCGGCAAGCATGCCGGGAGCTGCACCCAGGCCTGCTGCAGTTGAGCGGAGTTTTTTTCGTCAATATATCAAGATTCGTTGATACACAAACCTCAGAGGGAGGGTGAACGGATGAGCGGCACGCAGATCAAGGAAGCGGTGAAAGCACGGTATGGGCGGACGGCGCTGCGGGTGCTGGCCGGTGAACGCGACAGCTGCGGCTGCGGGACCGCAACCGCCGGCTGTGGGTGCGATCCGGTCAGCTCGGATCTCTACGACTCCGCCGAGACCGCGGCGCTTCCCGAGAACGCCGTGCTCGCTTCGCTCGGCTGTGGCAATCCGACCGCCCTGGCCGAGCTTCACCCAGGGGAGACGGTCCTGGACCTGGGCTCGGGAGGCGGCATCGACGTCCTGCTGTCCGCCCGGAGCGTGGGGCCGACCGGGAAGGTCTACGGCCTCGACATGACCGACGAGATGCTCGAGCTCGCGCGCGAAAACCAGCGCGCGGCCGGCGTCACCAACGTCGAGTTCCTGAAAGGGGAGATCGAGAGCATCCCGTTGCCCGATGCCTCGGTGGACGTGATCATCTCGAACTGCGTCATCAACCTCTCGGCCGACAAGCCGCGGGTTCTCGCCGAAGCCTTCCGCGTCCTCAAGCCCGGCGGCCGCTTCGCCGTATCGGACGTCGTGGTGCGCGGTGCGGTGCCCGCCGAGGTCCGGCGCAGCATGGAGCTGTGGGTGGGCTGTGTGGCCGGCGCGCTTGAAGAGGCGGAGTACCGGCGGCTGCTCGCCCGTGCGGGGTTCTCCGGGATCGGGATCGAGCCCACCCGGGTGTACGAGTTCGAGGACGCGCGGGCGGTATTGACGGGCGCCGGCCTCGATACCGAGGTGCTGGCGCGGGAGGTCGGCGGCCGGATCATGGGGGCGTTCGTGCGCGCCGTGAAGCCGGCGTGACCGGACCGCGCACGGCCGCCGAGGCGCGGGCGATCGGGTAAACGCGCTTACAGTCGCATGCGCCGCACCAGGTCGGCGAACCGCGGGTCGGCCCGGAGGCGGTCGAGCACCGGCTCCACTTTCAGATACGCGAGCCACCCGCGTCGATCGGCGTACGCCCGCTCGAGCCATTCGAACGCCTGATCGGCGTCGCCGAGTCCCGCGTACACCTTGCAGAACGCGACCGGCGAGACGTAGCCCGTCCGGCGCCGTGTTTCGAGCTGCTGCAGCACCGCTTCCGCCGCCGCCCGGTTCCCGCGAACGGCGTGGAGATAGCCGAGCCCGGCGGCCGCGTAGGCGGATTCCGGAGACAACGACACGGCCTGGTTCAGCGCGCGCTCGGCCTCGTCGTAGGCCTCGAGCTGCGCGCACACCAGTCCCAGCATCCGGTAATTCTCCTCCGACGTCGGATCCATCGCGATCGCCCGGCGGAGGTGGCGCAGCGCATCGTCGTAGCGGTGCGCGTAGTAGTACAGCCAGCCGAGCGAGCGCCGGATCGACACCGACGCGGGATCGAGCTCCAGCGCGGTGTGCCCCTCCACCAGGGCCTGGTCGATGCTGCGCTGGGTCATCACCGTAAAGGCGTACCATTGGTGCGCGGTCGCGTAGCCGGGATCGAGCTCCACGGCGCGGCGGAACGCCGCCGCCGCGCCGTCCCAATCCCAGTCATAAATGAACAGCACCCAGCCGAGCGACGTATGGGCCTCGGCGAGCGTCGGGTCCAGCTCGAGCGCTCGGCGGGCGTACGTCTTGGCCCGCTCGAATCCCTCCCGCACCGGGACGTTGCGATAGTCCACCTGCAGCGCGTAGGCGTCGGACAGCCCCGCGTACGCCTGGGCGTAGCCCGGATCGAGTGCCAACGCCTGCTCGAAATAGCCGATCGCCTCGGCCGCGCCCTCCCACGAGCGCTTGTTCCAGCTGAACCGCCCCTTGAGGTACAGCCCGTACGCCTCGAGGTTGTCGGTGTGCCGCTTGGCCGCAGGCTCGGCCAGATCGGCCAGGAAGGTGGCGCGCAGCGTGCTGACGATGGTATGGGAGATGTCGTCCTGGATCGCGAACACGTCACCCGGCTTGCGGTCGTAGCGCTCCGACCAGAGGTGGCGGCCGTCATCGGTGGCGGTGAGGCGCGCGGTGACGCGCAGCCGGCCGCCGGCTTGCCGCACCGTTCCCTCGAGCACCGCCGACACGCCGAGCAGCGCGCCGGTGGCCCGCACGTCCTGGGGCCGGCCCTTGAGCGCGAATACCGACGTCCGCGACGCCACCCGCAGCCCCTCGACCTTGGTGAGGGCACTGATCAGCTCGTCGGTGATGCCGTCGCTCAAGTACTCGAGCCCCGCGTCGGGACTCGCGTTCTCGAACGGCAGGACCGCGATGAACCGCGTCGCGCCCAGGCCGGTGCGCGTCGCGACGTCGCGACCGCCTTCCAACGCCGCGGCGAACTCGGCCGCGGTCGCGAAGCGCTCCAACGGGTCCTTGGCGAGCACACATGCCACCGCCGCTTCGACCGCGGCTGGGGTCTCGGGGCGGGCGCTGCGCAGCGGCCTCGGCCGCTCGCTCACCTGGCGGGCCAGAATGCGGCGCGCATTGGGGCCGGTGAAGGGGGGTTCTCCGGCGAGCATCTCGAACAGCACGCACCCGAGGCTGTACAGGTCGCTGCGGGCGTCGAGCTCCCGGTCGGCGCTCGCCTGCTCGGGGCTCATGTACGCCGGCGTGCCGACGGTGAGCCCGCGCTCCGTGATGACGTCGCCGCCCGCCTCGGCGATCGCCCGCGCGATGCCGAAATCCGCCACCACCGCGTGCTCGTCGGATAACAGGATATTCTCGGGCTTCACGTCGCGGTGGATGAAGCCCTGGCGGTGCGCGTAGTCCAGCGCCGCCGCCACCTCGCGCGCGAAACGCACGGCGTCGCGCACCGGCAGCTGGTGCTCGCGCTCGAGGCGCTGCCGTAAGGACTCCCCCGGCACGAACGGCGTGATGTAGTAGAGCAGGCCGGAGGCCTCGCCCGAATCGATGAACGGCAGGATGTGGGGATGGGAAAGCCGCGCCGCGATCGCGATTTCCCGCAGGAACCGCTCGGCGCCGAGCTGCGATCCGACGTCGTGGCGCAGCACCTTGAGCGCCACCGGCCGGTGATGCTTGCGATCTTCCGCGAGATAGACGGTCGCCGCCCCACCGCGGCCCAGCTCGCGCTCGACCGTGTAACGGTCGGCGACGGCGGCCGTCAGGGCCGCGAAGGCGTCCGGCATAAGAGCAGCACCTTTCCCGTCGTCTGCCGTCCCTCGAGCTGCCGGTGCGCCTCGGCGACCTGCGCCAGCGGCAGCTCGAGTCCGATGCGCAACCGCAGCGCGCCGGCCGCGATCCACTCCAGCACCTCCCCCGCACGCGCCAGTAGTTCGGCGCGCGTCGCGATGTAATGCTGGAGCGCGGGCCGCGTCAGGTAGAGCGACCCCTTCTGGTTCAAGAGCAGCGGGTCGAGCGGCGCCACCGGACCGCTCGACTGGCCGTACAGCACCATCACGCCGCGTCGCGCCAGCACGTTCAGCCCCTTCGCGAACGTCGTCTTCCCGACCGAGTCGTACACGACCTGTACGCCCGCTCCGCCGCTGAGCCGTTTCACTTCGGTCTCGAAATCCTGCTCGGTGTAGAGGATCACCTCGTCGGCACCCGCCTCACGCGCCAGCGCCGCCTTGGCGGCGGTCGAGACGGTACCGATCACGCGCGCCCCTCGCCGCTTCGCGATCTGGCACAGCAGCAACCCCACGCCGCCGGCCGCGGCGTGGACCACGCAGCTGTCGCCGGGCTTCAGCGGATAGGTCGAGGTGGCGAGGTAGTGCGCCGTCATTCCCTGCAGCAGCGCGGCGGCGCCTTGCTTCGTGCCCAGCCCATCGGGAAGCTGCACCACCCGATCGGCCGGCACCACCGCGAACTCGGCGTACGCGCCCTGAACACCGGTGTACGCGACGCGGGAGCCCGGCGTCACGTCGCGAACGCTTGGATCCACCGCGACGACGACGCCCGCCGCTTCCTGGCCGAGGGTAAACGGGGTCGCGAGGCGATACAGGCCGGATCGCTGATAGACGTCGATGAAGTTGACGCCCACGGCCTCGATCTTGACCAGCACCTGGCCGGGGCCGGGAACGGGTTGCGGGACGTCCTCGAGCCGCAGTACCTCGGGTCCACCGGGGGCGTGGACGCGAATCGCTTTCATCGCGCCTGGTCGTACCAGCGGTCGGTGCGCGCGTCGACCGGCGACTGAAGATCCACGAGCTCGAGCGTCTTGAACCGCACATTGACATGGGTCGCGTACGGATACGAGGTCGGCTCAGGCATGACGATTCCCTCGGTGACGAATGCCTGAATCTAGCCAGAGATCACCGAGCGGATCGGCTTCCGGTGTATACCTCCTTGCGGAGCATTACCCGGCTCCGGCACATTCCGCGTCATGCCCAGGAGGAAACCGTCATGATCCGCACATCCAGTCCCCGCCGTGGGGCGGGGGTATTGGGGAGAATGGGGGTGGGGGGACTCATCGCGGGGCTCGTCTTGTTGCTCGCTCCCGTCCACCAGGCTCCTACCATCGTCGAATATCCGCTGCCGCGACCCGGCGTGTTCCCGCACGACCCCGCCGTGGGTCCCGACGGGAGCGTGTGGTATACCGACCAGCGCAACAGCTACATCGGCCGTCTCGACCCCGCGACCGGTACGGTCACGGATTTCGCCACACCGTCGGCCGCCTCCGGGCCGCACGGGATCGTGGTGGCGCCGGACGGCGCTGTCTGGTACACGGGGAATGCCAATGGCCGGCTCGGCCGCGTCGACCCGGCGTCCGGCGCCATCAAGGAATTCCCGCTCCCGGCTGCGGCGCGCGACCCGCACACGCCGCTGTATCACGACGGCAAGGTCTGGTTCACGGCCCAGCGAGCGAACCTCTACGGCTACCTCGACCCCGCGACCGGCGAGGTGAAGCTGTTTCCCATCGCGACGCCGCAGGCGCGCCCTTACGGCCTGGTCGCGAGCCCGGGCGGCGCGATTTGGATCGCCCTGTTCGGCACCAACACAATCGGCCGCATCAACCCCGCCGATGGCGCGCTGCGCGAGTTTTCCCTTCCCGACGGCGCCCGGCCGCGCCGGCTGATCG